>Ga0164242_10005576_pt1 | contig 13994 bp, 14 predicted proteins | sample OricomgcompostMG_FD_108783 | JGI IMG/M metagenome (GOLD analysis project Ga0164242, IMG submission 108783) | Miracle-Growth compost microbial communities from Emeryville, California, USA - Original compost - Miracle growth compost (MG) ...
GGATTACGCGGCAATCGCGAGCGCCTCGTTATCGTTGGCACTTATGGTTTTGAGCCTTTAACGGGTTACTCAGCCCGGACGAAAACAGCGCCTTTCAACACACGTCGATCCTGGTTCGGCCCCATCATCTGCCCCCGCGTGCAAAAAGGGGCAAATGGTGGAGCCGCCGGGTACTGCCCCCGGGTCCGCTGCGCATACTCATACGCCGCAGTTTATCGTCATAGCCGGCCGAAACTGGCAGCTGTCTATATAGGCTACCGGCACCGAATGAAAAGATGGACCCGGCCACGCATTCGCCACAAATCGGGCGCAAGGGCCGCCATCATGTTGACGCAGCGTTCCCGTTATGCGCTCCGCGCAATGCTGTTCCTTGCCGAAGAGGCCCATGCGGGCGACCGGCCGATCCCGATGACGCGGATCGCGGTCGAGGCGAACGTGCCGCGCAAGTTCCTCGAGCTGATCCTGGCCGACCTGCGCGATGCCGGCTTCCTGCGCAGCCATCGCGGCAAGTTCGGCGGCTATTGGCTGGCGAAGCCGACCCACCTCGTCTCGCTGGGCGAGATCATCCGGGTGATCGAGGGGCCGCTCGCGCTGGTGCCGTGCGTCAGCCGCAGCGCGTACCGGCGCTGCGCCGACTGCCAAGACGAGGCGACCTGCGCGATCCGCCACGCCATGGCGCGAGTCCGCGACGAGACCGCGCGAATCCTCGATGGCACCAGCCTGGCCGACGCCCTCGCCGAGGAGCGCGTGGCGGCCTGAGGAAGCCGCCATTCCGTTTTTCCGTTCGCCCTGAGCCTGTCGAAGGGCGCCCCACCCAATCCGGCCGAGCGCTGGTGGCCCTCGCCCTTCGACAAGCTCAGGGCGAACGGGGTGTAAAGGACGACGCCTAAGCGCCCCGCTGCGCCTTCAATTCGTCGCGAATCTCGCGCAGCAGCACGACATCGGCAGGATCGGCGGCGGGTGCCTCGTCCTTCTTGGGCATCACCCGCGTCGCCAGCCGGACGAGCAGGAAGATGATGAAGGCGAGGATCAGGAAATTGACCGCCTGGGTGATGAACTCGCCGTAGCCGAGCAGCGACACGCCGGCCTTTTTGAGCGCCGCGTAATCGCTCAACGAGCCAGTGTAATTGGCCGGCACCGACCCCATCCTGAGAAAATAGCTGGAGAAATCGAGCCCGCCGAAGATCTTGCCGACGATCGGCATGATGATGTCGTCGGTCAGCGAGCTGACGATCTTGCCGAATGCGGCGCCGATGATCACGGCGACCGCGAGATCGAGCACGTTGCCGCGCGCGATGAACGCCTTGAACTCCTTGAGCATGCCGTCCTCCTTTGCGAATTTTGTTTCGCATGGGCATTTGCCCCGGCTACAATGCGATTGGCAAGGGTTTGGAGGAAGACGATGAAGGTTCGTACCCCCGTGATGCTCGCCGCCGCGCTGACGCTCGGCGCCTGCGGGATCAATTCGATCCCCACCGCCGACGAGAACGTCAAGGCGAAATGGGCCGACGTGCAGGCCGACTATCAGCGCCGCGCCGATCTCATTCCCAACCTCGTCGCGACGGTGAAGGGATCGGTGCAGGGCGAGGACAAGATCCTGACCGACGTGATCAACGCACGCGCCAAGGCGACCTCGATCCAGGTCAATGCCGACGATCTTTCCGATCCCAACAAGATGGCGCAATTCCAGCAGGCGCAGGGGCAGCTCAACGGCTCGCTCAGCCGGCTGCTCGCCAATGTCGAGGCCTACCCGCAGCTCAAGAGCCAGGACAATTTCCAGACGCTGATGAGCCAGCTCGAAGGCACCGAGAACCGAATCACCATCGCGATCCGCGACTACAACACTGCGGTGCAGGGCTATAACACCCGCATCCGCACCTTCCCCGACGCGATCGGCGCCAAGGTGTTCTACGGCGCCAAGCCCAAGGTGCCTTACCAGGCGACGACGCCGGGCGCGGAGAACGCCCCAACGGTCGATTTCGGGAACATGAGCTGATCGCCGCCGTGACCCCGTCCCTGCCCTGCACGCGGCTGCAGCGCTGGTTGTTGCTGATCGCGATCGTCGCGGTGGCGTGCGTCGTCGCGGCGACCGCGCACGCCCAGACCTTTCCCAAGCTCACCGGCCGGGTGGTCGACGACGCGCATCTGCTGAGTCAGCCGCAGGTCGATCAGCTCACCCAGCTCTCGCAATCGGTTCAGGACGCCTCGTCGCGGCAATTGGTGGTCGCGACGATCCCCGATCTGCAGGGCTATCCGATCGAGGATTACGGCTACAAGCTCGGCCGCGCCTGGGGGATCGGGCAGCAGGGCACCAACAACGGCATCATCCTGATCGTCGCGCCCACCGAGCGGAAGGTGCGGATCGAGGTCGGCTACGGGCTCGAGCCGATCATGACCGACGCCTTGTCGAGCATGATCATCCAGAACGACATCCTGCCCAAGTTCCGCACCGGCGACATGGCGGGCGGGATCATCGCCGGGGCCACCGCGATCGCCGACCAGCTCAAGGCGCCGCCCGACGAGGCAGAGCAGAAAGCAGTCGCCGCGGCGAACGCCCAGCGCCAGCAGCAGCAGGCGAACGACAATGGCGGCGGCGTGCCCTGGGCGCTGATCTTCTGGCTGATCGTGATCGGCTTCATGACGGTGTCGCGCTTCAGCCACGGCCGGCGCGGCCAGCGCTATCGCGGCGGCATGTGGCCGATCTTCCTGTGGGGCTCGGGCTTCGGCAGCGGCTCCGGCTGGGGGAGCGGCGGCGGATCGAGCTGGAGCGACGGCGGTGGCGGCGGCTTCTCGGGCTTTTCGGGCGGCGGCGGCTCGTTCGGCGGCGGCGGCGCTTCGGGGGGCTGGTGATGGAGATGTCCGAAACCGACCGCGGCCGGATCGCCGACGCGGTCAAGGCAGCCGAGGCGACGACCGACGGTGAGATCGCCACGATCGCCGCGCGGCAATCCGACGCCTACCATGACGTCGGCCTGCATTGGGCGGTACTCAGCATGTTCCTGGTGCTGGCGGTCCAGGCGGCGGTGCCGGGGCATTTCGTCGGCCTGCTCGACATGCTGGCGGGTGGCGGCTGGGGCCGCGACTGGCCGGTCTGGCTGCTGCTCACCGCGCAACTCGTGATTCTGGTCATCGTGTTTCTGATCCTGCGCTTCGTGTTCGCAATCCCGCGCCTCCGAATGACGCTGACGCCGCGGGCGACCAAGTCGCGGCGGGTGCGGCGGCGGGCGGTGCTGCTGTTCCGCGCAAGCATCGAATCGCGCACCGCGAGCCGCACCGGGGTGCTGCTGTACCTCTCCGAGGCCGAGCGTCGCGCCGAGATCGTCACCGATGCCGCGATCCACGCCAGCGTGCCCAAGGAGGCGTGGGGCGAGGCGATGGCGCTGCTGACCGACGCGATCCATGACGGGCGGCCGGGCGACGGCATGGTCGAGGCGATCGCCGCGATCGGCCGCATCCTCGCCGAGCGTTTCCCGCGCACCGGCACCGACCCCAACGAGCTGCCCGACCGGCTGATCGAGCTTTGACCCACCCCGCCGTCAACGAGCCGGTCGAGACCGTCTGGTCCGGCAAGTATCTCGTCGCCAAGAAGCGCGGAACGTGGGAATTCGTCTCGCGCGCCGGCGGCATCCGCGCCGCGGTGATCCTGGCGGTCGACCACGGCAACGTGATCCTGGTCGAGCAATTCCGAGTGCCGCTCGGCCGCGCCTGTCTCGAGCTACCCGCCGGTCTGGTCGGCGATGTCGAAGCCGGCGAGAGCGTCGAGGACTCGGCGCGGCGCGAGCTGGAGGAGGAAACCGGCTATCGCGCCGAGCGGATCGAGGAGTTGGGCGACTTCTATTCCTCGCCGGGGATGGCTTCGGAGGGCTTCACGCTGGTCAGGGCGACCGGGCTGACCAAGGTGGGCGACGGCGGCGGCGACCATGACGAGAATATCATCGTCCACCGTGTTCCCCTCGCCGAGATCGAGGCGTTCGTCGCCGCCAAGCGCGCCGAGGGGCTGGGGATCGGCGTCAAGCTGCTCCTGCTGCTGGCGGGGGCGATGCTCGCCTGAAACAACTTGCCGAATGACCGTTCGCCCTGAGCTTGTCGAAGGGCGAAACCCGACCAATCGTGCTTCGACAAGCTCAGCACGAACGGAACGGTTTGACCGACCGCTCAGCGGAAATTGTCGGCGTAGGCCTGGAGCTTGAGCTTGCGTTGCGGCGCCGGGACGATCGAATAGGCGAGCCCCTCGCGGTCGCAATAGGCCTGCGCCGCCTCCCGCGTCGGGAAGTTGAGCCGCACCTGGCTGCCGGTGTTGGCGGCGCCCGCCCAGCCGGTCAGCGGATCGGGGCGCTGCGGCACGGTCTGCTCGAACTCCACGATCCAGCGATCGGTGCGGTATTTGCCCGACTGCATGGCATTTTTCGGGCGCTGATAGATGCGAGCGATGTTCATGGGCGATCCCCTTATCCATTTTGCGCGCGGCGCGCATCAGCCTTTTTCGTTCGCGTTGTCGCCGATGCGGAGGCGGGATCGTCGGGCCAGGGATGGCGTGGGTAGCGGCCGCGCATCTCCCTGGCGACCGCCGCCCAGCTACCGGCCCAGAAACCCGGCAGGTCGCGCGTCGTCTGGATCGGACGGCCGGCGGGCGAGGTGAGGCTGAGGACGAGCGGCACCCGCCCCTCGCCCACCACCGGATGCTCGGCAAGGCCGAACAGCTCCTGCGGGCGCAGCGTCACGGTGGGGCCGGCCTCGGCCGTATAATCGATCGCGTGGGTGTGGCCGGTCGGCGCGGTGAAGCGCGCCGGCGCGAGCCGGTCGATCGCCTGCATGGCCTCCCAGCCGAGCAGCCCGCGCAGCGCGCCGTCGAGAGCGGCAGGATCGACGTCGGCGAGCCGCCGCTTGCCCGCGAACAGCGGCGCGAGCCATTCGTCGAGCCGGGCGATGAGCGCTGCATCGTCGAGACCTTCACCGGCAAAGGCGGCACGCCGGCGCAGCGCCTGCGTTCCCTCGCTCCATGGCAGGAGATCGAGGCCATGGCGGCGGACGCCTTCGAGCAACGCCGCGGCGATCGTGTCGGGATCGGCATCGCTGTCTGGCCCGCTCGCCAGCCGGATCGCGCCGAGCCGGCGCTCGCGGATCGGGCGAACGCCGCCGGTAGCGGGATCGAACTCGGTGGTGCGGTGCGTTTCGATACGGTCGCCGAACAGCGCCTCGATCGTTTCGGCGGCGATCGGCGCGGCGGAAAGGATTCTCGCGCCCGCGGCCATGCCTTGGGTTTCGGCGACCGCGAGCCACTCGTGGCGGGCGAGCGACGAGGCGGGATCGAGCCGGAACCCGCGGCCGCCAACCGAGGCCCAGGTGTCACCGGAAGAATCGCGGCGGCGGGCGATCCGGTCGGGAAAGGCGAGCGCAATCGCCATGCCCACTTCGTCTCCCCTCCCTGCAAGGGAGGGAGTGTTCGGGTCGAAATGCCTCCCAGGCATTTCTGAACCTTGCCGGGGGCAAGGTTCACCCGAACGCTGGGTGGGTTGGCGACGGGCGGAGCTCGATGCCCCGGCCGGCGCTTTCGTCGCGACGGTGCGAGGCTCGCTTTGCTCGCCACCCACCCCCAGCCCCTCCCTTGCAGGGAGGGGAGTCAGATGGGCCCACCGCTTCGCCAGTCCCCGTGCCGCCTCCGCCCGCTTGCTGCGCTCCGATTGCCAGCGGCGATGGCGCGTCTCAAGGTCGGCGTCGTTGCCGCCCAGCCCGCGTTCGCCGAGCAGCACGGCGACCTCGGCCGCCGTCACCGCAAGACCAAGCCCGTCCGCCTCGACCATCATATGCGCCAGCCGCGGCGGCAGCGGCAGGCAAGCGATGGCGCGGCCGTGCGGCGTCGGACGGCCATCGGCGTCGAGCGCACCCAAGGTCGCCAGCCGAGTCCGCGCCTCGGCGATCGCGGCATCGGACGGCGGATCGAGCCACGCCAGCTCGCGCGGATCGGCGACGCCCCAAATCGCTGAGGCGAGCGTCAGCGCCGACAGGTCCGCCTCGAGAATTTCGGGCGAGTCATACCGCGGCAGGCCGGCGGTCGCCGCCTCTTCCCACAAGCGCCAGGCGATGCCTGGCCCCTGCCGCGCCGCGCGGCCGGCGCGCTGCGTCACCGCGGCCTGGCTGGCGCGCTCGGTGACGAGCCGCGTCATCCCCGCCGCGCGATCGTAGCGCGGACGGCGCGCCAGCCCCGAATCGACGACGATACGGATGCCGTCGAGCGTCAGGCTGGTCTCGGCGATCGAGGTGGCGAGGACGAGCTTGCGCTGCCCCACCCGCTCAGGCTGGATCGCGGCGCGCTGCGCGGCGGGATCGAGGCTGCCGTGGAGGCGGTGCAGCACGATCCCGTCGCCGAGCCCGGTCAGCCGCTCGGCGGTGCGCTCGATCTCGGCGACGCCGGGCAAGAAGGCGAGCACCCCGCCCTCCCCCTCGGCCAGCGCGGTGCGGATCGCCGCCGCCATCGCGTCTTCGATCCGGACTTCGGGGGCGCGGCTGAGGTAACGGAGCGTGAGCGGATGGCTGCGGCCTTCGCTCTCGATCACCGGCGCGTCCCCCATGAGGGCGGAGAAGCGCGCGCCGTCGAGCGTCGCCGACATCGCCACCAGCCGTAGGTCGGGTCTCAGCCCCGCCTGCGCGTCGAGCGCCAGTGCGAGCCCGAAATCGCTGTCGAGGCTGCGCTCGTGCACCTCGTCGAACAGCACCGCGGAGACGCCGGTGAGCTCGGGATCGCCCTGGATCCGGTTGACGAAAATGCCCTCGGTGACGACCGTGACGCGGGTCCGCGCCGACCGCTTCGTGTCGAGCCGGGTGGCATAGCCGAACGTCTCCCCCACCCGCTCGCCGGCGAGCCCAGCCATCCGCTCGGCGGCGGCACGCGCAGCGAGGCGGCGCGGGCTGAGCAACAGCACCTCGCCGGTGCACCACGGCTCGGCGAGCAGCGCGGGGGCGACCGCGGTCGTCTTGCCCGCGCCCGGCGGCGCGACCAGCACGGCGTTGGACCGCTCGTGCAGGGATACGACGAGGTTTGGCAGGACGGCCAGAATCGGGAGATCGGCCATCATTGGGGTCCCGGCTCGCCGAGGTGAAGTGGAGAAAGTGGAGAGTGTCGCGCACCTTCATCGAAGCCGGCAGAAAAGGAGCGGGAACCCAAAGCGGCGCGACGACTCGTGTTCCGGCTCATTGCCGATTCTCCTGGCACGATTCACCGCCTGTAGGACAGCGGGAAATGACCATCCGGTCGGCGGCCGACCTCGAAAAAAAACGTCATCCCCGCGAAAGCGGGGACCCATCTCGGGGACGTGCCGACAACACAGCCTTTGAGATGGTGGAAGACGCAGGAGATGGGTCCCCGCTTGCGCGGGGATGACGGTGACATTGTCGGTCCGCACCCAGCCTTGTCCTAGTATCTCACGCAGATGCGATGATAGGCCGCTCGCCGAGTCGCAGCGGAGCAAGACCTTGGCCGGGCACCACGATCACCACCACGGGCACAGCCACGACCACGGCCATCCCCACCACGGCCCCGCCGATTTCGGCCGCGCGTTCGCGATCGGCATCGGTCTCAACATCGCGTTCGTCGTCGTCGAAGCCGGGTTCGGGTTTGTCGCCCATTCGATGGCGCTGCTGGCAGATGCCGGGCACAATCTTTCCGACGTGTTGGGGCTGGCGATGGCCTGGGGGGGCGCGACGCTGGCACGGCGGGCGCCGTCGAAGCGCTTCACCTATGGGCTCAGAGGCTCGTCGATTCTCGCCTCGCTGGGCAATGCGCTGCTGCTGCTGGTGGCGCTGGGCGCGATCGTGCTGGAGGCGATCGAGCGCTTCGGCAATCCCGCCCCGATCGCCGGCCCGACCGTCTCGGCGGTCGCCGCCGTCGGCATCGCCGTCAACCTCGCCACGGCATTGCTGTTCGCGCGGGGGCGCAAGGGCGATATCAACGTCCGTGGTGCCTTCCTGCACATGGTCGCCGATGCCGCCGTCTCGGCCGGCGTGGTGGTGGCGGGGCTAATCATCTGGCGGACCGGGCTCGACTGGATCGACCCGGTCGTCAGCCTCGTCATCGCCGCGATCATCTTCTGGCAGACTTGGGGGTTGCTCGCCGAATCGGTCGAGATGTCGCTGTCGGCAGTGCCGCGGGCGATCGACTTCGACGCGGTCGGCGACGCGCTGTGCGGCCTGCCCGGCGTCACCGACACGCACGATCTCCACATCTGGCCGATGAGCACCACCGAGACGGTGCTGACCGCGCACCTGGTGATGCCGGCGGGCCATCCCGGCGACGTGTTCCTGTCGCAAGCGCAGGCAATGCTGCACGAGCGCTTCGACATCGGCCACGCGACGCTGCAGATCGAGGTCGATCCGGCGTGCTATTGTTCGCTGGAGAGTGCGGAGAGGGTTTGACAGATTGGGTGGGCGAAGAATTCTTCTATGCTATTGAATTAAGAGGGGGGCATTAGTTGCTACCGCGACGAATCACTCTTTTAATCTGTTGGGCATTCGTTGTCGTCCCTGCATTCGGCCAGCCTTTTCATGACGCAATCCCCAAGGAATTCCTTGGGACCTTTGGCCCCAACTTGGCCGCTTGCAAAGACGAAAATGGAGTCGATCTCATCGATGTCCTGCCGAACGAGGTCCATTATTACGAGGGAGACGACTACCTACTGATCCGAGTTGCCTTCAACGGCGCATCCACGAAATCGGGTCGCCAAGTCCCGCTGTTCAATGGACGATTTACCGGGCGGTCGGAAACCAGATTGTTAGGCGAGATGAACGTCCGAATGGAAATGGAAACACCGGATATATTAATTCGCTATAGGCTTAAGCCCGACGGTAAGCCGGAATCCGAACCCGCGGACACTTGGGTGCGCTGTCCCGCATCATAGCCTTACCGCAAATCGATCGGTTCATTGTAAACCGCATCAGGAACTACGCTCAGTAAGCCCGCGCCACTGCGAATTCGACCGCCTCGACCATCGCGTCCTTCGCCGGGCCGCCGGCGAAGCCGCCGAGCGAGTCGATCGCGCGCTGGCCGTAGTGGCGGGCGCGGGCCAGCGTGTCCTCGACCGAGCGGGTGGCGCGCACCAGCGCGACCGCCTCGGCGAAATCGGCGTCGCCGGTGCGGTGGCCGGCGATCGCCTGCTTCCAGAAGGCGCGATCGGCCTCGTCGCCGCGGGCGTAGGCCAGGATCACCGGGAGCGTCATCTTGCCTTCGCGGAAGTCGTCGCCGGCGTCCTTGCCCATCGTACCGGCATCCGAGACGTAATCGATCGCGTCGTCGACCAGCTGGAAGGCGATGCCGAGGTTGCGGCCATAGGCGTCGAGCGCCTCCTCCTCGGCCGGCGGGCGCTCGGCGACGACTGCGGCGATGCGGCAGGCGGCGGCGAACAAGGCCGCGGTCTTGGCGCCGATGATGTCGAGATAGCGCTCCTCGGCCAGGTCAATGCGGCGAGTGGCGGTGAGCTGGTTGACTTCCCCTTCCGCAATCACCGCGCTGGCGCCCGACAGGATCTTCAGGACCTTGAGGCTGCCGTCCTCGACCATCAGCTCGAAGCTCTTCGAGAACAGGAAATCGCCGACCAGCACGCTCGCCGGATTGCCCCAGATGATGTTGGCGGTGCGTTTTCCCCGGCGCAGGTCCGAGCCGTCGACGACATCGTCGTGGAGCAGGGTCGCGGTGTGGATGAACTCGACCGCGGCGGCGAGGCGATGGTGCCGCGTGCCGGGATAGCCGAGCAGCCTGGCGCTGGCGAGCGTCAGCATCGGCCGCATCCTTTTGCCGCCACCGGCGATCAGATGGCCGGCAAGCTCCGGAATCAGCGGGATTTCCGACTGCATCCGATCGAGGATGACGGTGTTGACCGCGTTCATGTCATGGGCGACGAGCGTCATCATCGGCTCAAGCGAAGCGCCCTGCGGCGCCAGACGGTGGACGGTCGCGGTCATCGGCGCGCGCTGTGGCGGGATTATCGGTCAAAGGCAAGCCCGCGAAGGGTTGCGCGCGCTTGCTTGCCCGCGCAAAAGGCGCGGGAGGGCGGCACCGGCCCGCTCCCCCACCCGACCACCCAATGCGATTATCCTATGGGTGGTCTGGTGAGGGAGCGGGCCGGTGCCGCAACCAACAAGGAATCATCATGCCCGACGACACGCTGACCCGCTATCGCCAGAGCATCGACAATATCGACGCCGCCGTCATCCATATGCTCGCCGAGCGGTTCAAGATCACTCAGGCGGTCGGCCGCTACAAGGCGGAGACCGGGCTGCCGCCGGCCGATCCGGGCCGCGAGGAGCGGCAGATCGCACGGCTGCGCCAGCTCGCGCACGACGCGGATCTCGATCCCGAATTTTCCGAGAAGTTCCTGCGCTTCGTCATCGACGAGGTGATCCGCCATCACGAGCGGCTGCGCGATGGCCGCTGAGCCGGCGATCGGCGTCTACGGCAGCGCCGGGCGGATGGGCCGCGCGATCGCCGAGTTGATCCCCGAGCTGGGCGCGCGACTTGCTGGAGGCATCGATCTCGGCGACGATCCCGGCCCGCTGGCACGCGAGGCCGACGTGCTGGTCGATTTCTCGGCGCCCGCCGCGCTGGAGCGCAACCTCGCCGCCGCACGCGCGGCGGGTACGCCGATCGTGGTCGGCACCACCGGGCTGACCGGCGCGCACCACGACCTGATCGACGCCGCCGCCGCCGACATCGCCGTGCTGCAGACCGGCAACACCTCGCTCGGCGTGACGCTGCTCGCCAGCCTGGTGCGCGAGGCGGCGGCTCGGCTCGGGCCGGAGTGGGACATCGAAATCGTCGAGATGCACCACCGCGAGAAGGTCGACGCGCCATCGGGCACCGCATTGCTGCTCGGCCAGGCGGCCGCCGCCGGCCGCGGCGAGGAGTTGGCGAGCGACAGCGTGATCGGCCGCGCCGGCCTCACCGGGCGCCGCGTCGAGGGCACGATCGGCTTCGCGAGCCTGCGCGGCGGCACGGTGGCGGGCGACCACCAGGTGGTGTTCGCCGGCGACGGCGAGCGGATCGAACTCGGCCACCGTGCCGAAAACCGCGCGATCTTCGCCCGCGGGGCGATCAAGGCGGCGCTATGGCTGATCGGCCGGCAGGCGGGGCGCTATTCGATGAACGAGGTGCTCGGCCTGTGAACAAGGCCCAGGTGGTCGAGTTCTTCTCGCGGCTCGCCGAGGACAATCCCCACCCGGAGACCGAGCTCGAATCGGTCAATCCCTACACACTGCTGGTCGCCGTGGTGCTGTCGGCGCAGGCGACCGATGCCGGCGTCAACAAGGCGACGCGACGACTGTTTCAGGAGGTTGACACGCCGGAGAAGATGGTCGCGCTCGGCGAGGCTGGGCTCAAGCAGCACATCAAGACGATCGGCCTCTACAACACCAAGGCGAAGAACGTCATCGCGCTCAGCGAGCAGCTGATCGCCGAGCACGCCAGCCGGGTGCCCGCAAACCGCGACGCGCTGGAGAAGCTCCCCGGCGTCGGCCGCAAGACCGCCAACGTGGTGATGAACGTCGCGTTCGGGGCGGAGACCTTCGCGGTCGACACGCACATCTTCCGCGTCTGCAACCGCACGGAGCTGGCGCCGGGCAAGACGCCGCTTGGCGTCGAGCTCAAGCTGGAAAAGACGGTGCCGCAACCGTTTCGGCTGCACGCTCATCATTGGTTAATCCTGCACGGCCGCTATATCTGCAAGGCGCGCAGGCCCGAATGCTGGCGGTGCCCCGTCCGCGACCTGTGCGCATACAAGGACAAGACCCCGGCGCCGGCGGGGCAGACCCCGCGACGCCCGTGACCAGGAGACGGACCATGCGCGTGATCGCCCTCCCCCTCGCTCTCGTCATCGTTGCGCTGGGCGGCGCGGCGGCAAGCAACAAGGACAAGGTTCCCGACGCGACGCCTGACGGCCAGCCGCGCGAATGCCTGCAAACGACGCAGATTCGCGATACGCAGGTGCGCAGCGACCAGGTGATCGACTTCGTCACCAACGGCGGCAAGGTCTACCGCAACACGCTCGATTACCCCTGCCCGCAGCTCGGCTTCGAGAAGCGCTTTTCACATAAGTCGACGCTCAACGAATATTGCTCGACCGACACGATCACCGTGCTGCTCAACGAAGGCGGCTTGCGGCGCGGCGCGACCTGCGGCCTGGGCAAGTTCCAGCCGGTCACTTTGGTCAAGCACTAAACCGCTGGCGCGGCGCGCGGAGCTTTGCTAGGCGCGTCGCCGGCCGGCACCCGTAGCTCAGCTGGATAGAGCGCTGCCCTCCGAAGGCTCACGTCCGACGCGAGAGTAGTGATTTTATACAGGATTTACCGGCGTTTAGGAAGCTAGAAGAAAGGACGGACAAAAAACTCACCAAAATCTCACCGCGTTTGGACTGCCGAATTTGATCGCGGATTGACGTCCTTCGGCGCAAATCATACGGCTCCAAGCCATACGCACCCATAGCTCAGCTGGATAGAGCGCTGCCCTCCGAAGGCAGAGGCCAGAGGTTCGAATCCTCTTGGGTGCGCCAAAATCTCCCAACAAAATCAGTGTCTTGAGTGGAAATCCGCCTCTCTTGCCAGCTCTCCCGCCAAACCGAAAACTCACCAGCTTTGGCCGCGATGACAGCGAAAACCCCGGATTCCAGCCAAAAAGCTCAGAGCAAAACTCACCAACGGCAACGAATCCATCGGGACTTGGCCACGAGATGATGGACGGTCTTCCAATGCGACAGATGCTCCGCTGGCCGATCGATCAATCGCTGACGGTTTCGACAGCGATGGCAGCAACTAGGGAACTCCCATCATCGACAAGCTCGATCGCCGAGCGAACCTGCATTGTGGAGCCGCTCAAAACCATCCTCTTGAAGATGGTCTGCTGAGCGAGCGGCAGCGCCTCCCACCAGCTCGGCCGGAGGAACAGGTTATCCATCTGGACAAACAACAGCCGGATGAGAACATCCGCTTTGCGATCGTCGGCGACCTGCGCGAATGAATCGGCTAACGCTTTTGCTGGCCCGCCGTGGTTGCCGATCCAGCCGAGCACCACGACCGTCTGCCCCTCGAATGCGGTCACGTTGAGCGTGATGTGGTCGAGATCGGCACCGTCCCGGCCCAGCTTTTGAAGCGGATTGCCCTGGAAGTCGAATTCCGGGTGGAAGGCCCCGGAGGCAACGACCGGAAGAAGGCCGTCGAACCTCACCGCAAGAAAATGGAAATCGTCACGAGAGCCGGACAACAACCTCTCATCAAACTGCTTTTTCCAACGATCAATGTCGCGTCGCCCGATCTCCACGCCAGCCGCGAAAATGCTCAGATGCGTCTGAATCATGCTTTGATGGAAGAAGGAGTGCCCCCGATCCATCTCGCGCTGAGCGGCAATTGCCTTAAACTGAGCCTCTTTCGCGAACCGTTCATAGGCGATCGCCCGGTAGGAAAGGAGGAACGCGGTATCCCTGTTTAGAGGCAGACTCTTACCCTCGATCGGCTTGAAAAGCGTCGTGTCGTGCTTGCCGCAAAAGCCGGGGAAGACCGATGCGTTGTTGACGCCGATCTTGCGGGGTGAAGGCTTCCCCTCGGATTCGATCATGTCCTTCATCGTCGGTTTGACGGTTAGGACATGCCCGGCTTCTGCAATCGCCGCGATCCCACCCCTCTTTTGGATCGTGTGGGCTTTCGCGATGGTTGAGCTGCAAGGATCGCCGGCCGGATCAGGGTGCGAGCAATAGCCCTCCCGGAGCTGGGCAATCAATCTGGCCTCGACCTCGAAGATGTTGATGGGGGTCTGCTGCTCTCGGTCGAGATGGCACTTTTTGTATTTCAGGCCGGATCGGCACCAGCACGGCTCGTTGCGCCCCATCGTTATGAGAGGTGTCAACGGCGGAGCAAAACCAGGCCACGTGGCGGAGCAAAAGTAGGCCACTTTGCGCCGCAGGCGGGGAACGTCGGGAGGGCGTAGCCCGACCAGAGTTCCCCGCCTGCGGCGTTGGCGA
>Ga0164242_10005577_pt1 | contig 13993 bp, 11 predicted proteins | sample OricomgcompostMG_FD_108783 | JGI IMG/M metagenome (GOLD analysis project Ga0164242, IMG submission 108783) | Miracle-Growth compost microbial communities from Emeryville, California, USA - Original compost - Miracle growth compost (MG) ...
CGTCATGCAGCGCAAGTCGGTCCACGAGCCGATGCAGACCGGCCTGAAGGCCGTCGACGCCATGACCCCGATCGGCCGCGGCCAGCGCCAGCTGATCATCGGCGACCGGCAGACCGGCAAGACCGCCCTCGCGGTCGACACGATCATCAACCAGCGCGACAACTGGCACTCCGGCGACCCGAAGAAGCAGGTCCGCTGCATCTACGTCGCCATCGGCCAGAAGGGCTCCACCATCGCCGGCGTGCGCGCCGCGCTGGAGGAGGCCGGCGCGCTGGAGTACACCACGATCGTCGCCGCCCCGGCCTCCGACCCGGCCGGCTTCAAGTACCTGGCCCCCTACACCGGCTCGGCCATCGGCCAGCACTGGATGTACCAGGGCAAGCACGTCCTGATCGTCTTCGACGACCTGAGCAAGCAGGCCGACGCCTACCGTGCCGTCTCGCTGCTGCTGCGCCGCCCGCCGGGCCGCGAGGCCTACCCGGGTGACGTCTTCTACCTGCACTCCCGGCTGCTGGAGCGCTGCGCGAAGCTGTCGGACGACCTGGGCGCCGGCTCCATGACCGGCCTGCCGATCGTGGAGACCAAGGCCAACGACGTGTCGGCGTTCATCCCGACCAACGTCATCTCCATCACCGACGGCCAGTGCTTCCTGGAGTCCGACCTGTTCAACGCCGGCCAGCGCCCGGCCCTGAACGTCGGTATCTCGGTCTCCCGCGTCGGCGGCTCGGCCCAGATCAAGGCCATGAAGAGCGTGTCCGGCCGGCTGCGCGTGGACCTCGCGCAGTTCCGCGAGCTCGAGGCGTTCGCCGCCTTCGGCTCCGACCTGGACGCGGCCTCCAAGGCCCAGCTGGAGCGCGGCCAGCGCATGGTCGAGCTGCTCAAGCAGGGCCAGTACGCGCCCTTCCCGATCGAGGACCAGGTCGTCTCCATCTGGGCCGGCACCACCGGCAAGCTGGACGACGTGCCGGTCGAGGACATCCGCCGCTTCGAGCGTGAGCTGCTCGACTACCTGCACCGCGAGCACAAGTCGCTGCTCACGGGCATCGTCGAGACCGGCAAGCTGGAGGACGGCACCATCGACGCGCTGACCGAGGCGGTGGCTGCGTTCAAGAAGCAGTTCGAGACCTCCTCGGGCACGCTCCTGGTCGAGGGCTGATCGCATGGGCGCACAGATTCGGGTCTACAAGCGCCGGATCAGGTCCGTCACCGCCACGAAGAAGATCACCAAGGCGATGGAGATGATCGCGGCCTCGCGGATCATCAAGGCCCAGCGCCAGGTGGCGGCCTCGTCCCCGTACGCCGACGAGCTGACCCGCGCGGTCACCGCCGTCGCGACCGGCTCCAACACCAAGCACCCCCTCACCACCGAGGCGGAGCACCCGACGCGGGCCGCGGTGCTGGTCGTCACCAGCGACCGCGGTCTGGCCGGCGGCTACTCCTCCAACGCCATCAAGACCGCGGAGCGGCTCGCCGAGCGGCTGCGCGGCGAGGGCAAGGAGGTCGACACGTACCTGGTCGGCCGCAAGGCGGTGGCCTACTACAGCTTCCGTGACCGGAAGGTGGCCGGGTCGTGGACCGGGTTCTCCGACAACCCGAGCTACGCCGACGCCAAGGAGGTGGCGGCCCCGCTGATCGAGGCGGTGCTGACCGACACCGAGCAGGGCGGCGTCGACGAGATCCACATCGTCTTCACCCAGTTCGTCTCGATGATGACGCAGACCCCGGTCGACCGGCGGCTGCTGCCGCTCGCCCTCAAGGAGCGGCAGCCGGGCGACGAGGGCGGTACGGCCAAGCCCGAGGCGCTGCCGTTGTTCGAGTTCGAGCCGTCGGCGGAAGGCGTGCTGGACGCGCTGCTGCCCCGGTACGTCGAGAGCCGTATCTACAACGCCCTGCTCCAGGCGGCCGCGTCCGAGCACGCGGCCCGGCGCCGGGCGATGAAGTCGGCGACCGACAACGCCGAGGACCTCATCAAGTCGCTCACGCGGCTTGCCAACGCGGCCCGACAGGCCGACATCACCCAGGAAATCAGCGAGATCGTCGGTGGCGCTAGCGCCCTCGCCGACGCGAGCGCGGGGAGTGACTGACCACAATGACCACCACTGCTGAAACGGCCCCCACGACCGGTGTGGCCACGGGCCGCGTCGCCCGGGTCATCGGCCCGGTCGTCGACGTGGAGTTCCCCGTCGACGCGATGCCGGACATCTACAACGCCCTCCAGGTGGACGTGATCGACCCGGCCCTGGACGGCGCCACCAAGACGCTGACCCTGGAGGTCGCGCAGCACCTCGGCGACGGCCTGGTACGCGCCATCTCCATGCAGCCCACCGACGGCCTGGTCCGCCAGGCCCCGGTGACCGACACCGGCGACGGCATCACCGTCCCGGTCGGCGACGTCACCAAGGGCCGCGTCTTCAACACCCTCGGCCAGATCCTCAACGAGCCCGAGGCGGAGGCCGAGGTCACCGAGCGCTGGGCGATCCACCGCAAGGCGCCGAAGTTCGACGACCTCGAGTCGAAGACCGAGATGTTCGAGACCGGCCTGAAGGTCGTCGACCTGCTGACCCCGTACGTCAAGGGCGGCAAGATCGGCCTGTTCGGCGGCGCCGGCGTCGGCAAGACCGTGCTGATCCAGGAAATGATCATGCGCGTCGCCAAGCTGCACGAGGGCGTCTCCGTCTTCGCGGGCGTCGGCGAGCGCACCCGTGAGGGCAACGACCTCATCGAGGAGATGGCCGAGTCCGGCGTGCTCCCGCAGACCGCGCTGGTCTTCGGGCAGATGGACGAGCCGCCGGGCACCCGGCTGCGTGTCGCCCTGGCCGGGCTGACCATGGCGGAGTACTTCCGCGACGTGCAGAAGCAGGACGTGCTGTTCTTCATCGACAACATCTTCCGCTTCACCCAGGCCGGTTCCGAGGTGTCCACCCTGCTCGGCCGCATGCCGTCCGCGGTGGGCTACCAGCCGAACCTGGCGGACGAGATGGGTCAGCTCCAGGAGCGCATCACCTCGACCCGCGGTCACTCGATCACCTCGATGCAGGCGATCTACGTCCCCGCGGACGACCTGACCGACCCGGCCCCGGCCACCACGTTCGCCCACCTCGACGCGACGACCGTGCTCTCGCGGCCGATCTCGGAGAAGGGCATCTACCCCGCGGTGGACCCGCTGGACTCCACGTCCCGCATCCTGGACCCGCGCTACATCTCGCAGGAGCACTACGACTGCGCCTCGCGCGTCAAGGGGATCCTGCAGAAGTACAAGGACCTCCAGGACATCATCTCCATCCTCGGCATCGACGAGCTCGGCGAGGAGGACAAGCTCACCGTCTTCCGCGCCCGCCGTATCGAGCGCTTCCTGTCGCAGAACACCCACGCGGCGAAGCAGTTCACCGGCGTCGACGGCTCGGACGTGTCGCTGGACGAGTCCATCGCGGCGTTCAACGCGATCGCCGACGGTGAGTTCGACCACTTCCCGGAGCAGGCGTTCTTCATGTGCGGTGGCCTGGACGACCTCAAGGCCAACGCCAAGAAGCTCGGCGTCAGCTGACGCGAGCGGGCAGCCGCTGAGCGGGGGAGCCGCCCGTCCGCCCCGGTCCGCCGGGGCGCCGGTCCGGCTCCTCCCGCGCACCCCTTATTCTGTGTTCTACGCATCCCCGCAGGCGGTGGGTGCCAACCCGAGGAGCCGTCTTGGCCGATCTTCACGTCGAGCTGGTCGCCGCGGACCGCAACGTCTGGTCCGGGGAGGCCCACCTGGTCGTCGCCCGCACCAAGTCGGGTGACATCGGCATCATGGCCAACCACGAGCCGGTGCTCGGGGTGCTCCAGTCCGGTCCGGTGACCATCCGCACCAGCGACGGCGGCACGGTGGTCGCCGCCGTGCACGGCGGGTTCATCTCCTTCGCGGACAACAAGCTCTCCATCCTCGCCGAGATCGCGGAACTCGCCGAGGAGATCGACGTCGAGCGGGCCGAGCGGGCCCTCCAGACGGCGAAGTCGGCCGACGACACCGCCGGCCGGCGGCGCGCCGAGGTACGGCTCTCCGCCGCCGCCGGCGTCAGCTGACGCCGGCTTCCGCCGGGCCCAGCGGCCCGGCACCCCGCGGGCGCTGCCCGCACCCCGCAGGACCGGCAGGACCCATGGTGCCGCGGACCGCCTTGACAGCGGTCCGCGGCACCGGCACAGCAAGCGCAGCAGCCACGAGCAGGCGAGGAGGTCGGTGGTCGTGATCCTCGCTTTCGAAGTGGTCGGCGCGGTGGTGCTCGCCGCGGTGGCGGGGCTCTTCCTCTTCGGGTTGCGCCGCCGGCTGATCCAGCGCCCCGGTGGCACCTTCGACTGCAGCCTGCGCCCCGCCCCGCCCGACGATTCCGAGGCGGGGCTTTCTGATGCCCACGGCGGCCGCGGCTGGGTCTACGGAGTGGCCCGCTACAGTGGCGACCGTGTCGAGTGGTTCCGCGTCTTCTCCTACGCCGTCCGGCCCCGCCGGGTGCTGGAGCGCCCCGCGATCGAGGTGCTGGGGCGGCGGCAGCCGCGGGGGTCGGAGGAACTGGCACTGCTGTCCGACGCGGTGGTGCTGGTCTGCGCCCACCGCGGCGTACGGCTGGAGCTGGCGATGAGCGAGGACGCGCTGACCGGCTTCCTCGCGTGGCTGGAGGCGGCCCCGCCCGGCCAGCGTGTCAACGTGGCCTGACGGGCCGTGCGTTCGTGCCGCGGCGCGCTCGGCGGTTCGACGCGCTCAGCGGTTCTCGCCCGGCACCCACAGCACGTCGCCGCGCTCCTTGTTGGCGGTGCGGGCCAGGATGAACAGCAGGTCCGACAGCCGGTTCAGGTAGGTCGCGGTGAGCGGGTTCATCGTGTCGCCGTGCTCCTCCAGCGCCGCCCAGGTCGAGCGTTCCGCCCGCCGCACCACGGTGGTCGCCTGGTGCAGCAGCGCCGCGCCCGCGGTGCCGCCGGGCAGAATGAAGCTGCGCAGCTTCTCCAGGTCGGCCAGGAACCGGTCGCAGTCGGCCTCCAGCCGGTCCACGTAGGACTGCTCGACGCGCAGCGGCGGATACCGCGGGTCCGGCACCACCGGGGTGGCCAGGTCGGCGCCCACGTCGAACAGGTCGTTCTGCACGCGGGTCAGCACGGCGGCGACCGGCTCGGACAGCCCGCCCAGTGCCAGCGCCACCCCGATCACGGCGTTGGCCTCGTTGGCGTCGGCGTAGGCCGCGATCCGGCTGTCCGTCTTCCGCGTGCGGCTCATGTCGCCGAGCGCCGTGGTGCCGTCGTCGCCGGTGCGGGTGTAGATGCGGGTGAGGTTGACCATGTCCGGAGCCTACCGACGCGGGGCCGCCGCGGGGCCGTCGCCGCAACGGGCGGCCACCGACGGTGCGACCAAGGACACACGGTGACGCGGCCGACATGATGCTGCGCCCGGTACGGAACGGGCGCTATCGTCCGGCAGACGCCCCAACTACCCCGACGGAGAGGTGTGCCGTGGCGAAGAAGGTCGCCGTCATCGGAGCCGGACTGATGGGCTCCGGCATCGCTCAGGTGTCCGCGCAGGCGGGCTACGAGGTGGTGCTGCGCGATGTCACCGACGAGGCCCTGGCCCGCGGCCGGGACGCGATCGCCGCGTCCTACCGGAAGTTCACCGAGAAGGGGCGGATGTCCGCGGAGGAGGCCGAGGCAGCCCTGGCCCGGATCACCCCCACCACCGACCTGGACGCCGCCGCCGACGCGGACCTGGTGGTCGAGGCGGTCTTCGAGCAGATCGACGTCAAGCGGGAGATCTTCCGCACCCTCGACGGGCTGGTCCGCGACGACGCGGTGCTGGCCTCCAACACCTCCGCCATTCCGATCACCAAGATCGCCGCGGCGACGGACAGCCCCGAACGGGTGGTCGGCACGCACTTCTTCTCGCCGGTGCCGCTGATGCAGCTGTGCGAACTGGTCCGCGGCCTGAAGACCAGTGACGAAACCCTCGCCCGGGCCCGGGAGTTCGCCGAGTCCACCGGCAAGACCTGTGTCGTCGTCAACCGCGACGTGGCGGGCTTCGTCACCACCCGGCTGATCTCCGCGCTCGTCGTGGAGGCGGTCAAGCTCTACGAGTCCGGCGTGGCCACCGCCGAGGACATCGACACCGCCTGCAAGCTCGGCTTCGGGCACGCCATGGGCCCGCTCGCCACCGCCGACCTGACGGGCGTCGACATCCTGCTGCACGCCACCGGGAACATCTACACCGAGTCCCAGGACGAGAAGTTCGCCCCGCCGGAGCTGATGCGGCGGATGGTGGACGCCGGCGTCATCGGCCGTAAGAGCGGCGAGGGCTTCTACCGCTATTAGACCGCCTGGAGACGCGGTCCTTGACGGCCTGCGGAGCGCCGCTCCGCAGGCCGTACCGCCCGCCGTCGGGAGGGATCCGGCGAAAGCACCAACGCGAATCACCCTTGCGAGTGAATTCGGTATCGGTTCCCTCACGGACGGCAACTTCTGTATACGACGGGCCGTCAGTTGTGTGAAGACAGAACAGGTCGTACGGGTCGCCGCCGTCCGCGGGACGGCGCGACCGCCGGCGCAGCACGGGGAGTGAATATGCACATCAGGGGCGACCACGCCCAGCTGGTCGTCGGGGGGCGCCTCGACGTCCGCAGCGCGGCGGACGCCCGTACGGCTCTGCACACCGCCGTCGACTCCGGCGCCGGCGACCTGGTTCTCGACCTCACCGAGCTTGACTCCTGGGACGCGACCGGGCTCGGCGTCATCATGGGCGCCCACCGGCGGGCGGGCCGCGCCAACCGCCGGCTGGTCCTGCGCGGGGTGCCGCCGCAGATGCAGCGCCTGCTCGTCGCCACCCGGCTGCACCGCATCCTCGCCATCGAGCCGTAACGCCGCCTTCGCCGTCGAGCCGTCACATCGTCCGCCTCGGCCCCCGCAGCTCCTCCGGCCGGGTGCGGTACCCGGCGCTTCATGGAAGCGGGCAGAACCTCTAGAGTTTGCCCATCGATGGCCAGGAGGCGTGCCCCCGGGCGCGCCGCAGATGGGGAGACCGGGGCGGCGGTCCGTGCGGACGCCGGCGGCCCGAGCGGGCCCCCACCCGTGACGCACCTTGGGGGCGTACGAGATGGACGACAGCGAGCGGTACGACTCCACCGACGCGGCCGGGCGGCCGGCGGACGGCCGGGACGGTGCGTCCGGCCCCGCAGACGGCACCCCGTCGGGTCCGGCCGGGCCCGCGGCGCCCACCTCGCCCTTCGGCACGACGAGCCCCGGCTGGAACGCACCCTCGGCCGGGGCGTTCGACGCCTTCGCGGCCGGCGCGCCCGGGGCCTCCCGCGGCTCCCGGCGCCGCCCGGGGACGGACGGCCCCGCGGCGCGCGCCACCCCGACGGGCGCCGGCGGTGTGCCCGCGGCACCGGTCGGCGCGGACCCGGCGGACCGGCTCGGGCTCGCCGCCGCACGTGGCGCCGTGGCCCGGCTCGCCGGCGCGGACAGCTTCGACGCGTTCGGCACGCGGCCCAAGGACCCGACGTCGTCCTCCGGGGCTTCGCAGGGGACGCCCCGCAACGCCCCGGCGGGCGGCGGGGATTCGGCCGGCGGAGGCATATCCGGCGACGGCGTGTCCGGGGACGGCATATCCGGCGACGGCGCCGCAGCCGGTCCGTCTCCGGCCGAGGGCTCCCTGCCCGGGGCATCCGTGTCCGGCACCGCCGGGCCGGCCCCGTCCGACGGTGCCGCTGCAGCCGAGGGCATACCCGGCGCGCCCGCTGAGGCGACCCCCGGCACCTCGGCGGGCCGCGACGGCACGTCTGCGGCCGGTGCGGCCTCCTTCTTCGGCGGCGCGGCCGCGGGGGAGCGGGGCGAGGCGGGGGAGTGGTCCGCGTTCGCCCCCCGCCACGGTCGGCACGCCGCCTCCCCCGAGACCGCCGACGACGACCTCTCGGACGCCCCCGCGGAGGCGGACGACGACCCGCTCGGCGACTCCGCCGAGCTGACGGTCTTCGGGGTGGCTTCCGCACCGGCGGCCGACGAGCCCGCCGGGTCCGGCGCCGAGGACGGCGCCGACCCCGGCGGCGACCTCTCCGCCGACGACGCCGATCTCTTCGGCGGTGCGTCCCCGACGCCCGCGACCGCCGCCGACGCCCCGGCGACCGCGCCCTTTTCCGGCACCGGCCAGGCCGCCGCCGCCGAGCCGTTCGACGCGTTCGGCACCGGTTCCCCGGCCGCTCGGCGGCCCAACGCCCCCATGCCCGAAGGGCGTTCCGCCGCCCTCCCCGGCCAGGAGCTGGTCCCGCTGTTCGGCGGCGACCAGCGCCCGGCTGCCACCGCCCCGGCCGAGCCGGCCGCCGACGACGGCACGGCGCACCCGGCCGCCGGGAGCGACGCGGACGGCCCGGTGCCGGCGTCGGACGCCGGCACCGGCCAGGCGCTCGTGCCGTTCTTCGGCAGCAGCCAGGACGCCGGCCTCGGCGCCGACCCGGCCGGCGACCGGAACACCGCCGCGGACAGCGCCTTCGACGCCTTCGGCACCGGCCGGCCCACCCCGGTGCGGCCCAGCGGCCTCGGCCCCGCCGCCGACAGCTTCGACGCCTTCGCGGCCGGCGCCCACCGCCCCGGCGACACCTCGTCACTGCCCGCCGTCCGCCCCGACCGCACCCCGTCCCTCTTCGACTCCGCCGCGCCCGCCCAGCGCCCGCCGCGTCCGGCCCGCGAGCCGCTGGAACTGGAGCCCGCGCGGGGCAGCGGCAACCGGATCGCCCGGGTGGTCACAGGCGAGTACCTGCTCACCGTCAACCCCGCCGACGGCACGGAGGTCGGCCCGTGCCCGCCCGAGGAGCGGCTCACGCCGCTGCGCCGCACCCGCCAGGAGCGTGCCGCCCGGTCCGCCGCTGCCCGCCCGACCCCGCCGCCCGGCCCGCCCGGGCCCGAACTGCCGTTGCTGGAACGGGACGAGGAGCAGGAACGGCTGGTGCGGCTGCTCGGCCGCGGCCGTTCCGTCCGGGTCACCGGGCCCTCCGGCGCCGGCCGCACCGCGCTGCTGGAGTCGGTCGCCACGGCCGGCGAAGGACTCGCCCCCGACGGCGTGCTGTGGCTGTCCGGCTACCGGCGCACCCTCGCCGACCTGCTCCAGGACCTGTGGTCCCTGGTCTACTCCGGCGACGGCTACCGGCCCGCCCGTGAGGAGATCCCCGGGCTGCTGCGGGAGGTCGGCGCCGTGGTCGTCGTCGACGACCTGGAGTTCGGAGGCACGGCGGTGGACGAACTGCTGGCCGCCGCCCCCGAGTGCGCCTTCCTCATGGCGGCCACCCCCGACGTGCCGGCGCCCACCGCGGACGCCCTCGTCGAGGAGGTCTTCCTCTCCGGGCTGACCCGCACGGCCTGCACCGAACTGCTCCAACTCGCCACCGGACGGCCCCTGGAGGAGGACGAGGCGGCGTGGGCAGCCGACCTGTGGTTCGAGTCCGAGGGCCTGCCGCTGCGCTTCGTGCAGGCCGCCGCCCTGCTGCGGCAGCGCGACGCCCTGCGCCGGCCGCCCCAGCCCGACGCGCAGGACGGCGGGGACGGCGAGGACGGCGGGGACTCCGTCTGGCAGAAGGGCGCCCCGGCCGGGCCGTCACTGCCCGACCTGACCCCGTTCGACGGCCCCGCCGCCACGAGCGAGCCCACCGTCCCGCCGCGCGCCCGGGAGGCCCGTCCCGGTCCGTGGCTGCCGGCCTCGGCCGTGCCGCTGCCCTCGCTCGCACAGAGCGCCGCCCCGGCCGAACTGCTCGCCTCCCGGCTGAGCGAGCCCGCGCGGGAAGCACTGGCGTTCGCCGTCGCCCTGGACGGCGAGTTCCCGCATCCCGCCCACCTGCCCGCGCTCGTCGGCGACACCCACGGCGACGCCGCCCTGGGCGAACTCACCTCCGTGGGCCTCGCGGTGCCCGTCGGCACGCACTTCCGGCTCGCCGCCGGCGTCGCCGCCCAACTCGCCGGCTCCTTCGGGGCGGAAGGCGAACTCACCGACGTCCAGGCGCACACCGCCGCCCTGCACTACGCCTGGTGGACCGGCCACCCCTCGGTGACGCCCGAGCGGGCCGCCGCCGAGTGCGAGGCGATCATCGCGGCGATGGCCGCGTGCCGCGACGGCGGCCACGCCAGCGCGGCCGTCCTGCTCGCCCGCACGGTCGCGCCCGCGTTCGCCGCGGCGCTCCACTGGGGCGCTTGGGAGCGGACGCTGCGGATCGGCCAGGAGGCGGCGCGGCTGTCCGGCGAGGTCGCCGAGGAGGCGTACTTCCTCCACGAACTCGGCGTCCTCATGCTGTGCACGGGCCACCCGGCCCAGGCCCGGGCCGAGTTGGAGGCGTCCATCGCGCTGCGGGCCGCGCTGGCCGACCACAAGGGCACGGCCATCGGCCGCCGCGCCCTCGCCTTCGTCGACGAGATCGCCCCCGAGCCGACCTCGCCCCCGGCCGCCCCCGAACCGCCGGCCGACCCGGCCGAACCGTTCCCGGCCCTGCGGGAGTCCTCCTTCGCCCCGACGCCCCCGCTTGCGCTGCCCGCCGACCACCTCGCCGAGGCCCTCGCGGCCTTCCCCGAACCGGCGTCCCCGGCCACGGCCCCGCTGCCGGCCGCCGAGCCCGTCCTCCTCGCCAAGAAGAACGGCGGGGCCGCGGACGGCCGCGGACCGCGCCGGCTCGCCGTCCTCGGCTCCCGGCGCACCCTGGTGGCGGCGGGCACCGGCGTCGTCCTGGTCGCGGTGCTCGGCACGATCGTCACGCTGGGCACCCACTCCGGCGGCGGCAGCCAGGACAACCAGGTCCAGCCGATCGAGTCCGTCCAGCAGGATCCGCCGGCCGACGGTTCCACCTCCCCGGCCACGAGCGACGCCCCCGCGACGACCTCCGCGTCCGCCTCGACGTCCACGTCCCCCTCCGCCTCGGGCTCGGCCTCGACGACCCCGTCGGGAACGGCCAGCACGACGGCGGCCGGCGGTGAGCTGTCGACTCCGCCGACCAAGTCGTCCTCGGCGGAGCCCTCGAACTCCCCGACGAAGAAACCGACAACGGGTGGGTCGAGCGGCGGCAAGTCCGGCGGCACCACCGGTTCGACGGGCACGGCCGGCACCACGTCGTCCGGGACGACCAGCAGTGGTTCCACGACCACCGGTGCCTCCACAACGGGCTCCACCACCGGCTCCACCACTGGGTCGACATCGGGCTCGACGTCCGGGACGACCAGCGGCAGTACCGGTGACGCCGGCGGCACGACCTCGTCCGGCGGGACCGGCAGCACGACGGGATCGACCGACGGCGGCGCCTCGGGCGATACAGGCGGTACCGACGGCTGAGCCGAGCGACGGTTCCGGGGCGGCGGGTCGGGCGGCGGGAGCCGGACGGGACGCGCGTTCTAGAAGAGCCTCAGCTTGTCGTCCTCGATGCCGCGCAACGCGTCGTAGTCGAGGACGACGCACGAGATCCCCCGGTCCGTGGCCAGCACGCGGGCCTGGGGCTTGATCTCCTGCGCTGCGAAGACCCCCTTCACGGGCGCCAGCAACGGGTCGCGGTTGAGGAGCTCGAGGTAGCGGGTCAGCTGTTCGACGCCGTCGATCTCGCCGCGCCGCTTGATCTCGATGGCCACCGTGGTGCCGTCCCCGTCCCGGCACAGGATGTCCACCGGGCCGATCGCCGTGGGGTACTCGCGGCGGATCAGGGTCCAGCCCTCGCCCAGCACCTCCATCCGGTCGGCCAGCAGCTCCTGGAGGTGCGCCTCGACGCCGTCCTTGATCAGGCCCGGGTCCACGCCCAGCTCGTGCGAGGAGTCGTGCAGTATCTCCTCCAGGGTGATGATCAGCTGCTCACCCGCCTTGTTGGTGACCGTCCACACCCCGTCCTCGCCCTCCTTCAGGGAGCACGGCGGCGACATCCAGTTGAGCGGCTTGTACGCGCGGTCGTCCGCGTGGACGGAGACGCTGCCGTCGGCCTTGACCAGCAACAGGCGGGTGGCCGACGGGAGGTGGGCGGACAGCCGGCCGGCGTAGTCCACGGAGCAGCGGGCGATCACGAGGCGCATGGTCCGCAACGCTACCCGCCCCCGGGCCGCCCGGAAAATTGGCTGGTTGTGGGCGTCGCCGCCTGGTGCCGCCGTGCGCGGGGCGCCTACGGTTGAAGCCCGGGGCCGACTCCGCGCTCTCCAGCGGCCTCCGGGATCCGTCCTCCCCCGGCCGCCGTCCGCCTCGGCGGCGGGGACGCCCGCAGACCCCGTCCCCCTCGGGCGGGGTCACGAGAGGAGTACCCATGTCCCTCGACGTCTCTCCGGCCCTCCTGGAAAAGGCCGAGCGAGGCGAGGTCGACGAGAAGGAGTTCGTCGACTGCGTCCGGACGTCCCTCCCTTACGCCTGGGAGATGATCAGTTCGCTGGTGGCCCGACTGAACGTCGACGGAGGGGACTTCGCCGACAACCAGGTGCCGCCGCCGAGCGAGGCGGAGCGCGGGCAGCTGCTGCGCGCGCTGGCCAGCGACGCGATACGCGGCGCTCTCCAGCGGCACTTCGGGGTCCGCCTGGCCTTCCAGAACTGCCACCGGGTGGCCGTCTTCCCGCTGGACCGCGACGTCCAGGACACCTACGGGAAGTTCACCTCGGTGCGGGCCCAGCTCCTCAACCAGTCGCCCGAACTGCGCGACTGCTGACCCTTCCGGGCTCTTCGCGGCGCACGCGTTCGCCGGTGGCCGACACCCGGCGGACGCGCCCGCCGCTCACCCCGGGGGCCCGCCGCGGGCGCAGCCGGCGCGCCCCCTATGCCGCCGCTCGCGGCCGCACAAGGACGCCTGCCGGCGAAACCCGCACGGCGAACCGGTTCAGGCCAGTTCCGGCAGGACGTCGCCGCCCAGTCGGGCCACGTTCTCCACGGTGGTGTCCAGGTCGCCCGAGCCCTCGGCGAGGAGGGCGAAGCGCGTGATGCCGGTGCGTTCGGCGGTCGCCGCCAGCCGGTCCGCGCACAGCTTCTGCGGCCCCACCGGGTGGAGCCGGCACAGCAGTTCGGTGTACTCGTACGGATCGCGCATCCGGCGCGGTGAGCCGTCGTAGGTGCGGTGCGCGCCCAGGCCCTGCCGGAACCATCCCGGCATCGTCTTCAGCAGCAGCTCCACCGCGTCCGCCCGTGTGTCGCCGATCTGCACCACCCCGGCCGAGACGTGCCCCGCCGCCGCCACCGCCTCCGGCGGGTGTCCCTGCGCCAGCGCCGTGCGCCGCCACAGGTCCACCATCTCCGCCTTCTCCGCGTCGCCGCAGTGCATCCCGAGCAGCATCGGCAGGCCGTGCCGGGCCGCCAGCCGCACCGTCCCCGGCGAGGTGCAGGCCACCACCACCGGCGGTCCGGGACAGCCGTCCAGCTCGTCCGGACGCGGCACCACGGGCACCTCGCGGAACCGGTGGCGCGGGCCCGTCCCGGCCACTGACGGCTCCCGCAGCCAGCGCAGCAGCAGGTCGAGCGACTCCGGGAAGCCCGCGTCGAACGCCGCCGGGTCCGTGCCGAACACCTCCAGGTCCACCCACGGACCGCCCCGGCCCACACCCAGCGTGAACCGGCCGCCCGAGGCGAGATGGAGCAGGGCCGCCTGCTCGCCGAGCGCCACCGGATGGGCGGTGGTCAGCACGCTCACCGCGGTGCCCACGGTGATCCGGCGGGTGCGGCCCAGCAGCAGCCCGGCCAGCGTCGCCGCCGACGGGCACACCCCGTAGGGCACGAAGTGGTGCTCGGCCAGCCACACCGAGTCCAGGCCGGCTCGCTCCGCCGCCTCCGCCGTGGACACCGCCCGGTGCAGGGGCTCGCGATGGCCCTGCCCGGGGAACTGCGCCGCGAGTACGAACGTCCCAACGCGCATCACGCACTCCCTCTTTTCCGGTCCAACGCCGGGGCACGTGCCAAAGGCACGGCCTCCAGGGGGAGTTCTCATGATTTTCTGCCGGGCGTCGGCCGTTGCCCGCAGGTGCCGCGCAGGCCGTTCGGCCGTTGCCCGGCGCCCGCCCGCCGGACCGC
>Ga0164242_10005578_pt1 | contig 13991 bp, 10 predicted proteins | sample OricomgcompostMG_FD_108783 | JGI IMG/M metagenome (GOLD analysis project Ga0164242, IMG submission 108783) | Miracle-Growth compost microbial communities from Emeryville, California, USA - Original compost - Miracle growth compost (MG) ...
GCACCTGGAAAGGTCACCAAGCTCGTTCCGTTCGGCGCGTTCGTTCGCGTCGCAGACGGCATCGAGGGCCTCGTGCACATCTCGGAGCTGTCCGGCAAGCACGTCGAGCTCGCCGAGCAGGTCGTCTCGGTCGGCGAAGAGGTGTTCGTCAAGGTCATCGACATCGACCTCGACCGTCGCCGCATCTCGCTGTCGCTCAAGCAGGCCAACGAGGGCGTCGACCCGGAGGGCACCGAGTTCGACCCGGCGCTCTACGGCATGCTCACCGAGTACGACGAGGCCGGGAACTACAAGTACCCGGAGGGCTTCGACCCGGAGACCAACGAGTGGAAAGAGGGCTTCGACACCCAGCGCGAGAAGTGGGAGCAGGACTACGCTGCAGCCCAGGCTCGCTGGGAAGCCCACAAGAAGCAGGTCGCCAAGGGGCTCGAAGAAGAAGCTGCAACGCCACGCAGCACCGGCTCGCCGACGTTCACGAGCGATTCGACCGGTGCAGGCACGCTCGCCGACGACGAGTCACTCGCCGCACTGCGCGAGAAGCTCTCAAGCAGCAACTAAGCACAGCCAGCAACTCAGCACAACGCACCCGCGGCCGGTCCTTCACAGGGCCGGCCGCCTGTGCGTCTGAGCACTCGATAGTCTGGCGAGGTGCACCTGATCGCGCTCACCGGCGGCATTGCGTCCGGAAAATCCACCGTCGCCGCTCGGCTCGCCGAGCACGGAGCCATCGTGGTCGACGCTGACCAGCTGGCCCGCGAGGTCGTCGCACCCGGCACGCCCGCCCTGGCGGCCATTGCCGAGCGCTTCGGCGCATCCGTCATTCGAGAAGACGGCAGCCTCAACCGACCCGCACTGGGCGCCATCGTGTTCTCAGACGAGAACGCGCGCCTCGCACTGAACGACATCACACACCCCGCCGTGTGGCAACGCGCGCTCGACAGGTTCGCCGCGGCAGCCGAGCACGACGGCAATGCCGTGGTCGTCTACGACGTCCCCCTGCTCGTCGAGGCGGCGTCCGGGCGCCCCATGCACTTCGATCGAGTCGTGGTGGTGCACGCCCCCGCGTCCGCACGCATCGACCGGCTCGTGCGCCTGCGCGGCCTCTCACCTGCGGATGCGAGCGCCCGGGTGAGCGCGCAAGCATCCGACGACGAGCGCCTGACGGTCGCGGACGACGTCATCGACGCCGCTGGCACCCTGGAGCACACGCTCGCGCAAGCGGATTCGCTGTGGGCGTCGGTCGCGGACGAACCTGAGTGATCTCTCACACGAATGGGCGCCGTTTGTTCATGCTGCGGCCGTAATGTTCTTCTGTGAAGAAGTGGGTGACGCTGTGTGCTGGAGTGATCGCGTCCGTCGCCATCCTCGTCACATGCCTGGGAGCCGCAGCGCCCCGTGACCCCGTAGGCGCGCCCGACCTGATGCATTTCAGGCTCGGACCCGTCCACGGTCGCAGTCTCAGCCCCGACGCGTTCGACTATGCCAGCCGCCCCCCGGACGCCCGGAGCTCCGACGACGGACCGCTGCTGCTCTTCCTGCCGGCGACGCGGGCACGGCCGGCGAGCTACCGCACGTTCCTGCGCACCGCGTCGTCTGTGGGCTATCACGTGCTTGGGCTCGACTACTGGAACATCGGCACGTCGGTGACACACGCATGCGGCAGAATCCCCAGCTGCTATACCGCCATCCAGCAGAACAGGTTCAATGGAAGCCACCCGTCAATGTACAGCCGCGTGGACGCCGCCAACTCGATCGTCAACCGCCTGCACTCCGCACTGCACTACCTCGGACGACACGATGCGGACGGTGGATGGAACCGGTACACCAGCGGCAGCCGCATCCGGTGGGATCGCGTCGTGGTTGCAGGTCACTCGCAGGGTGGAGGCGAATCGGCGTACATCGCCCATCGCACGCGTGTGCAGGGCGCGCTGATGTTCTCGTCTCCGGTCGATACGGACAGCGGCGTGGCGGCATCGTGGATGTCCACCGTCGGCAAGACCGATCCGTCGCGTATGTACGCGTTCGACAACGCGCATGACATGTACTTCACCAAGATCGTCGGATCATGGCAACGGCTCGGCCTCGGACGCTTCGGCCACGTGGTGCGTGGAGCTGCACCGACTGGATCACACGAGCTGATCAGCACCAAGACGATCGGCACCCCGGCGCAATCGCACGGCAGGACGGTCTCGGACACCACGGAAGGCGCGCGGACAGGCGTACCGGGGTACCGTGCGGTGTGGGAGTGGATGCTCAAGCAGGTGTTGCACCCCGCGCTCCCAGCACAGCCCGCTGAAGGCCAGCACTCGGGCAGCTGATAGGCGGCGCCGCTAGTGTAGTGGGGTGAAATCCGCCCTCCCACCGACATCCGAGACCGTGAAGGCTCAGCCACCTGAGAGCCTTCAACAGCTGATCGCTCGACAGGGCGCGTTCTCACCGGATCGGATCTATCTTGAAGACGCACGCTCCCGGCGCGCGTTCACATTCGGCGCGTTCGCCGAAGCGATCGCACGGTGGCACGCCACATTCGCCGACCTGGGAATCTGCGCAGGCGCATCCGTATTGGTTGATCTGAATGACCCGCTCGCATTCGCCGTCGCGCACCAGGCGGTCATCGCTGCCGGGCTGCGCTCGATCCCCGTCGACCCTGACGCTCCCGGATCCACGCTCGAACGGCTGTCGGCGCTGGTCGGCGGTGCGGCATTGATCGTCTCCGACCGCGTTGATCGCTCGCAGCTGCCCGCCACCGCGTCAGCGGCGATCGATGCGGAGTCAGGATGGCCCTCGCGCGTCGACGCGCCCGAGCTGGCGGCGAACGCGCCTGCTGTAGAACGCGACGGAGGTTCCGCCATCCTGTTCACGTCGGGTTCGACAGGAGAGCCCAAAGGTGTGGAGCTCCCCGAGTCCCAACTGTTGTTCGTGGCGGCGGCGATCGCAGCGCACAACGCTCTCACATCGGACGATCGCGGCTACAACCCGCTGCCGCTGTTCCACGTCAACGCCCAGGTCGTCGGACTGCTGGCAACGCTTGTCGCCGGGGGCACACTAGTGCTGGACCGCCGATTCCATCGCACCGGCTTCTGGGAACTGCTCCGCACCCGAGACATCACGTGGTTGAACGCGGTCCCGGCCATTCTCGCGGTGCTTGCACGCGGAGGCGAGATCACGGTTCCTCCGCGCCTTCGGTTCATCCGTTCGGCGTCGGCGCCGCTGCCGGAAGCCGTTCGCGATGCGCTCGGCGACGTGCCGCTCGTGGTCAGCTACGGCATGACCGAGGCGGCAAGCCAGATCACGGCAACGCCGTTGGCCGGGGGAGCCCCTGACGGCTCTGTCGGCGTCCCGGTGGGAACACAGCTTGAAGTGCGAGACGATGAGGCACGCACGCTGGCAGCCGGCGAAATCGGCGCACTGTGGATACGCGGCCCGGGCGTGATCGGCGGATACTACGCCGGTCGCGCGGCCGAGCGGTTCGACGATGCCGGCTGGCTGCAAACCGGCGATCTCGGGATGATCGATGAGGGCGGATACGTCTACCTGGTCGGACGAAGCGACGACGTCATCAACCGAGGAGGCGAGAAGGTGTATCCGTCCGAGGTCGAAGATGTGCTGCTCGGCGATGCCCGGGTGCGCGAGGCCGTCGTCATCGGCCGCACAGACGACATTCTCGGTGCTGTGCCCGTCGCATACGTGATTCTCGTCGATGGCGCAGATTCGGTTGATGAATCGCAGCTCGTCGACGCGCTGGCGGGCGCGTGCAAGCAGCACCTGCCTCGATCGAAGCGTCCCGTCGAGATCAATGTGGTCACCGACGTGCCACGGGCGCCGACAGGCAAGGTTCAGCGCAGCCGGATGCGCGCAGAACTCGAGACCGGACATTCGCGAGCGGCGTCGTGAGCGGATCCGACGCGCGGGTGCCTGTTTCGATATCGCCGGACCCTACCGCTGCGACACCGCACGGCAAGACACGGGTGCACGCGCCGCACCTGTACGAGATCGACATCGTGCGCATCCTCACGTTCGCCTCGGTCATCGCGGTGCACACGACCAGTCACACCATCGACAGCGGCGACATTCCGCTGTCGATCTTCCTCGGCCTTGCACACTTCACCCGCGAGGTCTTCTTCGCGATCACGACGTTCGTGCTCGTCTACACGTTCAGATACAAGCCGACGCCGCAACGCAGGTCGCTTCCGCGACGTTTCCTCCTGGTCGGCGTGCCGTACGTGGTGTGGTCCACGATCTATTTCGTGGCGAGCAACCTGCATTCGCCGCACGCCGACTTCGGTCAGTCGGTGCTGAACTACCTCTACCACCTGGCCACCGGTTCGGCCTGGTACCACCTCTACTTCCTGCTGGTGACGATGCAGGTCTACCTGCTCATGCCGGTGATTCTCTGGCTCGTGCGCAAGGCACGAGGACATCACCTGCTGCTTCTGGCTGCCGCCTTCGCGGTGCAGCTGGTGCTGAACGGCCTCTACATGTACTGGCCGGACACCGTTGCGGTAATCGTGCCATACGCCAAGGAGTACTTCTTCAGCTACACGTTCTTCATCATGCTCGGCGCTGTCGCAGCCGATCACTCCCCGGCCCTGCTGCGCTGGGTGCGCGGGCATCGCGGCTGGATCGGTCTGATCACCCTCGGTGCCGCCATCATCACGGTCGGCGTGTTCTTCATTCAAATGGCGGCCGGCATGTCCGCGTACCATGCAGGCACGCCGATGCAGCCGATCATCATGTTCTGGTCGATCGCCGTCGCGCTCGGATTCCTCGCCGTCGGCACGTGGTGGGCGGATCGCCGCATCGCAGGGAGCCGGTTCGCGAAGGGCGTCGATATCGCATCGGACCGCTCGTTCGGAATCTTCCTGGCGCATCCGTTCTTCATCTGGATTCTGTTGTGGATCGGCAACGACTGGTTCATCTCCGTCGTTCCGAAGCCGTGGCTGACCCTCGTCATCTACGTGCTGGTCGTCGCGGGCGCCTGGGGCGTCACGGAGATCGCCAGGCGCACACCGCTGAGCATTCCGCTGGCAGGTCGACCGTTCAGGACCCGGAAACCGGCTCGCTGACACCTTTCGGCAGAACCCGACGCGGCTTCATCACGGCGGCCACCACCGCAGCAGCAGCCAGCAGCACAATGGATGCCGCGAACGGCCACTGCCACCCCGTCGTATCGACGAGCAGCCCGAACAGCGCGGGGGATGCAATGCCCGCCAGGCCGAATCCGGTGTTCATCATGCCGCTTGCCGTCCCAGACCACTCCGGGGCGACATCCATCGGGATCGCCCACAGCGTCGCGTTGCACAATTCCAGGAAGAAGAACGACAGTGAAAGCGACACCGTCGCGATCACCAGGTTGTGGCCGAAAAGCAACGGGGCGAGCCACACCAGCGATCCGATCAGCCCGATCAGCAGCACGGTACGCCGCGCGAAACGGAGGTTTCCGGTGCGACGCAGCAATCGGTCGCCGAGCACCCCGCCCACGGTGTCCCCGACAACGCCTGCAAGAAGAACGAACGTGGTGAAGAGTGCGTATTTGCTCAGCGGCAGGTTGAAGCTGTCGGCCAGGAAACTCGGAATCCAGGTCAGGAAAACCCACAGCGTCCATCCGTAGCCGAAATCGACCAGGAATACCGGGAAGATCGTTCGAATGAGGCGCTTCCATGGAACCGGAGGGCGCGCAGCCTTTTCGAGCTCCCGCGGAATCTCGGACAGCTCCTGCTGGGTGATCTTGGGATAGTCCTTCGGGCGGTCGCGGAAGAACGCGGCCCACAGCACGGCCCACAGAATGCTGAGCACTCCGACGAGCACGAAGGAGATCTGCCACCCGGCCAACGGCCCGTTGAATGTGTTGCCCCAGATGATGAGGCCACCGACGATCAGCGGCGCGGCCGCATTGCCAAGGCGCGACGCAGAGTGGACGATGCCCTGCACGAACCCGTTGCGGTCCGGCGGCACCCATTTCGCCATGGCGCTGGTCGCCGTCGGAAACGCAGCCGCTTCGGTGAACCCGAGCAGCAGGCGGGCACCGACCAGGGAGAGCAGCCCGACCGAGAACCCGGTGGCGATGGTGGCGACTCCCCACAGGATTCCGATCCAGAAAAGCGATCGACGCGGCCCGAAGCGCTCCCCGATGGTTCCGCCGAAAATCTGCAGCAGCGCGTATGGAATCGAGAACGCTGCCACTGCGATGCCGAACTGGCCGGCGTTCAGGTGCAGGGCCTTCATGATGGTCGGCCCTGCCGTCGAAATGTTGGTTCGATCCAGGTAGGAGATCGCATACATCACGCAGAGCAGAAGCACGACTCGCCCGCGCATCCTGCCCCAGATCGGGCTTGCCTTCTGAGGTGTCTCACGCGTTCGAGTCGTCTGCATCGCTTTTCATCCTCGTCTCGGCACCCGGTCGATGTCCAGTTCAGCGCGACAATACCTGCACTGTCTATCGATTTCTTATGTGCGAAGCCGCTGCGAAGGTCAGTCGAAGGCGGGAAACACCAGCAGGATGGTCGGGACCGCCACCAGTGCGATGGCGCCGGCGCCGGCCGCGATTCGCGCGGGCAGCGCAAGCGGACGGGCGCCGTTCGCGAGTCGCTGGACACGACGGGCGATGGATGCGGCGTTCGCCGCGGGCACGCCGTCTCGGCGCGCGACCGGGGAGTGCTCCTGCTGACCGTCATCCGCCGATGCGACGAGCGCAACGGCCGCCGCGAGCACGTCGTCCCGCACAGCATGGCGTGCGGTGTCGTCTGCCAGCATCTCGACGAGCAGACCGACGGCATCCTGAGCCAGACTGGCGATCGGGAACCACGGCAGCGCGCTGCGCCATGCTCGGAATGCGAGCAGAACGACGTGGTGCCGCTGACTGAGGTGGGCTCGCTCGTGGGCTATCACCGCCATCAGTTGATCGTCGTCAAGCAGATCGATGAGCCCGGCAGACAACACCGTCACCGACCGAGAGGCGCCAGGAAGGCAATACGCTACGGGTGCTGCGTAGTCGAGGATGCGCATGCCGGGGCGCTCGGGCATGGGTGCGCTCAGCAGGCCGACGAGCTGACGATGCCTGCTGCGCTGCCGCCCGGCGCGAACCAACGTCAGTGCCAGGTTCAGCAGGAGGTGGACGCCCAGCAGCACGGCGCCGCTGAGCGCGAACATCTCGAAGAAGTTCGTGCCGTGCGGCAGCGAACCGTTACTGATCGCAGAGAAGAGCCCCACGAGCGCACTCACCAGATGGCCGCCGAACGGAATGAGCCCATAGGTCAGCAGTGCGCCGATCATCGACAGCCCGCCGGCGAGCGCGATGGCCTGCCACAGCAGCAGCGCGACCCCTGGTGCCGATGCCGCCCATGACGCTCGAGCCAGGGCGATCGGAACCGGCCAGGCGAGGGCCACGGCGAGCGCCGCGAGCAGTGTGGCTGTCAGCAGCATGGCGTCGGCAGCGATGGCGTGCCGCTCAGTTCGTTCCGAGGAGCTTGCGCAGTTGTTCGGCCTCGCCTGGACTGACCTGACCGACGAATCGCGCCAGCACGGCGTCACGGTCCGGGGCGGAACCGAGCACCTCGTGCATCAGCTCAGCCATGTGCTCGGCACGAGTGGTGGATGCGCGGTACACGTGCGGCCGCACGTCGCGATCGCGTGTCACGAATCCCTTGTTCTCCAGTCGGGAGAGCACGGTCAGCACGGTCGTCACGGCCAGCTCCTTGCCCACCCCATCGACGCGGGGAAGTGCTTCGCGCAGTTCGCCGGCTGACAGCGCCGCCTGCGCCTCCCACAGCACATCCATGATCGATCGTTCGAGTTCACCCAACGTGGCCATGCCGCAATTCTACACGGGGTAGAAGTATGACTTCTACACGTGGTAGAACTTAATTGTTCTACGGCGCGTAGAACTCGATTTCTCGCACAGGAGGCGCGTTGTGCATCCGATGGACGTTGACCCGCTGCTGATCGCGCGCTGGCAATTCGGCATCACCACGGTCTACCACTTCTGGATGGTGCCGCTGACGATCGGGCTCGGCCCGCTCGTGGCGCTCATGCAGACCATGTGGCATCGCACGGGCAACGAGCGTTACTACCGCATGACCAAGTTCTGGGGAAAGCTCTACCTGATCAACTTCATCATGGGGGTTGCGACCGGCCTGGTCCAGGAGTTCCAGTTCGGCCTGGCGTGGAGCGAGTACAGCCGGTTCGTCGGCGACGTGTTCGGCGCGCCGCTCGCGATGGAATCCCTGCTCGCATTCTTCGTCGAGTCGACGTTCCTGGGCCTCTGGATCTTCGGATGGGGCAAGCTCCCGCGCCGCATCCACCTGGCGTGTCTGTGGGTCGCGATCGCAGGGTCGACGATATCGGCGTACTTCATCATCGTCGCGAACTCGTGGATGCAGCATCCGGTCGGCGTGAAACTCGTCCATGGCCATCCTGTGATGACCGACGTCTGGGCCGTGTTGACGAACAACACCGCGATCACCGCCTTCACGCACACGATCTTCGGATCGTTCGGAGTCGGAGGCGCTTTCCTGGTCGGTATCGCCTGGTATCAACTGTGGCAGCGCCGCCGCGACGGCATCGACACGGTCGGCGCAGACAAGCGCGTCATCGTCGCAGAAGCGCCTGGAGTGCCCGGCCGCGACAGGGCCGACCACAGCGTCTGGCTCACGTCGCTGCGCATCGGCGCCGTCACCGCGATCATCGCGTTCGCAGGGGTCGCGATCTCCGGTGATGCCCAGGGCAAGCTCATGTTCGAACAGCAGCCGATGAAGATGGCCGCGGCCGAGGCTGCGTGCCACACCGGCACCAGCTTCTCCGTACTGTCGATCGGCGATCCTGGATCGCAGGACTGCAACGACGTCATCGGCGTCATCGAGATCCCCGGTGTGCTCTCATTTCTGGCGAAGGGGGACTTCTCGACACCCGTGAAAGGCGTCAACCAGCTCCTGCCCGAATACCAGAAGAAGTACGGCGCGACCCTGCCAGACAACCCGATCTACGGTGATCGGGCCGGGCAGAAGATCGACTACGTGCCGATCATGGAGGTCACGTACTGGGGCTTTCGCATCATGATCGGTTTCGGAGCGCTTGCCGCGTTCGCCGCCGCCGTCGCACTCTGGTTGACACGCAGAGGTACGGTTCCGCGCTCGAAGCCTGTCATGCTGCTCGCGGTCATCGGCATAGCAGCACCGTTCATCGCGAACTCGGCGGGATGGATCTTCACCGAGATGGGCAGGCAGCCGTTCGTCGTCGCTCCCAACCCGAACGGCGTCGACGGGGTGTTCATGTTCACGGCGGCCGCGGTCTCGCCAGGAGTCAGCTTCGGCGAGATCCTGTTCTCGATCATCGCGCTCGGATCGATCTACGCCGTTCTGATGGTGTTCGAGGTGCGGTTGCTGATCCGCTACGTGCGCGGCGGAGTGGCAAGCGCCATGCCCGAGCTCGCGAACACCGATGATGACAACGATGCGAAGCCGGACGACGTCCTGTCGTTCGCATACTGAGGAGAGGGGTCTCGCCATGGACATCCTGCCGACGCTCTGGTTCGTGCTGATCGCCGTACTCTGGACCGGCTACCTGTTCCTGGAAGGTTTCGATCTCGGCGTCGGGATGCACATGCTCGTCAGTGCCAGAAGCGAAACGGACCGCCGGGTGATGCTGAACACCATCGGCCCGGTCTGGGACGGCAACGAGGTGTGGCTCATCACGGCGGCGGGTGCGACATTCGCGGCGTTCCCGTACTGGTACGCATCGCTGTTCTCCGCCATGTACATCCCGCTGGTTGTCGTACTGGCCGGACTCATCTTCCGTGCCGTCGCCATCGAATACCGCGGCAAGGGGACATCCGCCAGATGGATCAGAGGCTGGACGCTCGCGCTCGGCATCGGATCTTTCGTCGCCGCATTCGGCGTCGGCGCCATGCTGGCGCTGACCACGACGGGGTTGCCGCTGGACGCCAACGGCGACCGTGTCGGCGGGGCGTTCGCCTGGTTCAGCGACTACGCCGTGCTCGGCGGGCTGGCGGTCGTTGGATTCTGTCTGCTGCACGCTGCCACCTTCCTTGCGATCAAGACGGACGGCTCGCTGCGCGAGCGCGCGATGGCGTTCGCTCAGCGCTGGGCGCCCGTCGCCATCCTGCCGTTCGCAGCATGGGTGGTGGTCGTGCAGGCGATGAACCACAAACCCCTGCTGTGGTTGGTCGTCGTCGTCGCGTTCGCAGCAGCCCTGACGGCATGGTCGGCAGCGCGACGCGGCTCGGAAGGACTCGCGTTCATCGGATTCGGCGCATTCCTGGTGGCAGGCAGCGCTGCCATCTTCGCGAACGTGTACCCGGTCGTGTTGCCGTCCACGCTGAACAGCGCTTGGAACCTGACCGTCGACAACGCCTCGGCGACGCCGTACACGCTCGGGGTGATGAGCGTCGTCGCCTGCATCGGACTACCGCTGGTCCTGGCATATCAAGGCTGGACGTATTGGGTTTTCCGGCGACGCATCAGTGACTCGCAGCTGCCGCAGCAGACGGGCGTGCGCGCAGCGGTGAAGCAGCCATGACCGGCAGCGACAGGCTCTCGCCGATGACCGGGCTGCGCGGGATGGCCCGCGGCCCGCTCGTCCTGCTCGCGCTGCTTGGCGCGCTCAAGGCCCTCGGCCTGATCCTCATCGCTGACGCGATCGCCGCAGGAGTCGTCGGCCTGATCCGCGCCGACTCGGGGTGGCACAGCGCCGTGGTGCTCGGCGTGGCCGGCGCTCTGCTCCGCTCCGGTGTCGCATGGGGAACACAGGTGGTCGCCGAGCGCGCCATGATCGGCGAGAAGCAGCGCATCAGGGCTGAACTCGCCCGCCGCCTGGTGGATGATCGTGCTGTGCAGACGGACGGCGGCACCGTCGGGGCGATGACCGCCCTCGCCACCCGCGGTCTCGACGAGCTCGACAAGTACTACACCGTTTTCCTGCCTGCGCTGGTCTCCGCCGCGACCGTGCCCCTGCTGATCGGCGTGCGCATTCTCGCCGGCGACTGGCTCAGTGCCGTCGTGATCGTGGTCACCGTGCCGCTGATCCCGGTGTTCATGGCGTTGATCGGCATGCACACCCAGGAGCGCGTGGCGGCAGCGAGCGACGCGATGGCCCGACTGTCTGATCACCTCGTCGAGTTGGCGCGAGGACTGCCCGTCCTTGTCGGCCTCGGCCGCGTCGAGGAGCAGACCGAGGCGCTCAGGAGCATCTCGGATGCGCACAGACGCACCAGCGTGCGCACCCTGCGCACTGCTTTCCTGTCATCGCTCGCCCTGGAACTCGTTGCCATGATCTCGGTGGCCGTCGTGGCCGTGCTGATCGGTGTTCGCCTCGTCAACGGAACCATGCCGTTGGAGGTCGGACTCCTTGCGCTCATTCTCGCCCCCGAGTGCTTCGCCCCGTTCCGGGACATCGGTTCGGCCTTCCACGCTTCCCGAGACGGCGTCGAGGCGTTGCGCCGCGTGCAGACGGTGACGGATGCCGCCGCGCCGGCCTCAGGGCTGCGCACGCGGCGTGGCAGCCGTGTGAGAGCGGACGGCCTGACCGTGCGTTACCTGCGGCGCAGCGTCCCTGCCGTCGCACAGCTCAGCTTCGACACGCAACCGCGCGGGATCACCCTGCTGCATGGCGCAAGCGGTGCAGGCAAGTCGACGGTGCTCGCGGCGCTGGCCGGTGTTCTGCCGTGCGATGCCGACGTGAGCGGTGGGATCGTCGTCCCTGACAAGACCCGGATCGCATATCTGCCGCAGCATCCGCACACCGTCGGAGCGACCGCGCTCGACGAGCTGCGCGTCTACGGCGCCCAGACGGCGACGCAGATGCTGGAGTTGCACGCGCTGGACGTTCTCGGCGATCTCGGGCTGCGCGAATCGGCCGAAACGGACCCAGCGCTGATGAGTCCTGGTGAGTTGCGCCGCCTGGCGTTCGCACGCGTGGTCATGCGCGTGCGCGGTGGCGCGGAGCTCGTGCTCCTCGACGAGCCGACCGCCCACCTCGATGGACACTCGGCCGCCATCGTCAGGCGCGCGATGGCGATGCTGGCGGATTCGGCGACGATTGTCGTCGCCTCCCATGACCCAGCGGTGCACGCCATGGCCGATCGATGGGTGCTCATCGGCAGCGCCGGCACGGACATGGACACAGCGGCTGACCTGTCGCAGCCGTCTGCACTCGCTGCCCCTGCAAGCGAGCGGACGTCCCACGCGGCAACTCCGCAGCAGACGTCGCAGCTGCGCTACGGCGTCCGGCATCCGGTCCGCGAGTTGGCCGAGTTTCTGCGCCCCGTGCTGCCGCGACTGATCGGCGCAACGCTCGTGGGTGCCACGGCCGCGCTGTTCGCCATCGCGCTGACCGCCGTATCAGGCTGGTTGATCGTGCGCGCCAGCGAGCATCCGCCGATCCTGTACCTGCTCGTGGCCATCGTCGGTGTGCGCTTCTTCGGGATCGGCCGTGGTGTGCTGCGCTGGAGCGAACGCCTGCTGAGCCACGACGCGGTGTTCGCCGCCGTCACGGCTCTGCGCGTTCGCTTGTGGCGCGGCCTGGCCGCGAACGGGCCGGCGAACCGCGCGCTGCTGACGGCGGGGAGCACGCTCGACCGGCTGGTTTCCGACGCCGACCAGGTGCGAGACCTGGTGCCTCGTGTGGTGATGCCGCCCCTCGTCGGCGTCGTGACAACGGCGGCGGCGAGCGTCGCGCTGTTCTGGATCTACCCGCCGGCAGGCACCCTGATGGTGGCGCTGACCGCGATCGGCTTGATCGCCGGTCCGCTGACCGCGATGCGCGCGAATCGGGCTGCGGCCGCCGGTGCCTCGAAAGCGCGCTCCGCGAGTGTTCGAACGTTCGCCGCGTTGCTCGGCGCATCGGCCGAGCTCGCGGCGAACGGGGTCGACGCCGTGGTGCGCGACCGTGTCGCGGTGCTGGACACCCGACTGGCAGACGCAGACAGACGCGGCGCGTGGTCGCTCGGGATCGGCAACGCGCTCGTCGTGTTCGCATGCGCGTGCACGGCCGTGCTGATGATGCCGTTGGCGTCGGCCGCGGTGTCCTCCGGGGTCGTGACGCCCGGCCTGCTGGCGGTCATGGTCTTGACCCCGCTCGGACTGATCGACCCGCTGCTGGCCTGCGTCGACGCTGCGCAGCACTGGCCGACGCTGCTGCGCGTGCTCGGTCGCGTCGCCGATGTCACGAGCGCCGCCGGCATCGACCATGGGCAGGGCGACGACCAACTGGACACCGTGCGGCGGCTCGAGATCGAGGATCTCGCATACCGCTATCAGCATGCGTCGGCTCCGGCATTCTCCGGCGCGAGTGCCGCCGTAGAGCGCGGGGAATGGCTCGCGGTGTCCGGGCCGAGCGGCTCGGGAAAGTCGACGCTCCTTGCCGTGCTTTTGCGATACCTGGCGCCGACGGGCGGCCGGTACATACTGAACGACACGGATGCGGCGTCCGCCAGCGGTGCCGCCGTGCGAGCTCGGATCGCGTGGTGCCCGCAGGACGGGCACCTCTTCGACTCCAGCCTGCGTGCGAATCTGCTCATCGCCCGCGGTCGTGACGACGCGCCGAGCGAGCGCGAGATGCACGATGCTCTCGCCCGCGTCGGACTCGGAGATTTCCTCACGAGCCTGCCGGACGGGCTGGACACCGGAGTCGGTTCTGCAGGTGGATTCCTTTCCGGCGGCCAGCGACAGCGTGTCGCGGTCGCACGTACGTTGCTCGCCCGCTCGGACGTCGTGATGCTCGACGAGCCGACCGCGCACCTGGACGAGTCGGCCGCAGCGGCTCTCATGGACGACCTGCGTACCGCGCTCGCGGACAAGATCGCCGTGCTGGTGACCCACCAGCCGGTCGGCGTCGCGCCGGACGACGTGCGGTTGGTGCTAGCGCAGCGAATGAGCACGGGCGAGTCTGTTGAGCGCGTGAGGGTCGTGCAGAGCGCGTGAATGCGGCACAATGAACCCGTGATCGACTACACGGATTCTTCACAGGCGAACCAAAGA
>Ga0164242_10005579_pt1 | contig 13991 bp, 10 predicted proteins | sample OricomgcompostMG_FD_108783 | JGI IMG/M metagenome (GOLD analysis project Ga0164242, IMG submission 108783) | Miracle-Growth compost microbial communities from Emeryville, California, USA - Original compost - Miracle growth compost (MG) ...
ACCACGAGCGAGGAGAGACCCGTGAGCAAGACCCGCAACAGCGATGTTCCCCTGACCGGCATTGCGATCGGCGCCGTCGTGCTGGCGCTCTTCGTCGTCTTCGCGGTGCTCCTGCCCAAGGCCAACGGGGACGACACCAGCGGCCGGATCACCCTGCCCGCGACCCTGCCCGGTGGCTACGTCTCGGCCGACCAGGTCAGCGCCTGGAAGGGCGCCTCCGGCGTCGCCGGTCACGAGGCCGAGATCGTCGCCCAGGTGAAGGCCGAGCTCACCTTCGGTGACGCCGCGCTGGAGAAGACCACCGGTGGCGGCTTCGGACACCGCATCTACCTCAAGGACAACGGCGCCTCGATCTTCTTCGTCCAGGTCTTCCGCGCGGCCGGTGGCGCGTTCTCGCCGGGCGAGATCTCCGACCCGAGCCAGCTCCAGCAGGGCACGACCGTCGAGCAGCTGACCAAGGTCGGCAAGTCCGTCTGCATCGTCGACGGCCAGGTCGGCACCGGCGGCCAGGTGTCGTCGAGCCAGGGCCAGAGCCAGTGCCAGCGCAGCGAGGGCGACCTGACCGTCCAGGTCACCGCCCCCGGCGTCGCCCCCTCGGACGTCGCCAAGGTCGCCGACCTGGTGCTGTCCAAGGTCAACTGAGGTCACCGGCGGTGGCGCGCGCCGATCTCGGTAAGCAGCCCGGCGACGTACGCCGGATGTTCGACGCGGTGGCGCGTCGCTACGACGTGACGAACGACGTGCTGTCGATGGGGCAGGACCGGCGGTGGCGCAAGCGCGTGATCGCCGCGGTCGCGCCGCAGCGCGGCGAACTGATCCTCGACCTCGCCGCTGGCACCGGTACGTCGTCCCAGCCCTTCGCCGACGCCGGCGCCACGGTGGTGCCGTGCGACTTCTCGCTGGGCATGCTGCAGGTCGGCAAGGCCGCGAAGCCGCACCTGCCCTTCACCGCCGGTGATGGCACCAGGCTGCCGTTCGCCGACGGCACCTTCGACGCGGTCACCATCTCCTTCGGGCTGCGCAACATCGTCGACCCGTTGGCCGGCCTGCGCGAGCTGCGCCGGGTCACCCGGCCCGGCGGCCGGATCGTGGTGTGCGAGTTCAGCCACCCGACCTGGAAGCCGTTCCGGACCGCCTACATCGAATACCTCATGAAGGCGCTCCCGGCCGTCTCCCGGGCGGTCTCCTCATCCCCGGATGCCTACGTCTACCTCGCCGAGTCGATCCGTGCCTGGCCCGACCAGGCCGGGCTCGCCCGCCTGGTCGAGCAGGCCGGCTGGTCTGAGGTCGGCTGGACCGATCTCTCCGGCGGCATCGTCGCGCTGCACCACGGGCGGGCCTGACGCCGCGCGGGAAGCCACCACGTTCGATGGCCTCCCGCGCCGATGTTGGGATCAGCAGGTAGGAACGGCATTGTCGACGAACGGCGTCCCGGACAGAGACCCAGACTTCGCGCCGTTGTTGTAGAAGGCGTCAGCCGAAACGTAGTACTGGCTGTTCCATGGGCTTGAAGCGATCCGGTACCACCACGTGTTGCCGTCGGAGACCCTGAATCCGGCTAGCTTGCAGGCGATCTGTACCGACTGCCCCCTGGAGATGCCTTGTCCCTGGCTGCCACCAGCGTTGGTGTAGTTGGTCCACGTATGGGCGACCGAGCCGGCGGTTTCGGTGACCGCGTGGCCAGCCGGTGAGGTGGGCGATGTCTGAATCGGAGTGCTTGGCGGACTAGCGGCAGGGGGCGAGTCCACGTCCCCCATGCGCCAGATGGCGACGGTGAGGCCCCACTGCGCCGCCTTCGCGTACGGGTCGTAGGAGTGGTGCCCGACGACGTCCTCGGCAACCGAGTTGCTGTCGACCACGTCGAACGTGTTCGAGCCCGCCGTGTGGCTGACCACCACCATCGTGTGCATTCCGTGGTGATATCCGACTCCATGGTCGGCAGCGCTATACGTCTGGATGATGTCGCCCTTGACTGCCTGATCGCGGGCCAGGAGCATCCCGCCCTGGCTGGCATAGGCCTCGTAATACCCAGGTGCGGTCGACTGAGTGTGGCCGGAGGCTTGGTAGATCCAGTCGTTGACGGCCTGCTTGCACTGGCCGTGGTCTATCGATCCCGGCGTGTAGAGGTTCTGCCCGACCTTGCTGAGGCCGATGTCGGCGATAAGGGAGTTCGGGTAGCGGCCACCGCCCAGTTGCTCGTTCGGTCCAGGGTGGGCGGCCACATTCGAGCCGTCAGGGAAGTTTCGAAGATTGTCCTCGCCAGGACGGAGTGCCAAGAAGGACACCCTGAGCTTCTTGAAGACGGGCTTGTGCCCAGCTGGCACGACGCGCTTCACGACTTGAGAGTCACAGCGGAAATAGACCGCATGCTTCGCTCTGCCATGTGATCGGACACGGGGAATCGTGACGACCATACGGCGTTGCCAGCCGGCGAACGTCTTGACGGTCCTCCGCTTTCCGTGCTTGCCCGCCACCCGGATCTGACATGTTGGAGAGGGGGTTGCGCGGAGCACTGCCCTGACAGTGGAATGCGCGTGTCTCTTGGGATGCGCGTGTTTGGCGGAATGCGCGTGTTTGGCGGCATGCGGGTGCTTGGTCGCATGCCCGTGGTTGGTGGAATGCGCTGGCCTGGCCTCGGCAATACCAGAGTTGATACCGGTTGCGGTGAGAAGTGCGGCAACCGTGGAAAGGATCAGAAGGAATTTCCTCATGACGCCTCTTTCGGGCTCGTGGGCATGGCGGCGGTCGAGCGGGGCGTGTCGACCCTCTGCATGGCGCAGATACTGCCTCGCGCCGAGCGCTCGGTGCTGAAAGCGCACGAGGTCGTACAAGGCCGTACATCCCTCGGCCTGCGTTGCTGCCTATCGGGCGTCGTCCGCGGGGTCGGTACGCAGTGTGAGTGTCTTGAAGCCCTTCGCCTTGAAGGTCACTCGAACGGTGAGTCGCTTGCCGCGGTACCACCGCACTCCGCCGTCGATCCTGAACCGGTGCTTCCAGCGCAGGGTGTCGGCTCGACCGACGTCATACCTGTGGCCGTGGCTCTTGCGGATCAATTTCTTGCCCAGATACAGCGGAACGTGATCGTGGTGTGGCGGCTGTCAGGATGCCAGGCGCCGGTGACCCCACAGGTGAAGGCGTGGAACCGCGAGAGATCGCGTGCGGTGGCAGGGCCGGTGGCAACCGCCCCGCCTGCGCTCGCGATGCTACGTCTGCGGACGGCGGTGCCGAGTGCCCCCAGCTCAGCGAGAGGTGGGCATACCCACCGGTCGCCGGGCGCCGAGGTCATGGACGAGCGATGTTGCCGTCGGCCTCTGCTGTCTCCAGCTGCGTCAGAGCTTGGGCCTGATCGGTGATGACCATCTGCACGCCATGAGCGACGTCCCACTCCCAATTGCCTTGGCCGTTGGGGGTCCAGACGCCGACATGGAGGTCCGCGGCCTTGGCATGCCGGATGCCAGCGGCCAGCTTCGCGCGGCTGGCCCTCTGGTCGAGGAGCACCCAGCCGGCGAACTGCTTGACGCCGTCCACGTGCGGGCTCGGCTTCTTCTCCAAGAGGGCGCCGGGCGCGGCCGAGCGGACTCGGTGCCAGGCTCGCAGGTTGTCGGCGTAGAAGGACTGCATGACTGTCCGCCCGGCGAGGTGGAATCTCGAAAGGATCGCAGCAATGTGTCGTAGCTGGGCCGTGGTGAAGTGGGTGGCCTTGAGCTCTGGCAGGAAGCCGACGCCCGACTGGCTGGCGAGCCTTGCGACTGCCGCCAGTCGCGGCACCCGGCCGGGAGCCGGTGTCAGGTCGGTGCGCAGATGACCGACTTGGTGCCACGTGAGGTTTGCGACCGCGCCGCGACCGTTGGTCGTCCGGTTGACCCTGGCGTCATGCAGGATCACCGGTACGTTGTCCCTGGTCTCGCGGATATCGCCTTCCAGGAAGTATTGCGAGGCGGGGCGTCCAGTGGCTTGGGCTTCGGCCTCGAACAGCGATACGGCAGTGCGGTAACTGCCCAAGGTGTCTTCGGTGTGGCCGACGTCGCGCCCGGTAGTGGCGCCTCGATGGGCGGCAATGGCGAGCTGGGTCCACCCGTCGGGCGTGGCCACCATCGCGGCTTCGGCTCTCATCGGACGACTCGTGCCGACGATCGCCAGGGCGACGACCGCGGCCAAGATGGCGATTCTCCGGCCGAGCAGCGAGGACCGGAGCCGGAGGTGTCTCGGCGGGGCCGTCGGCGTGTTTCGCTCATGCATGAGGTGATGCTGACCGCGGCCGACGCCTCATCACGCCCGAACAATCGAGGCCGTACAAGGCCGTACGCCCGCTCCGCGACCTTCGCTACTCACCGGCGGCCGAAAGCTGGGAGCAGCCAGATCTCGCTGCCGTCGGCGGCGGTGTTGCCGAGGCTGACCGCTCGGGTGTGCGGCAGGAGCTGTACGTCGAAGATCTCCTCGACGGTGGAGTCGAAGCTCAGGGTGGCGACGGTGGATCCGGTGCGGAGGTCGACCACGCCGACGCCACAGACCAGTTGGTCGTGGAAGGGCGCGAGGGGGGTGCCACCGAAGGTGCTGGTCTCCCGGATGCGGGAGAGCCCGACGAAGGCGTAGCCGCCCGCGAACGCCAGTCCGCGGGCGTAGCCCGGCAGCACCGCGACGCTCTCACGCCGGCCGTCCGCGAGATCAACCCGTTCGAGACGGCCCCAGCCGGAGTTGAGCACGTATAGATCGCCGTCGTGCAGGCGCGGCGAGTGCGGCATCGCCAGCCCGGTAGTCACGACCTCGCCGCTGGGTACCTCGAGGATGGTGCCGGTGTTGTTGCGGTCGGTGCGCCAGCCGCCGACGGTGTTGCTCCGGGCCATCACAGTCACGTACGCCGGCACGCCGTCGCGCATGGCCATCCCGTTGAGGTGACATCTGTCCTCGGCGACCATGGCGTCGATGAACGGCGGCATCCAGCGAGGCACGAAGTGGTGGGCCTCGTCGAACCCGACCAGCGCGTTGAACTGCGTGTTCACCGCCCAGAGCTGCGACCACCAGCCAGCAGGGGCGCCCACACCCGTCGGCGTGCCCCAGGCGAGCTCATGGATCTGCGAGGGACCGGTGTAGCGCGACTCGCGCGGGAGCAGCGCCCGGTCGTAGGCTCCGAGCGGGTCGAGTCGAGGTGCCAGCCCCAACGCCTCGGTGAGCAGCCAGACCTGATCGCGCCCCGCTACCGCGACCCGGTCCTCGCCCACGGCGACGCCCATCGCCCGATCGAGGTGGTGGGGCGAGAGCGCAATGCCGCTCGGGTCCTCCGGCGCGGCATTGATGGCGAGCACATGTCCGGCCTGGTAGGTCGACACCAACACCGCGGCCCCGGCCTCGGCCAGGATGTCAGGCCAGGTGCCGGCGGTGTGGAAGTCGACCGTGGTGGTCCTCGGTTCGGGGGCGGCTGGTCGGGCCGCGTCTGCGGTCACTTCACCTTGCCTTTGACCCTGAGGGTCTTGGTGTAGGGCAGGTGGCCGGGTTGGGTGATGGTGATGGTGACCTTGAGCTTGCCGCCTTTCCAGGCCTTCTTCGGCTTGAGCTTGGCCTTGTGGCCGACGGTCTTGGTCTTGGGCCTCTTGTGGTGGTGCTTCTTCTTGGGCTTGAGCGTCCAGGTGTAGGTGGCCTTGGCGCCTGCGGGCAGGGCGACCTTGACGGTGACCGGCTTGCGCTTCTTGAGCTTGGTGACGGTGGGCGCGGAGAGCGGGTGCACCTGCGTGGGGCTTGCAGCGCTGCTGGTTCCGCTGCTGCCGCCGTTGCCTGTGCCCGTCGCTCCGGAGCCGCCGGGGTCACCGGAGCCGCTGGAGCTACCGGAGCCGCCGGGGTCACCGGAGTCCCCGGGGTCGCTGGAGCCGCCGGCGTCACCGGAATCGCCGGCGTCACCCGCGGAGGTTGTGGCGTCGGCAACCCGGATCGTTCCAGCCGCAGTGCCGTCGGTCGTCCAGAGCTCTTGGCCGTGGATGCCGTCATCGGCGGTGAAGTACAGGGCGTCGCCGACGGCGGTGAGGCCGCCGGGGCCGTATTGGTAACCGTCGATCGCGCCGAGGTTGACGTCGGTGACCATGGTGGTGCCCGCTGTGGTGCCGTCGCTCTTCCAGAGCTCGTATCCGTGGTCGCCGTCGTTGGCCGTGAAGTAGAGCGTGTTTCCGACAGGTGTCAGGTTGTCGGAGTTGACACCGTTGGCGCCTAGATTGATGTCTTTGACGAGGGTGGCGCCTGCCGCAGTGCCGTCGGTCTTCCAGAGCTCTTGGCCATGGATGCCGTCATCGGCGGTGAAGTACAGCGTGTTCCCGAGAGCAGTCAGGCCACGCGGGTCGCCGTCACCAGCGCCAGGGTCGATGTCTTGGACCATGGCCGTGCCGGCAGCGGTGCCGTCGCTCTTCCACAGCTCATAGCCGTGGGTGCCGTCATCGGCCTCGAAGTAAAGCTCAGGCCCGACCGCTGCCAGGACGGTGGCGTTGATCCCGACTTTCCCAGGGTTGATGTCTCTGACCAGCGTGGTGCCAGCGGCGGTGCCGTCGCTCTTCCAGAGCTCTTGGCCGTGGATGCCGTCGTCGGCGGTGAAGTAGAGCGTGTCCCCGACGGCCGTGAGGCCGTCCGGATCGCTATTGCCGGTCCCCGGGTTGATGTCTTTGACCATGGTGGTGCCGGTGGAGGTGCCGTCGGTCTTCCAGAGTTCGTATCCGTGGGTGCCGTCGTAGGCCTCGAAGTAAACGGCGTTGCCGTTGTTGCCAATTACCAGGTCAAATGGGTCGGTGTAGCCGCCTCCAGGATTCATGTCCGCGACGATGGTGGTGCCGGCGGCGGTGCCGTTGCTCTTCCACAGTTTCCAGCCGTGGGTTCCATCGTCGACCTCGAAGTAGAGCGTGTTACCGACTGCCGTGAGCATTGCGGGGTCCGCGTCGTAAATGCCGGGGTTGATGTCGGCGACCATGGCGGTTCCGGCTGTGGTGCCGTCGGTCGTCCAGAGCTCTTGGCCGTGGGTGCCGTCGTCGGCGGTGAAGTAGAGCGTGCTCCCGACAACCGCAAACTGGCGCACGTGGCTGTCGCTATGTCCAGGATCGACGTCTTTGACCATGGTCGTGCCGGCACCGGTGCCGTCGCTCTTCCACAGCTCGCAGCCGTGTGCACCGTCGTCGCCGGCGAAGTACAGCGTCTTGCCCACAGCCACGATGTCGCCGCACACGTTCGGAGCCGTCGTGCCGGCAGCGTGCGCGGGCGCTACCAGCGCAGCGGGTGACAGCGTCACCACTACGGCGGCCACGGCCGCCCTCCGCGCTTGTCGGCGGGTGACCTTCGCGGCCACGGTTCGCTGCCGGTTCTTGAGGGCCAGCCTGCGCTGGGCGCGTCGACTCATCACTGCACCTTGCCTTCAGTTCGAGTGCTGCATCCGCGAGGCGGTCATGCAGCAGTGGAATCGCGCTCATCGTGGGCGTAGGGCGCTCCCGCGCGCCGGAATATGTCAGACGTCGTACAAGTCCGTACAGGCTTCGTGGCGCGAGATCGCCGAAGCGGTGTCGGACGACGGCTAAATCGCCTTAGATGTCCCGGTGACCACCCGCGACGAGCGGCCGTCACTCGGGAACGGCGACCTCGATCTCTCCGCCATCGGTGACCGCGTCGACTTCGCGGCCACGCTGACCGCACTGCGCGAGCGTGCCGGCAAGACGGTGCGCGACGTCAGCCGGGAGTGCGGCGTCCCGGCCGCCACGCTCGGCGGCTACTTCAGCGGGCGCCACCTGCCGCCGACGGCGCAGATCGAGCAGTTCCAGCGGTTGCTGAAGGTGCTCGGCATTCCCGAGAAGGAGTTCGAGGAGTGGCGCGAGGTCCTCGCTCGTGTCCGGCGCGGTCTGGCGCCGCAGCCCGGGCGCAGCCCCTACCGCGGCCTGGAAGGGTACGGCGTGGCGGACGCCGGCGTCTTCGTCGGCCGCGAGGCGCTGGTCGCCGACGTGTGCGCGCGGCTACAACGCACCGACGGCCCTACCCTCGTCGCGCTGGTCGGCGTCTCGGGGACGGGCAAGTCCTCGCTGCTACGCGCCGGTGTCCTGGCGAGCCTGCAGCGCGAAGGCTGGGAGCTTGCCCTGCTCTCCCCGGGACTGACTCCCGACGCCGCGCTCGCGCCCGTGGTCGCCGCCGCCGGACAGGCGAGCGATCGGCCGCTGGTGGTGGCGGTGGACCAGTTGGAGGAGATCTTCAGCCCCGAGATCGACGCCACACGGCGCGGTCGGTTCCTCGAGAATCTGATGGCGCTGACAGCGCGGTCCGGGCCGCGGCAGGTATCGGTGGTGGTCGCCGTACGCGCCGACTTCTACGCCGAGGTGATCTCACACCCCGTCCTCGCCGACCGGCTGGCTGCCTGCCAGGTGCTGGTCGGTCCGATGACGCCCGACGAGCTGCGCCGGGTCATCGTCGAGCCGGCCAAGCGCGCTGGCCGGTCGGTGGAGCCGGCGCTGGCCGACCTGATCCTGCGCGACCTCGGCGACCGGGACAAGGCCGGCACCGTCGGCTCGCTGCCGCTGCTCGCCCACGCCCTGGTCGCGACCTGGTCGCGGATCGGCAAGGGCGCCCTGCGCGCGGGTGACTATGTCGCGGCCGGTGGGCTGGCCGGAGCGGTCCAGCGCACCGCGGAGGAGGTGTTCGGCCGACTGAGCCCGGAGGCGCAGCAGGACGCCCGCACGCTGTTCGCCCAGCTCGTCCACGTCGACGAGGACGGCCTGGCCATCCGCCGCCGCATCGGCCACGACGACATCCCGCGGGGCGAGCACATGACGCTGGCGGTCGAGCGGTTCGTCGCCGGCCGGATCCTGACGGCCACCGAGGAGACAGTGGAGATCGGCCACGACGTCCTGCTCGACGCCTGGCCGCGGTTGCGCGCCTGGATCGAGGAGGACCGCGATCGGCTCGCCCTGCGGCGACGGGTCAGCGCCGCCGCCCGCGCGTGGGAGCAGGACGGCGAGGGCGCAGAGGGACTCCTGCACGGGCCGCTGCTGGAGCTGGCCCGCGGCCTGCCCGACAGCGGCGTCGAGCTGACAGCTGCCGAGCGGGCGTACGTGGCACAGAGCGAGCAGGCGTACGCCGCCCGGCAGAGCCGCGCCCGGCGGAGACGGCAGCTCGTCACCGCACTGGCCGTCGTTGCCACCGTGCTCGCGGTCGTGGCCAGCACGCTGGCCGTCCATCTCGGCGCCGCCGTACGCCGTGCCGATCAGGAGCGGTCGGAGGCGGATCAGGCCCGCCGCGAGGCGCTGTCGCGCAACGTCGCCCTGGAGGCGACCACCACAGCGGCCACGGATCCGGCCCTGGCGGCGCAGCTCGCGGTGGCCGCCTACCGTGCGGCGCCGACGCTGGAGGCGCGCTCGGCCGTCTTGGCCGTGACCGGCGATCCGTTGGTCACCCGTCTGGTGGGCGCGCCCGGCGTCACCCAGGCGGTGGCCAGCGGCGATGGCACGGTGGTGGCGGCCGCGGGCGCTGGCGGCATGGTGCGGATCTACACCCGCGCCGGCTCGGCTGCTCCGCGAGCGGTGGCGCGCACCCGTGTCGCCGACGGCAAGGACCTCTTCGCCGCCGCCTTCAGTCCCTCCCATCCGACCCTGGCGGTGGGTGGCGTGGCAGGCGATGTGACGCTGCTCGATCTCAGCGACCCCGCACGACCGACCGTCGAGGCCGTGTTGCATGGTGCGACCTCGGCCGTCCAGCACGTGGCCTTCTCCCCGGACGGCACCACCGTGTTCGCCGCCGCCAGCGACTCCGCCCTCTACCGCTGGCGCCTCGACGGGAGTACGGCGACGCCGCTCCCCGTCACCCGCCGCTTCGGCGGCGCGGTGCAGGCGGTGGCGGCCTCCGCCCGCGGCCTGGTCGCGACCGGCGGCGCCGACGGCGAGGTTCGGCTGTGGCGCGCGCACGGGGATCGACTCCGCCTGGTGCGGGAGCTAGCCGTCGGCCCGGCGACCGACGTGGTCAAGAGCGTCGCGTTCTCGCCCGACGGCCGGATGCTCGCCGCCGGCGCCACCGACGAACAGGTCAGGGTGTGGCGGCTCGCCGGCAGTGCCGGCCCGCGGCCGATCACGACGCTCGGCGGTTTCGCGTCCTGGGTCAACGCGGTGGCCTTCTCGCCGGACGGCACCGCGCTCGCGGCCGGAGCCTCCGGCGCGCTGGCCCAGGTCTGGCGTACGACCGACTGGCACCTCACGGCGACCGTCCCCGGACCGGTCAACTTCACGTCGGTCGCGTTCGTGCCCGGCACCGATCTGCTGCTGACCGGCGGCATCGACGGGGTCGCGCGGTTGCGGCCGCTCGACGGCCCGCGGCTCACCGACTTCGGCGACCTGATCGGAGCCGCCGCGCAGAGCGCCGACGGGTCGCAGATCTGGGTGGCACCGGGCTCGGAGAACCCGGTCGTCGCGCAGGTCCGGCGTACTGGCGCGTTGCGCTACCGCGAGACGGGACTGGTGCTCCGGGCCCCGGCCGCCGCGGGCACGATCGACCAGGTCGTGGCGGCCTCCCCGGACGGCTCGGAGGTGGTCGCCGGGACCGGTGCCGGGAAGCTGGTCGTGTGGCGGATCAAGAACGGCCGGGCCGCCCTCCTGGGGATGACGACAGCCTCGACGACGCTGATCGAGCAGGTCGCGTTCAGTCCCGACGGCCGCTTCTTCGGCTCGGTCGCCGACGACGGCACGATCTCGATCTACCCGGGCGGGACCGGGGCGATGCCGACCCGGGTGGCGAAGCTCGACGGGGGCGGCATGGATCTCCAGCTCGCCTTCGGACCAGGTGACCTGCTCGCCGTCGCCAGCGCTGCCGGCGTGGTCCACCTGTGGCATCTGTCGGGCCGGACCTGGACGCCGCTGCCGGACCTGAAGGGCTTCGCCAGCTACGTGTACGGCGTGGCCTTCAGCCCCGACGGCCACACCTTCGCGGCGGGCGGCGCGGACAAGCTCGTCCGGATCTATCGCGTTGGCGCCGACGACCGGTTCACCGCGACCGACACGGTGGCCGGGCCCGGCAACACCGTGCACTGGCTCGACTTCGGCGACGGCGGCCGGCTGCTGGCCGCCGCGAGCCAGGACGGCAAGGTCTGGCTGTGGAAGGTGGCCGGGGCGAAGGCGTCGACGTACGCCGCGATCGGCAACCTCGGCGGACAGGCCTACACGGTGCACCTCGGTCCTGCGGCGCACGAGGTCTTCGCGACCGGCGCCTCCGGCCTGATGGATGGCTGGTCGACCGACGTCGCGACCGCTGTCCGGTCGATCTGCGCGACCTCCGGCTCGCCGCTGAGCCGGGTGGAGTGGTCTCAGTACGTCCCCGGCGCGCGCTACGCGCCGCCGTGTGCCTGAGCGCGACTCACACGCCCGGAGAACGGCCTTGCATTTGCTCCTCAGGGTGGCAATATGTGAGCCAAGCCACATGTGAGTCCGTTCACAAAGTCGCAAGGCGGTGGCTCGGGAGGAGCTCTCATGCATCTCTACGCACCGATCCTGGTGCTGCTGGCGCTCGCGTCCGCGTTCGCCATCTTCTCGGTGGTGATGAGCAGTCTGGTCGGGCCCCGCCGCGCCAACCGCGCGAAGTCCGACGCCTACGAGTGCGGGATCGAGCCCACGCCGCAGGCCCTCGACGGCCGCTTTCCGGTGAAGTACTACGTGACCGCGATGCTCTTCATCGTCTTCGACATCGAGATCGTCTTCCTCTACCCGTGGGCGGTCTACATCGACGAGCTGCGGGTCTTCGGCCTGGTCGAGATGGCGCTGTTCATCCTCACCGTCTTCGTGGCCTACGCCTATGTGTGGCGACGCGGCGGATTGGAGTGGGACTAGTCATGGGGATCGAGGAGAAGCTGCCGTCCGGCATCCTGCTGACCACCGTCGAGGGCGTCGCGGGCTACATGCGCAAGGCCTCCCTGTGGCCGGCGACGTTCGGCCTGGCCTGCTGCGCGATCGAGATGATGACCTCCGGCGGTCCGAAGTACGACCTGGCCCGGTTCGGCATGGAGGTCTTCCGCGCCAGCCCGCGCCAGGCCGACCTGATGATCGTCGCGGGCCGGGTCAGCCAGAAGATGGCGCCGGTCCTGCGCCAGATCTATGACCAGATGCCCGAGCCCAAGTGGGTGCTCGCGATGGGTGTCTGCGCCTCCAGCGGCGGCATGTTCAACAACTACGCCATCGTCCAGGGCGTCGACCACGTCGTCCCGGTCGACATGTACCTGCCCGGCTGCCCGCCGCGCCCGGAGATGCTGATCGACGCGATCCTCAAGCTGCACGACCGGATCCAGCACGGCAAGCTGGGCAGCAACCAGGCCGCCGTGGTCGAGGAGCGTGAGAACACCGCGCTGCGCACCCTCCCGTTGATCGAGGACAAGGGGCTGCTGCGATGAGCCGGGACGATCAGGCACAGTCCCACGGCGACGAGCGCCACGACACCGGCCACGACGAGGTGGTCGGCACCGGCATGATGCCCGAGCCGACCACGGAGTCCACCACCGGCTTCCCCGGCTCCGGGGAGGTCGGTGCCCGCACCGGCATGTTCGGCGTGCGGGGCAGCGGCGACACCAGCGGGTACGGCGGACTGGTACGGCGGATCGCGCTTCCGCCACTGGCTCGGCGGCCCTACGGCGACTGGTACGACGAGCTGGCCGATGCCGTCGCCGAGCACCTCGGCGAGGAGCCGCGGGTGGTGCTGCACGCCGGCGAGCTGACCCTCGTCGTACGCCGCGAGGAGCTGGCGGGGCTGATGCGGCAGCTGCGGGACGATGCCCGGCTCCGCTTCGAGCTGTGCAGCGGCGTCAGCGGCGTGCACTATCCCGAGCAGACCGGCGCCGAGCTGCACGCGGTCTATCACCTGCTCTCGATGACCTACAACCGCCGGATCCGGGTGGAGACGAGCGCTTCCGACGCCGACCCGCACCTGCCCAGCCTGGTGGGTGTCTACCCGACCCTGGACTGGCACGAGCGGGAGACCTTCGACATGTTCGGGCTCGTCTTCGACGGCCATCCCGCGCTGACCCGGATCCTGATGCCCGACGACTGGCCCGGCCACCCACAGCGCAAGGACTACCCGCTCGGCGGCATCCCGGTCGAATACCACGGCGCCACCATCCCGCCGCCGGACGAGCGGAGGACCTACGCATGAACACCTCGACAAGCTCGGCGACCGGAGAGGAGACCGTCTTCACCGCCACCGGTCAGGACTGGGACGAGCTCTCCGATCTGCTCCGGGAGGCGCCGGAGGAGCGGATCGTGGTCAACATGGGCCCGCAGCACCCGTCCACCCACGGCGTGCTGCGGCTGATCCTCGAGCTCGAGGGCGAGACGGTCACCGAGGCCCGCTGCGGGATCGGCTACCTCCACACCGGCATCGAGAAGAACCTCGAGTACCGCAACTGGGTGCAGGGCACGACCTTCGTCACCCGGATGGACTACCTGGCCCCGCTGCACAACGAGGCCGCCTACACCCTCGGGGTGGAGCGCCTGCTGGGCATCGAGCAGGACGTGCCGGAGAAGGCCCAGGTGATGCGGGTGCTGCTGATGGAGCTCAACCGGATCTCCTCCCACCTGGTCGCCATCGCCACCGGCGGCATGGAGATCGGCGCGCTCACCGTGATGACGATCGGCTTCCGCGAGCGTGAGCTGGTGCTCGACCTGTTCGAGTTGATCACCGGCCTGCGGATGAACCACGCCTTCATCCGTCCCGGCGGCGTCGCCCAGGACCTGCCGCCCGGTGCGCTCGACGAGATCCGGGCGTTCGTGGCGCTGATGCGCAAGCGCCTGCCGGAGTACGCCGCGCTGTGCAACGCCAACCCGGTCTTCCGCGGTCGGCTCGAGGGCGTCGGCCACCTCGACCTGGAGGGCTGCCTGGCACTGGGCATCACCGGCCCGATCCTGCGCTCGACCGGCTACGGGTGGGACCTGCGCAAGACCCAGCCCTACTGCGGGTATGAGGACTACGACTTCGACGTCATCACCTGGGACACCGCCGACGCCTACGGCCGGTTC
>Ga0164242_10005580_pt1 | contig 13989 bp, 15 predicted proteins | sample OricomgcompostMG_FD_108783 | JGI IMG/M metagenome (GOLD analysis project Ga0164242, IMG submission 108783) | Miracle-Growth compost microbial communities from Emeryville, California, USA - Original compost - Miracle growth compost (MG) ...
ACGGCCGACCTGACCGCGGCCATGAGCGTGGAGGCCATGCTCGGCACCGATCGGGTCTTCGCCGCGGACCTGCAGGCGCTGCGCCCGCAGCCGGGCCAGGCGGTCGCGGCCGCCAACATGCGCGCGCTCCTGGCCGGGTCGCCGATCGTGGGGTCGCACGCGGACCCGGACTGCCCGTACGTGCAGGACGCCTACTCGATGCGGTGCGCCCCGCAGGTGGCGGGCGCGGCACGGGACACGCTCGCGCACGCCCGTTCCGTCGCGGGCCACGAACTCGCCTCCGCGGTCGACAACCCGGTGCTGCTGTTCCCGTCGCCGGGCTCGTCCGAGAGCGGCCGCGTCGAGTCCAACGGCAACTTCCACGGCGCACCCGTCGCCTACGTACTGGACTTCCTGGCCATCCCCGCCGCGGACGTCGCGAGCATGAGCGAGCGGCGCACCGACCGGATGCTCGACGTCGCGCGCAGCCGCGGCCTGCCGCCGTTCCTCGCCGACGATCCCGGCGTGGACTCCGGGCACATGATCGCCCAGTACACGCAGGCCGCGCTGGTCTCCGAGCTGAAGCGGCTGGCCGTGCCCGCGAGCGTCGACTCCATCCCGTCCAGCGCGATGCAGGAGGACCACGTCTCGATGGGCTGGTCGGCGGCGCGCAAGCTGCGCCGGTCGGTGGACGCCCTCACCCGCGTGCTCGCGATCGAACTCCTGACGGCGGCCCGCGCGCTCGAGCTGCGCGCGCCGCTGCGTCCCGGACCGGCCACCGGTGCCGTCGTCACCGCGCTGCGCGAGTCCGTCGCCGGACCGGGACCGGACCGCTACCTCGCGCCCGAACTCGAGGCGGCCGTTCAGTTCGTCCGCTCCGGCTCTGCGGTGGCCGCCGCGAACTCCGCGCTCGCAGAACCACTGCAGTGAATCGAAGGGAAGTCACCATGGTCAGCGCACCCCACGGCACCGAGCTCACCGCGCGCGGCTGGCAGACCGAGGCGCCGCTGCGCATGCTGCAGAACAACCTCGATCCCGAGGTGGCCGAACACCCCGAGGAGCTGGTCGTCTACGGCGGCACCGGCAAGGCGGCGCGCGACTGGCCGAGCTACCACGCGATCACGCGCACGCTGGCCGACCTGAAGTTGGACGAGACCCTGCTCGTGCAGAGCGGACGTCCGGTCGGCGTCATGCGCACGCACGAGTGGGCGCCGCGCGTGCTGATCGCCAACTCCAACCTGGTCGGCGACTGGGCCAACTGGGACGAGTTCCGCCGCCTGGAGCAGCTCGGCCTGCTCATGTACGGGCAGATGACCGCGGGCTCGTGGATCTACATCGGCACGCAGGGCATCCTGCAGGGCACCTACGAGACGTTCGCCGCCGTCGCCGCGAAGCGGTTCATGGGGACGCTCGCCGGCACGATCACACTCACGGCCGGCCTAGGCGGGATGGGTGGCGCGCAGCCGCTCGCGGTCACCATGAACGACGGCGTCGCGATCTGCATCGACGTCGACCCGTCCCGCATCGCCCGCCGCATCGAGCACCGCTACCTGGACGTGCAGGCCGACAACATCAACCACGCCCTCGAGCTCGCAGTCGAGGCGCGTGACGCCAGAAAGCCTTTGTCCATAGGGGTTTTGGGCAACGCCGCCTCGCTTGTGCCGCAGCTGCTCGCCAACGATGCGCCGATCGACATCGTGACCGACCAGACGTCCGCGCACGACCCGCTGTCCTACCTGCCGATCGGCGTCGAGTTCGAGGACTGGCGCGACTACGCGCAGCGCAAGCCCGAGGAGTTCACCGGACGGGCCCGCGCCTCCATGGCGCGCCACGTCGAGGCCATGGTCGGCTTTCAGGACAAGGGCGCCGAGGTCTTCGACTACGGGAACTCGATCCGCGGCGAGGCGAAGCTGGCCGGCTACACCCGGGCGTTCGACTTCCCCGGCTTCGTCCCGGCCTACATCCGCCCGCTGTTCTGCGAGGGCAAGGGCCCGTTCCGCTGGGCCGCACTGTCCGGTGACCCGAAGGACATCGCCCGCACCGACAAGGCGATTCTCGACCTCTTCCCGGAGAACGAGTCGCTCGCGCGGTGGATCGGCATGGCGCAGGAACGGGTGCACTTCCAGGGCCTGCCCGCCCGCATCTGCTGGCTGGGTTACGGCGAGCGCGACCGCGCCGGCCTGGAGTTCAACACGCTCGTCGCCAGCGGAGAGATCAGCGCGCCGATCGTGATCGGGCGTGACCACCTGGACTGCGGGTCCGTCGCATCCCCTTATCGGGAAACGGAATCCATGCTCGACGGATCGGACGCGATCGCCGACTGGCCGCTGCTGAACGCGATGGTCAACGTGGCCAGCGGCGCCTCGTGGGTGTCGATCCACCACGGTGGCGGCGTCGGCATGGGGCGCTCGATCCACGCCGGACAGGTCAGCGTCGCGGACGGCACGGAGCTCGCCGCGCAGAAGCTGGAGCGGGTGCTCACCAACGACCCGGGCATGGGTGTCATCCGGCACGTGGACGCCGGCTACGACCGCGCCGCCGAGGTGGCCGAGGAGCGCGGCGTCCGGATCCCGATGCGCGAGGCGTGATCAATACCCCCACGGCCACACCCGGGTGTGGTCGTGGGGGTGTCGATCAACCGATGACGGCCCAGTCGAACGGGTGGTCCGAGTAGTAGCGCGAGGTGCACCCGGGGATGCGCCGCGCCGCCCGGGAAGTACCGGCCCCGCGGCTGAACGCGGCGTCGCACTGGTCGAACGCGTGCGTGCCGCGGATGCGGGTGCGGTAGTCCGCCGCCGTCAGGTACTGCTTCGCGCCCTGCCGGACCCGGTCGAACTGCTTGTACGTGGTGTCCTTGCCGGATGCGAGGATGCGCTGCTGCGTGAAGATGTGATCGATGCCGGACGGGATGGCCCAGTGGTACGAGGGCGCCGCGAGCACCGCGCCGTACATCGGCGTCACGGGCGTGCCGGCGCAGTGCGGACGGCCCGCGTGGCCGCCGTCGTCGATGCACAGGTACTCGTTGAAGTCACCGGCCATGATCTGCTGCAGGTGCGGGTAGGCGCGGGCCATCGTGGCGTGCAGCCGCGTGATCCACTGCGCCTCGCGGAAGCCGGCGCGCTGCCGCTTGTTCAGGCGCGGCTTGAGGAACCGGTACGGCACGAAGTGCACGCTGGCGACCGCGTACGTGCGGCCCGAGCGCTTCGCCTGGATCCGGAAGATCGGCGTCTGCCGCGATTCCCACATGTTGGCCTGGCAGGACACGCGCGCGTGTCGGCACTGCCGCGACGTCCACACCTGCCGCTTCGGGTAGCCGAACGTGATCATGCGCGCGGACGTGGGACGGCGCATCGTGTGCGTGTTGTAGACGACGGCCGTCGCGCGGGTGAGCAGTGCGTGCGACCGCGTGCGATGACGCACGACGGCCCCCCGGCCGGCCGCGGGACGCAGCCCGCGTGAGGCGCCGCCGGCGATCGCGAAGTGGCGGTGGTAGACCCGGCTCAGCCGGCGGGCCACCGCGACCGCAGTGGCCGCGTCGACCTCCTGCAGCAGCACCAGGTCCGGGGTGTGGACGGGCTGGCCGGCTCGACGCTGCGCGTCCAGCACCAGCTTCGTGCGCCGGGCGAAGTTGCTCAGGTCCAGGTGCTGCCGGTTGTCCCGCGCGTTCAGGTACTCGGCCACGTTCGCGGTGATCACGGTGAGCCGGCCCGCGGGCGTGGTGCCGAGCCGCAGCGTCACGGCCGTCCCCGCCGGTGCCGTCGGCATGGCGGTCACGCTCGGCACCGCGGCGGTCGGGGTCGCGCCCTCGCTCGGTGCGGTCACGGCCTCGGCCGTCATGACGGAAGCGCACACGAGCACGGCCGCCAGCGAAGAACGGAGAATTCGGGGAAGGGCTGCAGTAAACATGTTCCGGACAGATCGACCGGAAGCGTTTGCACCTGAGCGGCCGTCCCGATCGCGACCGGTTCGTTACCGAGGGCGATTCGTCAGCCGATGACGGCCCAGTCCAGTGGGTGGTCGGAGTAGTACCGGTACCGGCACCCGGCGATCGTCGCGGCGACGGCGGCCGCGGCCCGTCCGGCGTTGTAGTCGGCGTTGCAGCGGTTGAACGCCGCCGCGTCGGTGAAGCGGCTCGCGTAGTCGGCGTCGTTCAGGTACTCCGCGGCCGTCCGGGCCCGTCCGCCGGACGCCGTCGCGTACAGCTTGTACGTGGTGTCCTTGCCGGACGCCGCCGCGGCACCGGTGGTGAAGACGTGGTCGATGCCCGAGTCGATCAGGACCTGGTAGCCCGGCGTGGCCAGCGCCGCCCGCAACAGCGCCGTGTACTGGCCGGAACGGTCGCACAGCGGCTGGCCCAGCTGGGCCTTGCCGTCCCCACACAGGTAGGTGTTGAAGTCCCCGGCGAGGATCTGCGTGGCGCCCGGGTACTCGGCGGTGATCGTGCGCTGCAGCCGGCCGATCCACAGTGCCTGGCGGAAGCCGGGCTGCTGCGTGGCGGTCAGCCGCGGTCGCAGGAAGGTGGCCGGCACGAAGTGCACGCTGGCGACGGCGTATGCACGCCCGGTCGCCTTCGCCGTGAACTCGAACAGGGCGGACTGGCGTGACTCCCACAGGTTCGCGGTGCACGCGGTGTCGCTCTTCGGACACTGCCGCTTGGTCCACATCTGGGACTTGGGGTAGCTGAACGTGATCAGGTGCGCCGCGGCAGGCGGGTTCATGGTCGCGACGTTGTACAGGACGGCGGTGGCCCGCGTCAGCAACGCGTGGTGCGCGCTGCGGTGCCGGACGACCGCGCCGTCACCGGCCGCGGGGCCGGTCGCGCGCGTGCCGGCGACGGCGTACGTCGCGGCGAAGACGCTCGACAGCCGCACGGCGACGGCGCGCGCGGTCGCGGCGGTCACCTCCTGCAGGAACACCAGGTCCGGGGTGTGGACCGGCGCACCGGAGGCCTGCTGCGCATCGAGCACCAGCTTCGCGCGCCGGGCGAAGTTGTTCAGGTCCTGGCGCTGCAGGTTGTCGCGGCGGTTCAGGTACTCGGCCACGTTCGCGTCGATGATCGTCAACTGACCGAGCGCGGACACCGGCCCGGACCCGGGTGGCGGGGGCGACGCGGCCGTGCCCGGCGCCGGCACGGCAAGCGCGACCGCGGACGCAGCAGCAATGGCCGCGCACGCGGTGGCGAGCAGGCGAGTTACACGTTTCATCTTCCGGACCGATCGGCCATGCGGCGGAGATCGTGAGATTAGCGTGCAATCATCGCGGGGTGAACGGCCGTCAAGATCCGGTCGACGCCGACGAAGAACTGCTCGCCCGGCCGGCGCCGTCCGGACGCAGGCGGACCGCGTACGCGGCCGGTGCCGTGCTGCTCGGCGTCGGGGTCGCCGCGGGTCTGCTGACGCGCGGGCACGGCGACCACCGCCAGGCGCAGCCGCCGCCCGGACCGAACACCGTCGCGCCCCAGCCGGGACCGTCCACCTCCGCCGGGCCCGACCCGGTGATCCGGACGGCCGACCTGCCGGACATCGGGCCGGTTCAGCTCTACGCGCGGGCCGCGAACGCGGTGGTGCGGCTCGACTTCGCGGCCGGCCGGGTGATCACCACGGAGCTGCCCGCACTGCGCAGCTCCGGACCGGTCACCTTCGGCGTCACCGACACCGGCGCCTACGTCCGTCCGATCGACGCGGTTCCCGGATACTTCGTCCCGGACGGCGCACCCGCGCGGGACCTGACGGGCGTGCTGGCGGCCGCGGCGGTGCTGCCCGGACCGGACGCGCGGAGCGTCTGGGTCGAGGAGTCGGACGCCGACGGCCTCACCGCCCTGCGTGCGGTGTCCGTCCCGAGCTCCGCGACGAGCTCGGCGTTCCTGCCCGTTCCGGCCGCGTACCGGCCGTACTGGACGCCGCCGCAGCCGGACGGTGCCGGCTTCGTCCTGATCAGCGGCGCGCACGGCAGTTTCGACCTGCGCCCCGACGGCGCGTACCGGCTGCCCGTCGACCTGCTGAACGGCACGCTGCTGGCCACCGGCGGCGGCCGGATCCTCGTCGCGGAGTGCTCACCGCTCCAGCAACGGTCCTGCCCAACCGCACTCGTCCGGCTGCCGGACGGCGCGCGCGATTCGGTCGGCTCACTTCCGGTCACCGCGTCGCTGCCGCGCGGCGTGATCTCCCCGGACGCGCGCACCGCGCTCATCTATCAGCCCGCGACGGCCGGCCGGATCGCCGCGCGGGTGATCGACCTGGCCACCGGTCGGCCGCGGGGCGCCCCGGTGCCCGTCGACTCCGACGTCCTGCCCGGCTCGGCCGCATACTCCGGCGACGGCCGCTGGGTGTTCCTCGTCGGCACGGACGGGACCCTGATCCTGGTGGACGCCCGCACCGGTGTGGCTCGGCAGATCGACGTCCAACTGCCGTTCCTGTACCAACTCGCCACGACGGCCGGGCACGTCACCTCCCCCGACAGCACGATCCGGATGTACCTGCAAACGAACTCCTACGAGAGGATCAGCGCATGTTCCTCGCCACGACCGACGACGCCAACGCGCTCCTCGAACGCGATCCGCTCGCGTTGCTGATCGGCATGCTGCTCGACCAGCAGATCCCGATGGAGAAGGCCTTCACGTCACCGCAGGTGCTCAGTGAGCGGTTGGGCGGGCAGCTCGACGTGCGCGCCATCGCCGGCTACGACCCGGAGGCGTTCGAGGCGCTATTCCGGCAGCCGCCCGCGCTGCACCGCTTCCCGGCGGCGATGGCCAAGCGGGTGCAGGCCCTGGCCCGGGTGCTGCTCGAGCGCTTCGACGGGGATGCGGCGAGCGTCTGGACGGGTGCGACGTCCGGGACCGATCTGGTGCGCCGCATCGGTGCGCTGCCCGGCTTCGGGGAGCAGAAGGCCAAGATCTTCGCGGCGCTGCTGGGCAAGCAGTTCGGCGTGCGGCCGCAGGGATGGCGCGAGGCCACCGGCGACTACGGCGCGGACGGCTCGCGCCGCTCGATCGCCGACGTCGTGGACGCCGACTCGCGCAAGGCGGTGCGCGCCTACAAGCAGCAGATGAAGGCCGCGGCCAAGTCCGGCTGACCCGCGCCGCGCTCAGAGCAGCTCGCGCAGCAGCGCCACCGCCGGACGGTCCGGCGCGAGCCAGTCGACGTCGTCCAACTCCGTACGGCCGAGCCACCGCAGCTCGTCGTGATCCTGCAAGGCCCGTGGCTCGCCGGCGACCAGCCGCGCGCGGTAAACGGCGAGGGTGAGCCCGTCGCGGATCGGTGTCTCGGCGAGCAGCGCGCCGACCGCGACGCGCACCCCGAGCTCCTCGGCGCACTCGCGGGCCAACGCCGCGGCGGGCGTCTCACCCGGCTCCAGCTTGCCGCCGGGGAACTCCCAGCCACCGGCCAAGGCGGCCGGGGCGGACCGGCGCGCGGCCAGCACCCGTCCGTCGCGCTCGATCGCCGCGCCCACCACCAGCCGCTGAATCCCGGATTCACCGGGTCCAGGCGCGGTGAATCCGGGATTCATCCGGTCATCGCGGCGGCGGTGTGCTCGGGCGGGACCAGCTCGCCGGGGGCGACCGGTCCGGGCGGCGTGCCGTCGCCGAACGGACGCCCGCCGAGCGCCTCGCGCCCGTGGGGCGTCAGCCAGTTCGACAGGTCCGGCCCGTCGGGCAGGATGCCGGTCGGGTTCACGTCCTTGTGCACCAGGTAGTAATGCTGCTTGATGTGCAGGAAGTCGGTGGTGTCGCCGAAGCCGGGCGTCTGGAACAGGTCGCGCGCGTAAGCCCACAGCACCGGCAGCTCGCTCAGCTTCTGCCGGTTGCACTTGAAGTGGCCGTGGTAGACGGCGTCGAAGCGGGCCAGCGTGGTGAACAACCGCACGTCCGCCTCGGTGATCGTGTCGCCGACCAGGAAGCGTTGTGTGGCAAGACGTCCGGACAACCAGTCCAGTGCGGCGAACAAGCGGTGGTACGCCTCGTCGTAGGCCTGCTGCGAACCGGCGAACCCGCACTCGTACACGGCGTTGTTCACGTCGCGGTAGACGCGGGCGTTCACCTCGTCGATCTCGTCCCGCAGCGCGTCCGGGTACAACTGCGGCGCGCCCTCGCGATGGAACTCGCGCCACTGCGTCGACAGGTCCAGCGTGATCTGCGCGAAGTCGTTCGTGACGACGGCGCCGGTCGGGATGTCGACGATCGCCGGAACGGTGATGCCCTTCGGGTAGTTCGGGTCGCGCGCGAGGTACGCCTCCTGCAGCCGCTCGATCCCGAGGACGGGGTCGCGCCCACCCGGGTCGAGGTCGAAGGTCCAGCTGCGCGCGTCGTGCGTCGGCCCGCAGATGCCCATCGAGAGCACCGGCTCCAGGCCGAGCAGCCGGCGCACGATGATCGACCGGTTCGCCCACGGGCAGGCGCGGCTGACGACCAGCCGGTAGCGGCCCGGCTCGACGGGATAGTCCGATCCCGCCGGTTCCCGCGTGATCCGCGTCGTGATGTAGGACGTGTCCCGGTCGTAGGCGCTGCCGACCTCCACATAAGTCATGCAGACAGCCTTACCCTCACTGGGCCGCGCTCCACACGGGCTGCCCAGGACCGCCGCGCAGGAACGAGATCAGCAGCGGGTTGAGCACCTCCGGACACTCGATCGGCAGCGCGTGCGAACATCGCCATCATCTTGGCGTGGACGACCGTGAAGTGGTCCGGTCCGTCCGGGGAGACCGGGTCGTAGCCCTGGCGCAGGAAGCCGATCGCCTCGGGCGATTCGAGGAACGCGTCGAGCGGCGAGTCCGGAACGCGACCCGAGAAGTTGTAGTACTGGCCGATGAGCACCTGGCGCTGCACGAGATCCGGTCGCTGCCGCGCCACGAGGAGGGCGACGACCGCGCCGTCGCTCCACCCGACCAGATGCGCCGGACGGGTGACGACCTGCTCGAGGTACGCCACGGTGTCCTCGGCCATCGCCGCATAGCTGAACGGGCCGTCGACGTCCGGCGTGTGGCCGTGGCCGCGCCGCTCGGGGACGTGCACCCGGAACCCGGCGGCGACGAACGCCGGCGTCTGCGCACCGAACGAGGCAGCGCCTGCGAAGCCTCCGTGCAGCAGTACGAGCGGGTCACCGGCACCGGAGACCTCGTGCCACACGCGCGTCCCGCCGACCTGGACGTAGCCGGCACGGTCCTCGCGCTCCGGCGTCATACGCCGGCGAAGGCTGCGGCGCGCAGGGTCTCGACCTCGGCCGTCAGCTCGGCCACGCGGGCGTCGTCGATGGCCGCCCCGCAGCGGCGCAGCCAGTTCGCCACCATCCGGTGACCGCCCTGCGTCAGCACCGACTCGGGGTGGAACTGCACGCCGTCGATCGGCAGGGTGCGGTGCCGCAGCGCCATCACGACGCCGGACGCGGTCCGTCCGGTCACCTCGATCTCCGGCGCCAACGCGTCCTCCTCAACCGCGAGCGAGTGGTACCGCGTAGCGGTGAACGGCGAGGGCAGCCCGGCCAGCACGCCGGTGCCGTCGTGCAACACATCGCTGGTCTTGCCGTGCAACAGCTCCAGGGCGCGCACCACCGGCGACCCGAAGACCGCACCGATCGCCTGGTGCCCGAGGCACACACCGAACAGCGGCAGCTCCCGCTCGGCGCAGGCCTCGACGAACGCCATCGACGCGCCCGCGTCCGCGGGGGTGCCCGGACCGGGCGAGATCAGGACGCCGTCCACGCCGAGCGAGTCCAGCTCCGCGGGACTGACCGCGTCGTTGCGGCGAACGTCCACCTCGGCGCCGAGCTGACCGAGGTACTGGACCAGGTTGTAGACGAAGCTGTCGTAGTTGTCGACGACGAGGATGCGGGTGCTCATTTGCCCGGCACCGTGACGTTGTTGATCGGCAGGTGCGGCTCGATCCACGGGAAGATCACGAACATCAGCAGCGCGACGACCGCGAGCACCAGCAACGTCGCCTGCACCAGCTTGAGTGCGAGCGTGCCGGGCAGGTGCCGCCAGAGCCATGCGTACATCAGTTGCCGACCTCCGTGTACAGCGCCTTGATCTGTGCCGGGATCGCGTTGTCGTACCGGCCGTTCCCCGTCGCCTGCTTCGGGACGGTCTGGCCGAGGACCGCGTGCACCACCATGCGCTTGGCGGCGGTGAACTTGGGATGGCAGGTGGTCATCGTCAGGTAGCGCGTGCTCGCCTGCTGGGCCGGCACCGCCGCATCGCTCGGCACCGGAAGGATCACGTCACCGTCGCTGGGCGAGACGATCTCGCGGCCCGGCACCTTCGTACCGGACGGGTCGGCGTAGGTGTGCGACAGACTGGCACCGGCCGCCGACGGGTCACAGGCGGCGTTGTCGGGGCCCGCGCCGATCACGCAGTACACGTACCAGGTCGTCTGCGTCTCGACGATCACCGAGTCGCCGGCCCGCAGCTTGTCCAGGTTCAGGAACGGTTCGCCCTTGCCGACCCGGTGACCCGCGATCGCGAAGTCGCCCTTCTGGCCGGGCAGCTGCGTGCCGTCGTAGTGTCCCGGCCCCTTCTCCAGGTCCGCGTCGTTGGTGCCCTGCACGATCGTCCAGGCGTAGTCCTGGCCGAAGCGCGGGATGTACAGGTTGGCGATGCCGTGGCCGTCCAACGCGGCGAGCCCGCTCTCCGGCAGGGCGAGTTCGCCCTTGTTCCACTCCTGCTCGAGCGCGGTGTGCACCTTGTGCTGCTCGCGGTGCGCGAACCAGTTGGTCACGTAGACCTCGTAGACGACGAACAGCAGCACGATCACGCCGGCGGTGACGAGCAGCTGTCCCAGGCCGCGCAGCAGCGTCCGGACGAGATCGCCTACCCGGTGCGGATCCGGCTCACGACCGTGCCGGCCGCCACCCCCGGTCGGCGGGCCTGGTGGACCCGGCGGGTCGACCGGCGGCGGTGCGTCGCCGACGGCGAGGCCGTGCTCGGCGCTGCCGTCCGCCTCGCTCATCGTCGCCCCATCCGCGCCACCTCAGTGCGTCCCCGCCTTCGCGTACTCGAGGCTGATGCTCCCACGGTAGGCGGGCAGCTGCAGAGCGGATTCGGATTCCGTGGTGTAGCCGAGCCCGTAGTAGGCCGCGGCCTGCTGGAACAGCCGAACCCCGGGCGAGGCGTTCAGCGCCTGCAGCATCGCGCCGTACGGCCCGATCGCGGACACCTTGAACGGCGGCGAGTAGACGTCGCCGTTGAGCAACAACGTGTTTCCCACGCAGCGAACGGCGCTGGTGGCGATGACGCGCTGCCCGGCGATCGTCATCGCCTCCGCGCCGCCGGCCCAGAGCGCGTTGACCACGGACTGCAGGTCCGACTGGTGCACGACGAGTTGGTTCGGGTCGACGCCGGCGTCGGCGGGCCCGTCCGGGCCGTTGGTGTCGGCATCGTTCAGGATCACGGTGATGCCCGGACCGTGCACCGCGGTCAGGCCGCCCGGAGCCAGCAGCGGCTGCACCTGCCGTTGCGCGGCCGCGACCCGCGAGTCGCCCGCGCCGGCCTGCGCGGCGGACGTCGCCACCTGCTGCTGCAGGGCGTTGACCCGGGACTCGGCACTCTTGACCTGCGCCTCGGCCGAGGCGACCAGGTCGGCGAGGTTCGCGGTGCCCGGCGCGCGCAGGTTGGTGCCGCGCGAGTCGTGGGCGCTGGTGGCGAAGCCGAAGCCGGCCAGCAGGAACACCACGGGGACGAGCACGCCCCACATGCTGCGCGGCCGCCGGCCCGTCACGCGACGGGCGAGGCGCCCGATCGCGGTCGCACGCACGCTCGTTCCCCCTCTTCCGGCGGTGTTGACTACGCTAGCCGTTGTGTCCGCGACTGTCGGGCACCGGTCGGCATCTGCCCGTGGCATGCCGCACGCTGTCGTATCGATGCTGGAGAACCTGGAGAATCACCGTGCCCAAGTCCAAGGTTCGCAAGAAGCCCGACGCCCCGCTGCGGTCCGAGGCCCTGCACCCGACCGCCCGGCAGCTGTCGCCCAGCCCCACCTGGTACCCGATCGTGATGGGCGTCGTGCTGCTCCTCGGCCTGGCGTACCTGGTCGTCTACTACCTCACCAGCAGCGGCACGTCCCCGCACATCGGCTTCATGGCCAGCCTCGGCGGGTGGAACTTCGCGGTCGGCTTCGGGGTCATGCTGGTCGGCCTGATCATGGCCGTTCGCTGGCGCTGAGCGGATCCACAACGTTGTCCACGGCTGTGATTACACGGCTGTAACTCATCCCCAGCTGGGGACAAGTCTGTGGAGGAGCGACCCGATCTGCCCGCCCCGAGCCGGGCTCCGCGCGCGATGTTCGGCCCGGATCTTCGGCTGACGATCGGCGTCTGCGCGCTCACCGTGGTGGCCGCCGTCCTCGCCGCCGTCAGCTCCGACCGCTCCGGCACGGTCCTGCTGGCGTTGGCCGCGCTCGTGCTCGCCTGCTACGCCGCCGCCGACCTGATCTGGCGGCCGCGCCTGTCCGTCGACCCGGCCGGACTGCGCGTGCGCGGCCCGGGCTCCTCAGCGGTGCTCGCCTGGACGGACGTGACGGCCGTGCGCGCGGACGTCCGGATGCGGCACGGACTGCGCTCGGTCGCGCTGGAGATCGACGCCGGCGAGCGGCTGATCGTGCTGAGCCGGCGCGTGCTCGGCATGGACCCGGAGCAGGCCGCGGAGATCGTGCGCGCCTTCGACCCGCGCGAGCGGCCGCGCTAGAGGGAACTGCCGCCCGTCGCCGTCCGGACGGCGATCACCAGCACGACCAGCGCCAGCACACCGGCCAGTCCGGCGCCCTGCACCCGCGTGGCGATCCGGCCCCGGTGCGACGGGAGGCCGGCGATGCAGACGGCGGCGAGCGCACCGGTCACGAAGCCACCCACGTGCGCCAGCTTCGAGATGTCGTGCACCGAGAAGGTGAACACGAAGTTCAACACGATCACGCCGACCAGCCACTGCGCGTCCAGGCCGAGGCGACGGACCATCACCAGGCAGGCCGCGAACAGGCCGAAGATCGCACCGGACGCACCCACCACCGGCTGGTCGGGGCTGCCGAACGCGTAGATCGCGGCCGACCCGCCGAGCGCCGACAGCACGTACACGGTGACCATGCGCCAGGTTCCGAGCAGCCGCTCCAGGCTCGGGCCGACGATCGCCAGCGCGAGCATGTTCGCGCCGATGTGCAGCAGGCTGACATGCAGGAACGCCGAGGTCAGCAGCCGGTAGTACTCGTCCTGCTGGTACACCTGCGCCGGCTGCAGCTGCCAGTCCAGGAACAGCCGCGCCGTGTGCGGATCGTCCAGTCCGCCCACCGACTTCGCTCCGGTGATCAGGTAGACCGCGACGTTCAGCGCCACCAGCGTGCCGGTCACATACGGGTGGGAGTCCCGCAGCCGCGCGCCGATCGAGTTCCGCGGGCGCGGCATCGCCCGCCTGGCCAGCGCCGCGTCGTCCGGGCAGTGGAACCCGACCGGCGCTTCGCGCATGCAGTCCGGGCAGATCGGACGGTCACACCGGGTACAGCGGACCAGCGCCTCCCGGTGCGGGTGGCGGTAACAGTGCTGCTGCGCGCTGAGCGCGCTATCCGGCTGACTCAATCGACACCGAGTTGATCACGACGTCCTCGGTGGGACGGTCGTTGCGTCCCGTCGCGGTGGTGGCGATCGCGTCCACGACCTTGCGGCTGTCCGCGTCGGCGACCTCGCCGAAGATGCTGTGCCGGCGGTTCAGGTGCGGCGTCGGGCCGACGGTGATGAAGAACTGCGAGCCGTTGGTGTTCGGACCCGCATTGGCCATCGCGAGCAGGTACGGCCGGTCGAAGGACAGCTCCGGGTGGAACTCGTCGGCGAACTGGTAGCCCGGGCCGCCGAAGCCCTGCCCGAGCGGGTCGCCGCCCTGGATCATGAAGCCGGCGATCACCCGGTGGAAGATCGTGCCGTCGTACAGCGGGGCCGAGGTCTGCTCCCCGGTGCCTGGGTGCTTCCACTCCTTGCTGCCCTCGGCGAGTTCGACGAAGTTCCGCACCGTCTTCGGTGCGTGATTGCCGAACAGGTTCAG
>Ga0164242_10005581_pt1 | contig 13987 bp, 11 predicted proteins | sample OricomgcompostMG_FD_108783 | JGI IMG/M metagenome (GOLD analysis project Ga0164242, IMG submission 108783) | Miracle-Growth compost microbial communities from Emeryville, California, USA - Original compost - Miracle growth compost (MG) ...
GAAATAGCATCAAACTTAACCGCAAAGGTTCCTCCAAAGCCACAACATGTTTCGGTATCAGCCATTTCAATCAATTGAAGACCTTTGACTTTTGCCAATAAACTTCTTGGAGCGTCTTTGATTTTACATTCACGCAATGCTGAACAGCTATCATGATAGGTGGCCTTAGCATTAAGAACCGCTCCAAAATTTTCGATCTTTAATATTTTGGTAAGAAATTCTGAAAACTCAAAGATTCGGGCAGACAAACCTTTTACAACATTATGCTTTGATGAATTTTCGAATAGGCCTGAATAATAATTTCTGACAAAGCCTACACACGAAGCGGAGGGTGCAACTATATAATCTGTTCCTTCAAAATCAGTTATAAATTTTGAGGCGACGCTTTTGGCTTCTTCACAAAAACCTGCATTGAACGCTGGTTGCCCGCAGCATGTCTGATTTGAATTGTATTCAACATCACAACATGCTTTCTCGAGTACCTTTACCATATTAAAAGCACTTTCTGGAAACAACTGGTCAACAAAACATGGTATAAATAACTGTACTTTCATTTTGGAAAATCAACTCTTACTTTGAATACTTTAAAGTGATCATTTTCAAAGCTGTCAATGCAGCCTCCTCGCCTTTGTTGCCGTGTGAACCGCCAGTCCTTTCATCCGCCTGCTGCTGGTTGTCTACCGTGAGTACACCAAAAATCGTTGGTACAGGCAAGATAAAATTTAATTGCAAAATGCCATCAGTTATTGCTTTGCACACGTAATCGAAGTGCGGAGTGCCTCCTCGTAAAACACAACCGAGGGCAATGAATGCCTGGGGCTTCTCGAACTTATTCTGATAAGTTTCCCAAAAATTTTTGATGGTAAATGGAATTTCAAACGCTCCCGGAACTGAAATTATTTTGTGATTCTGCATTTCATATTCTTGCAAAACCTTTTTGCATCCATCCAACAATTTATCTACAATTGGAGCATTCCATAAGGTATGTACAATAACAATACAGGCATCCTTCGGGAGAATGCCTGTATCAATATTATAAAGATTTTCGTTCGCTAAAGCCATTTTAATTCGCGGATTTATTCTGAAAAACTACCCAGACGTGCCAGATAGCGATCTACATCAGCCGCTTTTTCAGAAAGCGGGTAATCAGTTTTTATTTTCTTAAAAAGATCAATTGCATCTTTTGTTTTGCCAATTGATTCTGCAAATAGTGCAGCACGAAACAAAAACTCGGAAGAAGTATAATCATCTTTCTCATTTACGTTCGCTGCTTTTTTATAATAATCCAATGCATCATCATTTTTATTCAATTCAGCACTTGCGTCTCCCATCATTCCTAAAGCGCGGCTTTGAATCTGGGTTGCGCCATTAGCATCAAAATCTTTGAGGTATTTGATTGCCTTCTGATATTGACCAATTTGAAGATAGCATGCACCAGCATAAAATTCACAAAGATTGGCCGCAGGTGTGCCTGAATATTGATTGATGATTCTTAAAGCACCAGGATTTGCACCGTCGCCATTAAGAACTTTTGTTGCTAAAAGAATTTTTGAGGAATCAGTTGCATTGGTAAATTGGGTAAAATATTTTTGAGTAACAAAAACTACTTTATCCGATTTTTCCTGTTCAGGAACTTTGAACATATATTTATAAATCAGCCAGGCGGCAACCAAAACAATAATTGCAATGCCGATGTAAGTAATGGTTTTACTATAATCTTCCCAAAAGCCTCTTGCTTTTTCTACTACATCTACTTCTTTTTTTTGTACTTTTTTGTCCGCCATATTTGTTTATTTTCCCGCGATTGTCTCCGCAGTTATTATTACTTTAAAGCCTTCTGCTTATTCGTAATTATGATTGGTAATTGATTTTATTAAGAAAAGTTACTTAAGGTTTTAGTCCATAATAAAGGGATAATCATCTTCGGCATAAATATCCTTTAAGGCTTCATCATCATCAGGGTAAGGGCTTTCTTCAGCAAATTTAACAGCCTCTTCCACCTCATGTTTTACCCTATCGTTTATTTTTTCGATCTCGTCATCACTCACACCAAAATTGTCCTTCAATTTAGCTAAGGTAGTTTCTACAGGATCCTGGAGTTTGTATTCTTCCATCTCCTCTTTTGAACGGTATTTTGCCGGATCACTCATGCTATGGCCCTTGTAGCGGTAAGTTTTTATTTCCAGTAAAGTGGGGCCACCTTTTTCCCTTGCTCTTTTTACGGCTCTTCCTACAGCTTCATGAACGGTTTCAGGAATCATTCCATCGACCTGGTCACCAGGCATTTCATAAGCATCTGCGAGTTTATAAATATCAAGGACGTTTGAAGTTCTTGCAACTGAAGTTCCCATTGCGTAGTTGTTATTTTCGCAAATAAAAACAACCGGAAGATTCCAAAGCATTGCAAGGTTAAAGGTCTCATGTAAAATTCCCTGCCTTGCAGCTCCATCTCCAAAGAAGCATAAAACCACGTTGTCTGTGTCTTTATATTTTTCAGCAAAGGCAAGACCAGCACCAGTTCCAATTTGTGCACCTACAATTCCATGCCCGCCAAAAAACTTTTCTTTTACACCAAAGAAGTGCATGCTTCCACCTTTTCCTTTACTGCATCCTGTTGCTTTTGCATACAGTTCGGCCATACATGCTTTTGGACTAATTCCTTTTGCAATCGCCAAACCATGATCCCGGTAAGCTGTAATAAAAATATCATCAGGTGTGGTAGCTGTAAGACAACCTGCAGCTATGGCTTCCTGTCCAATATATAAGTGACAAAAACCACGAATTTTTTGCATTCCATACATCTGGCCGGCTTTCTCTTCAAAGCGACGAAGCAAGAGCATCAATTCGTACCAGTATAAATAAGTTTCTTTAGAAAACTTTGTAGCCAAGATTTTAAATTTTAGGCCGCAAAGATAATGGAAAAGAAAATAAATTTTCGTGAAAAAAACAATTGAGGAAAGTGGTAGTTTATCGTAAAATATTTATCCTATCAGAATTAAAAAGCTAATAAAATGATTAGCATGAACTGAAGATTTTACCGAAAAGTGTTTAATGTCCTTTTTACACTTTTTTATTTTTTCTTCCACTCGTATCCAGGAGCAAAACAGGAAGCAAAACAAGATTTGTAATTGTTGCGGTAAATAAAGTAATTGAGGTAAGCCAACCGAGTGATTGTGTACCGCCAAATCCACTGAAACAAAAAATAATAAAGCCGGCAATCAGCACAAGCGAAGTGTAAATGATGCTAAGTCCTGTGTGATTAATGGTTTCAGAAACCGTTTGTTTTACGTCCCGGTTATTAGATGGAAGCTCCTGTTTGTAATTGACCAAAAAACGAATGGTTACATCAATTGCAATTCCTAAGGCAATGCTAAAAATCAATACTGTTGAAGGTTTCAGCCTCACTCCTACCCAGCCCATAATTCCCGCCGTTACTACTAATGGAATGACGTTTGGAATTAAAGAGCAAATTAAAATCCGCAAAGATTTGAATAAATACAACATGCAAAGAGCGATAAATAAAAATGCCCAGAGCAGGCTTTCTGTTAATCCATTGATAATGTAACGGCTTCCTTCAAGAAAGGTAACTGTAGATCCTGTAAACGTGACTTTATATTTTGACGAATCAAAGATCTTGTCTGTTTTCTTTCTTAAATTATTTAAAATAACGGGAAGTTTTTCTGTCCCGACATCAGCCATATTGATACTCATTCGGGTGCTTTCTCTTGAGGTATCGATGAAACTGGTTAATAACTTTTCAAGATTATTTTTACCACCACTGTCGTTATGTGGGCGAAGATAATCTGCGATAAAAGCAATATCGAACGAATTAGGCAAAGTATAATTTAGAGAATCGCCCTCATAAAATCCTTGTTTTACAAATTTTATTCCTTCTGCAATTGATAGTGGCCGACTCATGTCCGGTTGCTTTTTAATGTAAGCTGAAAGCGAGTCCATTTTTACCAAAACCGGTAAAATCCTTGCACCAACAAGGCCAAATCTTCGTTTTGTGTCAATCACAATTTCCAAAGGCATTACACCTTTAAAATTCTTTTCAAAAAATTTCAGATCGGTGTAAATCTTATCTGTCTTCGGTAAATCATCCACAATAAATCCTTCAGTTTTTAATTTAGACATTCCAAACAGAGAAAATACAACAACAATTAATGTAATTGTATAAACCACTTTTTTGTGATTAAAAACCCAGCGTTCAATACTCAATAAAATAGCAGTGAAAATTTTTACATCAAGATATTTTAATTGGTTTTTCCCGGGAGCTTTCATAAAACTTAAAACTCCCGGAAGCAAAATAAATGAGATTACAAATATGAGCATAATGCTGAGTCCTGCCACCTGGCCAAACTCGATTAAAATTGCACTATGCGTCAAAGCAAAAACGGCAAAACCTATTGCAGCCGCAAGATTACAAAAAAGTGTAACGACGCCCATCTTGCTTACCATATCAATTAATGATTGTTCTTTATCAGCAGTTTTCTGAAAAGTAGAATGATATTTATTTAAAAAATAAATACAATTTGGAATGCCAATTACCACAATCAACGGAGGAATCAAAGCGGTAAGTAAAGTGATTTTATAACCGAGAAGATACATGATGCCAACGCTCCAGATAACCCCTGTAATGACAACGAGTAGTGATAATAACGTGGTTTTCACGGATCGGAACATAAGAAATAAAATCAGCGCGGAAAGTACAAGCGAGCCTATAATGAACCATTTCATTTCCCTTGCAATTCTGTCAGCAACCTGTGTACGAATTAAAGGCAACCCGCTTATGTGTGTATCAATTTTGGTGGACGCTGTATATTCATTTGTTTTGTCGATGATATTATTGATCACTTTTGTACGGCCTTTGGAATTGAGAATGTCTTTATTAATTCTCACAACCATCAAATAAGCATGCGTATCCGGATTGTATAAAAGAGATCTATAAAAAGGAAGCGAATAAAAAACTTTTAAGCTGCTGTCAACTTGTTGTTGTGATCGGATATCTTTTCCAAAAATTGGAATAGCATCTAATTTTTGGGAAGCGGTATCCTTCAAAAGATCAACAGCATTAGCAACGCTTAGTACATCTTCAACGTATGGAATCTTTTTTAGTTCTTTGCTTAGTTTGCTGAAAGCCTTAAAATTATTTAATTGAAAAAAATCATTTGATTGTACTCCAATCACCAATACATTTCCATCATCCCCAAATTTTTCTTTAAAAGAAAGATAGTCCTGGTATTTTGGATTGTTGACAGGAATGGCCTTGGAAAACTCATAACTCAATTTTATTTTGCTTGCAAAAAACCCCATCACGGCAGTCGTTACAAACAAAAGGATTAAAAGAGTGATGCGGTTTTTTAAAACAAACTTAGCCAGGCGCTGCCACATAATTTATAAGATTTTTTTGCGCAAAGGAATGAAAAATAGAAATGGTATTATTTCTTTGTTTGAACCTTCAATCTTGAACCATCACCGTCAACCTACCCTACCAATCTAGCTGCATGCCCAATTGGTCTTTCAATTGTTTTACCAAAGGATATTCTTCAATGATTTTTAAATATTGTTGTTTGGTTGTAAGTACCTCTTCTTTTGGACCATTTTCATTTTCATCGGGAACAACAATTAATTCATAAATAAGAAAACGGTTTTTAAAATGCTCCTGCAAATGAGCACTTAATTCACCTCTTTCAGCTTCAATAAATTTTTGCTGAAGGTTTCCTTTTGTAATTATCTGAATGCAATTCTCATTTAATATTTTCAGTTGTGCAGTTTTAAAATTAGAAACAATTGGCTTTTTATTACCTGCAATTAATTTTTCTATATACAATCCCCAGGCGATATACAACTCCTCTTCATTCAATTCTACCTGTTGATGATTTTTATTTTCCTGTTCAACTTTGCGGCGAATTTTTTCTAAAGAATTGAGTTTGCCAATTTTAGGAGTAGGAATATCTTTTACGACAACAGTATGATCAGCAGGAGCTTTTGGCAACACTGTTTTTAGCACTTCTTTTTCAATCGTAACTTTTGCTTGCTGGTTTTGTAATGGAATTTCCGGCTTTTTTATTTTTGCTATTGGTTCTTTCTTTACAGGATTTACAGCAACAGGAGAAAGAATTTTAAATGAAACAGGCTTTACACTGTCAAGCTGTTTTTTTTTTGATAGCTGTCCATTGTCATTCACCAAATCAAGTGCCTGGCTGAGATAGGAAAGTTTGATAAAAGTAAGTTCTACATGAAGACGTTTATTTTTTGCAAGGCGATAATTGATTTCAGATTCATTTAAAACATTCAAGGCGCTGAGCAACCAAGAATCATTGATTTTTGTTGCGGATTCAAGATAACGTTGTTTAAAATCTTCAGAAACTTCAAGGAGTACAGCCACTTTTGGATCTTTGCTCACCAATAAATTACGAAGAAATTCTGCAAAACCATTTAGCACCAAATCTCCTTCAAATCCTTTACGGTTTATTTCATCATACAGTAAAATAGCTTCTCCTGCATTTTGATTTTGCATTGACTCAATCAACTGGAAATAATAATCTTCATCAAGTATATTAAGATGTTCAAGTGTGTTGGAATAAGTCAGTTCGCCATTAGTGAAACTTACAATTTTATCAAGAATACTTAATGAATCTCTGAGGCAGCCTTCACTTTTTTGCGCAATGATGTGAAGCGCGGTTTTATCAGCTTTTATATGTTCTTTATTACATATTTCCTGCAGGTGGTCTACAGTATCGTTGTTGGTAATTCTTTTAAAATCAAAGATCTGGCATCTTGACAATATAGTTGGAATGATCTTATGTTTTTCGGTTGTAGCGAGGATAAAAATTGCAAATGGTGGAGGCTCTTCCAAAGTTTTCAGAAATGCATTGAACGCAGAAGCGCTCAGCATGTGAACCTCATCCACGATATACACTTTATATTTACCGGCCTGTGGCGCAAAACGAACCTGGTCAACTAAAGCACGAATATCATCCACAGAATTATTACTTGCAGCATCCAGCTCATGAATATTTAATGAACTTCCGTTATCAAAAGAAACACAGGAATTACAAACGTTACATGCTTCGCCATCCACAGTACGGTTTTCGCAATTGATGGTTTTTGCAAGAATCCTGGCGCAGGTGGTTTTACCTACTCCGCGAGGTCCGCAAAAAAGAAAAGCATGTGCAAGCTGATTATTTTTAATAGCATTTTTTAGCGTTGTGGTAATATGAGACTGGCCAACAACAGTACTAAAGTTTTGTGGCCGGTACTTACGTGCAGAAACAATGAATTTATCCATAATGAAAGAGACAAATTTAAGGAAATAATCGGGAAGGATTTTTCTTAAAGATGTAGAAAAATCAAAGATTTTTTAGTTTAATATCGGGTGCCTTTTTACCTCTTTTGTACGATCAAAAAGATAGCGATAAGTAGTAAGAATCCGGCTATGTTCGCCACCAATATGTTTAGACATATTCAAGATCCTGGGGTTAAAATCGCCCTGCCATTGCAATTCAAGCTCTTTGTATTGAGTTTTATGCTGAATCACTTTTGCTCCTTCAACGATCATGAAATAATCAATTCCTTTCCCCTGGAATTCCGGAACAACGCCAAAAACAATTCCTGTAAATTTATTATTCACGCCTTTTCTCTTCATCCATAAAAGTCTTATTTTTTCAATCAAACCAAATTTTCCATGAAAATGTTTAAAGATTTGATTCAATTCCGGGAGGTTGATCCAGAAGGCAATCGGTTCATTTTGATAATACACAAACCAAATGAGTTTTTCGTCTATCACAGGCTTCATGGATCTGAACATCTTAAAAGCTACTTCTTTGTTCATTTGTTTGTTGCCTTCATGTTTCGACCAGGCCTTATTGTATACTTCGCAAAAATCATCAGCGAATTTTTTTAAATTATTTTTTTTGATATGAACAGCAGAGAATTCAGGAAGGGCATTGTATTTTTTCGCCTGTTCCATAAATTTTTCATTCAGCTGGGTATCTACAAATAAATGCCAGCAGATTTGGTTATAAAAATTTTTAAACCCATAATTTTCAAACAATTGCTGATAATATGGCGGGTTGTAATTCATCAGGTAAATCGGAGGTTTAAATCCCTTTACCACCAAACCCCACCAACGGTCACGTTCACCAAAATTAATCGGGCCATCCATCGCTTCCATTCCACGTTGAAGCAACCAATGTTTGCTCACGTCAAATAACATGTCAGCCGCTTCCTGGTTATCAATACATTCAAAAAAGCCTATTCCGCCGGTTTTTTGTTCATCACCTTTATTTTTATATTTTTTATAAACAAAAGCGGCGATCCTGCCGGTCAAATTTCCATCTTCATCCTTCAGAAGCCAGCGTTGACATTCACCAAAACGAAATGCTTTATTTTTTTTTGAATCAAAAACATCATTAATGTCTTTATCCAAAGGCTGAATAAAATTGGGATCGTCTTTATAAATAACCAAAGGAACTTTTAAAAATTCATGAGCAGAAACAGTATCATTGACTAGCGAAAGTTGCATTATAGGAAAAAGTTAAAAACAGTAAAGTAACAATCAAAATAACAATAATCAAAAATCCAGTATTTTTCTCACTTCAGCCACTCAATTATTTTTCTTTAACGAAATCATAATCGGGACAAATTTCCCATTTCTAATTTTAAAATTTTCCCTTTTCAAGGCATGTTTATTGTGGGCCATCCTCATTATTCATTCATCTTATAAAATATTTTTTTATGCAAGACACCAATCAAAAAAGAGTAGCTATTATTACTGAAAACGGCTTTGAAGAAGTGGAATTAACCAGCCCCAAAAAAGCGATGGAAGACGCTGGAATTAAAGTAGATATTTTGTCAACAGAACAAGGAAAAGTAAAAGCATGGAACCATGACCATTGGTCAATAGAATTACCGGTTGATGTAAATTTAAATGATGCAAATCCCTTTGATTATGATGCATTAATGATTCCTGGTGGTGTGATCAATCCGGATAAAATGCGGATTCAAAAGGCTTATATCAATTTCGCAAAAGATTTCATGGAATCCGGAAAACCTGTTGCTGCTATTTGTCATGGACCGCAATTGTTAATTGAAACAGGACTTTTAAATGGAAGAAAAATGACTTCCTTTCCTTCCATTCGCACCGATCTTGAAAACGCAGGCGCCACATGGTTTGATAAAGAAGTGGTTGTTGACCAGGGATTGGTGACAAGCCGTAGCCCTAAAGACCTTGACGCTTTTAACAGGAAACTGCTTGAAGAAATCCGGGAAGGAGTACATGAAAATGCATAACTGTTTATTTTTTTCACCACATTTATTCTCATCTTTTTGAAAAATATCCTTCCGCCTTTTTTACCGAAGGATATTTTTTTGAAAAATCCATTTCGTCCATTATCGTTTTCTCATAAATAATAAAATGATTATTTTGCTTCTTAATCAATTTTAAAAATAAGACTAACATCATGACGAAATCAAGATTTGTAGCCATCATTTTCTTTTTATTATTTGCAAATATTTCTTTTGCACAGGAAAAAGATTCTTCAGTAATTAATGCGATTGTAAATGAAGAGATGAATCATTCTCAGTTGGAAAACCTGGCCCATGAATTAATGGATGAAATTGGCCCAAGGTTAATTGGAAGTCCAAAAATGCAGCAAGCAAATGATTGGGCGGTTGCCAAATATAAAAGCTGGAACATTAATGCTGAAAACCAGAAGTGGGGCGAATGGCGCGGCTGGGAAAGAGGCATCACTCATATTGATATGATTGCACCATGGACAAAATCTCTGGAAGGAACACAATTAGCGTGGAGTCCTTCCACAAAAGGAAAAACAATTACAGGTGAGGTAATTATCCTTCCTGATTTGCCTGATTCGAATGCCTTTAAAAAATGGCTTCCTTCAGTAAAAGGAAAGTTTGTAATGATTTCAATGAATCAGCCAACAGGAAGACCGGATTACAACTGGGATGAATTTGGAACAAAAGAATCAGTTCAAAAAATGAAAGATCAAAGGGAGGAGCAAACTGCTGAATGGCGGAAGCGAATCTCAAAAACCGGTTATACTTTTCGAACATTACCTGGAGCATTAGAAGCTGCCGGCGCAGCCGGAATTGTAGGAAATAATTGGTCAAAAGGATTTGGCGTTGATAAGATTTTTGGTGCCTACACGAAAAAAATTCCAACAATTGATATTGCACTCGAAGATTACGGATTACTTTATCGCCTTGCAGAATCAGGACCTGCTCCGAAAATAAGTGTTCGTGCAGATTCTAAAGAAACAGGCGTTCAACCAACGTTTAATACGATTGCTGAAATTAAAGGAACAGAAAAACCAAATGAATATGTAATGCTTTCTGCGCATTTCGATTCATGGGACGGAGGTACAGGTGCTACTGATAATGGAACAGGAACAATCACGATGATGGAAGCAATGAGATTATTAAAAAAGTTTTATCCCCATCCAAAAAGAACAATTTTAGTCGGACATTGGTCAAGTGAAGAACAAGGATTAAACGGCTCAAGGGCTTTTGTTGAGGACCATCCGGAAATTGTAAAAAATATCCAGGCGCTTTTTAACCAGGATAATGGTACAGGAAGGATCGTAAATATTTCAGGACAAGGATTTTTAAACGCCTACGATTACATTGGCCGTTGGCTTTCTGCAGTTCCGGATAGTCTGAAACCAGGTTTGGAAACCAATTTCCCCGGATATCCGGGAAGCGGCGGTTCTGACTTCGCCTCATTTGTAGCCGCTGGCGCTCCCGCATTTTCACTCAGTTCACTCAGTTGGCAATATGGTATTTATACATGGCACACCAACAGGGATACTTATGATAAGATTGTATTTGACGATGTAAAAAACAATGCCATCATTGCAGCAATTTTGGCTTATATGGCTAGTGAAGATCCGGCAACAACCTCAAGAGAAAAATCAATTTTACCTTTCAACAAAAGAACCGGCGAACCAGGCAAATGGCCCGAACCAAAATCGCCAACCAGGAGAGGCGGTTTAGATTAAAGTAGATCAATTAATAAAAAAATGAGGCTAAAAATGCCTCATTTTTTTATTCCTCATTTTTCACTTTTAATATCTTGTCACTAATACCAAACCATCATAACGATCCAGTTCATCGTCCGTTATAAAAACGGTGTCACCACCAAATTCAAGGTTCTTTTCAATCATCTCTCCGATAATATCTTGCACGTTGGCATTTTCCGGCGATACTAATTGTACAACATTATTTTCAAGCTTTGCCGGCTGAAAATATCCGCGCTTAACAAATAAAGTACGACCCCTTCCTGCCCCGATAGCACGCCATATTTCTGTAAAATCTGTAAGAAAATTTTTCGCACCTACTGCAGCATCCAGCTCCCCCAGCCGTGAATGATTTTTTTCTTCATTCCATTTTTTTGCAACAGGCCAGGCTTTATCAACAATGTTTTGAGCATTTTCATTTTCCATATTTCCATTGATCAAACCGGCAATTGTTTTTTCCCTGTTGGCTACTTTTACATAACCGGCATAAGTAGATTCTTCTGCACAAATAAAAACAGGGAGATTAATTCCTTTCTGCAACTGGTTTAACTGTTTATCAAGTGAATTAAAGAAATCAGTATCACTACCATTTTCAAGTTCACGTATATCTCCATCCCCCGTTTGAGCTGAGAAAGTATTTTGTCTTGGAAAACCATCAGTAATTTCAGTTGTTTCTTTATTACCTGTTGCTTCTATCACCCTGGCTTTGTCATGGCTCAGAACCAGGATATAATAAACAAGTTCCTCCTCAAACGCTCTCACCAAACTTCTTGTTGCAAATTTTTTATCAATGATCACTTTGTTGTCAACAGCGACCGGAATGCGAACATATTCTGCAACATTTTCATTAACAAAAAGAGCAAGTCCTTCAAGGTTGTACCGATAGTTAATTTGAGAAGCAAGTGTTTTTATTTTTTCAACTATTTTGTCTGCTACATCTTTTTTACAATCATTCGAAACTTTTGTTTGGGCTTCTCTTACAAGGTTTTTCAGTTCAATATCATCTTTTTCGTTTCCCGGAGGAGTGTGATGAGTTTGCAAAAGAATGGTCACACAACAATCAGATTGAATTTCTTTTAATTTTTTCAAAGTACTATTCATTAGATCTCCTTTTTAAGGTTAATAAAATAATATTGTCACAAAACTGGTTCCAAGTTATTAGGTTGACCTTCTTATTCTACTGCAAATTCTGGCAGGATTTTTTAGGACTTTAATAAAAAAAGTTATGGAAACAGAAACAGTTGATAAGCCCCGAAAAACATTGTCAAAGAAAAAAGGGACTTCAAAAGATTTCTCAAAAACCTATAATCAATTTAAACATTTCGGTTCACAGGAATACACGGGAATGAAAGTTGGCAGAAGCCATAAATGGTATTACGACAAAGGTGAATGGCGTGAAACCAAGATCACTCCTGATCTTTGGGAAATTTCTTATTCCGTTACGAAGCGCAGAGCTGGTCATGCTCCGGAAGGTTCTGGAGTTCCCGTTGGAACAGAATATCATTGGTATATTCTTGCACACCAGGATGTAAAAAAGCTGGATGCAAATGATTATTCAACGACCATGACGGGAATAAAATACAAACTTGCCTTTAAAAGAGCCGGAAAAGAAAAATGGAATGCAACGCCAAAAACGGAACGAAAAAGGCTTATCAAATTGTTGCAGGATTTTATCAAACAATTAGAGAAAGAACCTGTCCCTTTGAAATTTGAGTACAAGGGAAAAGAGTATGAAGGAGAAGGCATTCCGGTGCCCCAAACATGCAATGAAAAGGTTTGTGATGAATTAGGAATAACCTTGAATGAAAAAAATCTTGGAATTATCCATTGCACTGACCATGGCTGGAAAATGAAAAACATCAAAGACCAAAAGTTAGTGGATGCAATAGGAAATGAGATCGCCTGCGTGCATCATCTGAGTCAGCATTAAAAACATTTGGTGGAATAAAATTGCATTTTATTCATTCCTGTTAACTTTGTTCAAATAGTTCAAATTTTATGGTAAGGATTGGAGAATACAATTTGATGAAAGTCATCAAAGAAAAATCAATGGGCGTTTTTTTAGATGATGGAAACGAAGGTATTTTATTACCAAAACGATTTGTACCTCGTGATACAAAAATAGGTGATGAACTTAAAGTATTTCTTTATCACGATAGTGAAGACAGGCCAATTGCTACCACACAAAAACCATACGGAGTGATGGGTGATGTTGTAAAACTAAAAGCAGTAGCTGTGACCAACCAGGGGGCATTTTTAGATTGGGGATTAATGAAAGACCTTTTTATTCCCAAATCAAAAATGAAGAATTACATGATTCCTAATGGTGAATATCTTGTAAAAATTGTGATGGATGAAAAGACAGGAAGAGTTGCAGCAACAGAAAAATTAGAACCCTTTTTATCCAATGATAATCTTACGGTAAAAGAAAAAGATTTGGTTGATTTAATTGTTTACCGGAAAACAGATATCGGTTATGAGGTGATCATTAATAATCTCCACAAAGGCATTTTGCACAATAATGAAATATATAGAAACGTTTCAATTGGCGATCGCTTTCCGGGATTTATAAAAAATATTCTGCCCGAAAATAAAATTGATGTGGCAGCCGGAAAGCCAGGATACAACAGGGTTGAAGACGAGACAGAAAAAATAACCCGTTTATTAAAAGAGAATGACGGATACCTGCCATACCACGATAAATCTTCTCCTGAAGAAATTTATTCCTTCTTTGGAATGAGTAAAAAGACTTTTAAAATGGCAACAGGAAATTTGTATAAACAACACAAAATCTCCTTTACGAAAACAGGAATTCAATTAATCGAAACGTAATTTGCTTACCAGTTGTTTTTTTGTTCATCATTGGTTCTTTCCGGAACCGGTGCAGGATGAATTCTCCAGTCAGGATCATATTTTGCAAACATTGCAAGCCACATAGTTCTGGA
>Ga0164242_10005582_pt1 | contig 13986 bp, 21 predicted proteins | sample OricomgcompostMG_FD_108783 | JGI IMG/M metagenome (GOLD analysis project Ga0164242, IMG submission 108783) | Miracle-Growth compost microbial communities from Emeryville, California, USA - Original compost - Miracle growth compost (MG) ...
CAGCTAAGGAGTGAATCGGTTGGTCCGATTCCTGTTCACCCCCGACAACCAATAGCGGAATAAGCATGTAGAAGGCTTTTTCGGCCGATGTTTGGACGCGGGTTCGATTCCCGCCGGCTCCACAGGACACACAGTTCACATCATTCACAGTTCACATCACGTTTTTGCAATGCCCTGATTCTTAGCGGTTTCAGGGCTTTTTTCGCTATTGACTGTCGATGGCGAACAGGACGCGGCCCCCCGATTATTTGTTATCAAAACTGTTAACACTTGCCTCAAATCTGTTAACACTAAAAACGCTCATAATAACCGTATAATCAAATCGTTATGAGCAAACTCCTGAAAAAAGATTCTCAAAATGTGGATAACTCTGTTATCACACCAAATTCACCAATTCAAATATTCTCACCCATGATAAATCTAAAGAAATGTAACTCAACCTTCTGGCTCTATAAAGCCCGAAAAAAGAAGGATGATGATAAACAAATACCAGTCTATATGCAAATCTCGATGGACGGCAAACGGGTTCAACTCGCAACAGGCGTATTCATCGATGCGAAGCACTGGGACAAGAAGAAACAGCGGGTCAGCAAAAAGAACGATTCCCACGAAAAGTTGAACGCAAAGTTAGCTTCAATGACAAAAGCCTTTAACGATGCTTACGTCTACTACCTGAAAATTCAGGATGATTTTACGGTCGAATCCATAAAGAACCGGATGCTTGGGCAACACGTAATACTGAAAACCATAGTGGAGGTCATGCAGCATCATAACGAATACGTCAATAAGTTAGTTGGAAAGAATTATGCACCATCAACCCTCAAGCGATATAAAACGACCGAGATGTTGGTAAAGGAATTCCTTCGAAAAAAAATGAACCTATCGGACTTTCAAGTATCTAAGCTGTCGAATTCCTTTTTGACCCAGTTTGATGAATATCTAAAAACAGAACGGTCGAACAATCACAATTCTGCCTTGAAGTACGTCAAGAACTTGGTGGCTTGTGTCAACTATGCGGTCGATAATGGGTTGATAGACAAAAACCCATTCACAAAGTATAAGACCAAATTTCAAAGAACCTTTGCCCCAATCCTGACCGAAGACGAATTGTGGAAAATCGAAAACAAAGTCATGGACGTTGAACGTCTAGAGGTCATTCGAAAAATTTTCCTGTTCCAATGCTATACAGGTCTTGCCTATTGCGATGTGAAAAACCTTCTCGGTGAAAACATCATATCGGTTCACGATAAAAAATGGATTTTCACGAAGCGCATGAAGACTGAGATTCCTGTCCGGGTTCCATTATTGAAAAAAGCAGAGCAGATTCTTGATGACTTTCCATCAGGGTTTCCTGTTCCGTCGAATCAAAAGATGAACTCGTACTTGAAGGAAATTGCGGTTCTTGCAGGAGTTGACAAAAACATCTCAACCCATGTTGCACGAAGGACGTTTGCGACAACGGTTGCCCTGACAAATGGTGTGTCGATTGAATCCGTTTCCTCGATGCTTGGCCATGCGAACATCCGCACCACCCAAATATATGCCAAGGTTGTCCCTCAGAAGGTGCTGCGTGAGATGGAAGCAATGGAGGCAATGATTGAGTCACGAGAATCCCGCAAGGGCAAGGAAGGGCAGGAAGAATGCAATTGACCACCCATCACTGACGGAAGAATGAATCCCCCTAAGGTCTCGAATCCGAAGGGGGATTTTTGTTTCCCCTTTAAGTTATTACACTTCCACCTCGTCAGCACACGCTGGTGCAGCCAAATCTAAAATATTAAGGTCACCAGTAATTGTGTAGACACAAAACCGATTAAAGTCCTCATCGGGATAGTAGGTCAGTGTTGAACGATTATCCCCGGGGATGAAAACAATCGTTGAATATTTTGGCCATGCTTTGGTGTGCTCTTTAAGAAAGAATAAATTAATATCTCCGATATTAAAACCTTCCGAAACAGTAAATTGATATAACTTTTCTTCACCTTGGTGATTAAATATGGCAATTGGTATTTCAGAACCATCGACACTTACCAATTGAATTCGGAGGGTACTCTTCGATGCGTCAGCCCATTTACTACGCCCATAGTTAATATACTGAATACTTGCAATTGGACATACCTTCTCCGTTTCTGGAATCCAGATTAATTTTTTCATAATAAAAGATTGAGTTTGATGAAAGGGTGGGCGGAATTACCCACCCTTAGTTATTAAAAGGCAAAAACGCTTCATGCAGCCCCTTGAAGTTCATCTCCCTTATTGGACGACAGGATTTTTTTTAGCTCCTCGTGAATTTCACCATCAATCGTAAATTTGTAGGCATGACGGCCATATCTATCGATTAATTGGACGTGCGTCCAGCCATGCCGAACATAAAGAACGCCACGTTGCTGGTAATATTCATTTACCAATATATAGTCTGAAAATAGGCCATTTTTAAAATCCCAAGGATAAACTTTACGTATCCGGAATTTTGTCCGTTTCCCTTTTGATAAATTCAAGGATAAGACCGTGTTTGGACATGATGGCCACCTTGATTCGATTTCGCAAATAACGTTCGCATATCTCGCAAATTTTAATTGTGCGTCTTTGCGAAAGCTGTAAGCAGAGGTTATATCAAACCTCAGTTCTGTTTGTGTAGTGATATTTCTAACTTTCATAGTGCTAATTGTTTTTAAGTGCTTCGGGCATGATGCCCATTAATAAGCGTTTATTCTAGTGACCCGTTTTATGGCACAGAGTCGATGCCAACCAAATATACCTTCTCCGTTCCGGGTCAAGGTGCATCCCTCGCCCGGTAAGCAATACCGTTCATATTATTGAGTTTAAATTTTAGGTGATAAGCCGGTTATTGGCTTTCAACGTTTCATACCAATCATAGTGAATTTCTCCGTCTAGAATAAGATAGTTCACCAACTTCAGTTTATTGAAAAATAAAATATATGTCTTGCCATCTTTAATAAATCCGTTGCCATATAAATTTTTATTTGATAGAATTTTATTATAAATAACTTTGCCAGTTCTTTCTTCTTTAAAATAATGGCCAATAAAAAAATCAGGAGTTATATTGGAGAATAATCCATTTCTATTCCTTCCAAAACTTTTATAGCTCGGATGCCATTTTAAATAACTGAATTGTTGCGGATGTCCTCTTGTCAAATAAATAGTGAGCATATAGGCATAAGATGATAAATGATTACCCCTGTTGCCATTAATATAATCTTCTCCGGTTTGTTTATATTCCGGATAATATAAAACTTTAACATCTGGGAGTTTTAAAGGAACAGACTTATTTATCACATTAATTTTATCTAACATTATAGCTTTAAAATTTAATGTCCGATAGTACGGTTTTACGTTATACTTTCTTCCTTTATTCCAGGCGTAATGTAATGATGTAGGTCTGCCGCGATATTTCATTATCTTAATGTTGATTAGCAAATGTAAATACGATTTAGTGTTGGGGAAAACCATTTTTTTATTGATTATCAATTATTTAATCGAAATAAATCTCTTGAAATAATACTAAATGACTATAAATCAATAACATAGTATTTATTCACCAAATACTCTTATTCAGACGCTCACTCCGAAACTCGAATAGGTATAACAGTAATTGAGAATCGCTCAGTTGTTACTATACAAATCCTGTCAGCAATTAACATTATCATTTTCGTATTAATTTATTACATCGTAAAACATGCATAAACATTGACTTTTTTCAAAATTGATACATATATAAGGGTGGGATACCACCATCATTCAGTCTATATAAAGAGTCTCCCCATTATAATATGTTGCAAATTTGAAAACATTCCTTCCTTCAAGCCCTCAGATACCAGCCCTATCATTCTATCTAATTGAGAAATTGATTCAATTTTGAAAACAGATGTCCCTTAAAATCCAATACCACACTACATTTCAGAGGAATCCAATATTTTTTTAAGATTATTTGTTTTTTGTTTTGTTCACCCTTAATATTGATTTATTGAGGGTAGCTTCCTCATGTTCTTTTTCAGAACGATATTCCAATGAATCGGGAGTGATATGATGCTCCACAGTTACAGTCCTCCCGATTTTATTTATTTTTTTGAAAAGGAACATATTTAAAGAAGGAATATCGATTTTGAATGCCACAGCCACTTGAGAAATATAAATTATTTGCCCTTGTCCTGATGATAAAGAAGGGACGTGAAAATGGTATGTTCTATTGTCATGAGACCCTTAACGGCTTTTATACCGGATTAGGTCTAAGGGGACGTATCACGTATAACACATTTCGGAAGTATCACAATTTACTCGTGGAGGCACAACTATTCACGAAGCAGGGAGAACATCATCAACTGGCTAATCTGAAAACAGTGTCAGAGCGTCTCAACATAGTTGTAGAGAATCAACGCCTAAATCAATTGTTCCGAGAAAAAGACATAAACGAAATGTCATTCAAGGGTGTAACGGATTGGGTGTTAGAGGTATTGTTCATAATAAATTTCCGAGGCCAGTATTTCAAGCTGCAACCTCAATTAAAAATACAAGATATAGCCCATCGTTATCTTGATGGCACAAACAATAAGGGTAACGATTCGACAACAGGCATCAAATTGCTTGCTAAAGAAGCCGCTAAAAATAGCATGTCAACCTTTGATTATGCAAAAAGCGTATTGAGAAACGATGGGGCCTATATCAAAACAGGCTCACGACATCTTGCACAGAAGTTTTCAATCACTCCCGCAAAGGCAAATAGGATTTTAAATCAAATGCAGGGCGATGGGATGATAAAGAGAAACGTGAAGAAGAAATGGCACAACCTTCCCGTAAATCCTGCCTCATTCGACTATCTCAAATCAACTTCAAACAAAAGCGTCTTCGTTCCAACCCAACATAACGGCTGGATTCAGGTATTGGGCAGTGAAGTTATGTTGCCGATGGATTACAGAAAGCATCCAAAAATGTTCTTTGAACAAAACGAAATAAGCATGTCGCAAGAGAATGATTCAAAAGACCGATTTGACAAGATAAGGACTGCAATTGGCCTTGATAGGTTTATATCAAACACAACTATCCGACACACAAAGACCACAACAACAATTCCACTTGCACTCTCAAACGACTTGCCAACTCCAACCATTGAGAAAATAAAAGAGGCAGCTATCAATACTGATGAAATTAAAAGAAAACCAGTCGAAACAGTAAATCCAGTATCAACAACTGAATCAAATATCCTTGAACTCATCGAACGAATCAAAACTGCTATCAAAAATGAAAGGGTTTCGCTAAGAAGGAACAACAATATTTTATTCGTGGAAACACAAGCCAATCAAGAATATCTTGCAATCGGTTTGAAAAAGACCATCAACGGAAAAATAAATAATATTGTCTACGATGATATGTTTGGGCGAGAAACATCATCTTCAATTCCTGCGGAATACATGCCGGAATGGATAAATGAAAAAACACTAGCCCTTCAATAATTAAAAAGGAAACAAAGTATTATTAATGCAAAAAGCAATAGTAAAAACAGAAGAATATGTAACACATCTAGAGGAATACTTCATCGACTCACTTGAACGTTTGGAAATGCAAATCAACATCCAATCAATCGAGGATTCAAAAAAAAGCGAATTCATTCCAGTCATCAACGACAACACCGGATTCTTTCAACATCTACAAAACCTTTCGGAAGAATATAGAATCCTAGTCCTTGAGGACAACACAGAAAACACGTATCCTGCCCTCGCAACATTCAAACACGATTTTCCTGACGTTCCAACCCATCGGGAACGATTCATCTATGAAGACTAAAAAAACAACACAGCAAATGAAAAACACAATTACCATCGAAAGCGAAGAAGAATTCAAAGAATTTATTAACGAGTATTTCACCGAAAAGAAAAATCACATCGATGAACTTCTCAATGATGGAGAATACGAAACAGCCGAAACAGAACAAGACGACCTCGACCGTGAACATCATGCAATCATCATCGACAAGAATTATAGTTCGGAATTTGAATCAATCCAGTGGTGGATGCAAGACCATTGTACACGGGAAACAAGCAATGCTGATGCTCCAAGTGAAGAGGAATTTCTCGACGTTGACAGCGACAACTACAAGATAGACGATATATTTTTTCCAGCACGTTCCAAGTTCTGAATTCATCCCATCATCCACATCCGGTATAGGCTCCCACTTGCCACAGAAACCGCCCTTCCTTGCCCTGGAACATAAAAGCAATATAAACATATCAAAACGGCATACGAGCGAAGGAAAGCCAAATTTCACACCATTCTTATTATAAGCGGTTTTTATATTACTAACTAAGTACATATATTTATCAACTAAATATATAGTTATACACTAAGAAGTCAATAACATTGCAGGATTGGAACACATTTCACACACAAAAAAACACACGAAAAATGAAAGACAATCCGAACATTCCGCAACAAAATCCGATGCCACGAAAGGCAAACGATTTATTCCGTGGGTACACAGGCACGGAACTCTATCATCAACACCTTCCCGGATTCACGTTCACAGATGGCGTAAAGGCTCTTTGTGATAAATGCGAATCCTACTGGCTCATTGATTTCATCGTCTCATATCAAATGAAACAGCAGTTGAAGTCGGAGGCATTTCAAAAATGGGAAATGAAAAAGATGGGTGAAGGACGCTTCCGAATTCACGCAACCGATGGAAACAAGAAGGTCTTGTTGATAAAGGCTGTTCAATCTGATTTCCCTTGTGATGAGGTTGAGATATGGATGGACAACCAAATCATGCTCCTACCCTCAGAATACTAATCAAAATTTTTTTTTCACAATCACAACTAAACAATTAGTTCAAAATGAAAACAACAATCAAATCAATCATTGCAGCAGCGTTGATAGCAATTGCAGCATCATCATGCACGAAAAGCGAAGTCCCGAATATGGACATTCAATTTACAACGGAAAACCTTTGGTTCACATTACCTCAATCCCCAATTGATTCAGTCAAATATTACGTTCATGTAGATGCGTATGCTAACAACGTTGCAATTATCACCTATTTGAATGTACAACCGGGTGAAAAATGGAATCAATACATCTACGTAGTCAATGCTAAGGGTGTTTATACCGTAAAAGAAAACTCAATCAAAAGTGTTCCATCAAAAATTCCAACACACGATACGGTAGTTTATTATCACAACTACCCAATATTTCTGTAATTCTTTCACATCATCAACGAAATAATCAGCCGTTATGCGCAAATACATCTTTCGAATCGACTTCACGCTAAACGATGGTCAAACGTACTGCAAGACGTTCACAGGAAAAAAGGTCAAAGAACTGAAACAACAAGCTATCGAATTCGTCAATCAACTAAACGGGAAAATCATCTATCAATATCACAGTTCTATGAAGTCATAGATTTAGCCTAAGATTGAAAGTTCAAGCCTCCATGTTATTATTGTGGAGGCTTTTTTAATGCCTTGTTAGAATACCTCTTAATCACTAGTTCAAAATTAGATTTGACTTGACGACAAATTGCATTATGCCTAATTTTGTAAGATTCTGCATCGTATTTCCCCGGTTTGAATAAAGAAGAATCATTCTTAACAATCGATGAAAACCTATTTATTTCATAAGGAAATACAGCCTTGAGTACATCTACAATAGATTTGATACACCCTACCAGAACATACAAATCCTCAAGGCTTAAGGGAATATCGTAAACCTCATTAGAGGGAATGAATATAGATTTATTTCCTTTTTTTGGTTTTCGAAAATTATGAGCTAAAACTTCGTTTCTAAAGCGACGTAAGCCCGTCCAATTCTCAATCTCTTTTACAGCAGGTTTCACTACCGATTTAAAATCTATAATGAATCCTCTAAAATTCTCATCCTCTGATTTTAAAAAGTCATGGTATTCATCCAAAAATGAACAAGTACTAATAAGTATCATTGCATATAAAGAGAAGATTGAAGACTCACCTTTAAATCCATGCAGGTCAATGTATATTTTCTTAAGCGCCTTAAACATATCTTCAATCGATGCACTCAGAAACGTTAAATGGTAAGCCGAAGCTGCGAAATCATCACACTGCTGCATATTCGAATTTTAAAAGCAAATATAATTCTTTCAAGTCATCCATATTTAAAGAAAAACAGATAAATATGAATGGCAGACGGGAACACCTTCAAGACCGATTTAGAACGGTCACAAACAATAGAAAGACGACTATGTGATATTATCACGCAAACAGGCTACAAAGCGGAAACAACGCAAGATAAGGGCAACTACAGTGGCTATGATATTATCATCAACAACCGCAAGACAATCGAACTAAAAGTCGATTACGAATCGAAAAGAACAGGAAACATAGCAGTTGAGGTATCGAAAGTCATCAATGATGAGGAACAAAAATCAGGACTATCAATTACAACAGCCGACTACTATGTCTATCATCTTCCTGACGAACCCAACAACTTCTACTTCATCTTAACGAAGAATTTAAAAGCAATCAAAGATAAAGCGTTCAGAATGGTACGGGGTGGAGATAACAACGCCGTATGGTTGAGATTATACAGGAAAGAGGTATTCCTACCCTACTGCATGAAAATAGATGTACGAAAAATAAAAGCAATAGACATAATGAAATTAATGGCTCCAACGGTATTTCGCATTGGAAACCTAACCCTTTAAATTTGAAAGTATGAAAACACAACAAGAGAAAATAGAATTCCTCCGCAAAACAAAACTATTCTACGAGATCTTCCTAAGCACAGACGATATTAATGAAGAAAACCCAAACGAAAGAAAGAAATCAACTAACGCTAAGAGTAAAAAAGTCAAGAAGCAAAGAGAGGTATAAGAATAATATCCTATCAGCCCTCTATGAATCAAATGAAGTACAGAAAAAAGTAATCAGGATATGTGAACGAAACAGAATACCAAGAAACACATACATCCACGAGGATATAACGAATGAGGTATTCTATCAACTCTCTTCAAAAAATCCAGATTACATAATCGAAATGTATGAGGACAACCCATCAAGATTGTTGGGACTTGCAGTAGTTATAGGAGTACGAAAAGGTGTTGGGTGTCTTCACAATAAAACGATATGTCCGAGACAATCAATAGCAAAAGAATTATTGTTCACATCGGTATTGAATAACAACATCACATTGTCACCAATTGAAGATAACCACTACATACGAACTCTTGAAGACACAGACAAGAAACAAGAAATATGGAACGACATTGAATACCAACTGTCAAATGAAGACAAAGAATTGATAAATGAGTTATACGTAAGGAAAGAAACGAAGAAAAGAGGTGCATTGACAAAGGAACATAAAATCAAATACCAACAACTCCTACATAAAATAAAACAAATCATCAATGGATAGAGAATTAAAAAAACGAACAATAGAAACTATAAAGGATAAACTGCTATCAACAATAAAGGAATACCATACAACACGAAGCATCTCACATGTAACAATAGAAGATAGAAAAGTGATGAAGCAGGTATGGAAGGCAATCAACCCAACATCCTACTTCGTTGATACATGCGCATCCTGCATAAAGAGCAACATGGACATCATCGAGTCGTGGTATGGGCGAGAATCAGCACGAGAAATGCAAGCAACAACATCAGAAGTAAAATCAGTTGAACAACCAACACCAGAACCAATAGTAGAATCAGTAGAAGAACAAATATCAATACCAGAACCAATCACAGAGAAGAAAGCAGTAAATAAAAACACCAAGAAGAAAAAAGTGAATGCTAAAAAAAATAGACGAAATAATAAGAACCTACATAATGTGGTTAACAATAAACCCATCAAATAAATTAAAGAAACTATCAGAGGAAAGATTGTCAATATGCAAGCAATGCCCATTCAATTCAAAGAACAAAAAAGGAATCATCAATAAACTTCTCCCACAATACTGCACAATCTGCAAATGCATGCTTAAGGTAAAATCAATATGCGAATTCTGTCAATGCCCAAAACATAAATGGAAAGAACAATCAATGACAGATATCCTCGACCAATTGGAATCATAGAAAAACAAATTAACAACAAATCCATATTAATAAAGTATAGAACAACAATAAATGACAGTCACCCAGTTCCTGAATCAAGAAGAATACGAAAAACATCAAAATAAATTCATGGAATCAATAAGGGAAGGATTGTCATACATAAAAAACATAGCAGAACAGGAAAGAGAACAAGAAAATGAAATAGAGGATTCATTGATAGAACTATTCTATATCCCATTCCCAAAACTGATATATGACTTTGAAACCCTAAACATCATCAGTGATGGATATACAGTGATGCAATTAAACAATAACACCATCACCATATCGAAGGAACACTATATGTCATTATCTAACATCGCCATCTATGCAGAGGACAATCAGGAATACTTCATTCAACACTTCATCAATAAGTATCTCAATCTCAACAAGTGGGAAATCAAAATCGAAACAATAAATTAAAAAAAAGAATGAAAAAGCTATTATTAGGAAATCACCCTTGGACAAGCATCATCGGATTAGTCATCGGTTCACTCACCTATTTGCAACAGTTGCTTGAATCAGGACAGAACAATGGTTGGACAATCGCAATTGCAGTCGCTATTTATTTGTTAGGTCGTTTGGCATCAGATGCATCGAGTTCGTCAACAGCAACATCAACTGTACCATCAGAATCAAATGATGAAACAAAGAGTTAAGAATAGTTGAACAATTGAATTTATGGGCAGAAAACAAATGAGTTTGATTGGGGCAGACGAAGCGGTAGGGAGACGAAAAACGGACAATACGGTATTGAAAATGCAGAAAATCGATGAATTGAAGCGGATAAGAAAAGAGAAATTAGGTATCTACCCCTCTCAAAATCACTGCCCTATTGACTTTCAAGAGATGGTATAATATGTATGCATGACATTTATAGTGAGGACAGTGAATTTAAAAAACAAGAATGTATAAAACTACGAAATACGCAGAAAAGGCACTGAAAAGTATGAGTGATGAGGAAATCTTCACACCAAAACCTAAACCAAAATCATCTGGTGGAAATCCCAATTGGGTAAAGGGAATATCAGGTAATCCATCAGGAAGACCTAAAGGAAGTTTAAATGGTAGGACGAAGGATATCCGTGGGTTCTTTACACTGGTGATGGAAAAGAATCTTCCACGATTGCAAAAGGATTTGAACCTGATGAGTTCCTTTCAACGTTGGCAAATCCTCAATCAACTGTCAAACAAGTTTCTCCCTAATCTTTCCGCAACACAGATAGATGCATCGGTTAGTGGTGACCTTAATATCAAGGTATCATTCGAGACGAAGGAAAACAGGGTTCAAAACATTGATGATTTCGAGGACGCAGAATTGCTTGGTGATAACGAATGACTTATAACGGACAATTGAAAAGTGTTAACAGAAATGCTAACAAATCGAACGATAAAACATCGACAAGTGTCAAATTAATCTACAGTATCTGTAAATAAGAAACAGCATAAATAACCTGGGTTAGATAAAATGAAATCTGCATTTACCATATCAAAAATAGACATTTCGGAAAAATGATACAAGATAGAGTAGTGTATAGGAAAGTGTTAAGAAATGTAAAGTATGTGAAAACACCACTAAATACGTTGAATCGGTTCCATGTTGATTGATGATGATGTATAGGATAACAGAATAACGATACCCTTAAGAGTCACTAAATGCGTTTAAAAACAGCCCTTTTAACCCGGGTTCAAGTAAATCAAAACAGAGAAATTATGAATGGCAGAGGAAATAGAAGTGAAATTGCCTGAACCCCATCCGGCACAACAAAAGATTATAAGGGCTAAGGGAAGGTTTAAGGTATTGATGTGTGGAAGACGATTTGGGAAATCTGAAATAGCATTCATCCTTTCCATCATCCAATCATTGAATAAAAAGAAGGTAGCAATCCTCACGCCTGAATTCGGTTTAGCAAAGAATCACTATCTCAAAATTCTATCATATCTCCCAAACACAGTTGTCAAACAAAAGAATCAATCTGACCTCGTAATTGAATTAAAGACAGGTGGGTCAATCAGGTTCTTTTCAGGTAATAACATCGATGCAATGCGTGGTGGTGCCTACCACTTGGTCATCATCGATGAGGCAGCATTTGTTCCTGACCTTCAATCTGCATGGGAAAACGTAATACGTCCAACACTTACGGATTATAAGGGTCAGGCACTTTTCATCTCAACTCCTAAAGGCAAGAATTTCTTTCATGCTATCTATTTGAAGGGATTGAATAGGGAGGAGGATTTCCAGTCGTTTCAGTACTCATCCTATGACAACCCCTATATCGATAAAACAGAAATAGATTCTGCAAAGGCAAACCTTCCTGAAGCTGTTTTCAATCAGGAATATCTGGCAATCCCATTATCTGATGCGAACAACCCTTTTGGTACGGACAACATACGAAAGAACATCATCTCAACATTCTCAACCAATCCAACGGTTGTATATGGGATTGACATAGCGAAAACATTTGACTGGTCTGTTATCACAGGACTAGATGAGGCGGGATGTACAACGTACTTTGATAGGTTCAAACTGTCTTGGGAATTGACAAAGAGCAGGATTGCCTTGCTTCCTGTGGACATTATGAAGGTGATTGATGCAACAGGTGTTGGTGATGTGATTTATGAAAGTCTTTCCCTTGATGTACAGAACGTTGAACCATTCAAATTTACAGGAGAATCGAAACCAAAACTGATATATGAGTTGATAAACGATGTTGAGAAAGGGAGTGTGAAGTATAATCAGGTGACCGCAGACGAAATGCTTGTCTTTGAATTCAAATACTCATCAACAGGACACGTCAAATTTGAAGCAGCGTCTGGTTATCACGATGATTGTGTAATGAGCCTTGCAATGGCAAACCACTATCGTAAATACTTCACCCGTGTAACAAATTGGAGACTCTATCATGCATGATAAAATTGAAATGAATGAATAAGGATACAATACTTTTTATTTGCTGCTTAACTTTAATATGGGTGCCTGTAATACTCAAACTAATATTTAGGAATATAGAATGAAATCAAAGAAAGAAATCATCGACCAAATACCAACATCATGGGAAACGTTCAAATTCAAGGACTATCTCAAATGTGTTGATGTTGTCATATCGGAGGGAAATGAAGATGAAATAGACGAACTGTTCTCAGGACTAGACAATACCATATCGGTCATATCCAAATTGACAGACATTTCTGTTGATGAACTTGAATCAATGGAATTTTCATTCATTCAGGAGATAGGAAAACGAATGTCTTTCGCTACCGAAATGCCAACGGAACAAAAACACTGTTGTATCAAATGGAAAAAGATTGATGAGGTATCCTACAATGACTTTGTTTCATTCCTGAACCTATCAAGGGATGCTGTTCATGGAATGGGAGAAATCATAAAGACTTTTTCGAGGAATGAATTAACTGATGATGAGATAAATGAAATGAGTGTGGCCGAGGTCTACACTGGTTTTTTTATTCTAAACGCATATGTGAGGAAATATTTGAGGCGTATGATGATAAGGGACGGGATGAAACTTCTTCGTCAATCGACAAAAACACTTATCAGGCAGAAATTGCGAATCAGAGGAAAGAAATAAATAATCAATTTGGCTGGCATTTACTGGCAAAAAGAGTCTCTGAATATACAAGTGCGTCCTTCTTCGATATAATGGACAGGAGTGCCCTAGAAATAGCGGGAATCGTCCTTCTAATCAAGGCAGATAACGAACTGATGAAAACGCAATCACAAATCCAATAACAAATGGCACAAGGCATACGACAGGCATCAAATAAAGCTCAACTTCAATCGAAACTATCACAACTCGATTCTCTTGGAACATCAAAGGAGGTTCTGAATACTCAATTATCTGTCATTGAAAACATAGCGGGTGAATTTATTGAACGTGTCCAAAAGAACATC
>Ga0164242_10005584_pt1 | contig 13984 bp, 7 predicted proteins | sample OricomgcompostMG_FD_108783 | JGI IMG/M metagenome (GOLD analysis project Ga0164242, IMG submission 108783) | Miracle-Growth compost microbial communities from Emeryville, California, USA - Original compost - Miracle growth compost (MG) ...
AAGCTGATCGAGTATGGCTGGGATGTTCCGATTCCTCAATATGTGCACGACCATATTCAGGACATGGAAAAGCGGCCGTTTGAAGGCGTCATCTTCCGGCTGCCGCAAAGCGGCGGCAACGTTTTTGATGTCTCAAAAAATCCCGATCTATCGGCGCAGCTAAAAGTACTTTCGGACATCAAATGGAACAAGTTCACCGATAATTTTCTGGGCATGTATGCCGCTTCCACGATGGATTGGTATAGCGACAGCGATTGGAAAACCGTGCTTTCCAAAGTCAAATTCAACGCCAAAGCCGCCAAGGCGGCAAAGTGCGTGGGACTGCTTTTTGATCCGGAACCGTATGGCTTTAATCCGTGGAATTACGCCAAACAAAAACACGCCGGCCAGTATTCCTACGATCAATATTCTGCCAAAGTTTTTGCGCGCGGCCAGCAGTTTATGCAGGCCATGCAGGATCAGGTTCCCGATGTCAAAGTATTGATGTTTCATCAATATCAGATGCTGTATTCCGTCACGCATGATTTCGATCCGGCAAAACGGCACGCCACGCTGGCCTCGGCGAATTATGGGCTTTATCTGCCTTTTCTGAACGGCATGTTATCGGTCATCAACAAAAAAGCGCAGATGATCGACGGCAATGAAACGTCGTATTATTACCAGAAGCCGGAGCAGTTTTATCAGGCTTACTGGGAAATGCGCAACGGCGCGAAAATCAATGTTCCTGCGGATTTGCAACGCAAATACGAAACCAACGAAAAAGCCGCCAACGCGCTTTACGTCGATCATCTCTTCGCCATCCGCAATATGTTCTATGTGGCCAAAGGCATGACGCCCGAAGAACGCGCCAAGTGGTTCGAGCAAAATGTTTATTACGGCCTCAAAACCACCGATGAATACGTGTGGCTTTATAGTGAAAAGATGAACTGGTGGACAAACACGGATTTGCCGCCGGGGCTGGAAGATTCCGTCATCGCCGCTAAAACCAGATTGCAAAACGGGCAGGCGCTGGGTTACAGCCTGGACGATGTTTTTCAAAAGGCGCAGGCCAGTCTCGATAAATCGCTGCGCGATAAATTACAAAAGCGCAACGCCAATCTGCCGCGTTTGGACGCCGCGCCCAAAATCGACGGCCAGTTGAACGAAAAAATATACCAGCAGTTTCCCTGGACGGATGCATTTGTGGGTTATGTGCAACAGGGAAAAGCAAAGCCGTTAGCTGCGGCCACAAAAGCCTTCGCCGCTTACGACGCGAACAATTTATACATCGCCTTTCGCTGCGATGAGCCGAATATGAAAGACGAACAAGTCGTCAAAGGCGCGCGCGACAGTGGAATCTGGGGCGGCGAAACTGTGGAAGTTGCCGTCCTCAAACCGGGCCAACCAACGGATAATCCCGATGCGACGTTTTATCATTTGATTCTCAATCCGGCCAACGATCACTGGGACGGCCTCAACAGCGGAACCAGCAGCGACATGAGTTTTAATCCGGATTGGCAAAGCGCCACAGCAAAAACCGCAACAGGCTGGACCGCGGAAATTGCGATTCCCTGGAAAGAAATCGGCGTCACCGACGCACATTCCGGATTGCAAATCCACGCCAATCTGGCGCGCCAGCGCATGAGCAACACAACGGAATATTCATCATGGTCGCAATACGTTTCCGGGTTCCAGGAACCGCAGAATTTAGGAACCTGGACACTGCAATAACAAACACACCGCGAAGGTTAAACAATTTTCCTTCGCGGTGAAATTTTTTGAAGATACTCGCCTTCTACAAATCACCGTCATTCGTGAATGCGGGAATTCCTGTATCGTCCGGCATAAAAGTACTTTTCCCGCCACAAATAATTACAATCGTGCCATAAAATTAAAGATCGCATCCGTCGCGCCGGGCAGCGCTTCGTGACCGAAGTCAGGATAAATTAAGGTATTCTTTTTCGATTGAATTTTATTGAACGCCGCGAATTGCGTCGATGGCGGACAAACTGCTGCAACTTCTCTAATGGCATGTCTACTAATGGCATTTTCAATTTCCTTTACAAAGTACTTTTTCTTTGGGCACTTCGCAACTGTTCTTTTTCATTGCCACAAAGACCACATAGAGCACAAAGATTTTTTAAAAGAGGGCTATTCCGTTATAAAATGTAATAGCTCGATTTTTATTTTCTTTGTGAGTTATGTGCTCTTTGTGGCTATTTCCAGTTATTCATAACTTGATCCAAAAGTACTTTTATGCGCCCAACTTTCCTAAACCTTCCAGCGTCCTGTTTTCCTGCAATTCATGGTGTGGCAACAACAGGTAACGCCACGGCTTTCCACCCTGTTTCAAAGTATAATCCGTCGCGTGCCTGCACCAGGCCAGCGCGGCTTCTTTTTTCGCCAGCACTTCGGCGTTCTGCATTTCCTTGTTCATTTTGACTTCAATCATAAAGATCTCCGCATCCGTTTCTGCCACAAAATCTGGCTCGTATTGATGTTGGTCGTATTCATAGGAATAGAAAATCTGAAACTGCCCCGGCGCTGGGCGAAACCACTTGTGCGCCTCACGATCCAGTATTACCGCCAATTGCCGCTCGCTGTCGGAATCGAATTTTTGTTCGGTATACAAACAACGCTCAAAACCATTAAACACATATTTACCGGTCTCATTTTTGTTGGGCGCAGCCTGGCGGAAATCGCGCGGCGGGTATTTGGATGATTGGGTGTATCCGCTACTTTTCAATGCTGTAAAACCGCCGCTGATATGCGCTGTATAGGTCACTTTCTCCTCACGATAATGCGCCTGCATTTCCGCGTGGATGAAACGGGCGATGTTGCGCTGGTGGTATAAAAGTACTTTTTCCGCATCCTCATCGCTCAAATAATCGCGAAGATGCCGGACGGTTTGTGACGCCAGATCATACAGCAAATCCGCGTCAGTGTCGTAACAAATATCATTGAAATCAATCAGGCATTTGACAATGTAATCTTCCAGCCTTCCCTCGCGAATGTTGCCGCCTTGCGCTTCCAGCGTCTGCCGTTCTCCTTCGCGCAGATATTGAATCCACAAATTTTGGGACGGCGCCTGATATTGCATGTCTTTTAAGTCCAGCGTAAACGGCTCAAACCCGCCGCGCGTTTCTTCCGCCGGTTGCATTGTTATCCGCGGAATATCGATATTTCCCAATACCAGTTTTTGCGCGGTTTCCGCCACCAGTGCTTCCACATCCAGCGGCGTTTCCGTTTCGGCCAAAACCAGTTGCGCGGGTTGCAGTTGTTCCCGCACCTGCCGCGCCACCATCTGTTGAATTTCGGGTTTCAGCAATGCCGCCGAGGTCGGCGCTTGTTGCGGTTGATCCTGCAATTCACAAAAGTTTTCATAGATAACGCGGCGGGCCTGCCGTTCGCTTTCGCTGATTTGCGGCACCGTCGCAAAAGCCCCCGGCGGCGCGGGCACAAGTCCCAATTCCACTTTCACGGCTGGTTCACTAACCACCGTTTTAACCTGCTGCTGCAGATCGTCTTCCTTCAAAATCAATTGGCGCATCTGGATGAGCGATGTATCCTTTCTGGCTTCATCCACAATTTCCTGGAATTTATCGTGCGCCACGATAGTCAGCCGATCCACGCCCTCATCTCCTGTCCGCTTGCCATACGGCAACCGCAATCCGCGGCCGATGGTTTGCTCAATCAGCACCCGCGCATTGGCGGCGCGCAGCGGAACAATGGTATATAAATTGGTGACATCCCAACCCTCCTTGAGCATATTAACGTGAATGACAATTTCTGTGGGTTCATCGGCGCTTTCCACTTTGAGCAGACGCTCAATCACTTCATCTTCTTTCGTACTCGAATCCACCTGAATCACGCGCCCGCGATAACGCCCTTCAAAAAATGTTTCGGCATCAATCATTTTCAATAGCGCTGCGGCGTGAGTGGTGTCGCGCGCAATGACCAGCACAAACGGCTTCACCACCGGCAGACCGTTTTGCGTAGCATAGGTGCGCAAAAGTACTTTTGTGTTCTCATGCAGCCGCACGCCGTCTTCCAGTTTGAGCCGTTCTATTTCCCCTTCGGTCATTCCTTTCGCAGAAAAATTCTCGCGCGTGGCCACAGCCGGTTCTTTCACAAACCCATCTTCCATGGCGCGCCGCAGCGGATAATCGTAAATTACATTTTGAAACGGAATACTCTTTTTGCCTTTTTCCACCATCGGCGTCGCCGTCAGTTCCAATCCCAAAACCGGCTTCAATTCGTTGATGGCTTTCACGCCGGCGGATGCGCGGTAGCGATGCGATTCATCCATCAACAATACCAAATCGTCCAGCCCGGCCAGATAATCAAAGTAACTTTCGCCGATATATTCCGAAAGCCGTTTGATGCGCGGCGCTTTGCCACCGCGCACTTCGGAATTGATTTTGGAGATATTGAAAATGTTGATGCGCACATCATACAAATTCTCCAAACCACCGGCGCGCTGTTCATAATTCTCGCCGGTGATAACGCCCGGCGCGTTCAGGGCAAATTCAGCAATCCCCTTAAACACATACTTCGGCGTGTTGGGCGTGAAGTCGGTAATCAGCTTGTCGTAGATGGTGAGATTGGGCGCCAGCACAAAGAAATTATTGATGCCATGCGCCAGATGCAGATAGGTAATAAACGCGCCCATCAACCGCGTCTTGCCCACGCCGGTGGCCAGGGTAAAACACAGCGAGGGAAAGTCCCGCTCAAAATCGGTCACGCCGGGAAATTCGCTTTGAATAATCTCCAACGCCGCCTGCACATCGGCATCCTTACGCGGCGGCGCAATGGCGCAGACGCGATCTAATATCTCCAACGATTCCCGCTGGGGCGGACGCAAACTCAAACGCCCGGAAATGGAATTAACTTCTGGTTTCATAGTTTAGGATTAGCCACAAAGAACACATAGATCACAAAGATTTTTAAAAGAGGGTTGTATCGTTTCAAAATGGAATAGGGTAAATTTTTATTTTCTTTGTACTCTTTGTGTTCTCTGTGGCTATTTCTTCTTTCTCTCTTTTGCCGCGTTTTCTAATTGACGCACTAATTCCTTTTCTCCTGCGGCTTCTTTCAAAGCACGCCGTTATAGTGGCGCAACGCCCAGCGCACCTGCCTTTGCCCTTCAGTGCGAACTTGTAAGTAATCCTTACAAGTTGCCGTCTCCGACAGTTCTCCCTCTTCATAGACGGAACGCAAATGGAGTGTAATGTTTTGCGGCGTGGTCTGAAAAAGCTCCGCCATTTGCGCCTGAGTGAGCCAGGCGCTATGATGATCAAATCGCACCTCAACCCGTGTACGGGCATCGTCAGTTTGATAAAGAAGTATTTCCGATGAAGGAAGCTGTTCCATAAAAGTCCTTTTCCTTTGCGTATTCCATAGCCACAAAGAACACATAGATCACAAAAAATATAAAAATTTAACCTCTTCCATTTCGCAACGACACAACCCTCTTTAAAAAATCTTTGTGATCTCTGTGTTCTTTGTGGCTATTCCTCATCAAACAAGCTCTGTTGCTCCTTTTCTTCTTTGGGCGCTTGCGGCAGGTTTTGCACTTGCAGGCTGTAATCGTCATGGCCCCATTCGCATTTGGAAAGTACTTTTTGCGGTATCTTTTTCACCGTCAAATTATCGAACTCGGCCTTGCCGCGGAAGGCCATGCACAGCACCAGCAAACTGCGGTCTTTGCCCACTTCCTCGCTGAGCGCGTGCAACTGCGCGGCGGAAAGCGTCTGCGTGGTGACATAGATGAAATCGCGTTCGGTGGAATATCCCTGCTGCCAGTAAACGGAGTCGCTGGGCGCGTAGGTGAATCCCTCAATTTTGCACAACGCCTCCGCCAGCATTGCGGCGTTGTATTCGCGGTTGATAATCCAGTTGCCCCATTTGTCTTTTTCCAGCAGCGACGGCGCGATTTTATAATAACGGAACCCGCCGCCGCCTTTCCAATCCACCGCTTTGGTGATGCCGCCGCTGTCCTCGCCGTCGATGACTTTGCGTAAGCGCGGAATGATGTGCGTGTGGCAATGCTCGCCCAATTCCACCATGATCCAACGCCGATTCATCTTGTGCGCCACAGCGCCCGTGGTGCCGGAACCGGCGAATGAGTCGAGGATGAGGTCGTTTTCGTTAGTTGCTAATTGAAGGATTCGTTGGAGAAGCCTTTCGGGTTTTGGAGTGTCAAAAGGATTATTCGAGCCAAAAATTTGATTAATTTCCTTCTTTGCTTCTTGATTATGCCCCACTTCGTTGTTTGGCCACCATGTCCATGCATTTTGACCTGATCTTTCGGAAAGGTACGTTTTCTTTCGAGGCACGCCCTTGCCATCTTTGCCAAACCAAATGCGCCCAGCGCGAATTTCTTCATCCATTCTTTCCTTCGTATATCTCCAACACAAACTCGGGGGTAATTCGATCACTCGCCCTGCTGGTGTTTTCAATACATAAAATTGGTTGGGAGTAGCGTGACCTGCTTGAGCAGTGCAATCTGTTGATGCCCAAGGCCCTCGAGGATCATTATCTGGATTCTTAAAGTCCTTAGTTCTTTCTTTACTGAGCGGCAATTGATTAAATGATGCATTGGCCTTAAATGCATCTTTGCAGAATACGATCAAATTGTCATGTGCAGCACCCAAGCGCAAACGGTTATCTGCAGAAGTTCGTTTCTGCCAAACCACATTCGCCACAAAATTATTCCGTCCAAAAATTTCATCCAAAAGTACTTTTAGATAATGCGCTTCATTATCATTAATCGTCACCCACAGCGAGCCATCGTCACTGAGCAACGCGCGCAACAATTCCAACCGATCCCGCATCAAGCTCAGCCACAACGAATGTTCCACGCCGTCATCATAATGCGTAAACGCCGAACCGGTATTATAGGGCGGATCGATAAAAACACATTTCACCTTCCCGGCATACTCCTGTTCCAACGCCTTAAGCGCCAGCAGGTTATCGCCAAAGATCAGCTTATTATCAAAGATATCCGTCTCCCTAACCCGATGCGGCGCATGATACGACTTCCCCACATCCTCCAACAAAATCCGCGGCTCCAACTTAGGCCGCACATTTTTGTTAATCCAGGTTAGTTCGAGTTTTTGTTTTTTGGTCATGAATTTAAAATGCGCAATATATTTATGAAATAGATGGAAGTAGCTTAAGACTTGGGGGCATCAATAAGTACTTGTTGAGCCAAGAGTTCGTCCAATATTTTGGAACGATTATCTTGTGAAATCACTGAATATCTATCTTCTAAATTTTCCTTTAATTTAAAAAGTCGCTTGTTTGCTGTTTGGGTTAATGTGGAATAACACACACCTCGTATTGTCGCGTGCGCAATATCATTCGAGGACAATGTTTTTTGTGAAAGTTTTGGATCTATCTTACTTCCAATTACAAAACTATTAGTATAAAAGGCTCCAGAAATACAGCCGCAATTTCGGATTTCTTCAATGTATTCTTCGGCTTGATTGAGTTCCGTCCGGCGTATTGTCGAGTTTCCCTTTTTCAATTCAAGGAGAAGTACTTTTTTTATTTCGACCATATTACCATTATCTTCAAAATCTTCCAGGGCAACTGCACTTAGAGTTGAGTCTGGAAGGAATAGTAAATCGGGGCGTTTTCTCGCGTTCTGATAATCCTCATTGGAACTATCAACTTTAAAAACTTTGTTCACCGCGTTCTTTAAACTATTGTTCGATGCGTACTCACACGCTTCGAATTCAGGGCCAAATAGCCACCTGGATTCGGTAACCAATGGATGAAGTGTGTGTAATTCATCAGTGTCCTCTTTCTCTGCGAGAATCTCAATTGCTCTTATAGTTGCGATCCTTCGATCTATCTCATCTAATACAGTCATGGCATCTTGCACTGACCATTCTGATAAGAGTTGGTCAAGGGCATCTATGTCATCACTTGGTAATGTAGATAATTTTTCCAGTAACCGTTGCCCGCTTTTCGTTTGTTGCAAATTTATAACTGCTTGTATTGCGGTAGACAGGGAATTAGAAGCAATTGTTGGATCATGCTCCAGTACTGAATCCACAAAAGTAGTTATTTCTACCTTAGCCGTTCGATTTAGCGTACGTATATCGGACAAATTTTTCTTGAGCGCCTCTTTCTTCGTATCGGTAATTTTTTCTTCGGAGAAACTCTTGTATTTTTCAGTGGCGAATTTACAGAGGAAGTTGAATAGGTTAGAGCGGTTTTCTCCTTTCTTAAACCCACTCCAGTCAGGCAAAACTTCTGACTCCATAACATCACACTTTACAAGTATGGTAAATCTGCGCCCGAATTTCGTTCTTGCATCAATTGGAGTTACGTTATCTAATGTCCAATTGGGCTCACCTACAAGCCGACCTTGAACCCAAAACGCGAATCCTTGCTTTTGCTTCGTTCGCGCACTTTTGTTCGTATCTACAACAATGACTTCGATCTTGCCACAATTTTTTAAAAAATGAGTGACAGGTTTATCTGCTCCTTGCAATCCTGCAAGATCCAAAACTTCACCGTTTACACTTATTGTAAATTTGGGATCATGGATAAATCGAGCTGAAATAACATTGCGTATATCATGAGCATCTGGAAGGTTTCTTGTAACTTTTGCTTGAATGGTCGTTCCATATCCTGCCTTTTCCGTCACTTGTTTAGATGTAACCACGAAAGCATTTTCTCCACTCGAAAGTTTTATGTTAAATTTCGAAAATGCGTTTCCTTGGTTTGTTGAAACACAATATTCATCGTTAAAACAAAGCATGGCATGCCGACCTATACCATTTCTCCCATAGGCGTAACGTGTATGGTCGCCAATATGTGGAGGAAACTCTACCTCCCTACCTTGGTGTTTTAGACGATCGTAACCTAACATCATCCACCGATTTTCGAATTGTTCAGGAGTCAGCCCGATGCCATTATCAGAAATGGATATATTTTCACCCTCTTTTTCAGGAATACACAAAGAAACTTCTGTAGCACCTGCATCCCATGCATTGGCGACAAGTTCAGTTAAAGCGTATTCAGGGTCGTGAATAATGTTCCCCAAAGTCCTGATGAGATAATCTTCTTCAAATAATGTTCGGCTGGGTTCTTGTTTGTGTTTCATTTTTCACTACCTTATTTTCCATTCTATCTCAAAAAGTACTTTCCCCTCAAACCTCTGCTCCAAACTTCCTGAAATCCGCTCAATCAACTCATCCCGCCGCGCTTCCACCTGGTCCTGTTCATTATACAAATTCCGCCGTTTTTCATTGCGCAGTTTCTCCAGCGCGCGCATGTCTTTTTGGCCTTGCAGTTTTTCTTCCAGGCTCAACGCGGCGGTGGCGGCGCGGCGAGTTTCCTTGATCTGGCGGTCGATGTCTTTGATTTCGCGTTCCAATCCCTGTTTCAGGTCATCAGCCCAGCCGTCCAGCTTGGCGGCTTCGTCGTCAAAATGGCGGGCGTTGCGGTGGGAAACTTCCCGCAATATTTCCTGCTGTTGCTTGGCCGCGATAGGCTGCAACGGCGCGGCGTCAAAAGTACTTTTGGGCGCATCCGCCACAGTGGCCGGCAGCGAAAAGAAGCGGGCGGCGGCTTCGGCATCGAGCGTTTGGCCGCCATCGGTGCGCGCGGCAATGAGCAGATGATCTTCGGCCTGCCCCAGCGATTCCACGGTGAAAAGCGAAAGACTCAAAATGCCGCTTTGGCCCAGATATGGCTCCAGCGCGCTGATTTTGCCGTCGTGCCGGCCATAATGAAAATGAATTTCCGCGGGCGGCAATTGGCGCTGCCGGGCGCGTTCGATCACAGCCTGCGCCAGCGGATGCTCCAGCCGATATAAATGCGCCTCACCGCTCTGGCGCGGCAGCTCGTATTTTCCCAGCGGCAGCGGAATGGCAAAGGGATTGGATTGCAGATGGAACGATGCCGCGCCGTTGAAGGCGGCGTGGCCGTCCAGTTCGTAACGCGTCAGTTCCATCAACTGTTGCTCAAAACGGTTCAAATATGTTTTGGTGGCGGCATCGCGCACTTTGAGTTTTTCGCGCACTTCATCATCAAAATTTTCCAGCAGCTTGCGCCGCGTGCTGGTCATGGTTTCGTTGATTTCGGCGCTTAGCTCGCGCTGCAGAGCGTCGAAGGCTTCCTGAATTTCTTCGTGCTTGCGGCAGCGTTGATAAATCTCCGCGATGCGTTTTTCAAAATCCACGCCCGATTCAATGGCGCCCAGCACTTCGTCGCTGGAGCCGAAAACGCCGTTGAACAGGTTGAATTTTTCGGTGAGCAATTCCATCACGCGCTGATCGGCTTCGTTGTTTTTATTGACGAAATTCACCACCACCACATCGTGCTGCTGCCCGTAGCGATGGCAGCGGCCAATGCGCTGTTCGATGCGCTGCGGATTCCACGGCAAATCATAATTAACCACCAGCGAACAAAACTGCAGATTGATGCCTTCGGCGCCGGCCTCGGTGGCGATCATGATGCGGCCTTCGTCGCGGAAATAATCCACCAGCGCCGAACGCATGTCGGCGGTTTTGGAGCCGGTGACGCGATCGGTGTTTTGATGGCGCGCCAGCCAGTTTTGATAAATCTCGCGGGAGCGCGCATCGCTATTGGAACCATTAAAAAGCACCAGGCCTGCGCCAAAAGTACTTTCGCCCAGCAGCCGCAACAGGTAATCCTGCGTGCGGCGCGACTCGGTGAAGATGACGGCTTTTTGCGGCGCGCCCAATTCAGCGGTTTTGCGGAAGGCAATGTCCAGCGCCGCCAGCAACGCCTGTCCTTTGGCATTTTGCGTGATGGACGTGGCGAGGCCGGCAAAGGATTCCAGCTCGGCGATTTCTTCTTCTATTGTGGCGCGATCTTCTTCCGAAAGTACTTTTGCGGGCGTTTCGTCATTCCATTCCTCGGCGGTTTCGTCCAGCGCCTCATAATCCGCGTTCATCTCTTCCGGAATCTGCGGCGATTGCTCTTCGCGCAATTGCGTTTTCAAACGGCGCGACATCGATTCCAGCGCGCCGGCAATAGCAAAGGTGGAAGACGCCAGTAATTTGCGCAATACCAATGTGATCAACGCGCGCTGCCCGGGCGGCAACGCCTGCAAATGATCGCGGCGCAGGTATTCGGAAATTCGCTCGTAAAGCTGCTCTTCCTCCGGGCCGGGAATAAATTCCTGCAACAATGCCAGGCGTTTGGTGGAAAAGATATTCGCCGCCACCTGCCGCCGCAGCGTGCGATGGCAAACCGGCCGGAGCCGTTCTTTCAGAATTTGAAACGTTTCTTCGCCTTGCAGGTTGGTGAATTGTTCACGGAAACTTTGCGCGTCGGCGAAGATGTGTTCATCGATGAAACTGACCAGGCCATACAGTTCGAGCAGTGAATTTTGCAGCGGCGTAGCGGTGAGCAATAATTTGGGCGCGGCGGCCAGCGCTTCCTTGAGCGTATTGGCGATGACATTGGATTTTTTATAGACGTTGCGCAAACGGTGCGCTTCGTCAATAACGACCAAATCCCAGGGCACGGCGCGAATGTCTTCGGCCTTGGCGCGCGCAAATTGATAGGAACAAAGGAGGACGTTGTTGCTATCATCAAAGGGATTGGCCCGGCCCTGCTGGCGCGCTATGTTATAGGAACGGCTTTCCAAAATTTCGCCGGGCAAAAAGAATTTTTCCTGCAATTCCTGATGCCACTGTTTGCGCAGGTTGGCGGGAGTAATCACTAGAATATGCCGTTTGCGCTCCGCCCATTTTTGCGACAACACCAGTCCCGCCTCAATGGTTTTCCCCAGCCCCACTTCATCCGCCAACAACGCGCCTTTGGAAAGCGGCGAACGAAAGGCAAAGAGCGCCGCGTCCACCTGATGCGGGTTCAGATCCACCTGCGCCCCCGCCATCACGCCCGCCAACTTTTCCGGACTATCTGAAGCGCGGCGGCGGGTTAATTCATGGGCGAGAAACTGAGCGTGATAAGGTGTGGATTGCATATTAATATCATAGCCACAAAGAACACAGAGAGCACAAAGATTTTTTAGAAGAGGGCTATTGCGTAATAAAATGCAACAAGTTCAAATTTTATTTTCTTTGTGATCTCTGTGTTCTTTGTGGCTATTTTTCATTACGCATAACTTGATCCAGAAGTACTTTCACCCCGCGCCTCTCGCGCCGCCATGCGTTCTTTGGCAGCTCGCACAGCAAGGGAACGTTCACGCAATTCTTCCAGTATTTCCAACTTTTCCGATATGGAACGCGCGAATAATTCTCGCCGGAAATGGCGTTTACTTTCTATGATTTTTTCTAAATCAAAAGACATAATTATCCCTCGAGAAACTGTTGTTCAAAACGTTTCCACAATTCCACCAACTGATGGCGAATCAGAATCGCCTGAAACTTTTCCGCGTCTAACGCGCCTTCTTCAATAAATTGAAGTAATCGCGCCTTGTCTTTGGCGCGGCCTGTTTGCAAAGCAATTGCCGCGAGATGTTCCGCCGTAAAAACCCGCGCGGGGACATCTTCAATATCCAAGTTTATCGCCTTTTCCAAAGCCTCTTCTATCAATGGCCCCGTGGGAGGAAGAAACTGCACCGGCCAACCCGCGATCATCACATACTCGCCTTCCATGGTGCAACCGCGCTGAATTAAATAATCATACAGTGGCTGTGGATTGATAATCAAGCTGTTTGAGTCGGCTTTAAACAACACAAAAATGTCCAGATCAATTGTGGCCACCGGTTCCAGATAAAATGTCGCCGCCACTGCGCCGCCAATGGCATAATGTTCAATAACTCCGTCAGCCGGCATCTGATTGATAATAGCAATTGCTTCCTGGATTTTCATTGTTTAATCCTTACGCATAACTCGACCCGGAAGTACTTTCGCCCCGCGCCTCTCTCGCCGCTGTGCGTTCTTTCGCAGCGCGTTCCTGATGCCCGCTTTCGCGATAGGCCTGCAACGGATTTTCCGGCAGATTATTTGCCTTGCGCCATTCGTGCATTAGTGGCTTCACATCTGTAAAAAATGCGCCGCGCAAGGTTTCTTCCGCCGTCACCAAATCGCATTTGCGTTGCGCGTCGCGCAGTTTGGCGCGATCTACCAAACAGGCTTTGAGATACAATTCCTGCGCGATTTCCACCGTCTGGATCATGGCTTCCATTTTGGGTTTGAGGTTGTGACTTTGGTCGATCATGTAGGCGATCTGGGAAATATCTTTTCCGTGCAATTCGCCGGCGTTGCGGATTTCGTGGAAGATGCGGAAGACGGCGTAGGGATCGATGCTGCCCAGCGTGAGGTCGTCATCGGCGTATTTGCGATCGTTGAAATGAAAGCCGCCCAGCATATCTTCATCCAGCAGCCACGCTACAATCTGCTCCACGTTCACGCCCTGATAATGATGGCCGGTGTCCACCAGAACTTTGGCCTGCGGGCCGGCTTTCTTGGCGTATAAATAGGCCATGCCCCAATCGGCAATGTCGGTGGCGTAGAAGGCTGGCTCGAAGGGTTTGTATTCCACCAACAGTTGCATGTCGGAATCCAGCGCGGCGTGCCATTCTTTCAGCGCCGCTTCCATGCGATGTTTGCGTTCCACAATATCATCCTGACCGGGATAATTGATGCCATCGGCGAACCATAACGAAAGTACTTTTGAGTTCACGGCGCGCGCGATTTCGATGGAATCCAAAGTGTGCTGCGTCGCCATTTCGCGCGCCACACTTTCGGGGCTGGCCGCGCCGCCATATTTATATTCCTGATGCTGGAAATAATTGGGATTGATAGCGCCGATTTTGACGCCGTATTTTTCGGCCAGTTTTGCTACATCCGCCGGATTATCGCCGGGCTTGAAATCCCATAACACATGCACCGCCACAGTGGGGCAAGCGCCGGTTAATTGATGTACGAGTCCGGCATCTTCCAATTTTTCATCAATGGTGGAAGCTGCCGCAGATTGAGCGAATTTGCCGAAGCGCGTTCCGGTATCTGCAAATCCCCACGAGGGCAGTTCTACTTTGAAATCGTTC
>Ga0164242_10005585_pt1 | contig 13981 bp, 14 predicted proteins | sample OricomgcompostMG_FD_108783 | JGI IMG/M metagenome (GOLD analysis project Ga0164242, IMG submission 108783) | Miracle-Growth compost microbial communities from Emeryville, California, USA - Original compost - Miracle growth compost (MG) ...
GCTGCCGCGTACCACCTCGGCACCAAGCCCGGCGATCCTGGCTGCCGACTCGTCGTTGCGGGCGAGTCCGAGAACGTGGTGTCCAGCAGACATGAGTTCCTTGACGCTGGCCGAGCCGATCCAGCCCGAGGCGCCGGTGACTAGAATTCGCATGGGATACTCCTTCGATGTCATTGAGTGACATCAGTATAGGCCTATGATGTCACGCTGTGTCAACACCACAGAGAAAAATATGGGTCGATGGGAGCCCGATGCCGAGAGCCGTTTCCGTGCCGCGGCGCTCGAACTATTCGCAGAGATCGGCTACGAGCAGACGACCGTGGCAGCCATCGCGGAACGCGCGGGGCTGACTGCGCGCACGTTCTTTCGCTACTTCGCCGACAAGCGCGAAGTGCTTTTCAATGGCTCCGAACGTCTTCAGCAGACGATGGTCGATGCGCTGGCCCAGGCGCCGGCCGGGGCTTCAGCGATAGATGCGATCGCCGCGGCGTTGACGAAGGCCGGCGAATTTTTCGATGCCGACCGTCGTTCGTTTGCGCGCATGCGTAGCACGGTGATCGCGGCCCACGCGGATCTGCGCGAGCGCGAGTTGATCAAGCTGGCGACGCTCTCCGCGGCGCTCGCGCAGGCGCTGCGAGAGCGCGGCGTCGGCGAGCCGGACGCGAGCCTCGCGGCCGAGGCGGGCATCGCCGTCTTCCGGGTCGCGTTCGCGCAGTGGGTCGGCGAGTCCGAGCGACGCGACTACGTCGAGATCGTGAAGGAATCGCTTGCGCGACTGAGAACGCTCGCGGCGGAGGGACCGGCTCGCTTATCCGGTCGATCCGCGAACGGTGGAAATCGCCAGCAGTAGCAAGGGCCGCTCTGGGACAAGATCAGGTCTGCTCACACGCGGCAGTTGTTCCGAGGCGCAAGGATGATCGATCATATGCGCATGTTGGCAGCCGCCGGCGTGTGCCTCATCCGGTCCGCTGCCGCTTTGGACACTGTTGTCCTGTTCACGCCTGGAGCACAAATGATGAAAGCCATTGGTTATTACCGCAATCTGCCGATCAGTGATCCCGAATCGTTGGTCGACCTGACGTTGCCCGAACCGGTGCCCGGCGATCGCGATCTGCTGGTCGAGGTCCGCGCAGTGTCGGTCAACCCGGTCGACGTGAAAGTGCGCACCGGGGTGGCGCCAGAAGCGGGGCAGCCGAAGGTGATCGGCTGGGACGCGGCGGGCGTCGTACGCGCCGTCGGCAAGGACGTCACGCTGTTCAAGCCCGGCGATCGCGTCTGGTATGCCGGGTCGCTGCTGCGCGCCGGCACGAACAGCGAACTGCACGTCGTCGACGAGCGGATCGTCGGGCGGATGCCCGCGACGCTCGATTTCGCGGCCGCCGCCGCGCTGCCGCTGACAACGATTACCGCCTGGGAGTTGCTGTTCGACCGGCTGCGTGTGCCCGAGGGCAGCGGTGCTGACGGCGCGACACTGCTCGTGATCGGAGCGGCCGGTGGTGTCGGGTCGATCCTCGTCCAGCTGGCGCGCAAGCTCACGGGACTGACGGTGATCGGCACGGCATCGCGGCCCGAAACGACGCAGTGGGTCGAGGCGCTCGGCGCACACCATGTGATCGACCACTCGAAGCCGCTGTCCGAGGAACTCAAGCGCATCGGGTTCGACGGCGTCGATTATGTCGCGAGCCTGAACCAGACGGATCGCCACTTCGACGAGATCGTCGCGTCGATCAACCCGCAGGGCCATTTCGCGCTGATCGACGATCCCGAGCTGTTCGACTTCCGCAAGCTAAAGAGGAAGAGCGTGTCGCTGCACTGGGAGTTCATGTATACGCGCTCGATGTTCGCGACACCCGACCAGATCCGTCAGCACGAACTGCTCGACCGCGCGGCCGCGCTGATCGACGACGGCACGCTGCGCACTACGCTGAACGAGACGTTCGGGACGATCAATGCCGCCAATCTGCGGCGTGCGCACGAGCTGATCGAAACGAACCGGGCGCGCGGCAAGATCGTTCTTGAGGGGTTTTGAACAAGATGATCGGCGCGTGCGGTGCTGCCCCGCCGCCGCGCTTCGACACGCTACTGGAGTTCGTGCCGTGAGCGTGTCCATCGACCTCGGTGCGCTGGTCGAGATCGGCGATTAGACGATCGCCTGCCTGACGGCCAGTCAACCGACTCACCGCGCCCCAAGCGCCTGATCCAGATCCTCGATCAGATCGTCGATGTGCTCGATGCCGATCGACAGCCGCACCGTTTCCTCGCTGACACCGGCCTGCGCCAGCTCGGCAGGCGAAAGTTGCCGATGCGTGGTCGAAGCAGGATGTGTCGCCAGCGACTTCGCATCGCCGATGTTGACGAGCCGCGTGAACAGCTGCAACGCGTCCTGGAAGCGAGCGCCCGCCTCGCGGCCGCCCTTGACGCCGAAAGTCAGCAAACCCGGCGCGCGCCCGGACAGATAGCGTTCGACGAGCGCATGATCGCGATGCTCGGGCAAGCCCGCGTAATTCACCCATTCGACGTGGCGATGTTGCTTGAGGAACTTTGCGACGGAGAGCGCGTTGCTGCTGATACGTTCGACCCGCAGCGCCAGTGTTTCGATGCCCTGGAGGATCTGAAACGCGTTGAACGGCGAGATCGCCGCGCCTGTATTGCGCAGCAGTACCACGCGCGCTCTCGCGACGTAGGCGGCGGGGCCGAACACATCGGTATAGACGGTGCCGTGATAGCTGACGTCGGGTTGCGTCAGGCGCTTATACCGGCTGGCATGATCGAGCCACGGGAATTTGCCCGAATCGACGATGGCGCCGCCGATACTGGTGCCGTGACCACCCAGATACTTGGTCAGCGAATGCACGACGATGTCGGCGCCATGGTCGATCGGCCGCAACAGATACGGCGACGGCACCGTGTTGTCGACGATGAGTGGCAAGCCATGCCGATGCGCGATCTCGGCGAGTGCGGCGATGTCGGTGATATTGCCGAGTGGATTGCCGACCGACTCCGCGAAAATGGCCTTGGTGCGCGCGTCGATGTGTTTTTCGAACGACGGCGGGTCGCGCGGATCGGCAAAACGCGTTTCGATGCCGTACTGCGGCAGCGTATGCGCAAACAGGTTGTACGTGCCGCCATACAGCGTGCTTGACGACACGATGTTGTCGCCGGCCTCGCTGATCGTGAGCACCGAGTAGGTCACCGCCGCCTGGCCTGACGACAGCGCCAACGCCGCCACGCCGCCCTCGAGCGCCGCGACGCGCTGTTCGAGCACGTCCTGCGTCGGGTTCATGATGCGCGAGTAGATGTTGCCGGCTACTTTCAGGTCGAACAGGTCGGCGCCGTGCTGCGTGTCGTCGAACGCAAAGGCGACGGTCTGATAGATCGGAACGGCCACCGCACGCGTCGTGGGATCCGGCCGGTAGCCGCCGTGCACGGCGATGGTTTCGGGACGCCAGTTAGGGGTAGCGGATTCGCTCATCCATAGTCTCCGGAAAAAACGGGTAAGGGCTCAACGCATCAAACGAGACCCGGCGCAGCCGCTTCGAGGACATTGACCCGCTTCGGTACGAGCCCGAGCTCGAAGAATGTGTCGGCGATCTGCTGCTGCTCGCCGAGGATCGCCTTCGTGATCGGCCCCGTGCCGAACTGCGCGCGTCCGATCGCTTCGCTCACCACGTCGTCCGGCAAACCCCACAACTGCGCCAGCTGGGACGACAGTTCCGCCCGGTGGTCCTTGCCCCACTGATCGATCCGGCTTACTTCGTCGATCACGATCTTGATGACGTCGGGGTTGTCCGTTGCATATTTCAGCGACGAAAAATAGTAGGCGCGGTTGCCCACCACGCCGCTCGCGTCCGCCAGCACTCTCGCGCCGTGCGACTTCTGGGCCGCCGCGAAGAACGGGTCCCAGATGGCCCACGCGTCTACGGAATTTCTCTCGAAAGCCGCGCGCGCATCCGCCGGCGAAAGGAAGGCGACCTTGACGTCCGTGTACTTCAGCCCATGCGCGCGCAGCAGCTTCACGAGGAAGTAATGGACGTTGCTGCCGCGGTTGAGGGCGACGGTTTTGCCCTTGAGGTCGGATACCGTGCGAAGCGCCGAGCCGCGCGGCACCAGCACGGCCTCGGACTGCGGACGCGGCACCGTGGCGGCCACATAGGCGAGCGGCGCACCGGCTGCCTGCGCGAAGATGGGCGGCGCTTCACCCACGTCGCCGAAGTCGATCGAGCCGACGTTCAGCGCCTCGAGTTGTACGGGGCCCGCGTCGAACTCGGTCCATCTGACCGATACGCCGAGCGGCGCGAGCCGCTTTTCGAGCGTGCCTCGCCCCTTGAGCAGGTTCAGGTAGCCTTTCTGGTTGCCGATGCGAAGGACTCGCGCGGTGCCCGCGGCGGACGCCCGCAGCGCGGGCACGGCGGCTAGTGCCGCGACGGCGGCGGCGCCTGCGGAAGCCTTGATGAAGTCGCGGCGTTTGTTCATTTTCTGCGCCTGTCGCCCTGGAGATGGACCAGCCGCCGATTCTAGAAGCCGCCCCGCGAAATCCTAACCATCGAGTTTTCCGTTTGAAATCCTCAAAACAGCTAACGGGCGGTTCGGGAAAGGCTGACCGTCGACGCCCATGGCGCGAGTTCGCCTACCAGCGCAATAGCCTCTCCCCGAGCCACGCGCCGATTGCGGCGGGTATCCACATCCCGAGCGCGTACCAGACGCTCCAGAACGCGGGGCTCATCTCGGGGCAGTGCAGGCAGTAGGCGATCGTGGCCATCGAACTCGCCAGCAGGCCGGCGACGGCGCCCGCCAACCGCAGTTGCGTCGGCGCGAGCGATCTGACGGCCAGGAAGGCGGCAGGGAACGTCGGCACGGAAAGCAGCGCGATGTTGAACGGGCACGTATGCCATGTGTGACCGAGAACCAGCGACAGGCGCTCGCCGGGCGGCGCCGCATCGAGCACGAAGAGGCCCCCGGCCCAGACCGCGACGAACGGCAACGCGATGAGCGCCCACGCATAACCGGGACGGGCGCCCGGCCGGCCAAGCCGCATGACCGCCAGCAGGGCCCCGACGGCGATGACGGACGGATACGCGAGCTTCGCCCAGAAGATCGCGGTGCGCGCGACGCTGGCGAGATCGTGCCTCACGCCGAACACCACGCTCATCAGGATCACCGAGCCCAGCGCGCCGAGTGCCAGCGTGGAGGCGATGCGGCGCGCAACGGCGCCGCGCTCGACGCGCGTCACCTGGTTCGACAGGAGGCCAATGAGATCGTCGGTCTTCATGGCGTCCCCCGAATGAGCGCGGCCAGCGCCTTGAGCCCGCGGTGCACGCCGACCTTGACGGCTGATTCGGAAAGCCCGGTGATGCGCGCGGTCTCCGTCACCGACAAGCCCTCGAGCTTCATGTGAACGATAGGCAGGCGCTGCTTGTCGGGCAGACGGTCGAGCAGCTTCGCGATGTCGTGGCGCGCGTGCGCGGGTTCGTCGTCCGTGTCGGCCAGCAGTTCGGCGTAGTCGTCGAGCGGATCGTTCAGGGATTCGCGGTGCGAGCGCGCGCGGTAAAAATCCATCAGCTTGTAGCGGGCGATGGCGTGCAGCCATGCGGTTAGCGGTTCATCCGGTCGGTACGTGTGGCGCGCGTTGTGCACGGCGAGCAGTACCTCCTGCACGAGGTCTTCGACGTCGTCGCGATACTGCGGGATGCGCCGGCGCAGAAAGCCGCGCAGATGCCGCGTGAGCGCCTGCAGAAAGCTGCGATAGGCGTCGGCATCGCCGTCCAGGCCTCGGACGAATAACGCTTTCAGGCGGCTTTCCGCTTCTTGCACCACGGTTCCTCGTTTGGCGGGATGGCGGGACGACGGTTCGTGCTCACGCTCCGCTGCGGTAGCGGCGAGCAAGACGCCCGGCTCCTCGTTGATCGGCCCGGCATGGCCGAAGCCGGCAAGCGCCACTATAGCCCGGTCTTCGTCCATCGTCGTCGGCCGCCTCCTTTAGGACGCTAATTCGTTCGTGCGCCGTCTGCGGTTACAGCGCGCGCGGATTTCGCGCGCGGATTTTTGCGAGCCGCAAATAATAGCGCGCGACGCTGTAACCGGATCGCTGTCCGCAACGAATTGATGGGTATCTAACCGTCACCATCACGTTGATCGACATGGACACGACGAAAGCGACACTCACCCCGACGCGCGAGACGGCGTCGCGCAGGCCGCGGATTCATCCGCTCTGGCTGCGCATTACGCATTGGCTCAATGCGTTCGCGGCGCTGATCATGATGTTTTCCGGCGGGCGCATCTACGATGCTTCGCCGGTGTTTCCGAACATCGTGATTCCGCCGTCGATCACGCTCGGCGGCTGGCTTGGCGGGGCGCTGCAGTGGCACTTCGCGGCGTTCTGGCTGCTGGTGTTCAACGGCATCGTCTATGTGGCGCTCAACGTCGCGAGCGGGCGCTTTTTCACGAAGTTCTTTCCTCTCTCGCCGCGCGGCGTGCTGCGCGACTTCCTCGCCGCCTTGCGCGGCAAGCTCTCTCACGCGGATCCGCGCCAGTACAACATGGTGCAGAAGCTCGCGTATCTCGTCGTCATCATCGACCTCGTCGTGCTCGTGCTGTCCGGGCTCGCGATCTGGAAGTCGGTCCAGTTCCCCCTGCTGCGCGAACTGATGGGCGGCTACGACCGCGCGCGCGTCGTCCATTTCTGCGCGATGGCGGTGCTGGCGGCTTTCGTCGTGCTGCACGTGACGATGGTCGCGCTCGTGCCGCGCTCGCTCCTGACCATGCTGAGCGGTCGCTGATCCTTACGTTTGGGAACCGACATGAAGACCCCCGGTAGAAAAATCGTCGAACTCGACCGCGCGGCGATCGTGGCGGATGCGCGCCGCGAACTCGACATGCCGTCGCGCCGGCTGTTCGGCAAGCGCGCGCTGACGCTCGGCGGCCTGTCGTTGCTGACGGGCTGCTCGATCACCGACGACGCGTCGGTCAACCGGTTTCTGGTGGCGGTCTCACGCCTGAACGATCGCGCGCAGGCGTTTCTGTTCGATCCGAACCGGCTCGCGCCGACGTATAGCGAATCGCAGATCACGCGGCCGTTTCCGTTCAACGCGTTCTATGGCATCGACGACGTGCCGACGGTGGACGGCAACGCCTACCGGCTGAAAGTGGGCGGCCTCGTGACGGGACAACGCGTGTGGACGCTGCCCGAACTTTATGCGCTGCCTCACGCGGAGCAGATCACGCGGCATATCTGCGTGGAAGGCTGGAGCGCGATCGGACGCTGGGGCGGCACGCCGTTCGCCGGCTTCCTGCGCCGCGTGGGCGCCGATACGACCGCGAAGTACGTCGGCTTTCGCTGCGCGGACGACTACTACGAGAGCATCGACATGCCGACGGCGCTGCATCCGCAGACCTTGCTGACGTTCGATTACGACGGCGAACGTCTGCCGCCGAAGTACGGCTATCCGATGAAGCTGCGCATGCCGACGAAGCTTGGTTACAAGAACCCGAAGCATATCGTCGAGATTTACGTCACCAACACTTATCCCGGCGGCTACTGGGTCGACCAGGGCTACAACTGGTTCGGTGGCTCCTGAATGCTGTTTTTTCCTGATTCCGGCCATGCCGGATATCACTTTCAACCACGATGGAGGCAGGCAATGAAACGACTGATGACGGCAGTATTCGCGGCGACGCTCGCAATCGGTACCTCGGCGGCATTCGCGCAGACGAACGGTGCGATGTCGCACGACACGATGAAGAAGGACGACATGTCTCACGGCACGATGGGCAAGGACGACATGTCTCATAGCACGATGGGCAAGGGGGACATGTCGCATGATTCGATGAAGAAGAGCGGAATGAAAGATCCCGGCGCCATGGGCACGGATCATTCCGCGTCGGGGACGATGGCGAAGTAGGGCACTTCGCCGGCCGACCGGTTCGGGCGTGAAGCGGCTGGCCACACGACAATCCGCGTGTGGCTGGTGGCTGGCAGCGGGCAGCTGGCGGTTGGTGGCTGGTGGGTTCGATGGCGAGGCCATCGAACCGGAGCGCGTCGTGCGCGGCGGCGCCCGTCAGCGGGTTTCCGCCGAGTTTGCTACTCTCGCACGGACGGTCATTCCACCCGCCACCAAGGAGCCTCACGCATGAGCACGCCCCCCGAGTACACGCCGCCGAAGGTCTGGAGCTGGAGCAAGGACAGCGGCGGCCGCTTCGCGAACATCAATCGGCCGGTCTCCGGCGCGACGCATGAAAAGGAGTTGCCGGTCGGCAAGCATCCGCTGCAGCTTTACTCTCTTGCCACGCCGAACGGCGTGAAGGTCACGGTGATGCTGGAGGAGTTGCTGGCGCTCGGCAAAACCGGCGCCGAATACGACGCATGGCTGATCCGCATCGGCGAAGGCGAGCAGTTCGGCAGCGGCTTCGTCGGCATCAATCCGAATTCGAAGATCCCGGCGCTCGTCGACCGTAGCGGCCCGAAGCCGGTCCGTGTGTTCGAGTCCGGCGCAATCCTGCTGTATCTCGCGGAAAAGTTCGGCGCGTTCGTGCCGACAGATCCCGCTGCGCGCGCCGAGTGTCTGTCCTGGCTGTTCTGGCAGATGGGCAGCGCGCCCTATCTCGGCGGCGGCTTCGGCCATTTCTATGCGTATGCCCCGACGAAAATCGAATACGCGATCGACCGTTTCGCAATGGAAACGAAGCGGCTGCTCGACGTGCTCGACAGGCGGCTTGCCGAGAGCGAGTACGTCGCGGGCAGCGAGTACACGATCGCGGATATCGCGATCTTTCCGTGGTACGGCGGCCTCGTCAACGGCTGGCTGTACAGCGCGGCCGAGTTTCTCTCGGTGCAGGATTACCAGAACGTGCGCCGCTGGGCCGACGCGATCGGTCAGCGTCCGGCGGTGCAGCGCGGGCGGATGGTCAATCGCACGTTCGGCGAGCCGTCGAGCCAGTTGCACGAACGGCACGACGCGTCCGACTTCGAAACCCGCACGCAGGACAAGCTGGCCCCCGCGAAGGACTAGCGCCGCCGGGCTCGCCACCGATCCGCTTTCGTTATCGGCCTATACGCCATTCGAATTGTTTCGCTATCGGCGCGACTCTATAGTGACCGGACAGTCATTGATTCCAATATCAAGGAGACGCGGTATGAAACGCATGGTTGCGGGCCGTGGCCGGCCGGAGGCGCAATGAACCAGCTCGATCTGACCAGCCGGGTCGTGGTGATCACCGGTGGCGCGCGCGGGATCGGCTATGCGGTCGCGCAGCGTGCGCTCCGCTCGGGCGCGTCGGTCGCGCTGTGGGACGTCGACTCGGAGCGGCTCGAACGCTCGCGCGGCGAGCTCTCCGCGCTCGGCAACGTATCGACGGCGACGGTCGAACTCACCGACGAGGCGGCGATTGCCGCCGCCGTCGCCCAGACCCTGGACGCGCACGGCAAGATCGATGCGCTCGTCAATAACGCCGGCATCACCGGCGGCAACGGGCTCACATGGGAACTGCCGGTGGACGTGTGGCGTCGCGTGATCGACGTGAACCTGATCGGCTGCTTCCTGACCTGCCGCGCGGTGATTCCCCACATGCTCGAGGGCGGCTACGGGCGGATCGTGAACGTTGCGTCGGTGGCGGGCAAGGAAGGCAATCCGAACGCGTCGCACTACAGCGCTTCGAAGGCCGGCCTGATCGGGCTCACGAAGTCGCTCGGCAAGGAACTGGCGACGAAGAACATCCTCGTGAACGCCGTGACGCCCGCGGCAGCGAAGACCGAAATCTTCGATTCGATGTCGCAGCAGCACATCGACTACATGCTGTCGAAAATCCCGATGAACCGTTTCCTGCAGCCGGACGAAGCCGCGTCGCTGATCGTCTGGCTCATGTCTGAGGATTGCGCGTTCAGTACCGGCGCGGTCTTCGACCTGTCGGGCGGTCGTTCGACCTACTGAACACGATTTTCGTCGCGGCCGTTCTCGTGATCGCCACCGTGCCGCGCGAATTGCCGTGCGCGGACGAAACGCGGTTCGAGCCGTCCGCGTAGCGGGTGCGGTAGTCACTTCAGGGAGCAACCGTCCATGGCCATGCCAACCATCAAACACGTTCGCGCGTCCGTCGTGCGCGGCGGCGGCGCCGACTATCACGATCAGGCCGCCGGGCATTGGATCGACGATCACATCTCGACGCCGATGGCGCGCTATCCAGAGTACCGGCAGAGTCGCCGCTCGTTCGGCATCGACGTGCTCGGCACGCTCGTCGTCGAGATCGAGGCGAGTGACGGCACGGTCGGCTTCGCGGTAACGACCGGCGGCGAGATCGGCGCATTCATCGTCGAGCGGCATCTCGCGCGCTTCCTCGAAGGCCAGCGCGTGACCGACATCGAGAAGATGTGGGATCAGATGTACTACGCGACGCTCTACTACGGGCGCAAGGGCGTGGTGCTCAACACGATCTCCGGCGTCGATCTGGCGCTGTGGGACCTGCTGGGCCAGATCCGCAAGGAACCGGTGTATCAGTTGCTGGGCGGCCCGGTGCGCGACGAACTGCAGTTCTATGCGACCGGCGCGCGTCCGGACCTCGCGAAGGAGATGGGCTTCATCGGCGGCAAGCTGCCGTTGCAGCACGGTCCGGCCGAAGGCGAAGAGGGCTTGCGCAAGAACCTCGAAAAGCTCGCCACGATGCGCGAGCGCGTCGGTGACGACTTCTGGCTGATGTACGACTGCTGGATGAGCCTGGACCTGCGCTACGCGACGCGGCTCGCGCAGGCGGCGCACGAATACGGGCTGAAGTGGCTCGAGGAGTGCCTGCCGCCCGACGACTACTGGGGCTATGCGGAACTGCGCCGCAACGTGCCGCGCGGGATGATGGTGTCGACCGGCGAACACGAGGCGACCCGCTGGGGCTTCCGGATGCTGCTCGAAATGGGCTGCTGCGACCTGATCCAGCCCGACGTGAACTGGTGCGGCGGGTTGACGGAGCTGATCAAGATCTCCGCGCTCGCGGACGCGCATAACGTGCTGGTCGCGCCGCACGGGTCATCGGTGTACAGCTATCACTTCGTCGTCACGCGCCACAACTCGCCGTTCGCCGAGTTTCTGATGATGGCGCCGAACGCGGACAAGGTGGTGCCGATGTTCACGCCGCTGCTGCTGGACGAGCCGGTACCGGTGAACGGACGCATGAAGGTGCCGGACGCACCGGGCTTCGGCGTTCGGCTCAATCCCGACTGCAAACTGTTGCGCCCGTATACCCACTAGGCGCCCGACGAATCCACTATCCGCAACGCGACGAGGAGAATCCCGTGCTGCTCAACGACAAGGTGGTGATCGTCACCGGCGGGTCGCGCGGCATCGGCCGCGCGATTGCGCTCGCCTGCGCGCGCGAGGGCGCGGACGTCGCAATCAATTACTGGGGTGACAACGACGCGTCGTACGGACGCCGCTCCGCGATTGCCGAGGTGCTCGACGAGATCGGCAAGCTCGGGCGCCGCGCGATCGCGGTGGAAGGCAACGTCGCCGCGCCGCAGACCGGGATCGATCTCGTGCGGCAGACGGTCGAACGCTTCGGCCGTGTGGACGTGCTCGCGAGCAATGCCGGCATCTGCCCGTTCCATTCGTTTCTCGACATGCCGCCCGCGGTGCTCGAACGCACGATCGGCGTGAACCTGAACGGTGCGTTCTACGTGACGCAGGCGGTCGCGCGCCAGATGAAGGAGCAGGGCACCGGCGGCGCGATCGTCGCGACGAGTTCGATCAGCGCGCTGGTCGGCGGCGGCATGCAGACCCATTACACGCCGACGAAGGCGGGCGTCCATTCGCTGATGCAGTCGTGCGCGATCGCGTTGGGGCCTTATGGAATCCGATGTAATTCGGTGATGCCCGGCACGATCGCAACCGACCTGAACGCCGCCGATCTCGCCGACGAGGCGAAGCGCCGCTACTTCGAGCAGCGCATTCCGCTCGGCCGGCTCGGCGCGCCCGACGACGTCGCCGAGTGTGTAGTGTTCCTCGCATCGGAGCGCGCACGCTACGTGACGGGCGCCGCGCTGCTCGTCGACGGCGGCTTGTTCGTGAACCTTCAGTAGGCGGCGAGCGGCGCCGCGTGCCGCTGCGCATGAGCGGCGTCGGGCGGTGCGAACGGCTGCGAGAAGCGGCGCAGCAGGCCGACGAAGTGCTCGGCCGGCTCCGCGAGTGGCTCGTCGTTGCGTGTCAGGATGCCGAAGCCGGGCAGGCTCTTGCCGATTTCGAGCGGCAGCGTGACGAGCAGGCCGCCGCGCACGTGATCGCGGACGACCGATTCGGGCAGCATCGCGATCGCATCGAAGTTCTGCAGCAGTTGCAGCGTGGCGAAGATCGACGCGCATTCGGTCAGGTTCACGGGCGTCGCGAGCCCGGCCCGGGCGAGTTCGCCCTCGAACAGTTCGCGCGCGGGGCTCGTGATCGGTTGCGCGACCCACGGCCAGTCCATCAGCGCCGCGATCGACGCATCCGCTTGCCGCGCGAGCGGATGCCGCGTGCGTACGACGAGCGCGAGCGGCTCGTGCGCGAGCGGCTCGAAGCCGAAGTCGTTGTGTTGCAGCGGCGTGGTGAGCCGTCCGAGCGCGAGATCGACTTCGCGACGATGCAGCAGCTGCACGACCTGGTCGCTGGTTTCGCCGAGGACGCGCACGTTCAGCAGCGGACGTTCGGTCTTCAGCGCGGCGATCGCCTGGGCAAGCAGATCGGGCGCGGCGCCCATGATCGCGCCGACGGTCAACTGGCCGTGGCCGCCGCGCCGCTTTACGTCGAGGTCCTCGGCGAAGCGTGTGAGGTCGGTGAGCGCGCGCCGCGCATAGGCGAGCGTGACGACGCCGAGCGCGGTCGGCTGCATGCCGCGCGCGTTGCGCTCGAAGAGGCGAAAGCCGAAGGCCTCCTCGATGTCGCTCAGCATGCGGCTAGCGCTGGGCTGCGCGACGTTGATCGCATCGGCGGCCTGATGCACGTTGCGTGCGTCGTCGAGCGCGACGAGCAACGCAAGATGCTTGAACCGGAGCCGGTTGACGAGCGCGACGGCAGCTGTCTGGTGGTTCATGAACCCCCGCGATTCGGTTTGTGGATCGGCTGATCCCAACATCGGATTGTTTGGCTATCGATGCGCGAATTATAGTCGCTGAAAACCGCCGTGAACCCATCGCGGCAGGCAGGATGGAGACAAGACGATGGAGACGATCGCATATCGGTTGCGCTTCGGTGCCGGGCGGACGGGGAATGTCCGATGAGAATCGTCGATCCGCACGTTCACTTCTGGGACCTCCGCACGCACCGTTACCCGTGGCTTGCGAATCCGGGCACGTCGTTCGTCGGGGATGCGCGCGAGCTGGCGCACGATTACCTGCCGGCGGACCTTGCGCGCGACGCCGGCGACATCGACGTGCTGAAGGTCGTGCACGTCGAGGCGAACCACGACCCGGCCGATCCGGTCGAGGAAACGCGCTGGCTGCAATCGCTCGGCGAGACAGGCGAGCGGGGGTGGCCCGATGCGATCGTCGCGGCCGCCGACCTTTCCGATACGAACGTCGAAACGACGCTCGCCGCGCATGCCGGGTTTTCCCGCACGCGCGGCATCCGGCAGATCCTCAATGTGCACGACCAGCCGCTGTTCGACTATGTGGGACGCAACTATCTGCGCGACGACACATGGCGTCGTAACTTCGGGCTGCTCGCCCGCTACGGGCTGTCGTTCGATCTCCAACTGTATCCGTCGCAGATGCCCGAGGCGGCGGCGCTCGCGCGCGAGCATCCGGACGTTCAGCTGGTCGTGAACCATGCGGGGATGTTCGTGGACCGCGACAGCGTCGCCGGCTATCGTGCGTGGCGCGATGGGCTGCGCGCGCTCGCGGGGTATCCGAACGTGTCGGTGAAAATCAGCGGGCTCGCGATGTTCGATCATCCGTGGACAGTCGAGAGCCTGCGCCCTTACATGCTCGAGACGATCAACGCGTTCGGCACGGAGAGCGCGATGTTCGCAACGA
>Ga0164242_10005586_pt1 | contig 13981 bp, 12 predicted proteins | sample OricomgcompostMG_FD_108783 | JGI IMG/M metagenome (GOLD analysis project Ga0164242, IMG submission 108783) | Miracle-Growth compost microbial communities from Emeryville, California, USA - Original compost - Miracle growth compost (MG) ...
ACCTTGTCGCGGTGGGCGCCCGTGATCAGCGGTCCCATGTCGCACGAGCGGCGTCCATCGCCGGTCTTCAGTCCTGCCATCCTGGAGCGAATCTTCTCCACGAGCTCGTCCGCGATCGTGTCGACGACCAGCAGAACGCTGATCGCCATGCATCGCTCCCCGGCCGAGCCGAACCCGGCGTTCACCGCGGCATCCGCAGTCAGGTCGAGGTCGGCATCGGGAAGCACCAGCATGTGGTTCTTCGCGCCGCCGAGCGCCTGCACCCGCTTGCCGGCTGCAGAGGCCGTCTCGTAGATGTACTTCGCGATCGGCGTCGAGCCGACGAACGAGATCGACTCGACATCCGGATGGGCCAGCAGCGCATCAACGGACTCTTTGTCGCCATGCACCACATTGAACACGCCGTCCGGCAGTCCCGCCTCCTTCAGCAGCTTCGCCAGCCACACCGCGGACGACGGGTCCTTCTCGCTCGGCTTGAGCACCACGGTGTTCCCGGCCGCGATCGCGATCGGGAAGAACCACAGCGGCACCATCGCTGGAAAGTTGAACGGCGTGATGATGCCGACGACACCGAGTGGCTGCCGCAGCGAATACACGTCGACACCGGTTGATGCGTTGTCGGTGAACTCGCCCTTGGCCAGATGCGGCATGCCGAGAGCGAACTCCACGACCTCGAGGCCGCGCGTGATCTCACCGAACGCGTCGGACAGCACCTTGCCGTGCTCGGAGGTGAGGATCTCGGCCAGTTCCTGCCGCCTCGCGTTCAACAGCTCGCGGAAGGCGAACATGACCTGGATGCGCTTGGCCCACGATGTTCCGCTCCACGCAGGGAACGCGGCAGCTGCGGCCGCGACCGCCGTGTCGACATCCGCCGCGCTGCCGAGGCGCACGTTCTTGGTGACGACGCCGAGCGCCGGGTCGTACACCGGTGCCGTGCGGGTGGAGCTTCCATCGCTGTCAGCGCCGTTGATCCAGTGGGTGATGAATTCCGTCATGAATGTTCCCTTTACGATTCGATAGTGGTCAGCGCGCCGTCGTATGCGACCATCGCCTCGGCGACGTCATCATCCGTGACGATGCACGGCGGCACAACATGAATGCGGTTGTCCTGCACGAACGGCAGCAGTCCGCGCTCGAGCATCGCGGCCTTGACGCGGCCCATCGCCTCGGCAGGCAGCGGCGCACGACTGTCTCGGTCGGCGACCAGTTCGATCGCCCAGAACACGCCTTCACCGCGCACCTCGCCGATCGATGGATGCTTCCCCTTCAATTCGGCCAGCGCAGGCCCGATGGCCTCGGCTCCGACGCGTGCGGCGTTCTCGACGATGCCTTCGTCGTGCATGGCGTCGAGCGTTGCGACGATCGACCCCATGGCCAGCGGATGCCCGCTGTATGTCAGCCCGCCTGGGAAGACGTTCTCGTCGAAGTCGTGAGCGATCGCATCCGAGATGATCACACCGCCGACCGGAACGTACCCGGAGTTGACCCCCTTGGCGAACGTGATCAGGTCGGGCGTGACGTCATAACCCTGGAAGCTGAACCAGCGGCCGGAGCGGCCGAATCCAGCCATCACCTCGTCGAGGATGAGCAGCAGATCGTATCGGTCCGCGAGCGCGCGCACACCGGCCAGGTAGCCGGGCGGCGGCACCAGGATGCCCGCCGTGCCAGGTATCGACTCGAGCAAGATGGCCGCGATCGACGCTGGCCCCTCCGACTGGATCACACGCTCCAGGTGGCGCAACGCCCGTTCGCTCTCCTGCTCTGGGCTGGTCGCCCAGAACTCGCTGCGGTAGAGGTATGGGCCGAAGAAGTGTGCGTGACCGCGCGCGTACTCGTTCGGCACGCGCCGCCAATCGCCTGTGGCCACGATCGCCGAGCCGGTGTTGCCGTGGTACGACCGGTATGTGGAAAGGATCTTGTCCCTGCCGGTGTGCAGGCGCGCCATCCTGATCGCGTTCTCGTTCGCGTCGGCGCCACCGTTGGTGAAGAACACCTTGTTGAACCCGTCGGGCGCCAGGTTCACGATGCGCTCGGCGGCTTCGCCGCGCGTGAGGTTCGCCGTTGCGGGTGCGATGGTAGCGAGCAGGTCCGCCTGCTTCTTGATACCTGCGATGACGGCCGGATGCTGGTGGCCGATATTCAGGTTCACCAACTGAGAAGAGAAGTCGAGATATTCGCGGCCGTCGAAATCCCAGACCCGTGTTCCGCTGCCGCCCGCGATCACCATCGGATTCAGCGCGCCTTGAGCGGACCACGAGTGGAAGACGTGTGCGCGGTCGAGTTCGCGCGCGCGGTCGCCGTCAGCCGGGTTCAATTCGGCACGGTTGAGATCGTTCATCGATGTTCCTTCGCTCATGCTTTCGCCGTCACATGTTCGGCGAGTGCTGGGATCACGGTTTCGCCGTACACCCTCAGTGTCTCCTCTTTGTTGTCGTGCTGCAGGTAGCCGGCGAACTGATCGACGCCGAGCTCCTTCAGCCGTGTCAGCTTCTCGATGTGGTCGTCGGCCGTGCCGAGCACGCAGAATCGGTCGACGATCTCATCCGGCACGAACTCGGTATGGGAATTGCCCGCACGCCCGTGCTCGTTGTAGTCGTAGCCTTGCCGCCCGGCGATGTAGTCGGTGAGTGCAGCGGGCACGGAGCCGTCAGACCCGTATTTCGTCACGATGTCCGCAACGTGGTTGCCGACCATCCCGCCGAACCAGCGGCACTGTTCGCGCATGTGCGCTCGCGACTGGCCATCCGCACCACCGATATACATCGGCGCAGCGACGCAGAACTTCACCGCGAGCGGATCTCGGCCGGCATTCGACGCAGCATCACGCACGTGCTGGATCATCCATGCCGCGATGTCCACGTCGGCCAACTGCAGGATGAAACCGTCGCCGACCTCGCCGGCGAGCTTCAACGCGAGCGGTCCGTAAGCTGCGACCCAGACATCCAGCGCCGAGCCACGACTCCATGGAAACTGCACCGTCGCACCGTTGTACTCGACCGGCCGCGAATTCCCCAGCTCGCGAATCACATGGATCGCCTCGCGCAGCGTTTTCAGCGTCGTCGGCGCTCCGTTGGTGACCCGCACCGCGGAGTCGCCTCGGCCGATGCCGCAAATCGTGCGGTTTCCGTACATCTCGTTGAGCGTGGCGTATGCGGATGCCGTGACCGTCCAGTCCCGTGTCGCCGGGTTGGTGACCATCGGGCCGACAACCATGCGATCGGTCTCGGCGAGGATCCTGCTGTAGATGACGTACGGCTCTTCCCACAACAGATGCGAGTCGAACGTCCACGCGTGGCTGAAGCCGTGCTGCTCGGCGAGCTTCGCGAGCGCAACGGTGCGCGACGCTGGTGGATTGGTTTGCAATACAACGCCGAAATCCATGGTGCGCTCCTATGTGAGGTACTGACTGAGTCCGCGTTTGACGAACTGCCCGTCTCCCGCCTTCCCGAGATACTGGTTGTCATCGACGATGACTCGCCCGCGGGAGAGCACCGTGTCGACATGGCCGTCGATCTCGTAGCCTTCCCATGCTGAATAGTCCATGTTCATGTGGTGGGTTTTACCCACCCCGATCGACGTGTGCCCGTTGGGGTCGTAGATCACGACATCGCCGTCTGCGCCCGGCTGGATGACGCCCTTCTTGCCGTACATCCCGAACATGCGCGCCGGCGTGGTGGATGTGACCTCCACCCAGCGCGGCAGCGAGATGTTGCCCTCGACGACGCCCTGGTATAGCAGGTCCATGCGATGCTCGACCGAACCAATTCCGTTCGGAATCTTCGAGAAGTCGTTCAGGCCGAGATCTTTCTGGCCTTTCATGCAGAACGGGCAGTGGTCCGTCGAAACCATCTGGATCTCGTTCGTACGCAACGCCTGCCAGAGATGATGTTGATGGCCTTCCTCACGGGAGCGCAACGGCGTTGAGCACACCCACTTCGCACCCTCGAAGCTGCCCCACTCCTCGCTGGACGCACCCAGCTGCTCCTCGAGCGACAGGTAGAGGTATGCCGGACAGGTCTCACCGAAGACGTTCTGTCCGCGGGCTCGCGCCGCAGCGATCTGGTCGACCGCCTGCTTGGCAGACACGTGCACGACGTACAGCGGCGCGCCGGTGATGTCGGCGATCATGATCGCACGGTGCGTTGCCTCTTCCTCCGCCTGCCAGGGACGTGTGGTCCCGTGGTAGTACGGCGAGGTATCCCCAGCGTCGAGCGCCTGCTTGACGAGCGTGTCGATGATCGCGCCGTTCTCGGCGTGCATCATCATCATGGCGCCGTTGGACGCGCCCTTCTGGAACGCACGCAGAATCTGACCGTCATCGGACAGGAACACACCCTTGTACGCCATGAAGAGCTTGAAGCTGGTAACCCCCTCGTTGACAAGCTCGTCCATGGCGGTCAGCGAAGCATCCTGAACATCGGAGAGAATCTGGTGGAACCCGTAGTCGATGGCGCAGTTGCCTGCCGCCTTCTCGTGCCACAGGTGGTACTGGTCGAGCACGTTCTGGTCTGGGTATTGCACGATGAAATCGACGATGCTCGTTGTGCCGCCCCACGCGGCGGCTCGGGTGCCCGTCTCGAACGTGTCCGAGGCCTGCGTGCCGCCGAACGGCATCTCCATGTGGGTGTGCGCGTCCACGCCACCCGGGATCACGCACTTGCCTGCTGCATCGATCACGGTGTCCACGTTGTTTTCGATGTCGAAGCCGAGCAGCGTCGATCCCGGTGCGAGCACGGCGGCGATGGTCTCGCCGTCGATCAGCACGTCGGCGGATGCCGTGCCCGTCGCGTTCACGACGGTGCCGTTCTTGATCAGTGTCTTCATGTCAGTGACCTCACGGCTTCGGAATCGACGTGTACGAGTCTGGGCGCCGGTCTCGGTAGAACTGCCAGTCGTTGCGCACCTGGCGCACCATGTCGAGGTCGAGATCCCGGATCACGATCTCCTCATGCTCGCCGCTGCCGTATCCGCCGACGATGTTGCCCTGCGGGTCCGCGAACTGACTGTTGCCGTAGAACGTGACGGCTTCATCGCCGTACTCGTTGTCCTCGCGGCCGACGCGGTTCGGCGCCGCGACGAAGTAGCCGTTGGCTGCCGCCGCCGCCGGCTGCTCCAGTTCCCACAGACGATTCGACAGCCCGGGTTTCGTAGCGTTCGGGTTGAAGACGATCTGTGCGCCGTTGAGGCCGAGTTCGCGCCAGCCCTCAGGGAAGTGCCTGTCGTAGCAGATGTACACGCCGATCGGCCCGACCGCCGTCGTGAACACAGGGTAGCCGAGGTTGCCGGGGCGAAAGTAGAACTTCTCCCAGAACTTGTCGAGGTGGGGGATGTGGTGTTTACGATAGCTGCCGAGGATCGTGCCGTCGGAATCCACGACCACGGCCGTGTTGTAGTAGACGCCGGGCTGATCCTCCTCGTAGATCGGCAGGATCATCACCATGCCGAGTTCCTTCGCCAGCGCGGCGAAGCGCTGCACGATCGGGCCGTCGGCCGGCTCGGCGTAGTCGTAGTACTTCTTGTCCTGGGTGATGCCGAAGTACGGTCCGTAGAAGAGTTCTTGAAAGCAGATGACCTGCGCGCCATCGGCTGCGGCGTCGCGCGCGAACTTCTCGTGCTTATCGAGCATGGACTCTTTGTCGCCGGTCCATGTTGTCTGCGTGATTGCCGCGCGGACGATGTTCGTCGGCTGATTGGCCATTCTGCTGTCTCCTCAATCTTCACTGATCGAATGAGCGGACCGTCGCTTGCATGGCTCCGCCGCTCGCACGCTCCCTTCATCCTGTCTGCCCGACCGACCAAGAGCAAGACGGCATGACCTGACTGCGCATATGAGCACGGGTGCCTGTCGTACGCACCGGGTACATTGTCTGCATGCGCGTCGCCACCTGGAACGTCAACTCGATCAGAACCCGTGTCTCCCGTGTCGTGGACTGGCTCGTCCGTGAAGACGTCGACGTGCTCGGCATGCAGGAGATCAAGTGCAAGCCAGAGCAATTTCCGCGCGAAGCTTTCGAAGAGGCAGGCTACGAACTCGAGATCCACGGCCTGAACCAGTGGAACGGCGTCGCTTTCGCCAGTCGGCTTCCGATGACGGATGCAGAGCACGACTTCCCTGGCATGCCCGGCTTCGCCAAGGGTCTTGACGGACCGGACTTGCCGCTCGAGGCACGCGCGGTCGGGGTCACGGTTGACGGCATCCGACTGTGGAGCCTCTACGTCCCGAACGGCCGCGGGCTCGACGATCCGCACTACGACTACAAGCTCGACTGGCTGGCGACACTTGCGGCAGACACGCGCGAGTGGCTCAGCTCGAACCCCGATCTGCCGCTCGCCCTGATGGGCGACTGGAACATCGCACCCCTGGATTCTGATGTCGGCGATCCCACGTTCGTGCCTGGCGTCTCCACGCACATCTCGCCGCCGGAGCGCGACGCGTTCACCGCGTTCGAAACGATCGGGCTGTCGGATGTCGTTCGCCCGCTCGTGCCAGATGGATACACCTATTGGGACTACAAGCAACTGCGCTTTCCACGTAACGAGGGCATGCGCATCGACTTCATCATGGGGTCGAAGGCGTTCGCGGATCTCGTCTCGGGTGCATCCATCCATCGCAACGAGCGCAAGGGCGATGCGCCGAGCGATCATGTCCCCGTGATGGTCGAGCTGCAGACCGGCACGGATGGTGAGGACGACGATCGCCCGATGATCTTCGGCTAGAGCGGCCGCTGGCCGATCCGCGCCGCCCACTCCACGCTATGCCAGCAGCGCCGCGATGATCACGAGCACGGGGATCGCCACAATCGTGGTCAGCAGGACGGCGTCACGAGCGAGTGTCTCGCCACGCTCGTAGCGGCTGGAGAAGTTGTATACATTCTGGGCAGCAGGCAAAGCGGCAAGCACGACGGCGGCCAACAGTTCAGGGCCGGCCAGCCCGAAAACAAGGTGCGCGACGAGGTACGCCACAACGGGCATCACCACGGACTTCAGCAGCGCCGCCACCAATATCTCGGTGCGACCGCTGCCGGCGCGCAACGGCCTGGAGCCGCGCAACGACATCCCGAACGCCATCAGAACCAACGGAACGGCCGCGCCGCCCAGCAGCACGAACGGCTCGAATACCGCCTGAGGCAACCTGACCCCGGTCAACGCCACGATCACGCCCGCAACGGATGCGATGATCATCGGATTGCGCACCGGTTGCGTCAGGATCGACTTCACGGAGACGGATCCGCGTGAGGTGATGTCCAGAACCGTCAGCGCAACGGGGGCGAAGACAAGCAGCTGTAGCAAGAGCACCGGGGCGACATACGAGGCGTTGCCCAGCACGTACACCGCAACGGGAAGACCAATGTTATTGGCATTGACATAGCTGGAGGCGAGAGCACCGATCGTCGTTTCGGCTGCCGGCCGCGGGAAGAACACCCGGCTGACGACGACGTACAGACCTGCGGCGACGATGGCGGCGATCCCGGCGATCGCCACGTACGACGAGAAGACCACGTGCAGGTCGGCCTTCGCCAACACCGTGAACAACAGCGCGGGGTTAGTCACGAAGAACGCGATGCGGTTGAGCACGTACCCGGCACCCGGACCACCGATGCCGACGCGCGCGACGACATACCCCACCACGATCACGAAGACGATGATCGCGAACCCGACCACCACTCCGCTCACCGCACCAGCCTACGCGGAGCCCGCTTACGCGATTCACGTCAACCGGCGTCCGGGATGCGGCATACCGGCCCGACGCTCGCGCTCACCTTCGATCGGGGCATAGGCTCGCCGTATGCCTCACATCGACGTGCCGGGGGCTCGGCTGTATTACGAGTCGGACGGGCATGCCTCAGCTCCTGCCCTGCTGCTGATCCATGCCGGGGTGGCCAACCTGCGGATGTGGGATCCGCTGGTCGGCGCCCTCGCCGCCGATCACCATGTGATCCGATACGACACCAGGGGATTCGGGCAGACGACCACCGACGACGTCGCCTTCTCCGATCGCGACGATGCGCGACATCTGCTCGACCACCTCGGCGTCGAATCCGCGACCGTCATCGGATGCTCGCGCGGCGGCGGCATCGGCATCGATCTGACGGTGGAAACGCCAGAGCGCGTGCGCGGGCTCGTCACCATCGGCTCCGGGCCGAGCGGATTCCCGGACACCGAACTCACCGACGAGGAGGACGCGTTCATCGACAGGCTGGATGCGGCATACGCCGACGGGGACCGGCAGTTGATGAACCGGCTGGATGTCGAACTGTGGAGCATCGGCGTCACGCGCACGGCGGGCGACCTCGACCCGGAATTCGTGCGTACCGCATACGAGCTCAACCGACCGAACGTCGCGCGCTGCGACGAACAGCCGAAGGCCGAGCCGCTCGAACCGCCGGCGTATGACCGCGTGGTCGATATCCAGGTTCCTGTGCTCGCCACCGTCGGCGAGTTCGACCTGAGCGAGACGCTGGCGCAGCAGGCATATCTTGTGAACGCGATTCCGAATGCCGCCGGCTACATTTTCAGCGACACGGCGCACCTGCCGAGCGTCGAGCATCCTCAGGAGTTCCTCGACGTGCTCACCGGCTGGCTGGCCGAGCACGCCCTGTGAACTCGTCCATCGCGCTGTAAATGCCGAGCCGCCAGGCAACGACGTCCCACGCTCGGGTCGGCAGCAGACCTTTGATCGCCTGGGCCAGAGCAACTGAGCGCGGCAGCATCAGCATCGGCTTGCCGGCGAGCATCGCGCCCCACACCCGCCCGACGACATAGTCCGGCGTCATGATCGGCGCCATCAGCGGACCGCGCGCGCCGTCAAACATGCCGGTCGACACGAACGTGGGCACCACGGTCGTCACCCTCACATTGCCGTGATTCTGCTGCTCCAGCTCGATGCGCAGCGACTCGCTCCAGCCGATAACGGCCCATTTGGACGCGGCGTACACACTCATCCGCGGGTTGGCCACCAGCCCCGCCGCCGACGCGACATTCACGATTCGTGATTCGCGGTATGCGTTGTCGATCATGCCAGGCAGGAATTCCCGCGCGATGTACATCGGGGCAAGCGCGTTGATCTGCATCGTGGTGCGGGTGTCGTCGCCGCTGTCGTGCTCCCAGAAGAGTGCGCCGCGCACGATGCCGGCGTTGTTGATCAGAATGTCAGGGTTGCCTGCCAGCTTGCGCACCTTCTGCGCGGTCTGCGCGATCGCCCCGAGCTCGCCGATGTCGACCGTGAACGCGTGCACCGCTGTGCCATCCGGCGCGGCCTCCGCAAGCTCGTCTGCTGTCTCGCGAAGTGCAGCGGCATCCTTGTCCCACAGGATGACGGCGCGAGCGCCCTCGCTTACCGCACGCTCGGCGTAGAGCCTGCCCATGCCGCGGGCAGCACCGGTGATCAAGACGCGTGCTCCTCGGACGGTTCTACTCATCCGTCCATCATCGCAAGAAACGACGGATGCCGCGTGCGGCCGGCAGACACACTCACCGTCGGCTACTAGCGCCGCGCGCGATACTCCGCACGCACGTCGGGCTCCAGATGCTCAGTCGCATAACTGAGCATCGTGCGCGGTGTCACATAGCTGTTCTCGCGATGACGGCTCTGACGCTGGCAGCCGGCACGGAACTGCGTCGGATGGCACCCCAGCGCAACGGATCGCCGATGCAGGCAAGAAAACGCTTCTATTCCGCGGATACGCTCGAAGTAGCGCACGTCACACGCGCGTGCCGCAATCGCGGCAAACACAACGACGGGAGGTTCGCCATGTCTCAGTTCGTCTCACAGTTCCGTGCAGACACCATTGTCGGAGAGCCCGAGGTTGTGGAGGACCGCGTCGTGGATCACGACCGCCTCGCCTCCGTTGCAGCGGACCCGGCGTGGCTCGCCTTGAAAGGCGCCGCGATCGCGCTGCAGAGCGACCAGGTCAAAGACGGCTCGATCCCGGATGCTGAGCGGCACGCGGCTGCGCGGGCATCCGTCGACACGATCATCGCATCGATCGCCGAGCTCGCACCGCTGTTCCCGCACGACGCCGGTTACCTCGACGCGGTGCGAGGGGACTTCACCCGGTGGGCGGATGGCGGATTCGGCGTGCCCGATTTTCTCGATTCGCTGGTGGCGTTCCAGCCGCAGCAGCATCGCGTCGACGGTCTGCGCCACCTGGTCGTCTTTCCGATGTACACACAGAACGGATCGACGAACCGCTTGGTCGAGGCCGTGCTGATCGAGGTGCTGTGGCCCGACTTCATCGCCGAGCTCGAGGCGGGGGACTACGGCAACAAGCTGTTCGTGCCCATCCGTTTCCTGGACTTCACGCCGGGCTACGACACCAACTCGGCCGTGCTGTTCCCCGAGACGGTGGCGATGCGAGAGATCCCGAAGTTCACCTGGGGTGCGATCTTCCAGGATCGCGAGGCGGCCCGTTTCCGTCGCGTCGTTCGCGCTGCGGCGGAGATCACGAAGCTTCAGCTGCCTGAAGATGCTGTTCGGCTCCTGGACGACCAGCAACTCACCGAGCAGACCTACGTGATGTGGGACCTCATCCACGACCGCACGCACATGCGGGGCGATCTGCCGTTCGACCCGTTCATGATCAAGCAGCGCATGCCGTTCTTCCTGTACTCGCTGGAGGAACTGCGCTGCGACCTGACGGCATTCCGTGAGTCGGTGAAGCTGGAGAGACAGCTGTCTGCGACAGCGGACGATGAGCTCAGCGACGCGCAGCGAGCCATCCTCGATCACGCGAAGCTCGTGCAGTACGAGATCCTGTTCGACCGGATCTTCCGCTTCCCGATCACCGGAACGCGCGTGCGCAACTACGACGGGCTCGGCGGCCAGTTGCTGTTCGCGTGGCTGCACCAGCGCGGCGTTCTGCACTGGACGGACACCCAGCTCGCAATCGACTGGGACGACGTGGCAGACAACGTCGTGGCCTTGAGCGACGAGATCAATGAGTTGTACTGGCGGTCCATCGACCGGCCCAAGACCGCGCACTGGTTGGCCGCGTACCAGCTGGTGTCATCCGTTCTCACGCCGAACCCTGCGTCCGCATGGGCGCGCGGGCTGCCGGACGAGATCCTCGCCGGCCCGCCGAAGGGCTACACGGATGCGATCCTCGACGACGAGTTCCCGTTGTCGATGTTCTACGAGGCGCTGAACAAGAAGATGGGCGACGTGATCGAGTCGACCGCTGGGATCACCGCGGATGCCTGACTCGGACGCAGCCAGGACCGTGCTCCTCGCCGGCGCGTCCGGCGCGAGCGGCGTCGCCGTCGCTCGCGCCCTCGCGGCGGACGGGGCCCGCGTTCTGGCGGTTTCGCGCAGCCAGGAACACCTGGATGCGCTGGTCGCAGAGGTGCCGGAGGCCGACACGCGGGTCTGCGATCTCACGAACGCATCGGCTGTGGCCGAACTGGCCATGCGCATCCGCGTCAAATTCGGTGGAATCGACGGTCTAATCCACCTGGTCGGCGGATGGCGCGGCGGCGGCGGACTCGTCGGCCAAAGCGACGAAGACTGGGCGTTTCTCGAACAGTCGTTCACGGCGTTGCGCCTGACGAGTCGCGCGTTCTACGAGAGCCTCGTGGCCTCGCCTGCCGGCCGGCTGGCCATCGTCTCGTCGATCGTGGTCGAGCACCCGACTGCCGGGGGCGCGAACTACGCCGCGGCGAAAGCGGCAGCGGAGACCTGGACGCGCGCTATCGCGCAAGGATTCGGCAAGGCGGATGCTTCAACCGGCTCAGCCCCAACTGCCGCCGCCGTGATCTTCCGGGTGAAGGCGCTTGCCGGCCTCGAGGACGCGCTCGCGGCATCCGTCGTCGACCTGTGGACGACGGATGCCGCATCCGTCAACGGCACGATCGTCGATCTCTCGGCGAAGGCCTAGTACCAGTTGGACGACTGCGAGTGCGACCACGCGGCGCACGGAGTGCCGTACGATCCGGCGATGTAGCCGAGACCCCACTTGATCTGCGTGGCGGCGTTGGTCGCCCAGTCGGCTCCCGCTGAAGCCATCTTCGACCCCGGCAGCGCTTGCGGAATTCCCGTGGCGCCACTGCCACCGTTGGATGCGTCGACCCGCCAGCCAGATTCCTTCGACCACAGCGAGTCGAGGCACTGATACTGGTCGTCACCCCAGCCGTACATGCTGGCGGCAAGGCTGCGGGCCGTGGCTCGTGCACCGTCCGGGGTGTTCGCCGCCGCGAGCTGGGCTGCCGCCTGGGCTGCCTGCGCTGCCTGCGCTGCGGCTTGCGCGGCAGCCTGCTGAGCTGCGACACGGTCAGCCTCGGCTGCCGCCGCGGTCGTGGTGTCGATCGCCGCATTGGTGGTGTCCGTCATGTGGATCACAAGATCCGCGTTGAGCACGCGGTAGTTGCTCAGGTATGCGACGGCGTTGGTCAGCGGTGTGACATCCGTCTTCGCCTTCGTCTGCTCGACGACGGCGTTGGCACGATCGAGCGTCGCCTTGGCCTGGCTGTCGACGCGATCCTTGACGATCCTGGGATAGACCTTCAGTTGTTCCTTGTGCAGGCCGGTCGATTGGCTGAGCGATGTGGTCTCTGCAACGCGTTGCGCCTGCAGATCGTTGGAGTGCGCGACCGCCGGAACGATGAGCCCGCCGCTGACGGCGAGGGCGATGGCGGAGGCGGTGATGATGCGCTTTCGGGTGAAAAGAATATTACGTAACGACAAATGATTCCGATGCTGGTGGTGTCCCTGCGTGTCCACCGCGGCACGACATGGGCGCGCGGCAACAGGCATACGCATACCCGCTATCGGGTTGCGCGCCTGAACAGGCTGGATTCCTCGGCGGTCCGGCTACCAGACCCGAGGCCTTGCCGACGACCGTTGTCAGATGGTGCGGCACATCGGCAGCACTCAAACCGGCACGACTAGGGTGCGAACCGGCTCATCTCGGGCAAGGCTGGCCACGCTACCTGCTGTTTCTGGACAGAACGTCAAAGACTCCCGGATTTTTGCCTGGCAACGCGGTCGCACGACCATCGCGTGACGGATGCGCTCGCGCATCCTGCCCCCTAGCGTTGAACCAGCAACCAGGGAGGCACTGTGCTCGAACTGCACGACATCAATCGATCGTTCTCCGGACGAAAGGTGCTCAGCGATATCAATTTCACCGTGCGCGACGGTCGGATGACCGGCTTCGTCGGCGCGAACGGCGCCGGCAAGACGACCACCATGCGCATCATTCTCGGTGTGCTGTCCTCGGATAGCGGAAGGGTGAGCCTGAACGGCGCTGCGCTCGGGGCATCCGACCGCCGCCGTTTCGGATACATGCCTGAAGAGCGCGGGCTGTACCCGAAGATGAAGGTGGCCGAGCAGATCACCTACCTCGCCAGGCTGCACGGCATGGGGCACGCCGCCGCCAAACGCAGCACCGCCGCGCTGCTCGAGCGGCTCGGCCTCGGCGAACGCGCAAACGATCCCGTCGAGAAGCTGTCACTCGGAAACCAGCAGCGCGCGCAGATCGCTGCGTCGCTGGTGCACGACCCGGAGGTGCTCATCCTCGACGAGCCGTTCTCCGGGCTCGACCCGATCGCGGTCGAGACGGTGCAGGCGGTGCTCAAGGAATATGCCGCGAGAGGCATACCCGTGCTGTTCTCCTCACACCAGCTCGATATCGTCGAACGGCTGTGCGACGACCTGGTCATCATTGCGAACGGGACCATTCGGGCATCGGGCTCACGCGATCAGTTGCAAGACGAGCACTCTGCGCCCCGGTTCGAGATCCTCCTCGGCGGCGACGCCGGCTGGATCCGCGACATGCCGGGCATCACGGTCATCGACTTCGACGGCGGTTACGCGCGATTCGACGCCGAGCCGGATGCCGCGCAGCGCGTTCTGCATACCGCCATCGACCGCGGGACGGTCGCCAGTTTCGCGCCCCAACGCCCTTCGCTCGCCCAGATCTTCCGGGAGGTCATCAAATGAACACAGCGACATCCGCAGCATCCGGCCCGTCCCAGCACGCGCCCC
>Ga0164242_10005588_pt1 | contig 13980 bp, 9 predicted proteins | sample OricomgcompostMG_FD_108783 | JGI IMG/M metagenome (GOLD analysis project Ga0164242, IMG submission 108783) | Miracle-Growth compost microbial communities from Emeryville, California, USA - Original compost - Miracle growth compost (MG) ...
CGCATCGACGAGGCCGGTGATATCGCCGAGGTGGCCGCGCTGTCGCTGGATCCGATGGGCATGCCCGTCGCCGATCTGCCGGTCGGCATCACCGATTACGCCACGTCGGTGCGGGCGCACGGCGATCAATTCCACCCGTCGGGCGCGGGCGCCGCCCTCGACGGCGCCACCGTCGCCGAGACCGTGGCCGCGGCCCGGGCCTCGGCCGAACAGCAGGGGTTCACCGCGAGCGACCGGGTGCTGTCCACCACCGACTGGGACACCACCGCCCACCTGATCGACGGACTGCTCGCGGTGTACGCGGCCGGGGCCTCGCTGGTGCAGGTGACCGCCCCGGATCCGGCTCGGCTCGAGCACCGGATCGAGACCGAGCGCGTCACCACTCGCCGGTCCTGATCTCCTACCCGGGTAGGGCACGGCGATCCACCCGCAGGCCGTTTTCGGCTCGCCCGCTACTCCGTAGTGTGGGGGTCAGCGAACCGGACGACGAACGGGGATGGCGATGAAGCCGCAGTACTGGTTTCGGTGGTTGGTGGTGCAGGGCACGCCGCGGCTGGTCTTGAAGACCTACGCCCGGCGCGGCGAAACCGTGGCACAACTGATGTCCAGCCCCGAGGCGGTCGATGATCCGATACCACTGCTGGAATCCTTGCGCGCACAGGGACGGCTGGTGCACTCCCCCCTCGGCTGGGCGACCACCGACTACGAGGTGGTGCGGACCGTGCTGCGCGACACCACCTTCAAGGTCGCGGCGGCCGAGGGTTTCGTGCCCGGACCGCTGCGGCCGCTGATGGATCTGGCGCCGTTGCCGCCCAATCCGGTGCAGCCGCCGTCGATGCTGGTGATCGATCCGCCCGACCACACCCGGATGCGTAAACCGGTGGCCTCGGCATTCACTCCGCGCGCGATCGCCCGGCTGCGCGACCGCGTCGAATCGGTGACAACGGAACTGCTCGATGCCCTGCCCTCCGGCGGTTCGGCGGATCTGGTCGCCGATTTCGCCTCCCAGGTGCCGATTGCGATCATCTCCGAAATGCTGGGTTTCCCCGACGCCGACCGCGACCGCTTCCTGGCGTGGGGCGACGCCGTCTCGCCGATGCTCGATATCGGCATCAGCTGGCCAACCACCCGCGACGCCTCGGCGGCCATTCTGGAGATGGACCACTATCTCGACGAGCACATCGCGCGGCTGCGGCGCGAACCGGGCGAGGACATCCTGTCCGGCCTGGTGAGTTCCGGCACGCTGGACAATACCGAGTTGAAGGCCTCCGCCACGCTGCTGATGGGCGCCGGATTCGAGACCACGGTCAATTTGATCAGCAACGGCGTCGTGCAGCTGGTGAACCATCGCGATCAGCTGGAACTGCTGCGCGAGGATCCGCAGCTGTGGCCCAACGCGATCGAGGAGATTCTGCGTTTCGACGCCCCGGTGCAGAACACCGGCCGCATTGCCGGGCGCGATGCGGAACTGGGCGGGGTCACCGTGCACCGGGGCAGCACGGTGGTGCTGTCGCTGTCGGGCGCCAACCGCGACCCGAAGGTGTTCGACGAACCGCACCGCTTCGACGTCACCCGCGCCAACGCCAAGGATCACCTGACGTTCTCCAGCGGCATCCACGCCTGCCTGGGCGCGAGCCTGGCCCGGATGGAGGGCACGTACGCGCTGCGGTCGCTGTTCGAGCGTTTCCCGAATCTCGTGCTGGCCGGTCGCCCGCAGCGCCGGCCGCTGTTCACCCTGCACGGCTACAGCCGGTTGCCGGTGCTGCTCGGTCAGCGCGCCGAACAGCCCAGCAGCGTCTGAGCCGGCTCAGCTGAAGCCGACCGCCTGGTCGCCCCAGGCGGTGTGCAGATCGTGATCGGGATCGTCGAGGACTCGATCCGCGGCGTCGACGACCAGTGTCGTGCGGGTGGATTCGCGGTAGGGCGGCCAATGCTTGGAGCCGTCCAGCGCGGCCGGCACTCCGTGCTCGGCGAAGGCCAGCCAGCGCCGCATCATCCGGCCCGAGACCTCGCTCGCGACCTTGCGACCACCCAGCCAGAAGGTCGGGTCGTGGTCGAAGGAGCCGAAATTGCCGAAGATGTACGGCAATTCGGTGGCGTGTCCGGCGCCTACACGCGCCGCCTTCAGCATCGGCGTGGCCTGATCGAAGCGATACATCCAGGTGCGGCTGTGCCGGGAATGCGCATCGGCGACCCAGTGCGCCGGCATCCGGAACGCCGCATCGGTCGACATCGCCAGCGCGCCGCGAGTCTTGGTCAGATCCGGGTAGGCGGAGGTGATTTCGGCGATGCGCTCGTGCGACATCCCGGGGTGTTCCCCCGCGACGGCATTGAGCATCGCGTTCACCGCATCCGGTGTCACCGGCATGATCGGCGAGCGGAACAGCCGGAACAGCGACGCCTCGTCCTTGTTGGTGCCGATGATCAGCGGTACGCGATGCGAGCGGCCCTGCTGGAAGCGGTCGGTCGGATAGGTGGGCAGCAGATCACCGTCCACCACCGGCGCCGCCGCCAGGCGCCCCGGCGACTGCAGCGGCACCTCGTCCAGCAGGATGCCGGCCGCGTCCACGATCCGTTCGACGGGGCATTCCAGCAGTTCCCCGGCACGTTCGGGCGGCAGATCCATCAGCTCCAGGAAGCGGCTCGCCACCCCGGCGGCCCGGTCGGGGCCGAAGACCGTCGTGGCCGGGGGGCTCTGCGCGATGGCGCGGTGGAACAGGCCCGCGGCCCGCGGCGAGGTCAGTAGCGCGGTGACGCATCCGGCGCCGGAGGATTCGCCGAAGACGGTGACGTTGCCCGGATCGCCGCCGAAGGCGGCGGCATTGTCGCGCACCCATTCCAGCGCCGCTATCTGGTCGTGCAGGCCGAGGTTGGCGACGAACCCGTCGCCCAGCGAGGACAGATCGAGGAAGCCGAGTGCGCCGAGCCGATAGTTCACCGCGACGATCACCACGTCGCCCATCTCGACCATCCGGCGGCCATCGTAGATCGCCTGGGCCGCCGTGCCCAGACAGTAGGCGCCGCCGTGCAGCCACACCATCACCGGACGCGGCTGCACCGGCTCGGCGGCCGGCGCCCACACGGTGACCCACAGGCAGTCCTCGCCCATGCGCAGCCCCGAGTCGACGGGCACCATATCGCCCATGGTCTGCGGCGCGATCTCGCCGAATTCGGTGCAGTCACGCACTCCCGACCAGTGTTCGGGCGGTTCCGGCCGGGCGAACCGCTTCGGTCCCGCCGGTGCCGCGGCATAGGGAATGCTGCGCCACACGTGAACCGATCCCGTACGGAATCCGCGTACCGCACCGCTGGTCGTGTGGGCGACAGGTCCGGCAGTGTCCTCGACCGGGGTCGCCTCGAAGAATTGAGTGCTCATCTCGCACCTCCTCGTACTCCCTGTAACCGAGAGTACGTCCGAGATCATTCGTACCGCGTCAGCCTCGATCGATGTGGCCGAGGTCGCGGGCGGGATCGATGCGGTCGCGCACGCGCTGTTTCAGCCCGGCGACATCCGGGAAGCCGCCGTCGGCTTTGCGCTCCCAGATCTGCTCACCGTCCACGGTGATCCGGAACACTCCACCGGTTCCGGGAATCAGTGCCACCTCGTCGAGGTCGGTGCCGAAGGTGTTCAGCAACTCCTGGGCCATCCATCCGGCCCGCAGTAACCACCGGCATTGCGTGCAGTATTCGATCGCGATTCGTGCCATGCGGTGACCCTAATGAGGGTCCGGATTCCCGGTAGCCACCGCGCGGCTGTCCACGTTTACGGCAACTCCTTCGCTATCTGCATTAATCGGAAATGTATTGTCGAAATAATAATGGGAGAGCACGGGAAACTCTTTACGAGCCGGTTACGATTCGATATCTCCATCGACGTAGACCCAGCGGCCGTCTATACGAGCAAACCTGCTGCACTCGGAGAGCACACCCCGCCGGCCGTCGTATCGGTATGTGGCGCGGAATTCGACCACTCCGGTGTCGTCGAAGAGGCCGCCCGCCTCCGTAGCGAAGACCTGCAGCGACACCCAGCGCTGCGCCGGATCCAGGGCCAGCCGTCGCGGCCTGGTTCGCGGATGCCAGGTCCGCAGCAGGTAGTCGCGATCGCCGACGGCGAAGGCGGTGTAGCGCGAACGCATCAGCGCCTCGGCGGTCGGCGCCGGGCGGGTGTCGTCCAGGCGCGGGCCGCAGCACTGCCCGAACTGTTCGCCGCTGCCGCACGGACAGCGGTCGGTGTCGTCCGGACGCTCGGGAAAGGTATCGGCCATCGGACGATTATCGCCGCCCGATATCACCTGTTCCGGCGGCGGCCGAAGACGGCGGGTACATCCGCGCGGCCGATGCGGTCGAGTTCCTCGGCCAGCCGGGCGGTCTCGTCGTACCAGTCACGCAGTTCGTGCAGGGTCGGCGCGGGTTCGGAGTCGAGGTGATGTCCGGCCCGCGACAGCGTCGCCCACAATCCGGCGACCCGGCCCGACAGTTCGGAGCCGGCGCAGCTGTCCAGCGCCAGCAGCTGGGCGCGCATACTGCACCGGGCCAGCGGTGGCGACACTCGCGCCCACAGCCGGTCCACCGACTGTTCCAGCGCGATCCGCAGGATCCACACCATCGCCCGCGACCACAGGCCGCCCGCATCGGTGACCGTGCCGTCGAGTAGTTCCGCGGCCGCCGCCAAGCGCTGGGCCACGGTCGGGCTCACGGATTCAGCCATGTCACGAATCTCTTCGTCCCCGAGATCAAATCGCCCGAGCGACGCTGGATGCGAATATGGGCTCCGGCCGTGGCATCGCGCACCACCGCGCGCGCCCACGGCGCCTCCCGGTCGAGATAGTCGTTGAGATCGTCGACCCGGTCGGGCACACCGAAGACGGCCAGGGCGACCGTCTCCCAGGTAGTCCGGGCCCGATCGACGCGGCGCTGGACCTCGCGGTGGTCGACGCCGGCGGCCAGCAGTTCTCGCCGCGCGCGGGCCAGCGCGGCCGCCTCGATCGCGGATCGGCAGCAGGTGATGACCAGTTCGTTCGCGATGGGCTTGGGCAACTGCCTGGTGCGCAGCAGGGCCCGCGCGTCGCCGAGATAGCGCTGCACCGGATCCTCGACCGCGCGCACCTCCACTCGCGAGTGTTCGCGCCGCTGCACGTCGAGAACCGTTGCGTCCAAACGTAACCGGCGCACCGCCTCGGCCAGCCGCTCGTCGTGGGTGAACACGATGACCTGGCGTCCGCTGCGCGCCACCGCGGCCAGCACGCGGGCGAGTCCGTCGACCTTCGCCGGATCCATCGCCTGCACCGGGTCGTCGATCATGACGAATCCGAACGGACTTTCGGCCACCGTGGCCCGCGGCAGGAACAGGGCCAGGCCCAGCGCATGCAATTCGCCCTGGCTCATCACTCCGAGAGCGGCGGCTCCGGAGTCGTCCACGGTGACGTCGAGCAGCACCTTGCGACTGGCTCCGGCGTTGCCCTGCAGGCGAATCGCGCCGAGATCCACATTGCTGCGCTGGCGCAACCCGCCCCAGATCCGGCGGGCGTGTTCGGCCAGCGGGGCGAGCCGTTCGTCGCGCAGGCCGGCGGCGGCCGACTTCAGCCAGTCCTCGGCGCGGCGGACGGTACGCAGTTCGGCATCGGCCGAGGCCACCAGCCGTGCCTCGTGCAGCCAGGTGGCGATGCGCGGGACCAGCGGCGTCCAGACCGCATCGATGCGATCGAGTTCCTTGTGCACGGCCCGCTGCAGCACCTCCAGCCGCACCGCGAGGTCGGCGTGCGCGCCGCGCATCCGGGCCGCCAGCGTGGCGCCCGCTTCGACCTCCAGCAGAGCGGACCAGGATGACCAGGCGCGACGAGCGTCCACAGGATCGATATTCGGCGCGGCGATGGTCGATTCCAGTTCCGGCGGCACCGGTTCGATCAGCGCACGGGCCGCGGCGATCGCCTCGCCCAGCGCGCCCCGGGCGGCGGTCAGGACGGCGGCGCGCCGCTCGACGGCCTCGATCCGGGCTGTCGCCTCGCGCCGCCACCGCGCGTCGAGCCGGCCGCGGCCGCAGACCGGGCAGGGGCATTCGCCGTCCTCGGCGTGTTCGCGGGCGCCACGCAGCAGGTCGACCACACGGAGTTCGGCCTCCAGATCGCCGGTCGCCAGGTCCAGCAGCTCCGCGGTGGCCCCCTCGACCGCCTCGGCGGCCGCCTCGACCTGGGCCGGAGCCGGAATGCGCAGCCGTGCCACGGCCTGCAGTGCCGCGACACCGCCGGGGTCGTGGCGGGCGCCGGCGAGTTCGTGGGCAATCGCGGACAGATCCGGCGCGGGCGCGCGCAACATCTCGGCGACGCGCTCGGCGCGCTCGTCGGCGACGGTGATCAGTTCGTCCAGCAAAGCCTGCCGGCCGTCCCGGGACTGTTTCGCGGCGCGTTCCAATTCGATTCGGCGCGTGCGGGTCCGGTCCAAGGCGGCACTGATGTCGTCGAGCCCGAGCAGCCGATGCAGCGCGTCGAACAGATCGCTCGGACGGCCGTCGACCACCGCGCCGAGTTCGCTGTAGGACAAAAACGGCCGATACAGCTCCAGGGCGCGCGCCCAGTCCTGCGGGCGGAATCGGTCGCTGTCGCTGCCGTTTTCGCGCTGCGTCCAGCTGCCTTCGGACAGTTCGTCGCCGCCGGCCCACGTGCGCTCGATCGTGAACGGGCCGCGTTCCTGCGCGACCAGATCGATCGCGATCCGGGGATCCTGCTCGCAGTGCATATTCCGCCAGCCGTCGCGCCAGACCGCGGATCTGCCCTCCCAGCGCCGGTTGACGCCGGTGAGTGCGAGTTCCGCGGCCTCGGCGAAACTCGACTTACCCGACCCGTTGCGGCCGACCACCAGCGTCAGACCGGGGCCGGGCGCGATGCGCAGTACCGCCTCGCGGCCGATTCCGCGGAAGCCGCGGACGCGGATGGCACGCAGGAATACTCCGGATCGCGGCCCGGCGCCGCCCGCCTCGGCGGACTCCCCCAGCGCCTCCAGCACCGTCTGCGCTACCTCGGGGCTCACCGACGAATCCGTCTGCAGCCGAGCCGAAACCAGGTCGCGCAGCCGCGGCGCGACCTCCCCCTGCTCTTGCCCCACTGCCCCTCCCGGCCCTCGCACACGACTCGTCGTGGCGAACGCTACCGGAGAACCGGCCCGGGCGGGACGCATGGCCATCGAACGGTCGAACCGCCCGATGTCCACCCCTCGGCCGTCCCGGCCGGGCAGTTCCACGGGTTACACCCCTGACGGGTGGCTCGGTTCAACCGAACAGATCAGAATGCCAGAGATCACGATCATTCACAACAGCGCTTGATCCTGCAATCACATTCCGCGCCACGGTAATTCGTCTCGCAATCGATGAGCGAACCCGGTGACGGCCGGCCGGACGGCGGCGTCGACGGCCGGGCGCGCGATGTTGTCGGTGGGCTCGGGTACAAATCCGTGGGTACCGAACGAACGGGGGAACACGTGACGACCTCTCCGGCCGCGACCTACGCCGTCACCGCCGACAATGTGCTGGCCCTGGCGCCCGACGCCGCATCGGTGAGCGCCGCCCGCAAGCTCACCGCCGCATGGCTGGGCACCGGCGTCCACGGCAGCTCGCTATGGGGGCAGTGCAAGGGCAGTGGCGCCACGCCGTATCAGACGATCGTCGACCTGTCGGGGCCCGCCTATCGCTGCTCGTGCCCCAGCCGGAAATTTCCCTGCAAACATGCGCTGTCGCTGTTACTGCTCTGGTCGCAGGGCACGGTCGCGGCGTCCGACGCACCCGCCGACTTCGCGGCCGAGTGGTTGGCGGGCCGGGCCGCACGGGCCGCGAAACCGGCCGAGGCGGCCACGCGCGGCACCAAACAGTCGACGCTCGACCAGCGGCGGGCGCGAGTGACCACCGGACTCGACGATCTCGACGTCTGGCTCGGCGACCAGATCCGCACCGGCCTGGCCCAGGCCGACCATTCCGCGGCGGCCCTGGAGGCGGTGGCCGCCCGGATGGTGGATTCGCAGGCGCCGGGGGTGGCGGCAGCATTGCGGCAACTGCCGCGCCGCACCCTGGGCGTCGAACAGTGGCCGGCGATTCTGCTCAGCGAATACGCCCGGTTGCATCTGCTGATCGGCGCACACCGGCGGCTCGACGACCTGCCGCCGGCGCTGGCTGCCGGGGTACGCGCCCATATCGGCTATCCGGCCAAGGCCGAGGAGGTCCGCGGCGGCGAGCCCGCGATCCGCGACCGGTGGATGGTGCTCGGGGTGCGGATCACCGAGGAGGAACGGGTCTTCACCCGCCGCACTCTGCTGCTCGGCCGGGACACCCAACGCTGGGCACATATCCTCGACCACAGCTTCGGCAGTGCGAGTTTCGCGGGCGAGCTGCCGATTCCCGGCACCATGGTCGAGGCGGACCTGCACTACTACTCGGGGGCGATGCCGCTGCGCGCGGTGTGGGGCGTGCGCCACGGCGAGCCGGAACCGTTCACCACCATCGTCTCGGAGTCCGCGTCCATCGCCGGACAGCTCGACGCTCACGCGCGGGCACTGGGCGCCGATCCGTGGTTGCGTGGGTGGCCGATGCTGCTGGCGGACGTGGTGCCGAGCCCGGGAACCGCCGGCTGGTATCTCGCCGAGCCCGACGGCACGGCGGTGCCCATCGCCGCGACCGCCGAGGTGCCGTGGCAGTTGATCGGACTGTCGGGCGGTCATCCGCTGACGGTGATCGGTGAATGGACCGCGGCCGGATTGGTCCCGGTCTCCGCTCTGGTGGCCGGCGAACTCGTCGGGGTCGAGACCGAATCGCTTCTGGGGGTACCGACCCCCGGCACCGCCCTCCCGGCCTCGTCGGAGCCGATCGTGCCGGTTGCGCTGCTGGGTACCGCCCGCCGCACCCTCGATCCCGGCGAACTGGCCGAGGCGGTGACTTCGGCCGCGCGCGCCGACACTCCGGAACATGCCGTGCTGGGGGCTGTGGCGCTCCAGGAGCTGTATCACCGCGGCGGGGTGCCACCGGCCCGAGCCGAGTTGCCGATCCCTGCCGCCGACGACGATCGCGCCCCATTGCCGCGGGCAGCGGCACAGCGGCTGCACCATCTGCTGGCCGACGGCTCACCGATGCTCGCCGAATGGTTCGAGGCCGCGCTGCCCGGCGACCGGCGGGCACCCGACGCACTCTGCGCCACACTCCTCGAGGCAGCGAGAAGCCAAGCCGCCCTGCGGGTTCCGCTGATGCGCCTGGCGGGCGCTCGGGGGCGGTGGCTGGCGGCGCTGCATCCACGCTGGCGACCGCTGCTGCGGACCGGTGACGACGATCCCCAGGTGTGGACGCACGGCCGGCCTGCCGAACGCCGAAGTTGGCTGGAAGCCCTGCGCGCCCGCGACGCCGCGGCCGCCCGGCAGGCCCTCGCCGAAACCTGGAGCCGGGAGCCGGCGCGCGGCCGGGCCGAACTGCTGGCGGTGCTGGCCGCAGGAGTCGGGCCCGAGGACGAGCCACTGCTCGAATCGGCGCTCGACGACGCGCGGCCCGACGTTCGCCGCACGGCCGCCGATCTCCTTGCCCACCTGCCTGATTCGGCCTTCGCGGAACGGATGCGCGAGCGCGCCGGCCGGTGGCTGACCGTCCGGTCCGGCCGGCTCGAGGCGCATCTGCCGCACGACCTCGACGACGCGGCTCGCCGCGACGGACTCGCCGACCGGCTCGACCCGGTGGCCTACCGCCGCGACGGCGGGGCGGACGTGGATGCCGAACGGCTGCGCCGCCTGATCGCCGCCACCCCGCTGCGACATTGGGAGCAGCTGTGCGGATCCGCGGAGGCCGCCACGGCGCTGGGGCTGCCCGACGACATCCTCGGGCCGGTCGCCGCGGGATGGGCGGAAGCGGCTCTGGCACAGGGCGATTCCCGCTGGGCGATTCCGCTGTTCGAGGTGCTGACGACCACGCCCACCCTGGGTGCGGATCCGCGGCTGCGACAGCGGTTGTTCGCGCTGCTGCCGATCGAGCGGCGGGTGCGGTACCTGTGCGGCCTGGACAGCAGTTGGCTGGCCGAACTCGAACTGCTCGTCTCGGCGCTTCCGCGGCCGTGGCCGCAGCCGCTGGCCGAACACCTGGTCCGGCTGCTGCTCGATCGCGCCCATCTGGCCGCCGCCCGTCCCGGCGCGGCCGGGCTGTCCCCCGCCTCCTATCGCACGCTGCTGCGCAGTGCCGCGATCAACTTCCCGGTCCGCGCGGTCGCGGCGGTGACCGTCGCCGCCCGCCGCTGTACGGACCCCTACTGGCAGAGCGCCTTCGACCGCCTCGGCGACGATCTGACCCAACGCACCCTGATGCTCGAGGAGCTGGCATGACCACCACCCAGAACCCACCCGCCGACCTGCTGCGTCCCCATGCCGAACAGGCCTACGCCGACGAACTCCGAGTCCTCGCCGAGGTCGACGACCGTCCGCGGCCGCCGTCGTGGCGGCTGTCGCCCTGGGCGGTGGTCACCTACCTGTTGGGCGACACCCTGCCCGACGGCACCGTGATCACCCCGAAATACGTCGGACCGCGCCGCCTGATGGAGGTGGCGGTCGCGACGCTGGCGACCGATCGGGCACTGCTGCTGCTCGGCGTACCGGGCACCGCCAAAACCTGGGTGTCCGAACATCTTTCGGCCGCCATCAGCGGCGCCTCCACCCTGCTGGTGCAGGGAACGTCCGGAACCGCCGAGGAGGCGATCCGGTACGGCTGGAACTACGCGCGCCTGCTCGCGGAAGGGCCGAGCGCCGGCGCGCTCGTGTCCTCACCGGTCATGACCGCGATGCGCACCGGTGCGATCGCCCGCGTCGAGGAGCTCACCCGCATTCCCTCCGACGTGCAGGACGCCCTGATCACGGTGCTGTCGGAGAAGACGCTGCCGGTGCCCGAACTCGGTATCGAGGTGCAGGCGGCCAAGGGCTTCAACGTCATCGCCACCGCCAACGACCGCGACCGCGGCGTCAACGAACTCTCCTCCGCGCTGCGCCGCCGGTTCAACACCGTGGTGCTGCCGCTGCCCGCGGGCGAGGACGACGAGGTCGCGATCGTGACCCGCCGAGTCGAACAGCTCGGCGCCGCACTGCAATTGCCGCCGATTCCGGCTGCCGCCGAGGAAGTGCGGCGGGTGGTGCGGGTGTTCCGCGAACTGCGTTCCGGCATCACCGAGGACGGCCGGACCAAGTTGAAGTCGCCCTCGGGCACGTTGTCGACGGCAGAGGCGATTTCGGTGCTCACCAACGGCATCGCGCTCGCGGCGCACTTCGGTGACGGGGTGTTGCGCGCGAGCGATGTCGCCGGTGCGGTCCTCGGTGCGGTGATCAAGGATCCGGTCGCCGATGCCGTGGTGTGGACCGAGTACCTCGAGGCCGTCGTCCGCGAACGCCCCGACTGGTCCGATTTCTACCGCGCCTGCCGCGAGGTGCACGGGTGAGCGGCGACGCCGTCGCGCTCGACGAGCCGCAGACCCGGATCTTCGGCATCCGCCACCACGGTCCCGGGTCGGCGCGCTCGCTGTCCTGGGCGCTGGAACGTTTCCGGCCGGATGCGATCCTCATCGAAGGCCCGGCCGATGCCGACCCGCTGGTCGCCTACGTCGCCGCCGACGGTATGGAACCGCCGGTGGCATTGCTGGCCTACGCTCCGAACGAACCTTCGCGAGCCGCCTTCTGGCCGTTCGCGGTGTTCTCCCCGGAATGGCAGGCGCTGCGGTACGCGTCCGAACACGCTGTCCCCGTGAGCTTCTGCGATCTTCCGGCCACCCACACCCTCGCCCTCGACACCGAGCCGGGTGACAGCGGTGATCCGCTGGCCGCGCTGGCCGCCGCGGGCGGATACGACGACCCGGAGCGGTGGTGGGACGCCGTCATCGAATCGTCGTCGAATCCCACCGGGGACGGCACCGACATCTTCGAGGCCATCACCGAGGCCATGGGCGCACTGCGCGCCGCGGCCGGAGACGGTCCTGCCCGGGCGGCGTCGGAGACGGATCCCGGAGCCGACCCGCCGCCACCGTCCGACCTCGATCGGCACGCCACACATGCCTTCGACACGGAAGATACTGCGCCACAGCAGGATTCATCCGCGCCCACGGAGCTCCTGCCCGGTGGCATCGACCTGCGCACCTTGCAGCGCGAAGCGTATATGCGGCAGGTCATCCGCCGGACGCTCAAAAGCGGTGCGCGCCGGATCGCGGTGGTCTGCGGGGCGTGGCACGCCCCGGCGCTGGCGGGCAAACTCGGTCCGGCGGCGGCCGATTCCCGCCTGCTCAAGGGTCTGCCGAAGGTGAAGGCCACGCTCACCTGGGTGCCGTGGACCCACTCGCGGCTGGCCGGCTCGTCCGGATACGGCGCGGGCATCACCTCGCCCGGCTGGTACCACCACCTGTTCACGCGGATCGACGACCCGATCGCCCGCTGGTTCACCCGGGTGGCCGGCGCGCTGCGCGCCCGTGACCTGCCGGTTTCCAGTGCGCACATCATCGAGTCGGTGCGACTGGCCGACACTCTGGCCGCGCTGCGTGGTCGTCCCGCGCCGGGGTTGTCCGAGGTCACCGATGCCACACGGTCGGTGCTCTGCGACGGCGACGAGTCGATGCTGCGGTTCGTCAGCGACGAACTGGTGGTCGGCGAGGCGCTCGGTTCGGTGCCCGAGAGCACGCCGACCGTCCCGCTGGATGCCGACCTGCGCGCGCAGGCGCGCACCCTGCGGCTCAAACAGCAGGCTCTGGCCCAGCAGTTGGACCTGGATCTGCGCAAGGACCGCGATGTGGCCAGGTCACATCTGCTACATCGGCTGCGACTGCTCGGAATCGACTGGGGCACACCCGTCACCGGCGAGGTCCGCAATACCGGCACCTTCCGCGAATCGTGGGCGCTGCGGTGGGAACCGGGCCTGTCGGTCGCGGTCATCGAGGCATCGCGCTGGGGCACAACCATCCGCACCGCGGCCGAGGCGAAGATCCTCGACCGCGCCGGCGCCTCCGACGCCACGGTCGCCGATATCAGCGCGGCCCTGGAGGCCGCGCTCCTGGCCGACCTCGGCGGCGCGGTGGACGGTCTGGTCGCTCGCCTGGAGGCGGTGGCCGCGCTGGATCACGACGTCACGCACCTGCTGGCCGCACTGCCCGGACTGATCCGCACCCTGCGCTACGGCGACGTCCGCAGCACCGACCTCGGCGCGCTGGCGCGGGTGGCCGACGGCCTGCTCCTGCGCATCTGCGCCGGATTGCCCGGCGCCGTCACCGGTCTCGACACCGATGCCGCCACCGAACTGCGCGGCCTGATCGACGCCACCCACGTCGCCATCGCGACCCGTGACGATGCGGACGCCACCCGGTCCTGGCTGGCGGCACTGAGCCTGGTGGCCGACCGCGACGATGTGCACGGGGCGCTGGTGGGCCGCGCGGTTCGATTGCTCTGCGATGCGGAAATCATCGCCGACGCCGAGGCCGCGCGCAGGCTGTCGGCGGCCCTGTCGATCGGCCACAGCCCGGCCGAGAAGGCGGCGTGGATCGACGGCTTCCTGGGCGGGCGTGGCCTGCTGCTCGTCCACGACCGAGACCTGTTGCGGCGCATCGACTCCTGGCTGCGCGAGCTGGACGAGGAGCAATTCGTCGCGACCCTGCCGCTGCTGCGGCGCACCTTCGGCGCTTTCGAGGCGGGAGAACGACAGGCCATCGCCCGAGCCGTCCGGGACGGCACGCCCGCGGCCGCGCCGCAGCGCGACCACTCCGGGCCGGACGCCGCCCGCGGCGCGCTGGCCCTGCACGCGGCAACCGAAATTCTGGCGGGCGCACGATGATTCGAGCCGAGAGGAGCCGACGATGACCCATATCGAATTGGATGAAGTGCAGGCCCGGCGCTGGCGACTGGTCCTCGGTGCTCCCGCCGAGGCGGGGCTGGGCGGGCTCGGTACCGCCGAGGACGCGGCGATGGACCGAGCGCTGTCGGCGCTCTACAACGCCAACGAGCACACCC
>Ga0164242_10005589_pt1 | contig 13977 bp, 10 predicted proteins | sample OricomgcompostMG_FD_108783 | JGI IMG/M metagenome (GOLD analysis project Ga0164242, IMG submission 108783) | Miracle-Growth compost microbial communities from Emeryville, California, USA - Original compost - Miracle growth compost (MG) ...
ACCCCGCCGACCCCGAGCAGATCTACCGCTGCGATCTCACCTGGCTGACCTCACGCTGGTCGTGCATCTTCGGCGCCGGCTGCCACGGCATCGAACGGGGAAGGCCCGACGACGGCTGCTGCAGCCATGGCGCCTTTTACTCCGGCCGCGACGACGAGTCGCGGGTTCGCAGGTTCGCCGCCGAACTCACACCTGAGATCTGGCAACATCACAAACAAGGCCAGAAAAGCATCACCGAAGTCGACGACGGCAAGCGGCGCACTCGCCGGGTCGACGACGCCTGCATCTTCTTGAACCGACCTGGATTCGCCGGCGGCGCAGGTTGCGCGCTGCACGCCCTGGCGTTGAAGACCGGCCGGCATCCGCTCGAAACCAAGCCTGACGTCTGCTGGCAACTGCCGATCCGGCGCACGTTCGACTGGATCGAGCGACCCGATGACACGAAGGTGCTGGTGGTGACGATCGGTGAATACGATCGTCGCGGCTGGGGCGCCGGCGGGCACGACCTGCGCTGGTGGTGCACATCGTCGCCCGAAGCGCACGGTGGCAGCGAACCGGTCTACGTGTCGTACGCCCCCGAACTCACCCAGCTCATGGGAGAAAAGGCGTACGCCGAACTGGCCAAGCATTGCGAACGCCGGCTCGCCGCACCACTGCCGGTAGCGCCGCATCCCGCCGATCCCAGCGATCCTGAGATGCGCTGAACTTTCCTTACGCTGCAGTGGTTCTTGTACGGCTCCGGGGCTAGCTCGGGCGTGCGTTTTTGTCAGCAGGCGCAGATACGGTTTTGGCATGTCGAGTTCGAGCACCGCGTTTACCCACCCCGCGATGGAGGCGGTGGCGGGGATCAGCGCGTGCCTCGACACATTGTCCGAGACGAATCTTTGGTCTTTGACGACAGGCGAGCTCGCAACGCTCGTGCTCGCGTTCGAGACCGCCATGCGGCGCGCGGTGGCCATGCAGGTCGAGCTCACCGGCAAGGCAGAGACGATGGCCGTCGCCGAGCACGAAGGCGCGACATCCTTGCCCGCATGGCTGAAAGCCACCGCCGACGTTGCGCCCGGCGTCACGAAGGCCCGGCTAGCGCTGCGTCGCGCGCTCATCGATTTTCCCGTCACCGCGCAGGCGTTTCGCGCGGGTGAAATCAGCATGCCCGCCGCAGAAGCCGTCTGCGCCGCGATGACGGCGTTACCGGGCGGCGTGTCGGCCGACCTGACCCGCCCGGTCGAGCAATTGCTGGTCGACACCGCGCGCGAAGAAGGCGCCCGCGCGGTGGTGCGTCGTGCAGAAGAAATCAGCCACCGGTTCGACCCCGAGCAACTGGAGCCGGCCGAGGCAGCGCAGGCCGAGCGCAACCGGCTGCGCATCACGCTCCGGCACGACGGCACCGTCGCGATACGCGGCGTGTTCGATCGCGAAGCCGGCGCGCTCGCGTTCGCCGTCCTCGGGCCACATGCGGCGCCCGCGCCGGCCGAAGGCGGCATGCCCGACTCGCGTGACGCCGAGTCTCGCTACGCCGACGCGCCCGTACGGGTGCTGCGAATCGCGTCCTCCGCGAGCCCCAGCGTGCGTGGCGAACGGCCGCACCTCATGGTCAGCATCGGGTTTGACGCGCTCGTCGGCGCGCTCAACGGGCGGCTCGGCCCACTGAACCGCTCTGCGGCCCGCGCTCTGCCCGGCGCCGCCCCCGGAGCGCTTCTCGACACCGGCGCCACGATCTGCGCCGGCGCCGCCCGTCGTCTCGCGTGCGATGCCACGATCATTCCGGTTGTCTTGGGCGCCAAGAGCGAACCCCTCGACATCGGCCGCGCCACCCGGGTGATCCCGAAATCGCTACGGCGCGCGCTCGTCCAGCGCGATCAGGGCTGCGCGATGCCAGGCTGCGAGCGGCCGCCGGCCTGGTGCGACGCCCATCATGCGCTTGCGTGGTGCCTGGGTGGGCAGACCAGCCTCGAAAACACCTGTCTTCTATGCGAAAGGCACCACGGAATGGTCCACCGGCAACGGTGGCGGATCGAGATGCGCGACGCCCGTCCATGGTTCGTTCCACCGCCATGGATCGATGCGCGCCAAAGACCGCGACTGCACAGCCGCTACAAGGTCCGGTCGCTCGGGCCCTGACACTGTCGCCCCGCATGCCACTCGCCGGGACGACGCGCGCCACGCAGCCGGGGCTGCGCACGCCACCGTAGCGACGCTGCGGGGCAACGCGGCGGGGCAAATTGCAGGATGCGCCGCGTGCCCGTGGCGACCTGGGACGACGCGACGCCCAGCGGTCGGCGAAACACGGTAGGCGAAACGCGCCGGGCAGGAGTCTCAGCGCATTCGAAAGGGCTTGGGCGGTTCCGGGATGTCGATGCGCGGGCAGCTCGCGAGCGTGAGACCAGCGGCGGCGAGCGCCTCGTCGCAAAGCGACTCGACCGTGTAGCCGCAGCGGCTGCCGGTCACGGTGATCGTGGCCCGAAAAATCGTGATCTCGTAACGGGTCGGCATGCCGTACGCGACCTGAATGCTGCCGATCAGCCGCTCGCGGTCGGCGGCGCTCTCGCGCATGCCTTCCCACGGAAACTCGTAAAGCCGCCAGCATCCAGGCTCGGCGTGCCAATGCCCGCCATTGCTCACGGATTGCCGGCGCAGCTCGTCGAGCACGAGCCGGGCGTTCGTCTCTGAAAGCACCGCCGCCGGGCGAATCACCTCGGTAACCGTGAGGTCGTCGTAGAGCAGACTTGCCAGCGTTTCCATGGCTTCGCCACGGGCGGCGTCGGTGCGCCGGCCATTCAACCGCTGCTCAATCATCATCGCCGGAACCGCCCTTTCTCACCTCGAAGCTCTGGGACGACTGCACTATCGACCCTCCCTTGCGTCGTATGAGCAACTTTTCCTTACGTGCCAAGAGATTGCGCCGTGTGGCAAGCGATTTGCGCCGAATGGCGGCGTCCGATTAGACCGGTGGTCGCGCTGGGTTTACGCCAGCCGATCCACAGCGCGCCGGTGCGGTCCCCGAATCGTGTCGGCGCCCGGCACTAGCCTTGGGCCATGCCGAAGAACGCCACCAAGAGCACGACCATCCGCCCGCCCTACCGCTGCGGCGAATGCGGGTGGGAGTCGCTGAAGTGGGTGGGCCGCTGCGGCGAATGCCAAGCCTGGGGCACGGTCGAAGAGATCGGCACGCCGCGCCTGCGCACCGCGGTGGCGACCGCCGTCACGAGCGCCGCCCAGCCCATCGGCGACATCGACCCCGAAGCCGCCCGCAGCCGCCCGACCGGGGTCGACGAGCTCGACCGTGTCCTCGGCGGCGGCCTGGTGCCCGGCGCCGTCGTGCTGCTGGCCGGTGAGCCTGGCGTCGGGAAGTCGACGCTGCTGCTTGAGGTGGCCGCGAAATTCGCCCGGCCAGACGCGCGCACGCTCTACGTCACAGGCGAAGAGTCGCGCGCACAGGTCCGGCTGCGAGCCGACCGCGTCGGCGCGCTCTCGCCCGACCTCTTCCTGGCGGCCGAGACCGATGTCGGCGCCGTGCTCAAACACGTCGACGACGTCGGACCAAGCCTGCTCGTCGTCGACTCCGTGCAGACGATGGCTGTCGCCGAGATCGACGGCGCCGCAGGCGGCGTCACGCAGGTGCGACAAGTCGCCGCAGCGTTGATCGCGGTCGCGAAAGAGCGCGGCATCGCGACAGTGCTCGTCGGGCACGTCACCAAAGACGGCTCGATCGCCGGGCCCCGCGTGCTCGAACATCTCGTCGACGTCGTGCTGCAGTTCGAGGGCGAGCGGCATTCGCGGCTGCGGCTGGTGCGCGCGGTCAAGAACCGTTACGGCGCCTGCGACGAAGTCGGCTGTTTCGACCTCGGCGAGCGGGGCATCGTCGGTCTGGCCGACCCCAGCGGCCTGTTTCTCACTCGTCGCTCCGATCCGGTGCCGGGCACCTGTGTCACCGTCGCCCTCGAAGGGCGCCGGCCCATGGTCGCCGAAGTGCAGTCGTTGGTGGCGCGATCGAATCTGGCGACGCCGCGCCGTTCGACGTCCGGCCTCGACAGCGCCCGGGTGTCGATGGTGTTGGCGGTGGCCGAACGGCGAGCCAACGTCACGCTCGGCGGCGCGGATGTCTTCACCGCCACGGTCGGCGGCGTGAAACTCACCGAGCCGGCGAGCGATCTTGCGGTGGCTCTCGCGGTCGCGAGCGCGGCGGCCGATCGTCCCCTCCCTGCCGGTCTGGTCGCGGTCGGCGAAGTGGGGCTGGCGGGCGAGGTGCGCAGGGTCGACGGCGTCGAGCGACGGCTCGCCGAAGCGGCCCGCCTGGGCTTCACTCACGCGCTGGTGCCGCGAGACCCTGGCCGGCTGCCCGAGGGCATGAACGCCACCGAGGTCGACGACCTGCGACAGGCCATCGCTGGCGCCTTTCGGGCGGTCGTCATCCCGTTGAAACGTCGCTGACGCCGAATCGACCCACGAATCAGCCGTCCGCGCGCGCATAACCACGCTGGCGCGCGGCTAGAATCCCGATATCGCCCGATCTTCGAAAACATGGGAGCCAGGTGGCAGGCAACGAGCGCACCGATCGCCTCGACCGTGCGATCGACGAGAGGTTGCGCGTCACGCTAGCGACGATCGCGCCGGGCACCGAACTTCGCGACGCGCTCGAACGAATCTTGCGCGGCAACACCGGCGGGCTCATCGTGCTCGGCTTCGACAAGACCGTCGAGTCACTGTGCACGGGCGGGGTAAATCTCGATATCGAGACATCGGCGCCGTTGATGCGCGAGCTCGCAAAGATGGACGGCGCGATCATCCTCGACAGCGGCGGCGCACGAATCGTCAAGGCCAACGTGCATCTGCAGCCCGATCCGACGATCCCCACGAGCGAGTCCGGCACCCGGCACCGCACCGCCGAGCGCACCTCAAAGCAGGTCGGCTTTCCGGTGATCTCGGTGAGCCAGTCGATGCGCATCATCGCGCTTTACGTCGGCGGCCGCCGCTACGTGCTCGACGACTCCGGCGCGATCTTGTCGCGTGCGAACCAAGCGCTGGCCACGCTCGAACGCTACAAACTGCGGCTCGACGAGGTGTCGGGCACATTGTCGGCGCTCGAGATCGAAGACCTCGTCACCGTGCGAGACGCCGCCGCGGTCGCCCAGCGGCTGGAGATGGTCCGCCGGATCGCCAGCGAGATCGAGGGCTACGTCGTCGAGCTCGGCACCGACGGTCGTCTGCTCAGCCTGCAACTCGACGAGCTGCTCGCCGGCGTCGAGCCCGAACGCGAGCTCGTCGTCCGCGACTACCTGCCAACGCCCGCAGGCAAGCGCACGCGCACCGCCGACGACGTCCTTGCCGACTTCGATTCGCTGTCGTCGTCGGAGCTGCTCGATCTCAGCACGATCGCCCGGGTCATGGGCTATGCCGCCGGCGCCGACGCGCTCGACGCTCCGGTCAGCCCGCGCGGCTACCGGCTGCTGGCCAAGGTGCCCCGGCTGCCCAACCTTGTCGTCGACCGGCTGGTCGATCACTTCGGCGGCCTGCAGAAGCTGCTGGCAGCCGGGATCGACGATCTCCAGGTGGTCGAAGGCGTCGGCGAGACCCGAGCGCGTAGCGTACGTGAAGGGTTGTCGCGGCTCGCTGAGTCGTCGATCCTCGAACGATACGTATAGCTGCGCGCGAACAGGAGCAACGAGCATGCCGTTCGACCTCAACGAGCTTCTCGAGGCACGTCGCGGCGAGAACTACGAACTCCAGGCAAAGTTCGTCAACCATCAGGTTCCCCGGGTGCTGCACGCCATCGGATTCGACAAGATCTACGTCTCCGCCGAAGGCTGCTACCTCACCGACAGCGATGGCGACCGCTATCTCGACATGCTTGCGGGATTCGGCGTGTTCGGGCTCGGCCGCAACCACCCGGTGGTGCGCAAGGCGTTGCGCGATCTGCTCGACAGCGGCATCGCCGACATGGTGCAGTTCGATGCGCCGTTGCTCGCGGGCCTGTTCGCCGAGCGGCTGCTCGCGAAAGCGCCCGGCCTCGACCGCGTGTTCTTCTGCAACAGCGGCTCAGAGGCGGTCGAGGCGGCGCTGAAGTTCGCCCGCGCGGCCACCGGCCGGCCGCGCATCCTCTACCTCGACCACGCCTACCACGGCCTCACCGCCGGAACGCTCTCGGTCAATGGCGCCGCCGAATTCCGCAAGGGCTTCGGCCCGCTGCTGCCCGACACGGCCATCGCGCTAGGCGATCTCGAAGCGCTGCGGCGCGAGCTCAAGAAGGGCGACGTCGCCGCGCTGCTCATCGAGCCGATTCAAGGAAAGGGCGTGCATATTCCGCCCGCAGGTTTCCTCGCGGCCGCGCAAAAGGAGCTACGTGAGCGCGGGGCGCTGCTGATTTGCGACGAGGTGCAAACGGGGATCGGCCGCACCGGGAAGTTCTTCGCCCACCAACACGAAGGAGTGCAGCCCGACATCGTCGCGGTCGCGAAGGCGTTGTCGGGCGGCTTCATTCCAATCGGCGCGACCCTTGCCACCAAAGAGGTTTTCGAGAAGGTCTACTCCTCGATGGACCGCGTGTTCGTGCACGCCTCGACTTTCATGGGCAACGCCATGGCGATGACCGCCGGCCTCGCCACGCTCTCCGTCATCGACGACGACGGCCTCGTCGAGAATGCCGAAAAGACCGGCCGGCTTTTGCTTGAGCGGCTGCAACCCTTGGTCGACCGCTACGAGCTGCTCGCCGACGTGCGCGGGCGCGGGCTCATGGTAGGCATCGAGTTCGGCAAGCCGAAATCGCTGAAATTGCTCGCCGGCTGGAAGATGCTGCAGGCCGCGCGGCACGGCCTGTTCGCGCAGATGGTCGTCGTCCCGCTCTTCCAGCGGCACCGCGTCTTGACCCAGGTGGCCGGCGACCACATCGACGTCGTCAAGCTGATCCCGCCGCTGATCACCGGCGAGGCCGAAGTCGACACGTTCGTCGAAGCTTTCACCGACGTGATGGACGACGCCCACAAGGGCAGCGGCCTGATGTGGGATTTCGGCCGCACGCTGGTGACACAGGCCGTCAAGCGCTAGCGCCGGCCGCCGAAGGCCCCGATTGTTGAGGGTGAACGCGCGTTCTTGCACGCGCTGAGCCTCAACAGTCGTGAGATGCGCTGTCCACAGCCGGCGTCGGCGCACCCACCCGCACGCGCCGGGTCGGCCAGAGTCGCACCCATGCCAAGGCTCTCGAGCGCGCGCCGCCCCGAACTGCTCGCGGCCATGGCGGCCACCCAGGAGCAGGTCGTGAGCCGGGCCCAACTCACGTCAGCGGGTTACGACCGTGACGCCATCCGCCGGCTCGTCCGCACACGCCAGTGGCAGCCGATCGGGCTGGCGGTGCTGTTGCACGGCGGGGCGTCGTCGGCACGGCAACGCGAGTGGGCGGCGATCTTGACCGCGCCCGGCCTCGCCGCGCTGACCGGGCGAAGCGCCGCACGCGGCTACGGGTTGCGTGGATTCGATCCCGACGTGATCGACGTCGTCGTCCCTGCGACAGCGGATCCGGTCGCGATCGACGGCGTCCGGTGGCATCGATCGCGTCGGTTCAGCGCGCGCGACGTCGAGGTCGGACGCCGACCCGCCGTCGTCAAACGAAGCCGCGCGGTCGTCGACGCCGCAAGCTGGACGACGTCTCCCCGAACAGCCTGCGCGCTGCTGGCCGCGGCCGTGCAGCAGCGCGTGGTGGCCGCCTCGGCGCTGCGGCGAGAGTTGAGCGGCGTCGGAAAGCTGAGACACGGCGGCCATCTGCTCGCGGTGATCCGCGACATCGAGGGTGGCGCCGACTCCCTCTCGGAGATCGACTTCACCGTGATCGCCCGCCGGGCCGGGCTGCCGCCCCCGATCCGGCAGTCCGTTCGCCGCGACGCGCACGGGCGTCGTCGCTACCTCGACGCCGATTTCGGCACGTTCGTGGTCGAGGTCGACGGCGGCCTGCACATCCGGCCGCTCAATTACTGGGACGACGCCCGCAGGCAAAACGAGCTCGTCGTCGGAGGCGACCGGATCTTGCGGTTTCCGAGCATCGCGCTGCGGCTTGAGCCCGCCGTCGTCGAAGACCAGCTCCGGCGCGCGGCTATCGCGTTCGGCCTGCCCAAACGTTGAGAACGTTGCGGACGAGCGCGCGTACTTGCGCGCGCTCGTCCGCAACAAACGGCGAACGGGCGGGGGCGTCAGGCCGCGGCGACGGTGAGCAGGCGGCGCAGGTCGACCAGCAACACCGGGCTGCTCGCCGGACGCCGTCGCAGCACCTCGACCACGTAATGCGGCAGCCCCGCGGGAGGCGCCTCACCGGTCGCCACCAGATCGTCGACATCGTGGACGGCGGTCACCTGGTCGACCACCACGCCGACCGCTTCTAAACCGTCGGCGAGGACGAGCACATCGCCACGCGCGCCCTGCCGTGTGGCGGCGTCGCCCGCGCGAAGGTCGACGACCGGAAGCGGGTTGCCGCGCAGCTCGAGCAGCCCGGTCACCGGCGGCGTCATGCCCGGCAACACCTCAAGCCCGCCCAGCCGCACCACCTCACGCACCTCGTCCAGCCGGCAGGCCAGCTCGCGCTGCGCGAGCCGGAACGTGATGTAGCCGATCATCGCTTGTCCCGTCCCTTCGTGCCCCGAGGCGTGCCCTTGGGCTCGTCTTTGGCCATGCCTTTGGCGCGAGCCGCGCGTTCGGCCTGCATCGCCAGGCGAATGCAGAGCTGCACCAGCTCGCCGGCCTCGCGACCGCCGAAGAACGCGGCCACCGTCTCCGCCGGAAGCTCGCCGACGGTGGCGGCGGCCGCCCGGTATGCGCGGCCTGCGGCAGCCGGCTCCCCGAGCCGGTCCAACGCGCCGGCCAGCAGCAGATGCGCCGGCGCGCAGTCGGACTGCAGGTAGACCGCCTGCCGCAGCTCCCTCACGGCATCGGCATCTCGACCAAGATTCACAAGCGCTTCGCCCGCCACCACATGCGGGTCGACGAGCAGCGCGTCTTCGCGCACCGCGCGGGCGGCGGCCACCACGGCGTCCGCATACCGGCCGGCGGCCAGCGCGACCCGCGCCATCGCCAGGTGCTCTGCCGCTTTGGACGCCGCGTCACCGGGCGCGGCAGAGCCGGCCACGGGCGCCGATGGCGCGGACGCCGCCCGGTGGGCGGGCCCCTGCGCCGGCGGCACGGACGCCGCGGGCGCCCCGCCCAGCCGGGGCCATCGCGGTGGGAGCGCGGCGCCCTTCGGCAGGGTGACCGCCCTGCCCGCGCCGGCCGCGCCCCCGGACCCTGGCCGGCGCCGTCGGTCGCGACCACGGCGCTCCTGCAACAAGATCGGGGCGTCGCCTGCCTCGGTGCGCCGCTCGGGCAGCACCGCGCGGCGCTCGGCAAACTCACGCGGATCGTCACGCCGGTAGACGAACGCGTCACCGAGCGGCACCAACGTGAAGGCGTCGCTCATCTGCCAGAGCGTTTCGGAATGGCCCAAGAACAGGTAGCCGCCGTCGGAAAGCGCGGCGTGAAATCTGCCCATGAGCGCCTTGGTGGTGGCCCGGTTGAAATAGATGGTCACGTTGCGGCACAGCAGCAGGTCGACCTCGCCCGGCTCGAAAAGCGCCGGGTCGGTCACGAGGTTGTGCTGGCGCAGTTCGACGAGCTCGCGCACTTCGTCTCGCACCACATATGTGTCGCCGGAGACGGCAAACCAGCGGGCGATGTCGATCGGCTCGGCCATCTGCACCGCGCGGGGCCCGTAGCGTGCCGTCGCGGCGATCTCCAGCGCGCTACGTGAAACGTCGGAGCCGATGATCCGCACGTGCTCGCGGGTGGCCATCGGGAGCAATTCGCGAACGAGCATCGCCACGCTGTAAGGCTCCTCGCCGGTCGAGCATCCGGCGCTCCAAATCGTGAGTGGCCGGTCCTGCGTCACCGCGCGGCGAATCAGCTCGGGCAGCACATGCTGGCGCAGCGCCCGAATCTGCGGCGGGTTGCGGAAGAAATGCGTCTCTTGAATGGTGACGACGTCGATCAGCCGCTGCCGTTCGGCATCGCCGTTCGGTCCGGTCAGCAATCCCAGGTAGGCGGCCACCGACCCGACGCCCACGGCGTCCACCCGGCCCATCACTGAGAAATTCAGCGAGTCACGCCGGCTTTCGTCGTGCACCAGGCCCGCGGCAGTTTCCAAGATGCGCCGGAGCACATCGAATTCTTCGTCGGTCATCGCGGCCGTCACCGGTCCCCCCCAAACGGGTCGCCGAGCACGATCGCGACCAGCGAACGCGCGATCTCCGACAGCGGCAGGGTCCGCTGCACCGCGCCGGCCGCCGCGGCCGCGCCGGGCATTCCCCACACCGCGCTCGATTCTTCGTCTTGCCCGATCGTGATGGCGCCCGCATCGCGCATCGCCTTCAGGCCGCAGGCGCCGTCACGGCCCATGCCCGTGAGCAGGACGCCGATCGCGCGCGGCCCGATGCTCTCGGCGACGCTCTCGAACGTGGCGTCGACTCCAGGCACGTGAAATTGGGTGGCCGGAGGCTTTTCGATCGTGATCCGCAGCCGGTCGTGCACGATCATGTTGCGCGCGCTCGGCGCGACGGTCACCGTGCCGGGCAGCAACCGCAGGCCCGACGCCCCCACCCCGACCGGCAACGCGCACAGGCCGTCCAGCCAGCTCGCGAGGCCGTCGATGAATCCGTCCGCCATGTGCTGGACGACCACGATCGCCGGGCTGAAGTCGTGCGGCAACGCGCCGAGCACGTGCGCCAGCGCCTGTGGCCCGCCGGTCGAGGCGCCGATGGCGATGAGATCGACCGTGCCTTCGCGGGCGACCGGCAACGGTCGGCCCCCAAGCGCGGCCAGCCGCTCGGGCACGATCGGGATGAGCCCGCGGTTCTTGAGCTTGCCGCGCGGATGCGTGATCACCCGAACCCGGGCGGCCACCCGTACCCCGCGCCGCAACGCGTCGGCGTACGAGGCGCGGTCGGCGTCGGCGGCGGTCGGCCTGGCCACCACGTCGACGGCGCCGGCGGCGAGCGCCTGCGCGGCCCGGTCGGCGTCCCCCTCGGCGGAACACACCAGGATGGGCGTGGGCACGCTCGCCATGATCCGTTCGATGATCTCGATGGCGCTCATGCCCGGCAGGTCGAGGTCGAGCACGATCGCCGACGGCCGCAGCCGCTCGACCAGCGCCAGCGCGTCGCGCCCGGTGCGCGCCTCGCCTACCACCTCCAGGCCGGCCTCGGCCCCGATCGCGTTGCGCAGGAACCGGCGCTCGACGCCGGAGTCTTCGACGAGGACGACGCTGACCGGGCCATGCTCGCCACCGGGGTGAGCGAGGTGAGCGGCGCCCCAGCCGGACGACGCCGTGCCGGACGTGCTCGCGCCGCCTGAGGCTCCAGGCGTCCCCGGCGTGGAGGCAGCGGACGCGTTTCGCGCAACCGTCACCGTGGCCACTCCTCGACTCGTTCGCAGGCGGGCAAGCAGCGGACAGCCCGGACGGCCACGGCGACCCTCCCTCGCAGGCCGCCGTGCCCGGCGTTCTCCCTGTCGTCGCGAGGACGCGGTTTCTTGAGGCAAAGCGTGAGCCGCGACCGCGGCCCTGGCAGGATCGGCGGCGATGACCACACCGACGATCACGGCACCCCCGGCCAGCGCGCCGGCCGCCGAGCGAGGCGAGGCCCTCGTCCGCGACGTCACCCGCTGGTACGCCCGCTCAGCTCGCGACCTGCCGTGGCGGCGTCCGAGCGCGTCTCCCTGGGCGGTGCTGGTCAGCGAGGTCATGCTGCAGCAGACGCCGGTCGCGCGGGTGCTGCCCGCGTACGAGCGCTGGCTGGCGCGCTGGCCCGCGGCGTCCGACCTTGCGGCCTCGCCGGTGAGCGACGCGATCCGCGCGTGGGACCGCCTCGGCTACCCCCGCCGGGCCGTCCGGCTGCACGCGGCGGCGACGGCGATCGTCGAGCGGCACGGCGGGCGGGTGCCGGCGTCGCACGCCGACCTGCTCGCCTTGCCGGGGGTCGGCGACTACACGGCCGCCGCGGTGGCCGCGTTCGCCTTCCAGCAGCGGCATCCGGTGCTCGACACGAACGTGCGCCGGGTGCTGGCGCGTGCCGTGGCCGGCGCCGCAGGCGCGCCTGCGGCGGTCACGGCCGGCGAGCGCTCGATGGCCGACGCACTGCTGCCCGACGACGGCAAGCGCGCCGCACGGGTGTCGGTGGGGTTGATGGAGCTTGGCGCGCTGGTGTGCCGGGTCAGGGCGCCGCTGTGCGAGCGCTGCCCGCTGGCGCGGACCTGCGCGTGGCGGCTGGCGGGCGCGCCTGCCGGCGGGCCGGCCCGGCGGCCGCAACGCTACGAGGGCACCGACCGGCAGGCTCGTGGGCGGCTGTTGGCCGTGCTGCGGGCCAGCGCCACGCCGGTGCCACGCTCGCTCCTCGACGCCGCGTGGCCGGACGCCGCCCAGCGGGCCCGCGCGCTCGACGGGCTGGTGGCCGACGGCCTGGTGGCGCCGGTGGCACGGGGCCGCTTCGCGCTGCCCAGCTGAGATCCCCGCGACTGTCAGGCAGATCGAGGGTCCTTAACCTCGATCTGCCTGGCAGTCGATCAACGGCTGGCTACTCGGACGCCGACGCAGCCTCTGGACCGGTGGATGGCCCGGCCGCAGGGGTGGACGGCGCCGCCTTCTCCAAGATCACGGCGTCGGGCACCATGGCGGGCTTCGGCTCGCCGCGGAACGTGAACGCCGCCTCGGGCGTGTCGGGGTTCTCGACGTCGACGACGATGATCTGGCCCGACTTCAGCTCGCCGAACAGGATCTTCTCGCTCAGCACGTCTTCGATCTCTCGCTGGATCGTGCGCCGCAACGGACGCGCGCCCAGCACGGGGTCGTAACCCTTCTTCGCCAGCAACGCCTTCGCCGGCGCGGTGAGTTCGAGACCCATGTCGCGGTCGTGCATGCGGATGTCGACCTTGGCCAGCATGAGATCGACAATCGTGACGATCTCCGGCTCGGTGAGCTGGTGGAACACCACGATGTCATCGACACGGTTCAAGAACTCAGGCCGGAAGTGCTGCTTGAGCTCGTCCTGCACCTTCGACTTCATGCGCTCGTAGTTGCCCTGGGCGTCGTGCTCCTTGGTGAAGCCCATGTTGAAGCCCTTGGAGATGTCACGGGTGCCGAGGTTGGTCGTCATGATGATGACCGTGTTCTTGAAGTCGACGACCCGACCTTGAGCGTCGGTCAGGCGGCCGTCTTCGAGAATCTGCAACAGCGAGTTGAAGATGTCGGGGTGAGCCTTCTCGACCTCGTCGAACAACACCACCGAGAACGGCTTGCGCCGCACCTTCTCGGTGAGCTGCCCGCCCTCGTCGTAACCGACGTAGCCGGGAGGCGAACCGAACAACCGCGAGACCGTGTGCTTTTCCATGAACTCGCTCATGTCGAGCTGGATCAGCGAATCCTCGTCGCCGAAAAGGAACTCGGCGAGCGTCTTGGAAAGCTCGGTCTTACCGACACCGGACGGCCCGGCGAAGATGAACGAACCACCGGGGCGCTTCGGGTCCTTCAATCCGGCCCGCGTGCGGCGGATCGTCTGCGACAGCGCCTTGATCGCCGGCTCCTGGCCGATCACCCGCTTGTGCAGCTCGTCCTCCATGCGCAGCAGCCGAGAGGTTTCCTCCTCGGTCAGCTTGAACACCGGAATGCCGGTGGCGGTCGCCAGCACCTCGGCGATCAGCTCCTCGTCGACCTCGGCGACGACGTCCATGTCGCCGGCCTTCCACTCCTTCTCACGAGCCGCTTTCGCGGTGAGCAATTGCTTCTCGCGATCACGAAGGGACGCCGCCTTCTCGAAGTCCTGCGCATCGATCGCGCTCTCCTTCTCGCGGCGCACGCCGGCGATCTTCTCGTCGAATTCACGAAGGTCGGGCGGCGCGGTCATGCGGCGGATGCGCATACGCGAGCCGGCCTCGTCGATGAGGTCGATCGCCTTGTCGGGCAGGAACCGGTCGCTG
>Ga0164242_10005590_pt1 | contig 13976 bp, 27 predicted proteins | sample OricomgcompostMG_FD_108783 | JGI IMG/M metagenome (GOLD analysis project Ga0164242, IMG submission 108783) | Miracle-Growth compost microbial communities from Emeryville, California, USA - Original compost - Miracle growth compost (MG) ...
GACGGTGCAGTTCCCGGAGAACGTGGAGATGGTGATGCCGGGCGACAACATCTCGATCGAGGTGGAGCTCATCACCCCCATCGCGATGGAGAAGGAGCTCCGCTTCGCCATTCGCGAGGGTGGTCGCACGGTTGGTGCAGGAGTGGTTGCTGAAGTGATCGCTTAGAGGTATAGGGAGGCCGCTCGCTGCGGTTTGGCGGGCGGATGCAGTTCACCTGAGGGGAATATAACATCCCCGCACGTTGATACTTGCATCCTTGGGGACCCGGTGGTACATGCCGCGCCCCGTTTAGTCGCAGTTGCTCTGTGACAACCAGGAAGAGTCGTAGAGCGCCTCGGCAAGGTGCAGGCAGAAGAGGATTTTGACGAATGGCAACCCAGAAGATCCGAATCCGGCTGAAGGCGTACGACTCCAAGCTCCTGGATCAGAGCGCGGGGGAGATCGTCGAGACTGCTAAGCGCACGGGCGCGAAGGTGGTCGGACCGATCCCGCTCCCCACCCGGATCAACAAGTTCACGGTTCTCCGCAGCCCTCACGTCGACAAGAAGTCGCGTGAGCAGTTCGAGATCCGTACCCACAAGCGCCTGCTCGATATCCTCGAGCCGAACTCCCAGACGCTCGACGCGCTGATGAAACTGGACCTGTCGGCAGGCGTCGACGTCCAGATCAACTCTTACTAGCGCCTGGACGCATTCGAGGAACTGACCATGGCCAAGTTCGACGTCGTCGATCTGGATCTCAAGAAGGTGGCGGAGCTGGAGCTGTCCGACACGGTCTTTGGGGCCGAGCCGAACGAGAATCTGTTTTACGAAGTCGCGAAGATGCAGCAGATCAACCGCCGCCGCGGAACGGTGGCGGTCAAGAACTCCTCGCTCGTTCGCGGCGGCGGGAAGAAGCCCTGGAAGCAGAAGGGCACCGGGCGCGCCCGTCAGGGTTCGATCCGTGCTTCCCACTGGGTTGGCGGCGGCAAGGCGATGGGCCCCAAGCCCCGCGACTACTTCTACCGTCCCCCCAAGAAGGTTCGTCGCGGCGCCCTCCGCGCGGCGCTCTCCCTTCGCGTCAAGGAGAAGTCGCTGATCATCGTTGATCGGCTCGACTTCGGCTCCAACAAGACCAAGGTGGCGAGCGAGACGCTGATGAAGCGGCTCAAGCTTCAGAACGCCTTGGTGGTGGACGAGAAGGGCAACCTGAACCTGCACCGCAGCGTGCGGAACCTGGTTCACTTCGACGTGCTGCCGCCCGAGGGCATCAACCTCGAGTCTTTGCTCAAGCACAAGAGCCTGGTCCTGTCCTCCGCGGCAGCCAAGGCGCTGGAGGCTTCGCTCTCATGATTCCCACCAACGTCATCAAGGGCCCGCTCATCACTGAGAAGCTGGACAAGGCCCGCGAGAAGTTCCGGCAGTACTCCTTCCTGGTTGACCTCAAGGCCACCAAGCACGACGTGGCGAACGCGGTCGAGCACCTGTTCAAGGTCAATGTGGAAGGCGTCCGCACCGCGATCATCCGCGGGAAGACCAAGCGGGTCGGCAAGTCGATCGGCCAGCGGCCGAACTACAAGAAGGCGGTCGTGACGCTGAAGGACGGCGACAAGATCGAACTGTTCGAGGGCGGCGCGGCTTAGGCCTGCGCCACTTAGGAGCTCAGAATGGGCATCAAGAAATTCAAGCCGACCTCGCCGGCGCGCCGCCTGATGACGGCCTCGGACTTCGCGGACATCACCCGCGCCGTCCCTGAGAAGTCGCTGACCGCGCCTTTGCGCAAGTCGGGCGGCCGCAACGTCCACGGGCACATCACCCGTCGTCACCAGGGCGGTGGTCACAAGCGCCGCTTCCGCGTGATCGACTTCAAGCGGCTGGACAAGGACGGCGTCCCGGCCAAGGTCTTCTCGGTCGAGTACGATCCGAACCGCACCGCGAACATCGCGCTTTTGCACTACGCGGACGGGGAGAAGCGCTACATCCTCGCCCCGGTCGGTCTGGCGGTGGGCGACACGCTGGTGGCCGGCACCGAGGCGGACATCCGCCCGGGCAACTCGCTGCCGCTGATCAGCATCCCGGTGGGCACCGTGGTCCACAACGTGGAGCTCAAGCCCGGCCGCGGCTCTCAGATGATCCGCTCCGCGGGCAGCTGGGGACAGCTGATGGCCAAGGAGGCGGGCTACGCGCAGATCCGCCTGCCCTCCGGCACCGTGCGCAAGGTGATGCTGGAGTGCCGGGCCACCATCGGCCAGGTCGGCAACATCGAGCACGAGATCATCCGCATCGGCAAGGCCGGCAAGAGCCGCTGGCTGGGCATCCGTCCCACCGTCCGAGGTCTGGCCATGAACCCTGTGGACCACCCGCACGGCGGCGGCGAAGGCAAGAGCGGCCAGGGAAATCCGCACCCGGTGTCTCCTTGGGGCAAGAAGACCAAGGGTATGTCCACCCGGACCAACAAGCGGACCGACAAGTTCATCGTCAGCGGGCGCCGTCAGGGCCCTCGCAGCCAGTAGGGGATTTAGAAGATGGCACGTTCGATCAAGAAGGGTCCCTTCGTGGACGCGCACCTGGCCAAGAAGGTCGAGGAGCAGGGCAAGCAGGTGAAGCGCCAGGTGATCAAGACCTGGTCGCGCCGCTCGACCATCCTCCCCGAGTTCGTTGGCCACACGTTCGCGGTCCACAACGGGCGAAAGTTCGTCCCGGTGCTGGTCACCGAGAACATGGTCGGGCACAAGCTCGGCGAGTTCTCTCCCACGCGGACCTTCGGCGGCCACTCGGCCGAGAAGAAGGTCAGCAAGGGTCCGGGCGGTCGGTAAAGACGTTCCCCGCCTGTTGAAGGCGGGCCAAGAATTCAAGCCTCCGCCCAGTTGAGCGGAGGTCAGGGTGTCGGGAGTCGCATCCCCACCAGGAGACGGTGATGGAGTCGAAGGCGCATCTGAGGCATCTGCGCATGGCCCCCCGCAAGGTCGCGGTGGTGGCGGATCTCGTCCGGGGCAAGCCGGTCGGGGCGGCGCTCAACATCCTGAAGTTCACCCCTCGCGCGGCCGCCAAGCCGGTGGCCAAGCTCATCCAGAGCGCGGTCGCCAACGCCTCCGACCTGTCCAAGGGAGCGGTGGACGTGGACCGCCTGGTGGTGGCCACCATCTCCGTCGACCAGGGCACGACCGCCAAGCGCCACATGCCGCGCGCCATGGGCCGGGCGACGCCGATCCACAAGAAGACCAGCCACGTTCACGTGGTGCTCTCCGAGTCCTCCGGGAAGCGGAAGTAAACAAGTTTTAGGAGAAGAACTTTGGGTCAGAAAGTCCATCCGATTGGTTTCCGCCTCGGGATCATCAAGACCTGGGACTCGAAGTGGTTCGAGCACAAGAACTACGCGCTGTGGCTCCATGAAGACATCCGGATCCGCGAGTTCGTGAAGAAGTCGCTCAACCACGCCGGGGTCTCCAAGGTGGAGATCGAGCGCGCCGCCAACAACGTCCGGGTCAAGGTGCACACCGCCCGTCCGGGCATCGTGATCGGCAAGCGCGGCGCCGGGCTGGAGACGATCAAGAAGGACCTCCAGAAGTTCACCAAGAACGGGGTCTTCATCGACATCGTCGAGGTCCGCAAGGCGGAGACGGACGCCCAGCTGGTGGCGGAGAACATCGCCACCCAGCTCGAGCGCCGGATCGCCTTCCGCCGGGCGATGAAGAAGTCCATCCAGACCGCGATGAAGTTCGGCGCCAAGGGCATCCGGGTGTCGTGCTCCGGGCGACTCGGTGGCTCAGAGATGGCGCGCTACGAGTGGTACCGCGAGGGCAGGGTGCCGTTGCACACGCTGCGCGCGGACATCGACTACGGGTTCGCCGAAGCGAAGACCACCTACGGAAAGATCGGTTGCAAGGTCTGGGTCTGCAAGGGCGAGGTGCTCCCCACCAAGGGTGGCGCCGGCGCGGGGCAGAACCGCTAAACGTGACGGGGCGCGTTTCAGGCGCCCCATCGGGATACGACGATGCTTCAGCCTTCACGCACGAAATATCGCAAGATGCAGAAGGGCCGGATGCCTGGCAAGGCGTACCGTGGCTCTTCGATGTCCTACGGCGAGTTCGGCCTGGTCACCCTGCAGCCGGGGTGGATCACCAGCCGCCAGATCGAGGCGGCCCGTATCGCGATGACCCGCCACGTGAAGCGCGGCGGCAAGATCTGGATCCGGATTTTCCCTGACAAGCCGATCACCAAGAAGCCCGCCGAGACCCGGCAGGGTACCGGCAAGGGCGGCGTGGAGTACTACGTCGCGGTGGTGAAGCCCGGCCGCGTCCTCTACGAGATGGAGGGCATGTCGGAGGCGGTGGCCCATCAGGCGATGAAGCTCGCCCAGGCCAAGCTCCCGCTGCTCACCAAGATCGTCCACCGCAACGAGCAGTCGCTGTAAGGAGCGCACCGATCATGGCCACCACCGCAAAGGAACTCAGGGACCTGACGGTCGACGACCTCAGCCGCCGCGCCGCGGAGCTGAAGGAGACGATCTTCCAGGACCAGCTCAAGCTGCGCACCGGCGCCCTCGAGTCGCCCACCACGCGCACCGTTCATCGCCGCGAGCTGGCGCGCGTGCTCACCGTGCTGACCCAGAAGCAGGCCGCCGAGCACAAGGCGTAAGGGCGCGGCACCAAAAACTTACTTAGGGGCAGACGAAGATGGCTGAAGAGACCCAGAGCAAGACCCGCGGTCGCCCGAAGACGCGCGTGGGGATTGTCACCTCCAACAAGATGCAGAAGACCGTGGTGGTCACGGTGAAGCGCCGCGCGGCGCACCCGAAGTACGGGAAGATCCTCAACCGGCGCGAGAAGTACAAGGCGCACGTCGAGGATCACGACTACCCCAAGACGGTCACCATCCACGAAGGCGACCGCGTTCGGATCGCCGAAACCAAGCCGGCCTCCAAAGACAAGCGGTGGCGGGTGGTGGAAGTGCTCGAGCGCGCGACCAGCGTTTAGCGGCTTCCCCAACTAGAGAATGAGGAGACGGCGATGATCCAGATGTCCACAGTGCTCGACGTCGCGGATAACTCCGGCGCGAAGAAGGTGTACTGCATCAAGGTGTTGGGCGGGTCGAAGCGGAAGTACGCGTCGATCGGAGACGTGATCGTGGTCTCCATCCGCGAGGCGCTCCCCAACTCCAAGGTGAAGAAGGGCGACGTGGCCAAGGCCGTGATCGTCCGCACCAAGCGCGAGGTAGGTCGTCCGGACGGCAGCTTCATCAAGTTCGACGGCAACTCGGCGGTGCTCATCAACAAGGACCTCGAGCCCATTGGCACCCGCATCTTCGGGCCGGTGGCCCGCGAGCTCCGTGCCCGCAAGTTCATGAAGATCATCTCGCTCGCGCCGGAAGTCCTGTAAGGCGCGCTGTCGTTCTGGCGAGCAGGAGATTGCAATGCAGAAGCTGAAGGTTGGAGACACAGTCCAGGTCATCGCCGGCAAAGAGCGCTCGGAGAAGACCCCCTCGAGCAAGCGCGGCAAGGTGATCGTGATCGATCGCGAGGCCGGCCGGCTCAAGGTGGAAGGCATGCGCCTGGTCAAGAAGCACATCAAGAAGGGCGACCGGAAGACGCCGGAAGGCGGAATCGTGGACGTGCCCGGCACGATCGACCTCTCCTCCGTCCAGTTCGTCTGCCCCAAGTGCGACAAGGCGACGCGGGTGGGGATCAAGGTCGAAGGCGAGAAGAAGGTCCGCTTCTGTAAGAAGTGTGACGCGAGCGTTGACTAACCAAGCGCCTTCAGGCATGTAGGCCCGCCCCTTCCACCCGGAAGGGCGAGTCGAAACCAAAGGTTGCGCTGATCGGCGGGCGGATTGCCCTGAATCCCGCCGAAGCAGAGGGAACAAAGATGGCTGACGAGAAGGACGCGAAGGCGAAGAAGGCCAAGCGCGGCAAGAAAGAGGAAGTCAAGAAGGCGGGCTTCGCCGCGAACGTCGAGGAAGGTCTCGAGCGCAAGGCGGCCCGGATGAAGGTCCGCTTCCGCAGCGAAGGCGTGCCCTCCTTGATGAAGGAGTTCGGGTTCAAGAACCCGATGCAGGTCCCGCGTCTCCAGAAGATCGTGGTGAACATGGGCCTCGGCGAAGCGCTGGCCAACACCAAGATCCTGGAATCCGCCGTCGACCAGATGAGCGCCATCACCGGTCAGAAGCCGGTGATCACCAAGGCCCGCAAGTCGATCGCGAACTTCAAGCTGCGCGAGGGCCAGGCGATTGGCGTCGCGGTCACCCTCCGCGGGGACCGGATGTTCGAGTTCATGGACCGCTTGATCACGGTGGCGCTGCCCCGCGTCCGCGACTTCAAGGGCGTGTCGAGCAAGGCGTTCGACGGCAAGGGGAACTACACCCTCGGCGTCCGGGAGCAGATCATCTTCCCGGAAATCAACTACGACCAGATCGAAAAGGTGAAGGGGATGAACGTCACCTTCGTGACCAGCGCGAAGAACGATGAGCAGGGCCTGGCCCTGATGCGTCACTTCGGGATGCCCTTCCGGGCTTAAGGAGTTTTTTCGTGGCCAAGCTCTCGAAGATCGCGCAGGCGAAGCGCAAGCCGAAGTTCGCCGTTCGCAAGTACAACCGCTGCCCGCTCTGTGGCCGGCCGCGCGCGTTCCTGCGGAAGTTCAAGATGTGCCGCATCTGCCTGCGCAACCGTGCGCTGTCGGGTGAGATCACCGGCGTGATCAAGTCGTCCTGGTAGCCGGTTCACCGGCCGTCAGCCTCCAGAAGTCGGCGACGTCGCGAACCCCCGGGATGGGCCCGGCAGGCGCAACGGAGCCAGAGCAGGAGCGGTTCGCTCCTCGATAAGGTTCGAAGATGCCCGTCAATGATCCCGTCGGCGACATGCTGACCCGCATCCGCAACGCCTCCCGCGCGCGGCACGACAAGCTGACCTTCCCGGCCTCGAAGCTGAAGCTGGAGGTCGTCAAGGCCCTCAAGAGCGAAGGCTTCATCGCCGACTTCGCCGAGCACGACCTCAAGCCCCAGGGCGAGATCACCGTGCAGCTGAAGTACGGTCCGGACCGCAGCCCGGTGATCACCGGGATCAAGCGGGTCTCCACGCCGGGGCTCCGCCGCTACGTCAATGCGCGAGAGATCCCGCGCGTGCTCGGCGGCCTGGGCATCTGCATCCTCTCCACCTCGCGCGGGGTCATGGTCGACTCCGAGGCGCGCAAGCAGAAGGTGGGCGGCGAGCTCATCTGCACTGTTTACTAAGGGTTCACCACCATGAGCCGAATCGGAAAACTGCCCATCAAGCTCGGGGACAAGGTCAAGGCGACCCTCTCGGGCTCGACGATGAACTTCGAGGGTCCGAAGGGAAAGATGTCCTTCGTGGTCCCTGAAGGCGTCAAGGCCGAGATCAAGGCCGGCGAGGTGATCGTCACCCGCGACAACGACGGCCGGCGCTCGAAGGCGCTTCACGGCATGGTCCGCACCCTCCTCAACAACGCCGCGGTCGGCGTGGGCAAGGGTTGGGAGCGGAAGCTGGACATCCGCGGGGTCGGCTTCCGTGCGGAGGTCAAGGGCAAGGTGATCAACTTCGCGCTTGGCTACAGCCACCCGATCGCGTTTCCCCTCCCGGAGGGCGTGACCGCCGAGATGGACAAGGCCCCTCGCACCGAGGACGGCCTGCCCACCCTGGGGCTGACGCTCCGCTCTGCGGACAAGGAAGCGCTGGGCACCGCCGCGGTGAAGATCCGCGCGCTTCGCCCGCCGGAGCCCTACAAGGGCAAGGGCATCAAGTATTCGGAAGAGCGCGTTCGTCGTAAGGAAGGCAAGACCGGTACCGCCTAGCGCGTACCCAGCCGGGCTTCTTTGGGAGCCCGGCACTCATCCGGCGGGGGAATTCCCGATCGCCGCCGGAAGGAAAGGGCAACACCATGTCGAAGGCAGATCCCAGGATCAAGCGCAAGGAGCGCATCCGCCGCAAGCTGTCCGGTACGGCGGCGCGTCCCCGGCTCACCGTGTACAAGAGCCTCAAGCACATCTACGCCCAGCTGGTGGACGACACGACAGGGCAGACGCTGGCGTTCGCCTCTTCGCTCTCCAAGGAGCTGAAGGGGCAGGACGAAGGCGACAAGAAGGCGGACGCCAAGCGGGTGGGCACGCTGGTCGCGCAGAAGGCAAAGGCCGCGAAGATCGAGGAAGTGGTCTTCGACCGCAATGGTTTCCCGTACCACGGCCGGATCGCCGCAGTCGCCGATGGCGCGCGCGAGGCCGGGCTGAAGTTCTAACGAGATCGAAAGGAAGCACCCACAGTGGCAACTCCAATCAACCCCAACGATCTCGACCTCACCGATCGCGTGGTGAACATCAACCGCGTGGCCAAGGTCGTGAAGGGCGGCCGGCGGTTCTCGTTCGCCGCACTGGTGGTGGTGGGCGACGGCAACGGGCACGTGGGCGTGGGCCTGGGCAAGGCCAACGAGGTCCCCGAGGCGATCCGCAAGGGCGGTGAGAACGCGAAGAAGAACCTGTTCCGCGTTCCGCTCCAGGGTCACTCCATCCCGCACGAGGTGCTGGGTCACTTCGGCGCCGGCTGGGTCCTCCTCAAGCCGGCCTTCGAAGGAACGGGCGTGATCGCCGGCGGCTCGGTGCGCGCGGTGCTCGAGGCGGCCGGTATCCGGAACATCCTCACCAAGAGCCAGGGCTCCCGGAATCCCCACAACGTGCTCAAGGCCACCGTCAACGGCCTGAAGCAGCTCCGCTCGCCGGAGCAGGTCTCGCGCCTCCGCGGCCGTGAGATCGAGATCGCGAAGCACGCGTAAAAGGAAGAATCGCCATGGGTCTCAAAATCAAGCTCGTGAAGAGCTCGGCCGGCGCCTCCGAGTCGCAGTTGCGAACCCTGGAGGGGTTGGGCCTGAAGAAGTTCGGGCAGGAGCGGATCCTGAAGGACACCCCCGCGAACCGTGGGATGGTCTTCAAGATCAAGCACCTGGTGAGCAGCGAGACCGTCGCCGAGGAGGCGAAGCTCCGCCAGCGCATCAAGCCCCGCAAGGATCGTCTCCGCCGTGCCGCCCGTGCGGCCGAAGCCGAGGCCAAGTAGTTTCCGAAAAGGATTTCCAAGATGGCGACTCTCGAAAAACTCCAGCGTCCGCAGGCCTCGTGGCACCGCAAGAAGCGGGTGGGCCGCGGCCAGGGCAGCGGGCTCGGCAAGACGGCCGGCCGCGGTGGCAAGGGTCAGAAGGCTCGCTCCGGCAACATGCGGTTCGAAGGCTTCGAGGGTGGGCAGAGCCCGCTCCAGCGCCGGCTCCCGAAGTTTGGCTTCAACCCGCCGAACCGGGTCCACTACGCGGTGGTGAACCTGCGCGATCTGCAGCGGTTTGATGCCGGCTCCACCGTGGACGAGGCCGCGCTTCGCTCCGCGGGCGTGGTCAAGGGCCTGTGGGACGGCGTCAAGGTGCTGGCCACCGGTGAGCTGAGCAAGAAGATCACCGTGCGCGCCCACAAGGTGTCGGCGCAGGCGCGCGAGGCGATTGAGAAGGCGGGCGGCTCGGTGGATCTGGTCCCCCGGGTCGAGCACAAGCCGGAGGCGGCGGTGAAGGCCCACGCAGGCAAGGGCGTCAAGCAGCCCAGGCAGCCGAAGCCGGCCAACGCGTGAGCTGGAACAACCGTCTGCGCAGGACGTTTTGTGTCCCGCGGTCAGTTTGAGTAGGGTGCCGCGCCCCGGTTCATTCGAACTGGGGCGTTGGTGTTATCGAGCAACTCTTTCAGGACGGCTCTGACGTGGCATTCAAGGCGATCACCAACGTGTTCCGGGTCACCGAGCTCCGGAACCGGCTGCTCTACACGCTCGCCATCCTCGCGGTTTACCGGATGGGCATCTTCATCAGCTGCCCCGGCGTGGACCGGACGGCGCTGCACGCGTTCATGCAGGAGCAGGGCAAAGCGGGCGGGTTGGTCAACCTGTTCAACCTGTTCTCCGGCGGCGCGCTGGGCCAGATGTCGGTGTTCGGACTGGGGATCATGCCCTACGTCTCGGCGTCGATCATCATCCAGCTCCTCGCGGTGGTGGTGCCGACCTTCGAGCGTCTCCAGAAGGAAGGCGCGCAGGGGCGGCAGAAGCTCAACCAGTACACCCGGTATGGCACCATCCTCCTCTCCCTGATCCAGGGCGTGGGGATCGCCCGCTGGCTGGCCTCCCTCGGTCGGAGCGCCGCGCAGGGCGAGATCCACATGGACCAGGTGGTGGTCCCGCACGACACGCTCTGGTTCACCGTGATGACGGTGATCAGTCTCACCGCTGGCACCGCCTTCATCATGTGGCTGGGTGAGAAGATCACGGACCGCGGCATTGGCAACGGCATCTCCTTGATCATCTTCGCCGGCATCGTGGCCCGGTTGCCGTCCGCGACCTCGGAGATGTACACGCTCGCCAGCCAAGAGGTGGTCAGCATTGGCGCGATGATGGGGTTGGCGGCCTTCGTGGCGCTGGTGGTGGTGATCGTCGTCTACGTGGAGAAGGGCTACCGGCGGGTGCCGGTGCAATACGCCAAGCGGATGGCCGGGCGGCACATGTTCGCGGGCCAGGCGACCTACTTCCCGATGAAGGTCAACGTGTCGGGCGTGATCCCGCCGATCTTCGCTGGCGCGCTGCTCTCCTTCCCGGCGACGCTCGGGCAGTTCCTGCCGCCTTTGCGCTCCCTGGAGAACGCGCTCAACGGGAGCATGTGGCTCTACCAGGGCGCCTTCGTCATCCTGAACATCTTCTTCACGTTCTTCTACACGGCCCTGACCTTCAAGTCGGAGGACGTGGCGGACAACCTCAAGAAGCAGGGCGGGTACATCCCGGGCATCCGGCCAGGACGGCAGACGGCGGACTTCATTGACCGGGTCCTCAACCGCCTGACCTTCGGTGGGTCCATCTATCTGTCCGCGGTCTGCGTGATCCCGTCCGTGATCACCGGCGTGATGGGGGTCCGGTTCCCGTTCGGCGGGACCGCGCTCTTGATCATCGTCGGCGTGGCGCTGGACACCGTGCAGCAGATTGAAGGTCACCTGATCACGCGCAACTACGAAGGCTTCGCGGGCCCGCGCAACAAGCGGATCCGCGGGCGGGTTCGGATGGCGGCGTAAACCCGGCTGGCCGGAGGGCTACGTGGCCAGGCACATGGGGGAAGAGCGGATGAATTTGATCCTTCTGGGACCGCCGGGAGCGGGCAAGGGCACCCAGGCGAAGCGGATGAGCGCCGAGTGGGGGCTCATCCACGTCTCCACCGGGGACATCCTTCGAGACGCGGCCAAGCGCGGAACGGCGCTCGGGCTCCAGGCGAAGCCCTTGATGGATCAGGGCCAGCTCGTTCCGGACGCGGTGGTCAACGGCATCATCGAGGAATGGCTGAAGGGTCCGGAGGCCAGGAAGGGCTTCGTCCTGGACGGCTTCCCCCGGACGCTCCCCCAGGCGGAGGCGCTCAGCCAGGCGCTGGTCACCGCGAAGATGAGCCTGGACGCCGTGCTGTCCTTTGACGTGCCGGAGGCGGTGCTGGTGGACCGGATCTCCGGCCGGCGGAGCTGCCCTGCCTGCGGGTCCGTCTACCATGTGGTGGAGCGGCCGCCCGCGCGCGACGGCATCTGTGACAAGGACGGCGAGGCGCTGATCCAGCGGGCGGACGACACCCCGGAGAAGGTGCGGGAGCGCAACCGCCTCTACGAGCAGAAGACGGCGCCCCTCAAGGCCTTCTACGCGGAGCGGCACCTGCTGCGCCCGGTGGCGGGCGTGGGGACCCCGGACGGGATCTTCGCGGACATCCGCAGGGTGCTCGGGAAGGCGGCGTAGGGACTCTCACGATGGGGCAGGTGGAGCTCAAGAGCCGGGACGAGATCGCGCTGATGCGCGACGCCGGCAGGATCGTGTGCGAGATCCTGGACGAGCTCGAGCGGTCCGTGGCGCCAGGGGTGACCACCTGGGAGCTGGACCAGCTCGCCGAGAAGCTCATCCATCAGAAGGGCGCCAAGCCTGCGTTCAAGGGCTATCAAGGCTTCCCGGCGTGCCTGTGCGCGTCGATCAACCACGAAGTGGTCCACGGGATCCCCTCCAAGAAGCGCAAGCTGGAGGCGGGCGACCTGATGAAGCTGGACTTCGGGGTCATCTACAAAGGCTACTTCGGGGACTCGGCGCGCACCGTCCCGGTGGGGAAGGTGACCGCGGAGGCCCAGGCGCTCCTGGACGCCACCCGCGAGTCGCTCTACGCCGGGATCCACGCGATGCAGCCGGGGAACCGCCTGGGCGACATTGGCGCGGCGGTCCAGCGGCACGCGGAGGGAAAGGGCTTCTCCGTGGTCCGCGACTTCGTGGGGCATGGGATCGGAAAGAAGCTGCACGAGCAGCCGCAGGTCCCCAACTTCGGCCAGCCGAACACGGGGATGAAGCTCCGCCCCGGAATGGTGCTGGCGGTCGAGCCCATGGTGAACGTGGGCACCTTCGAGGTGGAGGTGCTGGACGACGAGTGGACGGCGGTGACCGCGGACCGGAAGCTCTCCGCCCACTTCGAGCACACCATCCTGATCACCGAAGAGGGGCCGGACATCCTCACCCGGGCGAGGGGGAAATAGGCGCCGGGGCGGGGCGGTTTTCAGGAATTGGCCGTTCCGCGCAAGCTCCTGCTTGCATGTCTCTAGGTTTCGATGCTATGCGCCCGCGCTTCGCTGCATCTTTTTTTTGCTGCATCTCTTTGAGGTAGTCATTTGCCGAAGGACGATTCGATCGAAGTTGAGGGGGTCGTGATGGAGCCCCTTCCCAACGCGATGTTCCGCGTGGTGCTGGAGAACGGCCACAAGGTGCTCGCGCACATCTCGGGGAAAATGCGGATGCACTTCATCCGCATCCTGCCGGGTGACAAGGTCAAGGTGGAGCTGTCGCCGTACGACTTGACCCGCGGCCGAATCACCTATCGAGCCAAGTAGCCATTCGACTTCAACGGTTGAGGAAGGAAGAGCAGTCACCATGAAGGTTCGCGCGTCGGTGAAGAAGATCTGTGACAAGTGCAAGGTGATCCGCCGCAAGCGGACCGTGCGGGTGATCTGTCCCTCCAACCCCCGGCACAAGCAGCGTCAGGGCTAGCCTTTCAAGCCCCATTCAAAAGGATTGAACGAAGATGGCTCGTATCGCTGGCATTGACCTCCCGCCCGGTAAGCGCGCGGTGATCTCCCTGCAGTACATCTACGGGATCGGCAACAAGTCCGCCCATGACATCATCACCAAGGCGGGGATCGATCTCACGACCCGGACCAAGGACCTCACGGACGAGCAGGCCCGGAAGATCCGCGAAGTCCTCGAGGCCGACTACAAGGTCGAAGGTGACCTCCGCCGCGAAGTGACGATGAACATCAAGCGCCTGATGGACCTGGGCTGCTTCCGTGGGCTCCGTCACCGCAAGGGTCTCCCGGTGCGCGGTCAGCGGACCCACACCAACGCGCGCACCCGCAAGGGCCCGAAGCGTGGGATCGTCCGCCCCAAGGCCACCGCGCCGGCGGGTCGCTAACCTCTCCCATTCACTGGCCCGGCTGACGGGCTGATCACCTTCACACCGGAGCTCGTTTCCAGATGGCCGAAGAGAACGTCCCCGCCGCGCCCGCCCCCGTCGCTGCTGTTGAAGGCGCGGAGGCCCCCGCGGCGAAGAAGTCGAAGCGGAAGAACAAGAAGAACATCCTCAACGGCGTGGTCCACATCCAGTCCACGTTCAACAACACGCTGATCACCATCACCGACGTTTCGGGGAACGTGATCTCGTGGTCCTCCGCCGGCGCCCGAGGCTTCAAGGGCAGCCGCAAGTCGACCCCGTTCGCCGCCCAGGTTGCTGCCGGTGACGCCGCCGCCAAGGCGATGGAGCACGGCCTGAAGAACGTCTCGGTGATGGTGAAGGGCCCGGGCGCTGGCCGCGAGTCGGCGCTGCGCGCGCTGGCCGCCGCCGGGCTGAAGATCAGCCTGATCCGCGACGTGACCCCCATCCCGCACAACGGCTGCCGTCAAGCCAAGCGCCGCCGCGTCTAAC
>Ga0164242_10005591_pt1 | contig 13975 bp, 10 predicted proteins | sample OricomgcompostMG_FD_108783 | JGI IMG/M metagenome (GOLD analysis project Ga0164242, IMG submission 108783) | Miracle-Growth compost microbial communities from Emeryville, California, USA - Original compost - Miracle growth compost (MG) ...
AGGAACAGATGAAGAAGGTTCCTGCGGATGAGCAGAAACAGCCCCTCCCACAGCAGGTCGGTCGCTATAAGGGTGCCATCGAGATCGACGACCAAAGGTATCGCATTGCGGTCGGAACGCGCGTCCATTGTTGCCTTACCTTGCCTGACTGCACCGCTTGGCGTGCGCTTGTCCGGCGGGTATAGGCCGCGGATACTTCCGAATACTGAATCGGCTCGCCCGAAAACCGGCAAATTCGGCAGAAGAGCTAATAAAGGGTTGGCAGAACTGCTCGCTTTTTTACGATATTGGACGAGATCTACCGAATCGACACGGAAGTGGCCGTGATCTCGATCATCTCGGCGCCGGTCAGCGCCTCGCTCTCGCCATCGGGAAAGGTGACGAGACAACCGTTCGCGCAAAAGTCCGCGCTCTCTCCGGCGGGAATGGTGATCGCGGACCGCCCGCCTCCATCGTCGACGATGATCGTCTGGCTTGTCGCGTCCTTGTTGGTCACGCTTGCCGCATCGGCGCCGGTCGCCGCTGCTATGGCGGCAATGGCCGTAAACCACAGGGACTTGCTGATGCTGGCCATCTCATTGCCTCGGCTGGTTGGGATGGTCGCAGACACTATGTCAGTGCGGAAATGCAATCAATCTCCGCCTCAGACTGCCCCTACCGGGTGGGGCGCCGCCGGCGCGCTTTTTTCCTGAGCCGCTTCGGTAACGTCCTCTTTCTGTGTAGACGCGGCGCCGGAGGAACGAAGCCATACATCGCGTTGCGGAAACGGTATTTCGATCTTTTCCGCCGCGAAAGCATCGAGGATGGCGAACCGTATGTCGTTCTGAACCGTCATCTGGTTCATCACATCCGCCAGATAAACGCGGACCTCGAAATTGAGCGAAGAATCGCCGAAGTCGGAAAACAGCACGAAGGGTTCAGGATTCTTCAGCACCATGGGATGGCCTTTGGCGATATCCAGCAAAATCTCGTGAACGCGACGCGCGTCGGAGCCGTACGCGACACCGATCGCGATTTCGAGCCGCCCCAGCCTGTTGCGATGGGTCCAGTTGCCCACCGCCGAATTGATCAGTTCCGAATTTGGGAGGATAACGCTCTGCCGCTGGAACGTCTCGATTTCTGTCGCCCTGACGCTGATCTTTTTGACAATGCCGGAAGTGCTGCCGGAAATGATCCAGTCACCCACCTTGAAGGGGCGTTCCGCAAGCAGGATCAGCCCCGAAACGAAGTTCGAAACGATGTTCTGGAGCCCGAAGCCGATGCCGAGGGAGAGCGCGCCGGCGACGAGCGCGAGGCTGGAGAGATTGATCCCCGCAACCGAGATGCCGATCAAGGCGGCAATCGCGACGCCCGCATAGCCGATGGCGGTGCGGATGGAATCGCGGACGCCCGAATCCACCCTTCGCCGCGACATGACCGTGCCGTCGACCCAGTTCTGGAACCAGCGGCTGATGAAATAGCCGATGACGAAAATCAGTATGCCCGAGGCAATGCCGGTCAGGGAAAAGGAGACCGAGCCGATGCGGATTTCCGACGCGAGCCGGTAGCCCCAGCCGCGTATGTCCGCCCAATGGAAGCCCCATTGCAGCAGGATGAGCGGAATCCCCCACAAAAGCGTGAGAAGGTTGATCAAAACACCGATCGCCAGCGCCATCTGATCGAGGGTGGCTTCGTCGAGACGATATCTTTCCCTTAGCCTCTGGCCAATCGCGGTGTTCGAGAACGCATCTTCCTGCGATATGGCTCGCGCGCTCAGCAAGCCGATATACATCGTGATCAGGATCGCGCTCGTGATGACGGTCTGCTGCGCCAGGAAGCGCGCGAAGCCGATATAGCCAAGCAGAGCGGCGGCCAGTGTGACGGCGCCCAACAGGAAGAGGAAGAAGCGAAAGGCGGCGGGCCATCTCCTCGGCCTCCCTTCCTGATCGGAGAAAGGTTTGACCAGCCCGACCAAGATGACGAGCATGCCGACGATCACTGTCGCGACGAAGCTTTTCGCGACTGTGAGCGAGAGCGGCGAATGAAGGATCTGGTTGAAGCGCCCGAGCACGAAATCGGCAGCCACGGCAAACGCCATTCCGTTCGCCAGCCGAATGAGGACATGGCCCGCATGCGGCTCTACCCCGAGAAGCCGCCATTGCGGCAGTCTCGGCGAGAGCACCGCTCGCGACAGGCGATAGACAAAGAAAAGAGTGGAAAACGCCGAGCAGAGCGCCACCGCTATTTCCTGAATATCGGGCTGGAAGACCCCGAAATAGCTGTAAAAATACAGGATGGTGAACAGGAAAAGGGTGACGGCCAGCGTCGGCAACAAGGTGGACCAGAACGCCACCGAAAGCCTCGCCAGGTAAGAAACCTCGTTTCGGGCGGCATCAGGCTCGATCAGATGGCCGAACACCCGGCGCCCTCCGACCAGAAAAACCAGCGCGACCGCGAGCGCGAGCGCGGTCGCGGCGAGCGCGGAAAGCAGCTTGTTCTTGACGACAAAGACAACCCAGGATCCGACAGACTGCCCGAGCTTGGCGAGTTCCTGCCGAAACTCCGTGAATGTCTGCAGGTTGAGCGAATAGCCGAGATCGTATTGGCGCGACAAAACCCGTGCGAAAAGATCACGGCGGATTTCGCTTATCTTGTCTGCGGTACGGTTCGCCTTTGCCTCAGCCTCGTCCGCCTTCGAGATCAGTGCGTTTATCTGGTCCCTCTCGGTCGCCAGATTGTTTCGCTGAGAAGCGACGTCGGGGGATTCGGCCGGTGCGCCAGGCCCGGGCGGGTTGCCCAATTGCTTGAGGCGATTGTCGACCTCCGTCAGGCGTGCATTGAGCGCCGTGACAGCATTTTGAAGATCGCTCGCCGTCTGCTGGAGAGCCAACCGCAAATCGGTAAGCTTGGAGTCGCTATGGGAGTCTTCGTCGACTTGCCCTTCCAAGCCCGCGGCCTTCTGGACGAGATCGTTTACGCCCGGCTGCTGCGCCGCCACGACCGGTGACGCATTGGTGTTCTGATTCGCGGCTCCCTCCGCCGATGCGGAGAATGGCGCCGCGAACAGGCAGCACAGCAATATAAGCCGCAAGAAACCCGAAAAACGCCTGCTGATGGATGTCTTCACGAATACTCCATCCATTCCGATCCAGCGCCATTGATAGTTTCGGCCAGCGAATCGGGCAAGCGCGTCGCGCCCGCTTCGCTGTGGAGGTCGGCGTTGCGAAAAGCCATGGCGCTTTATTGGCTTTCGCTCGCTCTTGCCGCCCTATAGGCTCGCACATCCCCTGAAGCATGTCGCCCGGCTGTGGGAACCGATTCGGGATAGCGCCATGCTCGAACAAGGGATAAAGCGCGTCGCGTCGCTCCATTGGCGAAGCGCTTTAGTCTGGGTCTGGCAGGAAATTATGGCGGAATATTCTGCATTCGCACTTTTGCGCAACGCGTTACATGGAAACCGGGATTGGAAGCCCGCCTGGCGCAAGCCGGATCCGAAACCGTCCTATGACGTGATCATCATCGGCGGCGGCGGTCACGGGCTTTCGACGGCCTATTATCTCGCCAAGGAGCACGGCATCACCAATGTCGCGGTGCTCGAGCGCGGCTGGCTCGGACAGGGCAATATCGGCCGCAACACGACGATGATCCGCTCGAACTATCTCCTGCCTGAGAATTCTCACTTTTACGAGCATTCGGTGAAGCTGTGGGAGAATCTCTCGCACGATCTCAACTACAATGTGATGTTCTCGCAGCGCGGCGTCCTCAACCTCGCCCATACGCCGGCGCAGCTCGACGATTTCGCGCGCCGGGGCAATTCCATGCGCCATTGCGGGATCGACGCGGAACTGATGACGCCCGACGAGATAAAACGCTTCATCCCGGCGCTCGATATATCGGTCGGCGGCCGTTTCCCCGTCGTTGGCGGCTTGATCCAGCGGCGGGCGGGCACGGCCCGGCACGACGCCGTCGCCTGGGGCTATGCGCGTGGCGCCGATCGTCGCGGCGTCGATATCATCGAAAATTGCGAAGTGACCGGCTTCCTGCGTGACGGCGACCGCATCGTCGGCGTCACGACCACGCGCGGCGAGATCAGGGCGGAGAAGACGGCGGTCGCCGTCGCGGGCAATACCGGCGCCGTCATGAAACTCGCCGGCATCGAGCGGCTGCCGATCGAAACGCATGTGCTGCAAGCCTTCGTCTCGGAAGGGTTGAAGCCTTTCATGGACAGCGTCGTGACTTTTGGCGCGGGCCACCTCTATGTCACCCAGTCGGACAAGGGCGGCATGGTCTTCGGCGGCGACATCGACGGCTATAACACCTATGCCCAGCGCGGCAATCTGCCGATCGTCGAGGAAGTCATGGCCGAGATGGTTGCGCTGTTCCCCGGCCTCGCGCGCGTCAGACTCCTGCGCTCCTGGGGCGGGCTGATGGACATGTCGATGGACGGCACGCCGATTATCACCACCGGTCCCCTTCCCGGCATGTACCTCAATTGCGGCTGGTGTTACGGCGGCTTCAAGGCAACGCCCGCCTCGGGCTGGTGCTTCGCCTATACGATTGCGCAGGACAGGCCGCACAAATTCAACGCCGCGATGACGCTCGACCGCTTCAAGCGCGGCTTCATCATTGACGAAAAGGGCCAGGGCGCGACGCCCCGGCTGCATTAGGCTTTCAAGAGATGCTTATCACCTGTCCCTATTGTGGACCGCGCGATCTTTCCGAATATACCTACCAGGGCGACGCCAACCGCACGCGCCCCGATCCCGCCTCCGCCGACCAGGCGGCCTGGAACGATTATGTCTACGACCGGATAAACACCGCCGGCGAGCACCGCGAATTCTGGCAGCATTCGGGAGGCTGCCGCGCGCATCTCCTCGTCGCCCGCAATACGCTGACCCATGCCATCAACTTCGTCGGCTTCGCCCGCGAGCATGGGCTGCCGAAACATCAGGAGCGCCGGAAAGGAGGCGAGGCATGAGCCCACGCCGCAATTCCTCCGGCGGCCGTGTCGACCGGATGCGGACCATCCGCTTCAGCTTTGACGGACGCGACTTTACCGGTCATGCCGGCGACACGCTCGCTTCGGCATTGCTCGCCAATGGCGTGACGCTCTTCGGCCGCTCCTTCAAGTATCATCGACCGCGCGGCCTCATGACGGCCGGCATCGACGAACCCAATGCGCTGGTGACGCTGATCAAAGGCGATATTCGTGAGCCCAATATCCCCGCCACCGGGATCGAGATCCATGACGGTCTGACCGCCATCAGCCAGAACCGCTCGCCCTCGCTCGCTTCCGACGTGGGCGCCGTCAATCAGTTCGCGGGAAAGCTCATCTCCGCCGGCTTCTACTACAAGACGTTCATGGGGCCGGTCATCGGCCCGCTGAAGGGAACGCGGTTCTGGATGTTCTGCGAGCACTTCATCCGCCGCGCCGCCGGTCTGGGCTATGCCGGAATGGCCGAGGATACGGCGCGCTATGAGCGCATGAATGCCTTTTGCGACGTGCTGGTGGTCGGCGGCGGGCCGGCCGGGCTTATGGCTGCGAAGGCCGCCGCATCGGGAGGCGGGCGCGTCATCGTGGCGGATATCGAGGCTGCGTTCGGCGGTACGGCGAAATGGTCGGGCGAGTTGATCGACGGGAAACCGGCTTCCGAGTGGGCGGACGGTGTCGCCGGCGAGCTTGCCGGCATCGAGAATGTCCGGCTTTTGCCGCGCACGACGGTGTGGGGCTATTATGACGGCAACACGCTCGCGGCGCTGGAACGCGTCGCCGACCACAAGGCCACCCCGGCAGCGGGCGAACCACGCCACCGCCATTGGACGATCCGCGCCAAAACCGTCGTGCTCGCGACCGGCGGCTTCGAACGTCCGCTAATCTTTCCCGGCAATGACCTGCCGGGCGTGATGCTTGCCGGCGCCGCAGAACGCTATGCCGGCGAATATGGCGTCCTGCCCGGCGAACGCATCGCTCTCTTCACCAACAATGACAGCGCCTATGCCGCCGTTGCCAATCTCAAGCGCGCGGGGGCGACGATCGTCGCGATCGTCGACGTCAGGCCCGACATTTCAACGGCCGCGCGCGATCTGGCCTCAACGGCCGGCGCGGAATTGCGGCTCGGTCAGGCCATCGTTGCGGCTGAAGGCGGCAAGGCGCTGACCGGCGTCAAGCTCCGCCGCTTCGAAGCCGCTACAGGGATGATTTCCGGCGATCCGGTTTCGCTTGCGGTCGATTGTCTTGCGGTTTCCGGCGGATGGTCTCCGGCCGTCCATCTGGCGAGCCAGGCGGGCGGAAAGCCCGAATGGAACGAGTCGCTACAGGCTTTCCTGCCGCCGACGCCGACGCAGAACTGGATCGGCGCCGGAGCGTTCACCGGCGCCGCCACGACGTCCAGGGCCGTTTCAGAAGGGTATCACGCCGGCCTTGAAGCTGCGGGCATTCCGGCTCGGAACAGTGGCCACCTGCCAGGCGTCTCCGAACCGGAACTCGACCCATCGCCGGCTCCCGTCTTCGAGATTCGCGCTCATGGCAAGGCGTTCGTCGATTTCCAGCATGACGTCACGGCGGACGACGTGCGCCTGGCGCATCAGGAGGGTTTCATCTCGGTCGAGCATCTGAAGCGCTACACGACGCTCGGCATGGCGACCGACCAGGGCAAGACGTCGAACGTGCCCGGTCTGGCCATCATGGCGGATGCGCGCGGCCTTTCCATTCCAGAAGTTGGAACGACGCGGTTCAGGCCGCCCTTTTCCGCCGTGTCGCTCGGATCGGTCGCCGGCGAGCGTGTCGGCCATGTCCGGCCGGATCGCCTGACGCCGATGCATGACTGGCATGTCGAGCAGGGCGCGCGCATGTACGCGGCCGGGCTCTGGTATCGCCCGATGATCTACGGCGCGCCCGGCGAGACGGTCGAGCAGGCCTATGTGCGGGAGGCGAAAGCGGTGCGCGAAAGCGTCGGCATCGTCGATGTCTCGACGCTCGGCAAGATCGCGGTGCAGGGACCCGACGCCGCCGAATTCCTCGACCGCGTCTATACCAATATGTTCTCGACCCTGCCGGTCGGCAAGGCGCGCTACGGGCTTATGCTGCGCGAGGACGGCCTTGCAATGGACGATGGCACGACATGGCGGCTCGGCGAGCATGATTTCCTCATGACCACGACCACGGCGAATGCCGGCAAGGTCATGCAGCATCTGGAATATTTTCTCGACGTGGTGTGGCCGGAATTGAAGGTGCATGTCACTTCCGTCTCCGACCAGTGGGCCGGCGCTGCCGTGGCGGGACCGAAATCGCGCGACGTGCTCGCCGCTTGCGTAACGGGAACGAAGGTCGACAATGACGCCCTTCCCTTCATGGGCATCGTGCATGGCGAGATCGACGGCGTGCCCGTCATGATCTGCCGCCTCTCCTTTTCCGGCGAGATGGCCTATGAGGTCTATTGCGGCGCGGGATATGGATTGCAGGTCTGGGAAGCGCTGATCGAGGCTGGCAAGCCATTCGGCATGGTGCCCTATGGCCTTGAAGCGCTCGGCACGCTGCGCATCGAAAAGGGCCATGTCACCGGCGCGGAAATCGACGGCCGCACGACCGCGCGCGACCTCCATCTCAACTGGCTGCTTTCGAAGAAGAAGCCTTTCATCGGCTCGGCCATGATGGACCGGGAGGGCCTCGTCGCGCCCACGCGGCTGCAGCTTGTCGGCCTCGTCTCGCTCGATGGTCGCCCGCTGACCGGCGGCGCGCATGTCGTCGAGAATGGAAGCCGCGAACAGCTGGGCCAATCGATCGGCCATATAACGGCGACCTGTTATTCCCCCGCCCTCGGCAAATATATCGGCCTCGCGCTGGTAAGAGACGGCAACAATCGTCACGGGAAGCGCGCCATGATCTCCGACCCGCTCCGTGACCGGTTCGGGCCGATCGAGATCGTCAACCACATCTTCTTCGATCCCGACGGGAGCCGCATGCATGGCTGAGCAATTATCGCCGCTGGGTTCCGTCTGGAAACCGGGTTCGCATGGCAATGTCTCGCACGGCGTCGGCGTCACCATCTCCGAAATCCGGCCCGGCTCGATCGTCGAGGCGGCGGCCTGGCATGGGTCGGAAAAGAAGCTGATGGCCGCAATTGCCCAGGTCACGGGCCTAAAGCTGCCCGACGGTGCCGGCGGCGGCGTCTTCAGGGAGGGCAAGGGCGCCTTCGGCATCGCCCCGACGCGGTTTGTCCTTGTGGACCAGGCCGAGGGCTTGGCTGAGCGCCTTTTGGCGGCTGTGCCGGTCGAGATCGGGTCGGTGGTCGATCTCTCGCACGGACGAACGGCGATCCGGATCGCTGGGCCGAAAGCTGAATGGGTGCTGGCGAAATTCTTCGCGATCGACTTCTGCGAAGCGGCGTTTCCGCTCGGTGGCGGCAAGGCGACGGTCCACCATGATTTCCTCACGCAAATCCAGCGGACTGCGCCACAAGCCTTCGATCTGTATGTCTTCCGCTCCTTCGCGCGCTCGTTCTGGCAGTTGCTTTGCCATGGGGCGGAGGATGTCGGCTACGAGGTCTTCTGAGCGATAAAGCGCCAGCTTCTGGCATCATTGACAGGCGTGACTGCCGCTTGAACGGCGGCAACCGAAAGAGCAGGCATTTCACTGTTCAGTCCACGCCGAGCGAGCGCGACGGCCGAATTGAACCGGGGCGGGAGGATGGCCCAGGTCATGAGTTCCGAGGTTTCAGATCAGACCGTCGAGCTTGGGCAGCCGGCGCCCTCGTCCGGATTCATGATTCCCCTGACCGTCGCCTGCGGCAACTTCATGACCGGCCTCGACCAGAATGTCGTGGTGACGGCACTGCCGGGCATCGGCCATAGCCTCGGCGAGGCACCGAGCCGTCTCGGGCTCGTCCTCACCGCCTACGTCATGAGCTTGATCGTCGCGTTGCCCGCAAGCGGCTGGGTCGCCGACCGGCTCGGGCCGCGGCGCGCCTATTGCGGCGCTGTCCTTGTTTTCGCGCTGGGTTCTGTCCTGTGCGGGTTCGCCGATGGCTTCTGGCCGCTGATCGGGGCGCGGGTCATCCAGGGCCTTGGCGGCGGCCTGATGGGCACGCTCGGGCAGATCGTCATCCTGCAAAACTTTCCGCGTGACAGGACGCTCAGGATCAACACCTATATCACGCTTGCCAGCCAGACCGGCCCGATGGTCGGTCCCCTCGTCGGCGGCGCGCTGACGACCTACTTCTCGTGGCGCTGGATTTTCTTTATCAATGTGCCCATCGCGCTTTTTGCCGGCCTCGCGGCGGCGCGGCTTTTCCCCAAGCCGGTGAAACCAACCGGCCTGCCCTTCGACATACCGGGTTTCCTGCTGATCGGAAGCGGCATGGTGCTGCTGGTTCTGGGCATGGATTCGCTGAGCGGGGGCGATAGCGCCGGCTGGGTCATCGCCAGCCAGCTTGCCGGCGCGGCCGTCATTCTGGCGCTCGCTATTTCCTACAGCCTGCGCGCCAGCTTTCCGCTGATCGATTTCAGGCTGCTTTCGATCCGCACGTTCCGCATCAGCATGCTGACCGGCGGCGGGCTCGACACGATCGGGATGAGCTCGATCATGTTCCTGCTGCCGCTCCTGTTGCAGGTCGGCTTCGGCATGAGCGCCGTCCGCTCCGGCTCCCTCACCTTCCTCGTCGCCTTCGGCTCGATTTCGCTGCGCGTCTTCCTGCCTGTGATCCTCAAGCGGTTCGGGTTCCGGCGCGTGCTCCTCACGAACACGCCGATTGTCGCCGCGCTCACGGCCGGCTTCGCGTTTTTCCAGGCGGATATGCCGGTCTGGCTGATGGCCTTCTATATCTTCGTTTTCGGCATGTTCCGGACGATACAATGGGGATCGACGGGCAACCTGTCCTATTCGGATGTGCCGGCGGAACAGCTCAGCCGGTTCAGCCCTCTTTATTACGTGCTCTGGCAGACGGCCGTGACGATCAGCATCGGCCAGGCCTCCGTGCTGCTGTCCTTTTTTGCCGGACCGGCCGCGCATGCTCACGCCGCCGATTTCCGCGTCGTCTTCCTCATCGAAGGGCTTCTGACACTCTCGGCCCTTCTCGCCTATCGCCGGCTCACGCGGGAGGACGGCATCAACGTCAGCGGCCACAAGCTGGCGGCCGTAATGGAGTAGAATCCAGCGTCGCAATCACCGACCTTGGAACAACAGGCATTGGCGCCGGTTCGGTCCTTTGAGGAAGGAAACGACGATGAATGATCTCTGGCTTTTTGTTGTCGTCGGCGGACCCATACTCCTCGCCGTCGCGATCATATACGCGATCATGAGGCAAAGGCGGCTTACGCCACGCGAGCGCGACGCACAGAAGCAAGGAGTGGAAGAGGTCTACCGAGCCGACCGCTGAGCGTTCGGGCCGTCACTTCCAGAACGTCACCCATTCTTCCAGCGGCGCACGCTCGGTCCGCAGATTGTTTTCCGGCTTCGAGACATCCTCATAGCCCAACGCCATGCCGCAGACGACGATTTCCTCGTCGGGTATGTGGAGAATCGGCCGTATTTGCCTGTGATAAGGGGCGAAGGCCGCTTGTGGGCAGGTGTGAAGCCCCCTCGCCCTCGCCGCGATCATCACCGATTGAAGCAACATGCCGTGATCGATCCATGATCCCTTGTTGAGCTGCCGATGTATGGTGAAGATGATGCCGACCGGGGCATCGAAGAAGATGAAATTGCGGTCGTGCTGGGCGCGCATCTTCTCGACGTCGCGCCGTCCGATGCCGAGAAGCCCGTAAAGTCCGAAGCCGATCGTGCGCCGGCGCGACTGGTAGGGTTCGAAGAACTGATCGGGATAGTATTTGTACTCGTCCCAAACCGCCTTTTCGGCCCGGATGCCCGAATTCAGGATGGCGTCGCTCAGGCGCTCTTTCGTCTCGCCGGTCGTCACATAGGCCTTCCAGGGCTGCATATTGGTGCCGGAAGGCGCGCGCGAGGCCACCTCAAGAATGTCGCGGATGAGGTGCTCATCCACCGGATCCGGCAGGAAGGCGCGAATGGAGCGGCGAGACCTCATCGCCTTGTCGACGATGGCGGTCTCTTCTTCGGTCGTCAAATTCTTGTTCTCTGGGGCCAGCATCACGTTCCTGAACCTTGATCAGGCGCTCCTCTCGCCTCCACCTCTTTTGCCAGTCTTGCACCCCACAATGCAAGCCACCATAAGCCTGCTTATGGTGTGAAACCGGCTTGAATTTTCCAAAGCAATCGGCCACATGAAATTTCAAAGGAAATTTTCATGGCAGATGTGGTTGCCGACATCCGCGATTCTCTCTCCGCAGCGCATCGGGGCCCGAGCGGCGCCGTCACCGGCCAGGACATCCGGGCGCTGCGCAAGGCTCGCGGCATGACGCTTTCCGAGTTGGCGGCGTGTCTCGGCCGCTCGGTCGGCTGGCTGAGCCAGGTGGAGCGCGGGCTTTCCATTCCCTCCATTACCGATCTCAAGGCGTTCGCCGACATTTTCGGCGTCTCCATCAGTTTCTTTTTCGGCCATGAGGCGGCGAGCGAGAGGGAACAGGGCGTTGTCGTCCGATCCGGCCGCCGTCGAGCGCTTGGCACGAGCGAATCAGGTCTCGTGGAGGAACTCCTCTCCCCCGATCTTGGCGGCAGCTTCGAAATATTACGGTCGGTCTTTGCGCCGAAGGCGACGATCGAAAAGCCGGTGCTACGGGAGACGGAGGAAGCCGGCTATCTCGCCTCCGGCCTTTTCGAAATCGAAATCGACGGAATCTGGCACCGCCTTGAACCGGGCGACAGCTTCCGTTTCAAGGCAAAACCGTTCCGCTGGCGGAACCCGGGCACGCAAGAAGCGGTGGTCGTCTGGGTCATCGCGCCACCAGTCTATTGAAGGAGAAGAGCAATGGCCGAATTTCCGTCCACGGCGCGTGTGGTCATAATCGGCGGCGGAGCCGTCGGCGTTTCCTCTCTCTATCATCTGGCCAAGGCCGGGTGGACGGATTGCGTCCTGCTTGAAAAGAACGAGCTGACCTCGGGCTCGACCTGGCATGCGGCGGGCAATGTGCCGACCTTCTCCGCCTCATGGTCCGTCATGAACATGCAGCGCTATTCGACCGAGCTTTATCGCGGGCTCGCCGAAGCGGTCGGCTATCCGATGAACTATCATGTCACCGGCTCTCTCAGGCTTGCCCACACGGCGGAGCGCATGCGGGAATTCCAGCGCGTGAAGAGCATGGGACGCCATCAGGGCATGGCGATCGAATTGGTCGGTGCCGACGAGATCAGGAGCCGCTATCCGTTCCTCGAAACCCACGATCTGAAGGGCGCGCTCTACGATCCCAGCGACGGCGACATCGACCCGGCGCAATTGACGCAGGCGCTGGCCAAGGGCGCCCGCGACATGGGAGCGACGATCGTGCGTTTCTGCCCGGTGACCGGCGCCCGCAGGGACAATGATGAATGGGTGATTTCGACGCCGAAGGGCGACATCCGCGCCGAATATGTCGTCAACGCGGCCGGCTATCGCGCCGGCGAAGTGGGCCGGCTTTTCGGCCGGGATATTCCGATGATGGTGATGAGCCATCAATACATCCTCTTCGAGGAAATCCCCGAGTTGAAGGATTGGTCGGAAAAGGCCGGCCGCAAGCTGCCGCTTCTGCGTGACGTCGATACCTCCTGGTACCTCCGGCAGGAGAAATACGGCATGAATCTCGGCCCATACGAAAAGAATTGCCGTGCGCATTGGGCCACGGCCGACGACCCCATGCCGGAGGATTTTTCTTTCCAGCTTTTCCCGGACGACCTCGACCGGCTCGAATGGTATCTGAACGACGCCGTCGAACGCGTGCCGATCCTTGGCACGGCAGGCATATCGAAAATCATCAACGGACCCATCCCCTATGCACCCGACGGCAATCCGCTGATCGGACCGATGCCCGGCGTGCCGAACGCGTTGGAGGCCTGCGTCTTCACCTTCGGCATCGCGCAGGCCGGCGGGGCCGGAAAGGTGCTGGCCGAATGGGTGACGGAAGGCCGCACCGAATGGGACATGTGGTCCTGCGATCCGCGCCGCTTCACCGCCTTCGCCTCCGCGCCGGATTACGCGGTCGCCAAGGGCATGGAAGTCTACGGCCACGAATATGCGATCCATTTCCCGCATCACACATGGCCGGCGGCGCGGGACCGCAAGCTTTCCCCGATCCATGATCGCATGAAAGCGCTCGGCGGGCAGTTCGGCGCCTATAATGGCTGGGAACGCGCCAATTGGTATGCGCATCCGGGCGACGACGTTTCGCAAGACTCAACCCAAACCTTCCGCCGCGACGGTCCCTGGCAGAAGCGCGTTCGCGAGGAATGTCTCGCCGTGCGCGACGCGGCAGGCATCCTCGACCTGCCGGGCTTCTCGCGCTTCAGGGTGCAGGGAGCGGGCGCGCGCGACTGGCTGTCGAGGCTGATCACCGGCGTCGCGCCGAAGCCCGGCCGCATCGGCCTCGGCTATTTCGCCGACGAGGATGGCCGCATCGTCACCGAAATGTCGATCATGGCGTTGGACGAGGATTTCTTCTTTCTCGTCACCGCAGCGGCGGCCGAATGGCACGATTTCGAATTGTTGAACAAGAATCTGCCGGCAGGGTCGGACATTTCGCTCAAGAACATGACGGAGGATTTCGCCTGCCAGATCCTGACCGGGCCGAATTCACGCAAAATTCTTGCAGAGATCACGGATGCCGATCTTACCCGGCCCTGGCTGACGCACCAATCTGTCCAGATCGCCGGCAAATGGTGCCAGCTCGTCCGCGTTTCCTTCGCCGGCGAACTCGGCTGGGAAATCCATACCCATATCGGGGACACCGCAACGATCTTTGACGCGGTTTGGACGGCAGGCCAAAAGCACGGGCTGAAGCCTTTCGGCATGTTCACGCTCGATTCGCTCCGGCTGGAAAAAGGCTACCGCGCCTGGAAGCAGGACTTGTCCACCGACTACACGATCCTGCAAGGCGGCCTCGAACGCTTCGTCAAATG
>Ga0164242_10005592_pt1 | contig 13975 bp, 16 predicted proteins | sample OricomgcompostMG_FD_108783 | JGI IMG/M metagenome (GOLD analysis project Ga0164242, IMG submission 108783) | Miracle-Growth compost microbial communities from Emeryville, California, USA - Original compost - Miracle growth compost (MG) ...
CCACCTCATCCAGCGGGGGATCGGCAAGTCCCCGCAACCGTCCCTCGGCGTTCAACGCAGTACGACCATGACGAGCTAGCAACAACCGAGCGGGAGAAGTCATGAACAACTCATACTCCTTTCCGAGTAGCGCCCCAAGCCTCGCTGCATGCGCCGCCCAGCGCTGCTCACGCAAGAATTGCCTCGCAGCTCGCTTCACCCGGAAAAGCGAACCGTTGAGGACTGCGCTCTCGGCACGCCTGCGCATCGCCCGCCCCGTCGCCTGTATGCAATAATCTGCGTATGAATGCAGATACGAAGTGTTCGCTGTCGTCGGAGAGTGAGTACGTCGAGCTCGCGGTCGAGGTGTTCTCGATGCTTGCTGATGCCAGTCGCGTGCGGATCATCCTCGCGTTGCGCGATGCGGAGCTCTCGGTCAACCATCTCGCGGACATTGTTGACAAGTCACCCGCTGCTGTCTCTCAGCATCTTGCGAAGCTGCGCCTGGCTCGGATTGTGTTGGCCCGTCAGGAGGGCACGAAGGTGTTCTACCGGCTCGCGAACGAACATGCCAGGCAGTTGGTGGCTGACGCGATCTTCCAGGCACAGCACTCGTTGAGCAATGATCCGGCCCGTCATCGCGGCGAGCACCCCGCGCCGGAGGACACCCGCTGATGCTGCGGGTTCTCCGCAACCCCACCTACGCGAAGTTGTTCTCCGCGCAGGTGATCGCGCTATTGGGCACGGGTCTTCTCACCGTCGCGTTGGGGTTGCTCGCGTTCGATATCGCCGGCGACGCCGCTGGCTCGGTGCTCGGTACAGCCTTGACGATCAAGATGGTCGCCTACGTCGGTGTCGCTCCCTTGATCGCGGCGGTCGTCGATCGGCTGCCGAAGAAAGCAGTGCTGATCACCGCGGACGTCGTGCGTCTGGCGATCGCGCTGCTGCTTCCGTTCGTGACCGAGGCCTGGCAGATCTACGTGCTGGTGTTCGTTCTGCAATCCGCGTCGGCGACGTTCACCCCCGCGTTTCAATCGCTGATCCCTGCGGTGTTGCCCGAGGCGGCGGACTACACCCGCGCGCTGTCCCTGTCTCGTCTGGCGTACGACCTGGAGGCGCTCCTGAGTCCCACGATCGCTGCGGCGCTGCTCGTAGTGATCAGTTACAACAACTTGTTCGTAGGGACCTCCGTGGGGTTCGCGTGCTCAGCAATTCTCGTGCTGCTGTCGCGGCTACCCGCCCCGACTGCGGAGGGGCCGACGATGACGTTCTGGCAGCGCCTCCCCCTGGGTGCGAAAGTCTTCGTTCGCTCGCCGACCCTGCGCTTCCTGATGCTCACGAACATCTTGGTCGCGGCCGGCACGGCGATCGTCCTCGTGAACTCCGTTGTCTATGCCCGCGGCGTCTTCCATCTGGGTGATGCCGCGCTCGCACTCGCGCTGGCTTGTTACGGCGTCGGCTCGCTCATCGTCGCGGTGAACATCCCCTGGGTAGTCGACAAGATCGGCGTGATCCGCACCATGGTCGTCGGAGCCACGGTGATCATGATCGGCCTCGTCGCAGCCGTCACGGTGACGATGATCGCGACGAACACCGGAGCCGGGTGGATCCCGCTGCTCGGCGCCTGGGTGCTGTTGGGCATGGGGACGTCGCTCGTGAATACGCCGTCGTCGCGGCTGCTCGCCGACGCATCGACACCCGCAAACCGAAACCTCGTCTATACGGCACAGTTCGCGCTCTCCCACGCCTGCTTCCTGCTCACCTACCCGATCGCGGGGTGGCTGGGAGCGGTGAACCTCACCGGCGCAGCAGTCGCCCTGACTCTGGTGGCCGTCGTCGCCCTGATCAGCGTCATCCTTCAAGCTCGAGCTGTCGACACCACTGGGGCGGTTCGCCCTCATGCCACGAAAAGCCTCTAGACGCGGCCGGGGAAGATCCGCTGTCGAATGTCCGTAGCCTCCCGATTCGAGTCACCAGCTCTGCGGCCGAACGGGCTGCTGCGGCCCCCTCGCTCACGCGTCTGCGAGACCGACAAGCACAAGGACGCTGCGCAGCCCTGCCGGCGTACCCGGCCAGTTCCTCTCGATCGCGACGAGTCCTGCGTGCCGCACGGCGTACCGGAGTGCCACGGCGACGATGATCGCGTCGTCGGCGTACCCGATCACGGGGATGAAGTCCGGGATGAGGTCGATCGGAAGCACGAGATAGATCATCAATGCGACCAGCCACGCGCGGGTGCCGCGCGGCACGCGGGTATCGGTGGCGAGGCGCTTGATGAGCCGCACGATATCGGGGGCGAGTCGAGCGATGTCGCGCCAGTCGACATCGTTGCCGGCACGGCGCTGCTGGACCAACAGGAACACCACGAGGGCCACCCACAGAAGCACCAGGCCGCCGATGACGCCGGCCACGCCTACGAGCCAGTCAGGCATGAGCCCCGTTCCGTTCGATCGACATCAGCCTGAGTGCAGGGTGCTAGTCGTTGCTACAGCTGGCCGAGCAGCTGAACGAACTCATCGGCCATGGCGAGCTGTTCAGTGAGCTTCTGCCGGCGCAGATCGGCGCTCTCGCGGATGTCGTCAAGGCGAGCGCGCAACGCAGCGTCCGTGGGTTCGACGGTGAGGGCGTCGACGACGTCGAGAAGTTCGCGCATCTCATCGAGGGTGTATCCCAGCGGCTTCATTCTGCGGATGATGAGGATGCGTTCGACGTCTTTCTCGGTGTAGAGCCGGAACCCGCCCTCCGTGCGCGCGGACGGCTGCACGAGCCCCACGTCGTCCCAGTGTCGAAGCGAGCGGAATGAGAGCGCCGTGCGCTCGGCGACCTCGCCGATCCGCATCGTCTCGACGGTCACGTGTTCGTCTTCCATTGCTTTCCCCACAACACTCACGTTACGTTAGAGTCTAGATCGGCGCGGCTCTCGCGCCCGCTCCCTATATCTTCCCGTGTCGGCCTGACCGACGCCTGCGCGCCGCTGCGCTCCCGTTCGTTTCCCGCGCTCTCACGAGAGAGCCCAACACCCGGAGGGCACATGACTGCCGTCACTCCCACCCGCGACTCCGCGTCGCGTTACCGTATCGAACCCACCGTCATGCAGGCGCTGCGCAGCCCGCGCCTGCTCACCCGCGAAGTCCTCGCTGGCCTCGTCGTCGCACTTGCCCTGATTCCGGAGGCGATCGCGTTCTCGATCATCGCTGGCGTCGACCCCCGGGTCGGGCTGTTCTCGTCCTTCATCATGGCCGTCGCGATCGCGTTCCTCGGAGGACGGCCTGCCATGATCACCGCGGCCACCGGAGCGATCGCGCTCGTCATCGCACCCGTCGCTCGTGAGTACGGCATGGACTACTTCATCGCCACGGTGCTCCTAGGTGGACTCATCCAGATCGTCCTCGCGTTGCTCGGTGTCGCCAAGCTCATGCGCTTCATTCCGCGCTCGGTGATGGTTGGCTTCGTGAACGCCCTAGCGATCTTGATCTTCACTTCGCAGTTCCCTCAGCTCATCGGCGTTCCCTGGTTGATCTACCCGCTCGTCGCGGTCGGCCTGCTGGTGATGTATCTGATGCCGCGGATCACGAAGGTCATCCCGGCGCCACTCGTCGCGATCGTGCTGCTCACCGCGGCAGTCGTCGTTTTCGCCTGGAACGTGCCGAACGTGGGCGACCAGGGAGAACTCCCCGAGAGCCTGCCGGAGCTGTTCATTCCGAATGTGCCGCTCACCTTCGAGACGCTGCAGATCATCGCCCCCTACGCGCTGGCGATGGCCGTGGTCGGCCTGCTCGAGTCGCTGATGACCGCGAAGCTCGTCGACGACATCACCGATACCCACTCCCGCAAGACCCGCGAGGCACTCGGCCAGGGCGCCGCGAACGTCCTGTCCGGCGCGTTCGGTGGCATGGGAGGCTGCGCGATGATCGGCCAGACGATGATCAACGTCAAAGCCTCTGGCGCCCGCACCAGGATCTCGACCTTCCTTGCCGGTGTCTTCCTGCTGGTCCTCGTGCTCGCGCTCGGTGACGTGGTGTCGATCATCCCCATGGCAGCCCTCGTCGCCGTGATGATCCTCGTCTCGATCGCGACCTTTGACTGGCACAGCATCCGCCTGAGCACTCTCAAGCGCATGCCGAAGAGCGAGACCGCCGTCATGCTCATCACCGTCATCGCGACCGTCTGGACGCACAACCTCGCCGTCGGCGTCATCCTCGGGGTCATCGCCGCGATGATCATGTTCGCTCGACGGGTCGCCCACTTCGTCAGTGTCACCCGCACCCTCAGCGACAACGGCGCCACAGCGCATTACGCCGTCGATGGAGAGCTGTTCTTCGCGTCCAGCAACGACCTCACCACCCAGTTCGAGTACGCCGACGACCCCGACACGGTGGTCATCGACATGAGCCGGTCCCACGTCTGGGATGCATCCACCGTTGCAGCCCTCGACGCGATCGTCACCAAGTACGAAAACCACGGAACGAACGTCACCATCGAAGGACTCAACGACACCGCAGCAGCCTTCCACGGCCGCCTCGCCGGCAACCTCGGCGCCGGTCACTGAGTCAGCCACGACCACGTAAGAGGAGAACCCTTCCGGTAGGTGCGGTCCCGGCGAGCCTGGACCTAGACGATGATGTATGAGGGCATTCGAACCGATGCCAGATGAGGAGCGGTACGCAGTGCTTCCAACCAGTCTTCCCAGCCCGCCTTCATCCTGGGCACAGTTCACTCTCGGGCCCCTGACGATCCACACTTACGCGCTGTGCATCATCGCCGGGATCATCGCCGCCGTCATCATCACCCAACGACGCCTGTCAGCACGCGGCGCGGAGGACGGCGTGGTTATCGACATCGTCATCTGGGCGGTCCCGATCGGCATCATCGGAGCCCGGTTCTACCACGTGTTCACCCACGTCGGAGACTACTTCTATCCCGGCGCGAACCTCGGAAACATCTTCGCCATCTGGGACGGCGGCAACGCCCTCTACGGGTCCCTCCTGGGCGGCGCTGTCGGCGCGTACATCGGCTGCCGACGAACCGGCATCCGGCTTTGGTCCTTCGCCGACGCTCTCGCGCCCGCGATGCTCATCGCGCAGTCCATGGGTCGGATCGGCAACTACTTCAACCACGAACTCTTCGGGCTCCCCACCACCCTTCCCTGGGGGCTCGAGATCCTGCCGACAGACACCATGTTCCCGGACGGCCTCCCGGACGGAACACTGTTCCACCCGCTGTTCCTGTACGAGATCATCTGGAACTTGATCGGCGTCGCGATCATCCTCCTCCTCGAGCGCAAATACCGATTCCGGTGGGGACGCACCTTCGCCCTCTACCTCATCTGGTACGGCCTCGGACGCAGCTGGCTCGAGGCCATCAGAATCGACCCCACCAGCGACGCCCTCATCGGCATCCCCGCGAACGTCTGGGCATCCTTCGTCGTCGTCGCCCTCGGCATCGTCCTATTCATCGTCCAGGGGCGACGACACCCCGAACCGGAACCCTCCGTGTACCAAGAAGGACGCGCGCCAGCGGTGGAACATCAGCCCAGCAGCGCAGACGCAAACTGAACGCCACCCACACCTCCAGCTGTCAGCTAGTTCTGTCTGAGCGATCACCGACACAAGGCCTTTTGACGTGGTGCGCCGAAGTTCCCTGCCGAAAGGGGATTCCGGAGATCGTTTGCGGCGCCTCATAAGGAGCCACCGGGCCAGTAACGCCAAAAACGATCGTTTCTGGCGGGTGCACCGAGGTCGACCGCCGACGGCACGACACGCCGGTCTCGCGCCTGCCGAAACCCCCTGCCGGAACCTGTTGCGCCGAAACGGTCCGCCCGACGTTTTAGGCAGGGTGAGACTGAAATTCGGTTACCGACAAGTTTCGTGAGACAGCCGGCTGCTCCATGCACGCTGAGCTGAGCCGCGGAGTCTCTGGGTAGCTGGCAGTAGTGCCATCGGGCCGCTTCGCTAAAAGTCTCGGTTCCAGACCCGGTCACGGCCCGTGGGATGACTGCCCAGCAGTGAAAGAGAGTCAGGCCGAGGGCGTGATCACGCCGTGCATGCTTCGAGCAGCACAGCAGTGATGGGGCCAGATGAGGAATTTGCGCGCACCGCGACGCACGGAACGTATCGCGGCCGAGCGTCGCTGCTTGCCTCGTCGTCACTGTTGTCCCATTCGAACACGCGGAGCCGCAGGGTGTTGCAGAGTCGGCCGATGAGTACTGCGAGCCCAAATGGCACAGCGAGTAGCAGGTCGACTTGAGCGTTGCCGTGCGCCGCCGAAAGCTGCCGGATCAGACCAGCGACTTCGGAAGCCACCGCTCCTGCGCGAGTCGGATCTATGAGACCACGCTCGTCGCGTCGGATGACCGCATAGGCGTCAAGCTCCTTGCCGTATTCGGCGAGGTATCGGTCAAACGCCGCGTCACTTTGCGTGGGCAGAAGATCGACATACACCGCCACCGTGGGACGCGTGCCCTGCGGCGCTGACTCCTCTGATTTCGTGGCAGCGAACTGAAGCGTCGGCGGTGACGGGACAACCGCTTCTTCTCCGCTGGCCCAGATTGCATCGCGTTGATCGACCACCTCGAGATGGCCGATTCTTGCCGAGGGTAGGGCGATTCCTAGCGCGAAAGCGATCGACAAGTGTGCGCCACCCGTTATGCGCACGGCCCGCGCGCTTGTCCTGGTGATCGCATCTGGCAACAGTGTGAGGCTCCGACGGAGGTCCTCCAGTCCGGCCGGGTCCGGGAGCGTTTCGTGACTCGACCGGCGTACACGTATGTCAAGTTGGGCGCCAGTGCGGTCGTAAACCTGACCGATGTTTCGTGTCTGAATCGACAGTTCGAATCGCCCATTCCCCTCCACCGCAGGGCGATGTTGCGCCATGCGATGTGCAACTGCCTTCCCGACGAGTGAAAGCAGCCCATCCGGGCTTGTACCGCTTTGATCTACACCCTTCAGGTCATCCTTCACCCGGCCCAAGAGCCGATCAGGCGCGCTGTAGTCGAGCGAAGCAGATGACGCCTTGGCGACGTCGTTGGCGATCAGGAGTTGGAATCGAGGGTCAGCCCGATGCAAGTCGATCAGTTTCGGCGCTTCGATGCCGCGAACGATCGGACTATTCGCGATGTCCTCGGTGATGACAAACACTGCGCCTGAGAGACCATCGCCGATTGCTTCGGCCAGCCTCTCGGCAGTGTCCCCAGGGGGGAGGTCATCCTTGTCCCTCCAGACTGGAATGCCAGCAGCGCGTAGAAGCCAGGCGAGATCCGCGACGACCTCAGCCCCGTCATTGTGCCGATAGGAAAGAAACAACGGACCGAAGACGTCGACACTCGTGCTCATTTGATACTCCTGATCGCCTCTGCTCCGGGTATGTGACGAGTATGCAACGGAAGCCCGTCGCCCGCGCCGCAAGGGTCTGCCCCGAGTCTTGTTGACAGTCGGGGTTTGGGGTGATCAGGCCGCTTCTGCGTCCTTGTAGATCATCTCAAACTCGGCGGGGGTGAGTTTACCGAGGCCGCGCTGCCGGCGTCGGCGGTTGTACTTCGTCTCGATCCAGGTGACCATCGCGAGGCGGAGATCGGCGCGGGTGTCCCAGCGTCTCGTGTTGAGTACGTTCTTCTGGAGGAGACTGAAGAAGCTCTCCATACTCGCGTTGTCGCCGGCGCCGTAAGACCTGCCCATGGAGCCGACGAGCCCGTTGTTGCGGAGCAGGTTCTGGGTGCGTTTCGCGCGGAACTGGCCGCCTCTGTCGGAGTGGCAGATCGTGCCGTCAGGTGAGCGCAACGCGATCGCGTTGCGCATCGCCGCGCGGGCGAGAGATGACTTCATGCGGGTGTCGATGGAGTAACCGACGATCTTGTTCGACCAGACGTCTTTGATCGCGCAGATGTAGAGCTTGCCTTCTCTGGTCGGATGTTCCGAGATGTCCCAGAGCCAGACCTTGTTCGCCCCGTCGGCGATGAACTCGTGCCGGATGACGCCGTGCTCGTCGATGACCGCGAGGAGGTCATCGTGCGGCGCAGGTCCCGTGCTGCCGGGTTTGCTGCGCTTGCGGTGGTGCGACGCGTGGATCCCCGCGATCCGGCACAACCGATGCACTCGGTTCTCGCTCGCGGTGATTCCGTGCTCGCTCTCGAGCTCGTCGGTGAGGAAACGGTACCCGAGCGTGACGTCGTCGGCATGGAGGTCGTAGAGCACATCGATCAGGTGCGCGTCGTCCCAGTCCCGCTGGGAGACCGGGTCTTTGAGCCACTGGTAGTACCCCTGCCTGGACAGGCCGAGGACCCGCAACGCCACCGCGACCGGCACCCTCACGGGAACGCCGGCCGCAGCCATCTCGTGGACGAGCGGGAAGACTATTTTCCCGGCAGGTTCGCCTGCGACAGATACGCCGCGGCCCGCCGCAGCACCTCGTTCTCCTGCTCCAACAGCCGGATCCGCTTATTCGCCTCACGCAGCTGCTTGCGCTCGTCGTCGGTCAGGCCGGCACGCTTGCCGTCCTCGACGTCGGCCTGCTTCATCCAGTTGCTCAACGAGCCTTCGGAGATACCGAAGTCCTTCGCGATCTGCGCCAGCGGCGCCTGACCCTTCCGGGCCACGGCCACGACATCATCGCGGAACTCTCGGGGATAGGGCTTTGCCACAAGAACATCCTTCCAGCGAGGACGAATCCTCACAGTTCAGATGTCAACCAAACTCGGGGCAGACCCTCGCGACCTACATCTGGAAGGCCGCCGGGCACTCGATGGAACTCATGGTTCCGGACGGGGCGATGCTCATCGTCGACCGCGGCATCACCCCAACGCCCGGGAAGATCGTCGTCGCGATCGTCGACGGCGAATACACCGTCAAGCGGCTCAACGTCGATGATGAGGGCCGCGTCATCTTGCAAGCTGAAAACCCCGCCTATCCGGACATCGAGCTACCGGAGCTGAGCGAGATGACTATCTGGGGTGTGGTGACGTACATCATGAGTCCCGCGGCTTGAGCGGGCGCTTTGCTCAAAATGTCGGTGCGCGATGGAAGGATCAGGCCGTGAGTGAATACGAGGCATACGTCGCTTGCACCTGCTGGCGGCAGGGCAAGACCACGCCGCCACCGGTTGATCCCGCCGCCCTCACGCTCGACCGATTCGGGCAGGTCTGCCCGATCGGGCTCCCAGGCCTCGAATCGAGCGACGACGAGGACCTCTGGTCGTGGTGGGAAGAGCACGCTTGCCCTCACCGGTACATGCGCGTCAAGGAGCTGATCTGGTGGACGCAGGAGCCTGATGTCGGCGTTCTCAAACATGCCCTCGGCCAGCATCAGCTGCCCGCATTCGCAGAGGTTCTCGAACACGGTCACGCCTCGTGCGGGCCCAAGGTCATTGCTGATCCTGCACTCGCCGCCACGGCGCTTGATGAGCTGCATGGCTTCTTCGACCGGATCGGTGGCGACCGAGAACAGCACCTCAAAGATGCCGGATGGACCTTTGTTGAAGTGCGCGAGCTCCTCCTCGCCGCCGTCGAGACCGGCAACCCGCTCGTCGGGTACCACAATGGCTGTTCACTCGGCTTTGATGAAACACCCGTCGACGATTCCGACCCGCAGTAGCCGCTTCAAATGTCGGACGTTCCTTCTACGGCGGAAGGGTGCCCAAGCCTCAATCCATCGCTCTGATCGACGCCGAGAGCTTCTACGCGTCCTGCGAAGCCGCGTTCGATCCGAAGCTGCGTGGCAAGCCGATCGTGGTGCTTTTTGCGCTACTAAACAGTGTCCGTATCGAAAGTGGAGACGTGATCGGGCCGAGATGGCATCTTCAGGCATAGGTCAACGGTCGCGGTCGAGCGGCGCAGTGGGGACCAATGTCGGTCCCCGCCCGTAACATGATCAGCATGGGGTCGGATACCGGGAAGATCATCAACGAGAGCACCGAGATTAAGCGCGTCAATGTGCCGGAGAGCGTGCAGCGACGAATATGGGGACGTTCAGCTGCGCGATGCGTGCTGTGCGCGAAGTGGTTGGTCGATGAGCGCGAACACTGGCACGCGATCCCAACAGGTCAAGTCGCACATTCCGTGGCAGCTGAAAACGGCCCGAAGGCACCTCGCGGATCGTCGAATCTCGATGGAAAACAGAGAGCTGAAGAGCAGAACCTGCTCCTGCTTTGCGGAGATTGTCATAAGCGAATTGACTCACCGCAGTATGTCGATAAGTACACCGTTGCGTTCTTGACGGAGAAGAAAAACGAGCACGAACGTTGGGTACGTGAGGTTACCGACTTCGCGCGGTTGCGGCCTGCCATCGTTGTTCGGATGACTTCAGAGGTTCGCGGCACGTACAGCCCAGCGTCGAACGAGCAAGTCGGCGAAGCTCTCCGGCAGGCGGGGTTGACTGGCATGCATGCCGACTCTCGTACCGGTGCCGTTGAGATCTCTATCAACGGCAGTGAGTCCGACGACTGGGTCTGGAAAGTGGCCCAAAAGGAAATCACGACGAAAGCGGCACGCGTGCGAGAGGCCATCGCTGCCGAAGACTCGACCATTCTCGCGGTGTTCGGCATCGCATCGATCCCGATGCTCATCACATTGGGGGCTGAACTCGACGACAAGACAGAGACTGTGCTGTTCCCCCGCGACTTCAGCAGTGATGGACCGGAGACATGGGCTTGGCCGAGTATCGACCAGCCAACGACTCGATTCGAACTCGAGTCGAGTGACGTTCCTGACGGGGCTGTGCGAGACGTTATTGCGTTCGTCGATATCAGCGCCCGAGTCGATGCTTCAAGGACTCCAGAGGACCTCGAGAAGGCTCCCACGGTGCGTCTCGCAGTGAGCGGAGGCCCCTCACGTGCCGCGATCACAACCCGAGGCGATCTTCAGGAGTTCGCTCGGACGTGGGTCGAGTTGCTGACAACGGTCGAAACCCGGTGGCCGGGCGTCGAACGCCTGCACATCCTTTCCGCAGTGCCTACGACGGCTGCCATCACAATGGGGCGGCACCGTATGCGTACTGCTCAGCCATCGTTTGTGCTTTACCAACGGCAAGACGGAGTCGACGTTCCAGTGATTGAGATCAACAAATGACCGCACGAGTTCGAGAATTTAACGCGTTCCTGCGTGACTACGTCAACCTCAACCAGACCAGAGTGAACACGCTCCAGTCACGCGTGTCCAGCCTCGACAAGTTCCTGGGCGACGACTCGACGCTGGGTGACCTGGTGACCGACGACGTGATCCCACAGGGATCTTTCGCACACAAAACCATCATCCGCCCATACATCGGCAACGACTTTGACGCCGATGTCCTGCTCCCGATGGACGAGGACCCGGACTGGGAGCCAAAGAAGTACACCATCGAACTTCAGAAGGCGTTGGAAGCGTCGAAGCGGTACGAGGGGAAGACAACGCTCGGCAAGCGCTGCGTCACCATCGACTATGCCGACGACTTCCACATCGACGTTGTCCCGTTCATCACCCGTGGAGACGGCACCACCTACATCACGCATCGCATCGATAACGAGTGGGTCCGTCAAGATCCTGTTGCACTCACTGAGTGGATCGAGGAGTCCTCTCGGGCGACTAACGGTCACCTGATACGTGTGATCCGTCTGGTGAAGTATCTCCGCGACCGAAGCTCGCTCAATGTAGCCTCAGTCGTTCTCACCGCACTGCTCACCGAACGCGTCCATAGTTTCGCTGGTGTGGATGAGTACCAAAACGTCGCGACAACGCTGGTGACGTTGGTTGAAGACCTCAACGACTATCTCGGCCCGATGTCGTCGGCCCCGTGGGTCGATGACCGTATCGGTCAGAACCTCGCGGACCGTTTGACACAGACCGGCTTTACCAACCTACAAAGTCAGCTCAAGACATGGGCGCGAAAGATGCGTGCCGCCTTGGATGCCCCCAGCAGCGAGAGCGTCGACAAGTGGAAAGACATCTTTGGAGACAAGTTCGGGGCCTCCGCGAAGGCCGAACTGATGCTGACCGCGTCGGCCGCGCCCATCGAGACATACGAAAAGCGAGAAGCACCCGGAGAACAGTTCCTGGAGCGCGACCACCACATCCCCGTGCGAATCCAGCCGGAGGCACGATTCCGCCTCGTCGGGCGCATGTCAGCGACGCGACGGGCATCCGGTCGGTATCGGCCGATGAGCGCGACGGGAAATCACGTTCCCATCGGTCGTAGCCTGAGCTTCACTGTCGAGCACTGCACCGTGCCTGCCCCATACGACGTCTACTGGAAGGTCCGGAACGCCGGAAAAGAAGCGGTAGAACGTCACAACCTTCGAGGACAGATCGTCAAGGGCGGGGACAAGATGACGGAACACAGCTCGTTCGCTGGTAACCACTGGGTACAAGCCTGGATCGTCAAGAACGGTGTCGCGGTCGCGACGGACATCCAGGACGTGACCATCACATCCAGCTGACCCAGAAGCCATGGATTGCCTGCATCGCGAACACCGCGACCGGTCGGACCAGCCCTCGCAAAGATGGATGATCCAACAGGAGACATGTCGGTCCATTGGTCCTATGAGCTCGCCGTAGGCGCAGCGTGAGCGGCGCTCCTCCACTCCTCGAAGATGGCGGCGATGGACCTGAGGTCGTGGATCTTGGTTGCCGTTCCCAGTGGTTCGAACATGGCCACAACCTCCGAAACTGTTCCCGGTCCCAGGGCATCCGCTAGGCCCTCGCCAGAGTGGTCCTCAGCGACCTGAGGCAGGCCGATGACGTCCAGCCACTGGACCTCTTCCGTCCTGAGTTTCGAGGGCCGCGGCGTCAGGCAAGCGTTCGATGAGTTCAACCGCAAGTTCGCCATGACCGCAGTCGGAGTCGGCCGCGGCGGGATGAAGCGCCGCCGTGCTGGGAGATGAAGCGCGAGCTCCTCCCGCCGAGGTGCTTCACGAACTGGGATGAGCTGCTCGTGGCCGCGGCCTGATAGCTACGCGGTTACAAAGTGCTGCTGGGCGCGACCTGCGGCGCGACGCTCACTAAGCCGAACTCGCATCAGTGTCACCAGCGAGATCGGCCCGAAGACCAGAAACTTGAACGCGTTCCAGATGCACACGAGCATCACGACGTAGAGCCACTTCGACGAACCACCATCGACGAGCACGTTCATGACAGCGGCGAGGTAGAAGTAGACGCCTGCGAGGAGCATCGCCGGGACACCCCACTTGAGACCCCGGCGGGTGCGGAGCTTATCGAGAGCGATGTTCGTCGGCATAAATCGGCGCATGAAAGCGCGGACGTAAAGGCTGGCGATCCAGATGGTGCGAAGCATGGGAACAGTCCTCTCCTGTCAGGAGGCGACAGGTAGTAGAAGGACCGTTCGACCGAAGCCGCACGTCGTGCCGTCACAACGAGTGATGGCGTAGCAGGTAGAGGTCTCCTACACCCAGGCTACGCCCGAAGCTCCGCAGACGAAAGGGCGACTTGAGCGGCCTCTGCCTTGGGTCGACCGTCCGTCTCTGATGACTGCCGACATGTGAGCTGCGGAATCTCCCGGTAGCGTTCCAACGTCTTCCGCACCGAGTCCCGGCTGGCTCCGATCGTGCGGGAGATCCCTCGAAGCGATTCGCCCTGTCGGAACAGTCGAACGGCCTCGGCAGCCTCCCATCCGTGGAGCCCGGCCGGGCGACGCACGACGCCCTTGTCGGTGAGGTGCCGGGAAACGGTGGCGCGGTGCACCTCGTACTTGACGGCGAGGTCGGTGACGGTCGCGCCGCCGAGGTAGTCGTCGACGATCTGGTCGATCTGAGACGGGGTCAGAAAGGTTTGAACAGTTGCAATCGTCCCCACGACCGGCCCCCGAAGGTCGCGAATCGGGGGTTCGGACGCCCTCTGAGAGGTGCGGTAGACACCCCGCTTCCAGCGCTTGATCAGGGCATTCTGTCCAGGGGTAAGGTTTGTGAAGAGATCACGCAGGGACCCCACGCCGCGAGGTCCGCACCCGGAATCGGGTGCGGACCTCGCTCTTTCCCGTCTCAGCTCTTTCGCGAGAAGAAGTTGATCAGGTTGCCG
>Ga0164242_10005593_pt1 | contig 13974 bp, 13 predicted proteins | sample OricomgcompostMG_FD_108783 | JGI IMG/M metagenome (GOLD analysis project Ga0164242, IMG submission 108783) | Miracle-Growth compost microbial communities from Emeryville, California, USA - Original compost - Miracle growth compost (MG) ...
CGAGGGTGCCGGTGACAGCGAGCAGATCCAGGGCCGGGTCAACCAGATCCGCGCGGAGATCGAGAACAGCGACTCCGACTACGACCGCGAGAAGCTGCAGGAGCGGCTGGCCAAGCTGGCCGGTGGCGTTGCGGTGATCAAGGTCGGCGCGGCCACCGAGGTCGAGCTCAAGGAGCGCAAGCACCGCATCGAGGACGCCGTCCGCAACGCGAAGGCCGCCGTCGAGGAGGGCCTGCTGCCCGGTGGCGGTGTCGCCCTGGCGAACGCCACGGTCACCGCGTTCGACAAGCTGGACCTGACCGGTGACGAGGCCACCGGCGCGAACATCGTCAAGGTCGCGCTGCTGGCTCCGCTCAAGCAGATCGCGGTCAACGCCGGTCTCGAGGGCGGCGTCGTGTCCGAGAAGGTGCTCAGCCTGCCGGCCGGCCAGGGCCTGAACGCGGCCACCGGCGAGTACGTCGACATGTTCGCCGCGGGCATCGTCGAGCCGCGCAAGGTGACCAACTCGGCGCTGCAGAACGCCGCGTCGATCGCCGCGCTGTTCCTCACCACCGAGGCCGTCGTGGCCGACAAGCCGGAGAAGGCCGCAGCCCCCGCAGGCGGCGGCATGCCCGGCGGTGACATGGACTTCTGAGCCTCGCTCGGAAGTTCACGCACCACGCACTGCCGAAGGGGGCGGTCCGCGCAAGCGGGCCGCCCCTTTCGCGTCTACGCGAACAATGGCTCGCGCGCGTCCGGGCGGCCGGTTCGGCTCAGACCGGCCAGACGTACGGCAGGTCGTCCGGCTCCGACCAGCCGAACTGGCCGTACCACTGCGGGTCCTTGCGCAGCAGGTTGCTGCGATGGCTGGCGTGGAAGTCCTCGTCGCCGAGCCAGGGCGGGGCCACCAGCGCGCCCTCGCGCAGGTGCGGTGTGAGCTTGTCGCGCACCGTGTCCGCGTGGCCGCGAGCGATCCACTCCGCGCAGATCATCAGGCCGTAATGCAGCAGCATCGGCTCGTACCCGCGCCACATGCGCACGGCCGGATGGTTGCGCCAGCCCTTCGTGATGCCGTCCAGCACGCGGATGATCTGGTAGACCTCGACGCGCTGCTTGCCGAGGCGTGGGGTGTCCAGGACACGGGCCGTCTCGGCGAAGTCCGGGAGTGGAAGGAACGTCTGCACAGCTCAGCCGAGCAGTTCGTCCACGAAGCACCAGCGCCACGCCTCGCCGGGCTCGATCGAGCGCATCACCGCGTGCCGCGTCTGGGCGAAGTGACCGGTCGCATGCCGCCCGACGGACGAGTCGCAGCAGCCGACGTGCCCGCAGGTCAGGCATAGCCGCAGGTGGACCCAGGCCGTGCCGTCGCGCAGGCACTCCTCGCAGCCCTGTGGCGTGCGGGCGGTGACGACCCGTGGCGCGTCCCGCAGGTGCTCGCAGTCGCCGGCCCGGTTCGCGGAGGTCACCAGCTCATCGTCCACCCGCGCGGCGGCGTCCTCGATCCGGTCCAGCATCGACTCCTCGACGTCGACGGCGCTGAGCGCGCTGCGCAGCACCTCGTCGTCGTAGACGCCGCGGTCGCGCGAGGCCAGGATCGACTCGCGCTCGGCGGCGAGCATCTGCAGGCGCAGCCGCCGGTACACCGCGGCGGGCGGTTCGAGTTCGGCCTGGGAGCGGCCGAGCTGCTCCCAGATCTGGTTGCTGCGCCGCGTGGCGCGCGCCTGCAGTTCCTCGATCACCTCCGGCGGGTCGTCCGGCTTGCGGACCCGCTCGAGGCGGGTCAGACCGGCACGAGCCGCCTCCGTGACCAGGGCCGCGGCCTGTAGCGCGTCCTCGGCCGGGTCGGGACCGCGCAGGCCCAGCCGGCGCACCAGCCAGGGCAGCGTCAGCCCGTGAAGCAGCAGCGTGCCGGCCACCGCTACGAACGCGGCCAGCGCCAGCAGCTCGCGGTTCGGGGTGCTCGCCGGGAGCAGGAACGCGGCGGCGAGCGTGACCACACCGCGCATGCCCGCCCACGACACCACGCTGGCGACCGGCCACGGCCACGCGTCGCGTCCGATCAGCCGGATCACCGCCACGCAGCCGAACACGTACAGGACGCGGATCACCACCGTGCCGGCGAGTACCAGCAGGCACGCGGGCACGACCTGGCTCCACGGCACGTGCTCCGCGCGGACGCCGTCTACCAGGCTGCGCAGCTGCAGTCCGATCAGCACGAACACCACGTTCTCCAGCACGAACTGGACGGTGCGCCAGTTGACGTTCTCGGCCACGCGCGAGCCGGCCGACTGCAGCACCGGCGAGCGGTGGCCGAGGAGCAGCCCGGTCACGACCACGGCCAGCACGCCGGACGCCTTGATCTCCTGCGCCGGAAGAAACGCGACGTACGGCGCGGCGAACGACAGCGTCGTGTCCAGCACCGAGTCGGTGATGCGCCGGCGCACCTGCGCGAGGACGAACGCGGCGAGCAGCCCGATCAGCAGCCCGCCGCCGGCCGCGCGCACGAAGTCCCACCCGATCCGCCACGGGCTGACCGTCGCCGACAGCGCGGCGATCGCGGTGTTGAGCGCGACGAGCGCCGCCGCGTCGTTGACCAGGCTCTCGCCCTCGAGGATGGATACGATCCGCCGCGGCAGGCCGACGCGGCGCGCGACGGTCGTGGCCGCCACCGCGTCCGGCGGCGCGACCACGGCACCGAGGGCCAGGCCCGCGGCCGCGCCGATTCCCGGCACGACCCACCAGGCGAGCATGCCGACGGCCGCGGTCGACACCGCCACCAGGCCGACGGACAGCAGCGCGATCGCGCGCCGGTTCGCCTTGAAGTCCACCAGCGAGGTGCGGATCGCGGCCGCGTACAGCAGCGGCGGCAACAACCCGATCAGGACCAGGTCCGGCGTCAGCGCGATGTCCAGCACGTGCGGGACGAACGAGCCGGCGATGCCCACCGCGACGAGGGCCAGCGGCTCGCTCCAGCCGATGCGGCGCGCGCCGGCGGTGACGAATCCGACCACGGCGACCAGCAGCAGGATGTTCAGCGCGGCGTGCACGCCGTCATTCTCCTTGCTCGCCCGAGCCGGTCAGCCGGCTGCGTCCCCGTCGCGGGGACGGGCCTACTTGCCGCTGACCTGGGACGCCGGAGGCGCCGAAATCGACAGTGGCGCGTCGAACTTGCTCGCCTGCACCGTGACCGGGAACGACGTGCCGGCGAACGAGGCGTGGATGACGAACTTGACCGGACGGTCCGATGAGTCCAGCCAGAAGTCGAGCGGAAGGTTGCTGCCGCCGAGCGAGGACAGCAGTCCGTCCAGCTGGGCGTTGCCGGTCTTCTTCTTCGGGTCCAGCTGCATCACGTAGTGCGTCGCGCTGACGCCGTTGACCGAGTCCGCGCCCTTGTTCTGCAGGCCGGTCGACCCGCGCATCAGCGCGGTCACGACGCTCAGCGAGGACGCCATGGCCGCGATGTTCAAGCCCGACGTCAGCGAGTTGATCATCGGGTTGGTGCTGTCGCTGCCGATCTCGAGCCACGGCTTGCCGGACGGGTTGCTGCCCGCCGGCAGCTTGGCGTAACTCGTGCCGCCGATCGTGATCATCTCGACCTGCTGGCCGTTCTCGGTCAGGTGCGCGTCGGTCGCGGTGGCGTGGCCGTTCTGCAGCTTGATGTCTGCGGTGCTCTTGCCGCCGAGGCCGCCCGCGTCGATGTCCAGGTGCACCGACGTGAGCGCGTTGAGCGCGGCGCCCACCCGGTCCGCGAGCGCGGACGCGGCGGTGCCGCCCACGGCGCTTCCGGACGGCGTGCCGCTGGGCTTGGCGGCCGTGCTGGTGGAGGAGGACGGCGAGGAGGAGGACGAGCAGCCAACGGTGCCGGTGAGCACCGTGGCGACGAGCGCGAGCACAGTGACCAGTCGACTTCTCACGCCGGTCACGGTACCGGTCTGCGGGCCCCCGCGACCGCAACTTGCCCATGCTCGACAGGCGCAATTGTGAGCGCGCCGCCGGCCGATCGGCCGGTTCGGCGGACGGGCCAGCGCCGCCCCGGTTCAGGACCGGACGCGCAGCGCGGCGCTGAGCGCGTCCAGGCCAGCCGGCACGAGCGCGTAGAACGCCCACTTGCCGCGCTGCTCTCGGCTGACCAGGCCGGCGGCCACCAACTGCTTCATGTGGTGCGAGACGGTCGGTTGGGACAGGTCGACGAACTCGGTGAGGTCGCAGATGCACGCCTCGCCGCCGTCGGCCGCGGCGATCAGCGACAGCAGCCGGACGCGGGTCGGGTCGGCGAGGGCCTTGAAACCGGTGGCGAGCTGCTCGGCCGACTCGGCGTCCAGGACCGCCCCGGTCAGCGGCGCGCAGCAGCCGGCCGGGAGGACGGGGAGTGCGGTGCGGGCGGCCATGCGTCCAGTCTGCCACACGTATTGACAAATCTCGATGCATTCACAATCATCAATGCATCGACCAGCGTCTATTGGAGGATTCCGATGAAAGGGACCGACATCCGCGAGCAGGTCCGCCAGCGTTACGCCGCCGCCGCGGTCGCCGTCAGCGCACGCGGCACGGACGCGCTGACTGTGCTCGACGACTGCTGCAGTCCCGCTGCGAACAGCAGTTGCTGCGGCAGCACCGGCGAGGTCGACGCCGCGTTCGGCGCGGGCCTGTACAGCGCGGGCGAGCACGGCGAGCTGCCCGCCGAGGCGGTCGCGGCCTCGCTCGGCTGCGGCAATCCGACGGCGGTGGCGGACCTACGTCCCGGCGAGCGGGTGCTGGACCTCGGCTCCGGCGGGGGCATCGACGTGCTGCTGTCCGCGCGCCGCGTCGGCCCGACCGGGTACGCCTACGGCGTCGACATGACCGACGAGATGCTCGCGCTCGCCAACGCGAACAAGGCCAAGGCGGGCATCGACAACGTCGAGTTCCTCAAAGGCACCATCGAGAGCGTCCCGCTGCCCGACGGTGCGGTCGACGTGGTGATCTCCAACTGCGTGATCAACCTGTCCACCGATAAGCCGGCCGTGCTCGCCGAGATGTTCCGCGTGCTGACGCCCGGCGGGCGCATCGGGATCTCGGACGTCGTGGCCGAGGACCACCTCACGCCCGCCGACCGGGCCGAGCGTGGTTCGTACGTCGGCTGCATCGCCGGCGCGCTGTCGCGTCAGGAGTACCTGGACGGACTGGAGGCGGCCGGCTTCGTCGATGCCGAGGTGGTCTTCACGCACCAGGCCGCGCCCGGGATGCACTCCGCGATCGTCCGCGCCGTCAAGCCGTGACCGTGCTCGCCGGGACGGTGCTTGCCGGGACGGAGTGCAGACGTGCCGCGAGCGGCGGGCGTGTCTGCACTCCGTTCGGCCGGCAGCGCGGAGTTACAGCGGGCGCAGCAGGTCGTCGGCGTCCGTGATCGTGTACGCGTAGCCCTGCTCGGCGAGGAAGCGCTGGCGGTGCGCGGCGTACTCGGCGTCCAGGGTGTCGCGCGCGACGACGGTGTAGAAGTGCGCCTGCCGCCCGTCCGCCTTCGGACGGAGCACGCGCCCGAGCCGCTGCGCCTCCTCCTGCCGCGAACCGAACGTGCCGGAGATCTGCACGGCCACCGCCGCCTCCGGCAGGTCGATCGAGAAGTTCGCGACCTTGGACACGACCAGCACCCGCTGCTCGCCGCGGCGGAACTCGTCGAACAGCCGCTCGCGCTCCTTGTTCGTGGTCGAGCCCTGGATGATCGGCGCGTCGAGCTCGGCGCCGACATCGTCCAGCTGGTCGAGGTACGCGCCGATGACGAGCACCTGGTCATCCGGATGCTGGTCGACGATCGCCCGGATCACCGGCAGCTTGGTGCGCGCGGTCGCGGCGAGCCGGTAACGCTCCTCGGGCTCGGCCGTCGCGTACGCCATGCGCTCGGCGTCCGTCAGCGTCACCCGCACCTCGGTGCAGTCGGCCGGCGCGATCCAGCCCTGGTTCTCGATGTCCTTCCACGGCGCGTCGTACCGCTTCGGACCGATCAGGCTGAACACGTCGCCCTCGCGGCCGTCCTCGCGGATCAGCGTGGCGGTGAGCCCGAGGCGGCGGCGCGACTGCAGGTCCGCGGTGAGCCGGAAGATCGGCGCGGGCAGCAGGTGCACCTCGTCGTAGACGATCAGTCCCCAGTCGCGGCTGTCGAACAGCTCCAGGTGCCGGTACTCGCCCTTCCGGCGGGTGGTCATCACCTGGTACGTCGCGATGGTGATCGGGCGGATCTCCTTCTTCTCGCCGCTGTACTCGCCGATCTCGTCCTCGGTGAGGCTGGTGCGCGCGATCAGTTCCCGCTTCCACTGCCGTCCGGCAACCGTGTTCGTGACCAGGATCAGTGTGGTGGCCTTGGCCTGCGCCATCGCCGCCGCGCCCACGATCGTCTTGCCCGCGCCGCACGGCAGCACGACCACGCCCGAGCCGCCCTGCCAGAACATCTCCGCGGCCTGCTGCTGGTAGTCGCGCAGCTCCCAGCCGTCCTGGCGCAGCTCGATCGGGTGCGCCTCTCCGTCCACGTAGCCGGCGAGGTCCTCGGCGGGCCAGCCGACCTTCAGCAGCGCCTGCTTGAGCCGGCCACGCTCGGACGGGTGCACCAGCACGGTGTCCTCGTCGATGCGCTCACCCAGCATCGGCGCGATCTTCTTCTGCCGGAGGATCTCCTCCAGGACGGCACGGTCCAGGCTGATCAGCACGAGCCCGTGCGTGGGGTGCTTGACCAGCTGCAGCCGTCCGTAACGGTCCATCGTGTCGGCCACGTCCACGAGCAGCGCGTGCGGGACGGCGAACCGGCTGTAGCGGACCAGCGCGTCGACGACCTGCTCCGCGTCGTGACCGGCCGCGCGCGCGTTCCACAGCCCCAGCGGGGTGAGCCGATACGTGTGGACGTGCTCGGGCGAGCGCTCCAGCTCGGCGAACGGCGCGATCGCGGCACGCGCCTCGGCGGCGAGTGGATGGTCGACCTCGAGCAGCAGGGTCTTGTCGGATTGGACGATCAGTGGCCCGTCGGTCATGCGGCTCCCTTGCGCTCGGCAATCCGACCAGTATCCCAAACACGGCAAGCACCGCGCCTGTTCCGCCTCCGTCCTGCTACCGCCTTTTCCGACACAGCGCCCGGTTGGGAGCCCTGCAAGCGGTCCTGGTGTCGGAAAAGGCGGCAGATCTCCACCTGGTCTCCACCCTGGGGTTGATTCGGCCCGCCCCGGATTTCGCGAGCCTTGAGGCATGACATTCGGCGACTACATCTTCGACTCGGTCCTCGTCCTGCTCGTGCTGCGCCAGGTGCGCGAGAGCCGGTTCACCCCGCACGCGGTCTTCCTGCCGCTCGGCATCATCGCCTGGGTGGTGCGCAGCTATCTGCACACAATCCCGACGTCCGGCAACGACCTCGCGCTGATCGTCGCGCTGACCGCGGTGGGCCTGGCGTTCGGCTCGATCAGCGCGCTGACCACCCGGGTGCGTACCGATGGCGGCCGCTACGCGCTGATCAAGGCCGGCTGGGCGTCCACCGGCGTCTGGGTGCTCAGCATGGGCGGACGGTTCTGCTTCGCGGTCTGGGCCTCGCACGGTGGCGGCCCGAGCCTGTACCGGTTCAGCGTCGCACACGACCTGAGCATCGACGTCTGGACGGCCGCGATCGTGCTGATGGCCCTGGGCGAGGTGCTCGCCCGCACCGGCCTGATGGTGCTGCGCACCCGCCGCGCGCTGGCCGCCCAGAACGCCCCCGCCGGGCAGGAGCTGCTGACCGTCTGAGGCCGATCAACTCGACGAGCCGCCCAGGCCCTGTCGCCACGCCCAGGCGACCAGGGCCGGGCGGCCGTCCACGTCCAGCTTGGACAGCACGTGGTTCAGGTGGGTCTTCACGGTGGCCTCGGAGACGACCAGGCGGCGGGCGATCTGCCGGTTGGTCAGCCCCTCGGCGACGAGTCGGACGACGTCGACCTCCCGCCGGGTGAGCCCGGCCGCCTCGGCCTCGGTCGAGGCGCCGGGCGCGGCGTGCATCGCGGACGGAGCCGGTGCGGACGGAACCGGCGCGGACGGAGCCCGCTCGGTGGACGGCGTCCCGCCCGCGGTCGCGAGCTCGACCAGGCGGCGCTGCACGGCCGGGTCCAGCACGGTCCGCCCCGCGGCGACGTCGGCGATCGCGGCGACCAGCGCCTCGCCGGTGGTGTCCTTGGTCAGGTAGCCGACGGCGCCGGCGCGCAGCGCGGGCAACACCGCGTCGTCGTCGGCGAACGTGGTCAGAATCAGCACCCGCACCTCGGGTGCCTGCGTGGCCAGCGCGGCGGTCACCTGCGCGCCGTCCAGCTTCGGCATCCGCAGGTCCAGCAGCGCGACGTCCGGTCGCAGCTCTACGCAGTACTCGACCGCCTGTTGACCGTCCGCGGCCGCGGCGAGTAGTTCGATGTCCGCGCTGGCGCGCAGCAGCAGGGCCAGCCCGTCGCGGACCACGGCCTGGTCGTCGGCCAGCACCACGCGGATGCTCACGGGAGCGGCACCGTCGCCTCCACCCGCCAGCCGCCGTCGGGACGTGGCCCGGCGGTCAGCTTCCCGCCGTGCTGGGCGAGCCGCTCCTGCATCCCGGCCAGCCCGAGCCCGCTGCCCTGCCCGGTCACCGGGACGCGTCCGGGCAGCGGGCCGTCGTCGTCCACGCAGACGGTCAGCAGCCCGGGCGTCCAGGCCACCGCCACGCGCACCGGCGAGCCGGGGGCGTAGCGCGCCGCGTTGGTCAGCGACTCCTGCACCGCGCGGTAGAGCGCGTGCCCGGTCTCGGCGGGGACGTCGGCCGGCGTGCCGGTCACGTGCAGCTCGACCTCGGCCGGATGCCGCTGGACGAGGGCGGGCAACGCGTCCAGGCCCAGGCCGACCGGGTCGCGCAGCGCGCCGACCGCCTGCCGCGCCTCGGCCAACCCGTCGCGCGCCAGCGCCGCGGCCGTGTCCAGCGGCTCGAGGACGTCCGCTCCCACCCCCGCGCGCACCGCGATCGCGCGCGTCGCCTGCAGCTGCAGCGACAGCCCGGCGAGGCTGTGCGCGAGCACGTCGTGCATCTCGCGCGCGATCCGTCCGCGCTCGCGCAGCGCGGCGGCCTGCTCCTGAGCGTCGCGGGAGGCCTGCAGCTCGGCCAGCAGCGCCTGCGCCCGGTCGTGCTCCTCGACGAGCTGTTGCTGGGTGGCGCTGCGCTGCACGAGCAGCGGGATGCCGAACCCGGCGAGCAGCCCCACGTAGCTGCCGCTGATCCAGACGATCGCGGCGTCGGTGAGCAGCGCGTCCACGACGACGAACGTCCACATCACCCGTCCGGAGAACGCGAGCGGGATCCTGGTCGCGGCCATGAACACCGGGATCTCCGCGATGCCGCTGGGCGAGAGGATCATGCCGGCGATGCCGGCGGCGGACGCGAGCATGATCGCTGCCGCGCGCCTGGTGCGCGTGCCGTTTCCCGTGAACTGCATCGCCAGCCCGGCGAGCACCATCACGGCGCCGGCGGCCACGCGGCGTCCGGTGTGGTCGGGTGTCGCGCTCACCGTCGCGGCCGCGATGCCGGCCCACACCAGCAGCTGCAGCCAGCGGGGCAGCCCGATGAGTCCGCCCGACTGCCGGTCGACCTTCGCCTGCGTCACGTCGCGTCGTCCGGGTCGTCGATCACGCTGACCCGGGTGAGCCGGTGCAGCGGGAAGCTGGCCAGCCGGCTCGTCTCCGGGTCGTGCCCGCGCACCATGCCGCCGGCCATCGAGATCGGCAGGATCTCGTGACGCCCGGACGTGCCGTCGGACTCGACGCAGTCCAGCAGCACCCGGTGCCCGCCGCGGATCGCCTCGCGTAGCACCGCCATCGTCGCCGCCGAGGTGACGCCCGGAACCTGCTGCGTGATCGGCTGCACGCGCGTGCTGATCGTGCTGAGCGCGTCACCGGCGCGAATCCGGCGCACCAGCTCGGTCAGCTGCTGGTCGGACGCGACGGCGGTGCGCATCCGCGCCGGGCGCTCCGGCGGACGGGACGGGGCACGCGCCGACTCCGCGTCCAGCGCGATCACGTCGCCGTCCGGGGCCTCGGCGGCGGGCGCGTAGCCGGCGGCGCGCAGCACGTGCAGCACCTGCGCCACCGGCGCGGACGAGATCGCGACCGTCTCCGCGAGCCGGCGCAGCTGCAGCGATTGGACGGCGCGGTCGGCCACGACACGGTCCAGCAGCGTGGTGTCGTCGCTGCGCAGGTACGCGGACGCGGTGCCGGTGCGCAGCGCGCCGTGGCGGCGGGCCGCGTCGTCGACTAGGTACGTGAGCGCCTGCGGGATCGGCGTGCGCGACCGCTGGGCGAGGAACGCGTGCAGGGTGGCCGCGGACCGCCCGGAGTCCAGCGCGCGGCGCACCGTCGCCTCGGTGATCCGGTACACGCTCGCACCGCCGCTGGACTCCAGGTCCGCGATCGCCGCGAGGTCGCGCGCCAGCTCCGGCTGCGGCGGCCCGGGCACGACCAGGGTCAGATCCGGCTGGACGAGGAAGTGGTCCACCGGCGCGGGCAGCGCGCCGCCCAGCACCTGCTCGGCCACGGTGCGGGACCCGTCCAGCAGGGTGCGCGTGTAACCGGTGAGGCCGCCGCCCACGCTGAGCCCGAGCAGGTCGGCCTCGGTCAGGATCGCGCTCACCAGGGCCGTGCGCGCGCCGGACCGCCGCGGTGCCTGCCAGGCCAGGTGGGCGAGCACCGCGGACCGCTCGCGCGGCACGCCGCCGGGCGGCAATGTCGCGAGCAGCGCGAGCACCTGGGCGCGCAGCGCGGGCATCGTGCCCCGCTCGGCCTCCGGCCCGAGCACGCTGATCACCCGGTCGCGCTCGCCGCGCTGCGAGGCCAGGCTCGGCTGGCGCGTCATCTCCAGCCAGGCGCCGGCCAGCCTCGTCCACCGCTGTGGCGCGTCGAGCTGCAGCCAGGCGTCGTACTCGGCCGTCGGCAGGTAGGCCGACTCGATCTCGTGCGTCGCGTTGATCAGCCCGGCGGCGGACGCGGTCTCGATCAGGACGGCGACGGTGGGCTCGTCCACCCCGAGGTCGCGCGCGGTGCGGCGCAGTTCGCGCACCCCGACGCCACCGGCCCGCAGCTGCGCGGCGGGCTGTGCGGCCCACGACTCGCAGAGCGTCTCGACCAGCCGCAGCGCCTCGAGCACGCTCGTGCCGCCGGCTCGGTCCAGCTCGTCCGGGGGACGGACGTCCGCCTCGATCGCCGGTGCCTCGGGACGCAGCGGGCCGATCGGGCGTTCGCGCAGCGCGATGCCGAGCTCGCGGGGGAGTTCGACGGTGCGGGTGTCGACGGGGGCGAGCAGGCCGCGGGACAGCAGCCGCAGCGCCGCCGGCAGGTTCTCCGGACGCGCCCCCGCCAGCCGGGTGTCGCGGACGGTGCCGACGGGTGGGCCCTCGGCGAGCCGGTCGAGCACGGTGCGCTCGTCGGCGTCGCACGCGGCGATCAGTTCGGCCAGCCGCGCGGGATCGGTGAGCGCCGGGTCCGCGCCCAGTTGCGCGGCGGGGCGTCCCAGGCCGGCAGGATAGGGACCCAGCGCCTCGGCCACGCCGGTGACCAGGTGCACGTCCCCGTCGGTGCCCCAGACCAGGGCGAGTTCGCGCAGGTCGTCGAACGCGCGGTTCAGCAGCGCGGCGTCCACCGGGCCGAGTAGGGCCGCGGCGTCCGCCTCGCTGGTGCGTCCGTCGCCGTGGGCGGAGAGCACCAGCGCCTCGAGGGTGCGCAGGGCGAGTTCGTTCAGCCCGTCCAGCGCGCGCTGCACCGACGTGCGCACGGACAGCCGTCCGGCGAGCGCCGGAAGGTCGGCCGGGGCCGGGAGCGCCAGGTCGGGACGGCGCCGCAGCAGCGCGGCGAGCTCGGCGTCCTGCCGCGACCGCAGCCAGTCCGTCAGCGTCGCAGGCGGGTGCCCGTTCGCCGGATCGGAGGACGCGGGCACGCCGGAGGTGTGGTCAGCGCCCGTCGGCCAGGTTGGGTCGGTCGGCGGGAGACGGGTGCGTGTACCGGATCTTGTTGATCGGCAGCGGGAACTCGATTTCGGGGCCGTACGGGGACATCGAGCCCGCCTTGTCGGACGCGAGCTCGTTGACGTGGAAGTCGTCAGGCACGTGTCCCTGCGAGAACTGCTCGGGAGTGCGCGGCGTGGCGGCCATCATTGCCCTCTCACTCGACCCGGTTGTGGCAAGCATTCAGTGTGTCATGGCGCCTGGGCTTGGCCCCGTAGCAGGGTCGTCCGCCGGACGTCCCGCCGCTCGCGTCAGGGCGCCAGGTTCGGGCCGCCGAGCTCGCGCAGGGCGGCGCGCTGCTCCTCGCGTCCGGCCCGCAGGCCCGCCCACACGGCGATCGCGAAGCCCGCCGGCGCCAGCAGGCAGGCCAGGTTCAGCCACAGCGGGGTGTCGTGGTCGTCGGCGAAGAACGGCAGGACGTCGGCCGCGATGAACGCCAGACCGAGCACGAACAGGAACAGACCGATCCGCACGGCCCGCGACCGCGGTAACGCGAAGGAACTCACCGTGCCAGTATCCCTGCCGTATCTGCTGTGCTCGCGGCCGCCCGGGCAAGTAACCTGGCAGGGAAGGCACTGCGCGTGCGCGGTGCCTTCGGCGCTTTCGCCCGGCGGACGCATCCGCCACCTGCGACACTGTCGGTCAGCGATCTGTCAGCTCGACCGACCAACTCGACCCCAGGGAGTACCCGTGCCGACCGGCAAGGTGAAGTTCTTCAGCGCGGAGAAGGGATTCGGTTTCCTCTCCTACGACGAATCCTCCAACGGTGAGGACGTCTTCGTGCACCGCGACGCGCTTCCCGCGGGGGTCACCGAGCTCAAGCCCGGCCAGCGCGTCGAGTTCGGCGTCGTCTCCGGACGCAAGGGCAACCAGGCCATGCAAGTGCGCCTCCTGGACCCGGTGCCGTCGGTCGTGCGCGCCACCCGCAAGCCCGCGGACGAGATGGCGCCCCTGGTCGAGGACCTGATCAAGCTGCTGGACCAGGTGTCCAACTCGCTGCGCAAGGGCCGCTACCCGGAGCGCGGCGAGGCCCGCAAGGTCGCCGGACTGCTCCGCGCCTTCGCCGACAACCTGGATGCCTAGCGCGCCGGTCGTCCCGCGGCGGACGGCTGGTGGGCCGGTCGGAGTGACGGCCGACCGCCCGCGTTCGTGACCGGCTCGACGTGGCCTTGTGGTTGCGTTCCTCGGCAGCGACGAGGGATCGGCTTGGCGCTGCCGGCTCACCCCGGGTTCGTGTTGCCTTCTCCGGCAGCGACGGCGGGCAGCTTCTCCCGTGGTCGGTGAGCGCTGCCGGCTCGGCTTGGGCTCGGGGTTGCGCTTCTTTGCAGCGACGGGCGTGCCCTTCGGCTGACTCGGCTTGCGCTTCCGGCTCAGCTTGAGTTCGGGGTTGCCTTCTCCGGCAGTGACGGCGGGACAGCTTGGCTTCTTGCCGCCCTGCCCTGCCGACTCGTCTTTGGGCTGTGGTCGCCTTCCTTCGCGGCGACGGGGGCGGCCCCTCTTCGTGGCGCTCCGCGCTGCCGGCTCACCTTCCGATGTTGTTGCTTTCCGGGCGGCGACGGCGGGCGGCTCCTCTTCATGGCTGAGTTCCGCTGCCGGCAGTCCGTTCCAGCCCGCCCACCTTCTCGTGATCAAGTGCAGGTTGTGGCTCCCCCGGCGGCCACAACCTGCTGTTGATCAGGTGCCGATCGGTCCGCGAGACGGACGCGGCGTTCGATTTGTGAAGCGGCGGTTGGATTTGCCGAATCAGCCGAAACTATCGGGCGAAACGCTCGACAACGTCAGACCTGTGTACTAATATGTGAAGCATGTCGGGGGACATGATCGAACCGGAAGCGTGCGCGCTGCTCCGTGAGCTGGACGCGCTGCTGGACAAGCTCGCCGGCACCGACCTGAGCGCCCTGACCGGACCGCAACTGCTCGAGCTGACCGGCGGCTGGGAACGGCACACCCGCCGCGGTGTCGTGGTGCAGCACGCCCTGGTCGCCGAACTGGACTCGCGCCG
>Ga0164242_10005594_pt1 | contig 13970 bp, 10 predicted proteins | sample OricomgcompostMG_FD_108783 | JGI IMG/M metagenome (GOLD analysis project Ga0164242, IMG submission 108783) | Miracle-Growth compost microbial communities from Emeryville, California, USA - Original compost - Miracle growth compost (MG) ...
CAGGCAATCGGACACAACAACCTTGTTCTGCTACATGAGTTTCCGCAGCCCGGCGTGCCGCTGGTCGCCATCGACGGCAAGCCGGTCGACACCGATACCGATTGGTTGGCGAAGTTGGCGCACTGAACAACCCTCTCGAAATCCACCGTTACTGGGTAGATTTCGGCCATGAGTCTGGAACATCAAGAACGAGCGGACGGTGGCGCTGGTGCGTGAACTTGCCCGCCGTACTGGTCTCAGTCCGACCAGCGCTGTCGAGGACGCGGTGTGCACCAGGCTTGCCGAGTTGGGGACTTCGCACGGACCGATATCGGCGCCGTCGACCGGTCTTGATCGAACCGAGAACAGGGTCGCTGGTCCCATTGAGGTTGCGCAGTGACGACTGCCGCACGAGCGTGTCGGTGCCCTTGCCTACCCTTTAGGCCGTGGACTACCAATCGATCAGTGCGCTGCGCGATCGGCATCCGGCGTGGCGGCTGCTGCGCGCAGGCAACGCCGCGCTGATTCTGTCCTTTCTCGGCCACTACTTCGTCGAGGCCAACCGGGGAGCGTGCTCGGCCAGCGCGGTCGCTGACGCACTGGATGACCACCTCTACGCGCTGAACACCGACGAGATCCGCTATCCCAAGCAGCCACGTGCCTACCTGGAGGACTGGGCGGCCACCGACGCCGGCTACCTGCGCCGGTTCTATCCGCCCGGCGACGACGAGGTGCACTACGAGGTGACCCCGGCATTCGAGAAGGCGTACGCCTGGATCCTCAGTCTGCAGGGCCGGTCCTTCGTGGGCACCGAGTCCCGGCTGCACACCGTCGTCGAACTGCTCCGCCAGATCGTGCACGGTACCGAAGTCCAGCCCGAAGCCCGGCTGGCCGAACTGCACCGTCGCCGCGCCGAACTCGATGTGGAGATCGCCGCGGTCGAAGCCGGCGACGTGGCGATGCTGGATGCCACCGGGGTGCGGGACCGCTACCAACAACTCTCGACGACCGCGCGCGAGTTGCTGTCGGACTTCCGCGAGGTCGAAGAGAACTTCCGGTCGCTGGACCGCGCGGCCCGAGAGAAGATCGCCGCCTGGGACGGTTCCAAGGGCGAACTGCTTGCCGACCTGGTCGGCAGTCGCTCGGAGATCTCCGGCTCGGATCAGGGCCACAGCTTCCAGGCATTCTTCGACTTTCTGTTGTCTGAGCAGCGCCAGAACGAGCTCGCCGAGCTGCTGGCCAAGGTCTCCGCGCTCGACACCATCGATGCCGATGAGCGGATTCGGGGCATCCACCACGACTGGTCCGAGGCGGCAGATCGGGCCCAGCGCACTGTGCGGCAGATCTCCGAACAATTGCGCCGGTTCCTCGACGATCAGGTGTGGCTGGAGAATCGGCGCGTGCTGGACCTGGTTCGCGCGGTGGAGGCTGCGGCGCTGGACGTGCGTGTCAACCCACCGGAATTCGGCCTGGAGGTCGATGAATCGGGTATCGAGATCGCGTTGCCGTTCGAACGTCCGCTGTACCAGCCGCCGGCCGCGGTTGCGGTTGAGAGCCACATTGCGCAAGCCACCGATGCGGTCGACGCCGACCTGTTGTTCACCCAGACCTATATCGATCAGGTGCGGTTGGCCGAGACCATCCGAGCTGTGTTACCGGAGAATTCGTCGGCGCTGCTGTCCGACGTGATTGCGGTACACCCCGTCGAGCAAGGTGCGGCGGAGATTGTGGGCTATCTGGCGCTGAGTGATGACGATGTCAGCATCGAGATGGATGACACCGAGGAGACCGTATTGGAGTACCCCGATCCGGACGATCCGGACGTCACCAAGCGAGCGAGGCTGCCGAAGGTGACGGTGCACCGACGCGCGAGGCAACGACGATGAGCAACGACCGCGCCGTCGCCTCGGCCATCATCCGGCTGATGCAGGGCGTCGTGTACCGCACCTCCGACGAGGACACCTGGCTGACGCTGGAGCGGCTGGGCGCCGGTGTGCGAGATCATTTCGCCACCATCGGCGTCGACGTGGTGATCGACGACGCCGAAGGCTACGCCTATCTGCGGTCCCGGCCGGACGAAGAAGGCGAGGAGGCGTTGCCGCGGCTGGTGCGCCGGCGGGCGTTGACCTATAACGTCAGCCTGCTGTTGGTGTTGTTGCGCAAGCGCCTGGTCGAGTTCGAGACCAGTGGCGCGGAGGGACGCCTGGTGCTCAGCACCGAGCAGATCGTCGAGATGCTGCGGCTGTTCCAGGCCGAGTCCACCAACGACGCGCGGGTGGTAGACCAGGCCGAGACCACCATCAAGAAGGCTGCTGAACTGGGTTTCCTGCGTCAGCTGCGGGGCCAGCGCGACCATTGGGAGGTGCGACGCATCCTCAAGGCGTACGTCGACGCCCAGACCCTGTCGGACTTCGCGGCCAAGCTGCGCGAATACTCGGGGACTACCGCTGATGAGTGAAACTCTTTTCCGGGCAACTGAATTCGGTGAACAGGGCGGTGCCGGCTATCGGCTGCACTACGCCGAGGTCTACAACTGGGGGACGTTCGACGACCACGCCTGGCGGTTCACTCCCGGCACCGACACCGCGTTGTTGACCGGCGATATCGGCTCGGGCAAGTCCACCATCGTCGATGCCCTCACCACCTTGCTGGTGCCCTCGAACAAGGCCGCCTACAACAAGGCCGCCGGCGCCGATGCCAAGGAGCGCACGCTGCGCTCCTATGTCGAGGGCCACTACAAGTCCGAGCGTAACGAGTCCACCGGCAAGTCTCGCCCAAAAGGTCTGCGGGAGAACAAGCGCACCTATTCGGTGATCCTCGGGGTATTCCGCAACCACGGCCACGGCGAGGCGGTGACGCTGGCCCAGGTGTTCCAGCAGCGCGAGAGCACCGGGCAGCCCTACCGGTTCTTCGTCACCGCCACCAAAGAACTGTCGATCGCCGCCGACTTCGCCGATTTCGGCACCGAGTTGCGCGAGTTGCGTAAGCGGCTGCGCGACTCTGGTGCCGAGATCTTCGACGAGTTCCCCAAGTACGCCACCTCGCTGCGCCGGTTACTCGGTATCCGATCGGAACAGGCTTTGGAGTTGTTCCATCAGACGGTATCGATGAAATCTGTTGGGAATCTGAATGATTTCGTGCGTGATCACATGCTCGAGCCGAGTGACTCGAGCGAGCGGGTCCGCGACATCATCGGCCACTTCGATGATCTGACCAAGGCGCATGACGCCGTCAAGCGTGCCCGTGAGCAACTCGAAGCGCTGCAGCCGATCGTGGATACCGCGGCCAAATACGATGCCGCGCATACCGAACGCGACGGCCTGGAACTCCAACGGTCCGCAATGCGGCTGTTCATCGCTGAATTGCGCTCGGGCCTGCTGACCGACGAGATCGCTCGGCTCGAAGCCGATGGCGCATCCCTGTGGCAACAGCAGGACGCCGCAGAATCCGAACGACAGAAGTTCAACCATGAACGCGATGCCCTGATCGAGGAGCGCGCCAAGGCCGGTGGGGATCGCATCGGCGAATTGGAGCGGCTCGCCGAGGAAGCCCGCGCCGAAGCCGAAACACGGCGGCACTCAAGGGTTTTGTTCGACGCCGCGGTCGACGAGGCCGGGCTGCAACCCGTCGTCGACGGTGCCGCGTTCGCCGCGCTGGCCGCTCTGGTCGCCGCCGAACGGCCCCGACTGACCGACGAGAAACGGGAGGTCGATGCTGCCACCATCGATGCGCTGGGCCGTGAGCGGGAGTACCACCGCAAGTGTGACGGCCTCACCGAGGAGATCGTAAGCCTGCAGCAGCGCACCAACAATCTGCCGCACGAGCAAGTCGCGATGCGGGCCGAATTGTGCGCGGCGCTGGGATTGACGCCCGAGGATCTGCCGTACGCCGGCGAGTTGCTCGATGTGCACGATGGCCACCAGGACTGGCGGGGCGCCGCCGAGCGCGTGCTGCGTGGCTTCGCCCTCTCGCTGCTGGTGCCGGAGCGGCATTATGAGGCCGTCGCGGGGTGGGCCAATGCGCGCAGGCTGACCGTCGGGGGCCGCGGCGCCAAACTGGTCTACGAACGGGTGTCCCGGCAGCGGGTCCGGTTGCAGCCGACGGCGCAGGATGGCCTGCTGCTGGCGGATTGCCTCGATGTGCGGGAGGGGCCGTTCGAGGAGTACCTGCGCAACGAGTTGATGAAGCGGGCCGACTTCCGTTGTGCGGTCAGCCTCGAGGAGTTCCGCAGTCAGCGTCGTGCGGTCACCCGTGAGGGGCAGGTACGTTCGGGGGATCGGCATGAGAAGGACGACCGGCACCGCGTCGATGACCCCAGACGCTGGGTTCTGGGCTGGGTGAATGAACGCAAGATCGCCGCACTGCGTACCGAACTCGTCGAGTTGGAGCGTGAACGCGCACAGGCCGCGGCCGCGGCAGCCACACTCGGGGAGCAACGCGACGCGCTGCAGTGCAGACTGGATGCGTTCCTGCGTGTCGAGGGTTTCCGATCCTGGATCGACCTGGACGTCGATGAGGCACATGCGCGCGCCGAAGACCATGACGCCGAACGGATCCGGTTGCAGGCCGGTTCGTCGCGGCTGGAGGAGATCGCCCGGGCGTTGGAACGTAACGAGGTCGACGCGACGGCGGTGTCGGAGCTGATCAAGAAGCTCACCGGCGCGTTGGCCACCACTCAGGCGGCCGTGCAGCGTGCGCAACAGGAACGCACTCGCGACGACGAGTTCGTCGCCGCACAGCCTGGGGAGCAGTTGCAGAGCGCCCGTGCGTCGTATCCGGCACTGGATGCACGCCTCGGCAAGAGTCGGCCCCAGCGGGCGGCGGACTGCGCTGAAGCAGAAGCCGCGTTGTCGGACGATCTGCATCGGCGCATCGAGCGACTTTCCGGTCAGCTCAACGGTCTTGGGCTGAACCTCGGCCAGTATATGGCGGCCGTCCTCAGCCGCTGGCCCGAGTTGCGCGCGGACATGGACGCCAATGTGGAGGCCCGCGGCGATTTCTTGGCATTGCGGGAACGGGTTGCCACCGACGATCTGCCGCGGTTCGAAAGCGAATTCAAGGAGCAGCTGAACAAGAACGCCATCCAGGAGCTGGCCGGGTTCAACAACTGGCTGGGACGGCAGGCGTCGGCGATCGACGAACGTGTCGACCGGATCAACGAGGCGCTGGGTGCAGTTCCCTACAACCCGGGGCGCTTCATCCGGTTGGAGAAGGAGCCCACCACCAATCAGGATGTCGCGCAGTTCCGTTCGGACCTGCGCAATCTGACCAATGACACGCTGGCTGTCGACGGCGACCAATACTCCGAGCAGCGATTCCTTGATGTGAAGCGGATCATCGAACGCTTCCGTGGCCGCGACGGCTACGCCGAATCGGACAAGAACTGGACCCGGCGGGTCACCGATGTACGCAACTGGTTCGTGTTCTCCGCGTCCGAACGTGATGTCGAGACCGATGTGGAGTGGGAGCATTACAGCGACTCCGATGGCAAGTCCGGCGGCCAGAAGGAAAAGCTCGCCTACACGATCTTGGCGGCATCGCTGGCTTACCAGTTCGGGCTGGAGTGGGGAGTCGAGCAGTCCCGGGATTTCCGGTTTGCGGTGATCGATGAGGCGTTCGGCCGCGGCTCGGATGTGTCCACGCGGTACGCGCTGGACCTTTTCGCAACGCTGGGGCTGCAGTTGCTGATCGTCACGCCCCTGCAGAAGGTTCACGTCATCGAGCCGTATGTGAAAGCCATTGGCATCGTGGATAATCCGACCGGAACGTATTCGCGACTGCAGACCATGACCATCGAGGAGTACCGGAAGCGCCGCGACGGGCCGCGGCCGTGAGTTCCGGGTGGACCACGCCCGAGGACATCGCCGCCAAGGTCCGGCGCCGCTGGGATGATGGGTCGCTGCTGCGGACCTATGCCGACGGTGGATCGTTCGAACCCATCGAGGTGGCGCTGCGCGGCCCCAAACCCGGGCAGATCGGTGACGATATTGCGGGCGCCCGCGACTGGGTGGCGGCCCTGGATGCCGGCCGACGCAACGACGTCCGGTATCGGTTGGAATGGAAATCGGTCGGTGGCAGGCAGATTGGCCGCAACCAGTTGCCGGTCCGCGCGGTCGTGGGTTCGCCCGAACAGGTCTGGGCCTTGCTCGGGGTGTCGGCCGCGGTCCGCCGTTTCGATGAACTGTTGGCCTCGGTGGGCCGGCATCCGCGGATCCGAGACTGGATCGTGGCCAATCCGCATCGCGCGCTGGCCTTGGCGTCGGAGATGCCGCGGCTGATCGCGGCCTATGAGTGGCTCGACTCGCACCGGCGATCGCAGCGGTATCTGCGTGAGATCAGCGCTCCCGGGGTCGACACCAAGTTCGCCGAGCGATATCGCTCGGATTTAGCTGGAATGCTTGGGGTTTCAGCGACGTCATCGGGTTTTCTACGCGATCTCGGTCTGCGGTCCAAGCCTGCTCTGGTTCGGCTGCGCCCGGCTCGATCGCTGGGATTGCCTGCTCCGCTGACCGAGCTTGCGGTGCGGTCCGTTGAACTTGCTGCGCTCTCGCTACGGCCGCGTGTTGCGGTGATCGTCGAGAACGAGATCAGCTATCTCAGCGTCGAGGTTCCCGATGATGGTGTGGTCTTCTGGGGCAAGGGGTTTGAGGTCGACAATGTGGGGCGGTTACCGTGGCTGACCGACGCCGAGGTGGTGTACTGGGGCGATATCGATACGCACGGATTCGCCATTCTCGATCGCCTGAGAGCGTGGCTGCCGACGACCCGCTCGGCTTTGATGGACCGGGAAACTCTGCTGGCTCACCGGGATCGGTGGGTGAGCGAGGATCGTCCGGCATCCTCGATGCTGAACCGGCTGAGATCAGATGAGCGCGATCTCTACACCGAATTGGTGGAGGACCGGTTGGGGGTGAAGGTTCGCCTGGAACAGGAGCGGATCGATTGGCGCTGGGTGCAGCAATGGCTGCAGGACAACCTCTGAGGTGCGATTCGCTGGGCGGCGATGAGCAGGTCAGGAATCGACTTGTCGAGCAGCCATGTCGTCACTGCCACGCCGCATCCATCACCTGATCGTTTCTAAGATCCTGGGCGGCCTCAGCCGCCCGGCGCAGATCCGCGATGGTGAATTGCACTCCGGTTGTCGACGGCGACCGCTCTGCTTCGAGCCGTCGGCGTAGATATTCATTGCGGGAAAGCCCCGCCGCCGCCGCATCGGCGTCGATGCGGGCGATCGTCGCATCTGAGAGGCCCCTGATCAGCACGTCTGTCAATTCACCCACTCCTGATATCAACGCTATCACCATGTTGGTGGATTGGGCCGGACCGTCGCTGAGATGGACCGAATCGGTGACTCTGGCGAATGTGGCGGTTGTTGCGGTGAAGCTCGGCGTGTCGCGTCGGTACGTGACACATTCGGCAGAGGGGCGCGGGTGGACGGTGTGCCCCACCCGCGCCTGCTGACAGATCCGAGGGGCTCAAGCCCTACCTCTGGTCGCCGATGTTGTGCGCTGACGAATTGGCGTGGACGGGCCACGGGGCCAGATGGACGAATGTGGTTCCAGTGGCTGAAGGTGCGGGCTGTGCGCTCACGCGCTTCTCCGATCGAAGCGACGCGGCGCGCCACGTCTGCGACGGCTCGGTTCGATGATTAGCCTGGCCGCACCCCGTTTTGAAAGTGATGTGTCGATGCTCGTCTTTCATGGATTTTGGTCGGACGACAACCTGTGTCTGTGGGCGGAAGACTCGCAGCGCCCGGTGAAAAGCTCCAGCCAGGCCCTGCGGGTCGCGCGTCCACATCCGTTCGCGGCACCGGCCGATGAGCTCGCCGGTACCCACCTGGGCAAGCAAGGCCGTGCGGAACTGCAGCTGCCGTCACTGCGCAGCTCGCCACTGGACTCACCGGAGCTGCTGCGGGTCAGCCCGCGCCCAGCGCCGCAGACCGAACCCGTACTGCTGCCGTGGACCGTCCCGGTGGTTGCGTTGACGGCGGCAGCAGCCCTGAGCATGACCGATGCCTCGGAAGTTCGCTATGGCGCGTCGGTGCGCTACTTGCTCACCGATATCGCCGATTTCGCCCGAAAGTTGTTGTTGCGCGGTCGGATTCTGCCCGCACTCGGCGCCGTCGACGAGGTGCCGGTGGCGTTCTGGCGGCCGGTGGTGCAGGGCGCCGACGTGTTGGAGCTGAACGCGCTCATCGCGGCGATGCCCCCGGTATGTCGAGCCGCGGTGGGGGCTACCGGGGCAGCCGACATCGCGACCGCAGCGCTGGCGGCATTCGTGGACGAACTTGCGCGCACCGCCATGCCGCCCGCCGAGCAGCTGCTGCCGCCACGGCGTGGTCGCCGCCCGAAGCATCTGCCGGTTGCCGAGGCCTGGTTGACGGCGCTGACCACTGTCGATAGCCGGTTCGACGCGGACTTCGATGACCTCGATGCGCTGGCCGACGCGTTGGCGCCCTGGAATGAGATCGGCATCGAGGAGCTCGGACCGGCGCATGCGGTGTTCCGGCTCACTGATGGTGACGACGAAAACCCTGGCTGGCGGCTGGAATTCCTGCTGCAGTCCGTCGCGGACCCGAGCCTGCTGGTTTCGGCCGAGCAGGCCTGGGACGACGACGGTGTCCTGCGCCGGTGGCTCGATCGTCCCGAAGAACTACTCCTGGCCGAGCTGGGACGTGCGGTCCGCATCTACCCCGAACTTGCCGACGGTCTGCGCACGGCGCGGCCCTCCGGGATCGATTTGGACGTCGAGGGCGCCTACCACTTCCTGTCACAGGCGGCACCGTTGCTCGACGATGCCGGGTTCGGTGTGCTGCTGCCGTCGTGGTGGGACAAGAGCCGCAAGCTCGGACTGGCTGTGTCGGCATCCACCCCGGTCGACGGCGTGGTCGACACGGTCAAACGGTTCGGGCGCGATCAGCTGATCGATTTCCGGTGGGAGTTGGCCGTCGGCGATGACACCCTCACCGAAGACGAGATCGATGCGCTCTCGCAGACCAAAGCGCCGCTGATCCGGCTGCGCGGGCAGTGGGTGGCTGTCGACCCCGAGCAGCTGCGCCGCGGTCTGGAATTCCTCAAGGCCAACCCGGCCGGGCAGGCCGGCATCGGCGAAATCCTGGCGCTGGCGGCCGGCGATTCGGGTGAGGCACCGCTGGACATTACCTCGGTGCGGGCCGACGGTTGGCTGGGTGACCTGCTCAATGGTGTTGCAGCGCAATCGCTTCGACCGCTTGATCCGCCGCCCGGGTTCGCTGCCACGCTGCGGCCGTATCAGCAGCGCGGGCTGTCGTGGCTGGCCTTCCTGTCCTCGCTGGGGCTGGGCAGCTGTCTTGCCGACGATATGGGCCTGGGCAAGACGGTGCAGCTGCTTGTGCTGGAGGCCACCCAACGTCACGAGGAGCCCGATACCGCACCGACATTGCTGATCTGCCCGATGTCGTTGGTCGGCAACTGGCAGCGCGAGGCCGCGAAATTCGCTCCGGCGCTGCGGGTTTACGCCCATCACGGGACAGCCAGGTTGCACGGTGACGCGTTGGAAGAACAACTGAATGCCACGGATCTGATTGTCACCACCTACGCCACCGCCACCCGCGACATCGACGAGTTGGCCGAATACCGGTGGAACCGGGTGGTGCTCGACGAAGCGCAGGCCGTCAAGAACAGCCTGTCGCGTGGGGCCAAGGCGGTGCGGCGACTGGACGCCGAGCACCGGGTGGCACTCACTGGTACCCCGGTGGAGAACCGATTGGCCGAACTGTGGTCGGTGATGGACTTCCTGAATCCGGGTCTGCTCGGTTCGTCGGAGGTTTTCCGTACCCGGTATGCCGTTCCGGTGGAGAAGTACGGTGAGACCGAACCGGCCGCCAGGCTGCGTCGCATCACCCGGCCGTACATTCTGCGCAGGCTCAAGACCGATCCGACGATTATCGATGATCTGCCGGAGAAGATCGAGACCAAGCAGTATTGCCGGCTTACCACCGAACAGGGCTCGCTGTACCGGTCGATCGTCGATGAGATGATGGAGAAGATCGAGAGCAGCGACGGAATTGCACGGCGCGGCAACGTACTTGCGGCCATGACCAAGCTCAAACAGGTCTGCAACCATCCCGCGCAGTTGCTGCACGACCGCACGTCGATCGGGACCCGCTCGGGCAAGGTGATCCGGTTGGAAGAGATTCTGGAAGAGATTCTGGCCGAGGGGGATCGGGTGCTGTGCTTCACCCAGTTCACCGAATTCGCCGAGATGCTGGTGCCGCACCTGGCGGCCCGGTTCGGTCAGGACATTGCCTACCTGCATGGCGGGACGCCGAAGAGGCGGCGCGATGAGATGGTGGCTCGATTCCAGGCCGGCCAGGGGCCGTCCATCTTCTTGCTGTCGCTCAAGGCCGGGGGCACCGGTCTGACCTTGACGGCTGCCAATCATGTTGTGCACCTGGACAGATGGTGGAATCCGGCGGTGGAGAACCAGGCTACGGATCGGGCCTTCCGGATCGGTCAGCGAAAGACCGTGCAGGTCAGCAAGTTCATTTGTAGCGGGACACTGGAGGAAAAGATCGACGACATGATCGAGCAGAAGCGGGCGCTGGCAGATCTGGTTGTCGGTGACGGGGAGGGTTGGCTGACCGAGTTGTCCACCGGCGACCTACGCAAACTGTTCACCCTGTCGGAAGGTGCGGTCGGTGAGTAGCTGGTATCCGGCGTCGCGGCCGATTGCTGCCGACGGGTTGAAGGCGCGCAGTAGTCGCGGACAGATCGGCCAGACGTGGTGGTCGCAGCGGTTCATCGACGTACTCGAAGGCATGGGTATGGGTAATCGGCTGCAGCGCGGCAAGAATTACGCTCGCCGCGGGCAGGTCATTTCGCTGGACGTCGGCCCCGGGTCGGTGAACGCCCAGGTGCAAGGAAGCCGGCCGCGCCCATATCGAGTGCGCATCGGCATCGCCGCGTTCGACAAGACCCAGTGGGCGCAGATCGAAGGTGCGCTGGCCGAGAATGCCCTATTTGCCGCGGCGTTACTGGCCGGGGAGATGCCCGCCGATATCGAGGGCGTGTTCGACGTGGTGGGGTTGTCGCTGTTTCCCGCTATGTCCCGGGAGTTGTCGCTGGACTGTTCCTGCCCCGACGGCGCCGTGCCGTGCAAGCATCTGGCTGCCACGTTTTATCTGCTGGCCGAGGCATTCGACGAGGACCCGTTCGCGATCCTGGCCTGGCGGGGGCGGGAGCGGCAGGACCTGCTGGAGAACCTGGCCGCGGCCCGGTCGGGCCGCCCGTCGGCAGATCGGGTCGAGACCTCGGATCCTGAGCTGGCCGATCTGCTCGATTCATTCTTTGTACGCCAGAACGCTGTTCCGGTAGCACGCCCGTCGGTGACGACATCGACAGCGCTGCTGGACCAGCTGCCTGGCGTCGAGGTTACGGTGCGCGGGCACACGTTGGTCGAGTTGCTGCGGCCGGCCTATGGCTCGCTCGGCGAGCCCTGACGGCTCTGCGCGGGGCGGTAGGGATCAGTGCGGCAGCAACACCGTATTGAGGGGTCCGGTGCAAACTTCATTCCACGCGCTGGCGCAGCAGTTCCCGCAGGGCGACGATCTCGCCGCGCAGGTCATCGATCTGGGCGGCGGTGGCGGCGTTCTGCGCCTGGTCCTCGACCGCCACGGTCTGCACGATCCACGACGCGATGGTCGCGGTGATCGAACCGACCAGGCTGATCCCGCCGATCATCATCAAGATGGCGATGAAGCGCCCGGTGGTGGTTACCGGGTACATGTCCCCGTAGCCCACGGTGGTGATCGTGGTGATGGCCCACCAGATCGCGTCGCCGAAGTCGGCGATGTGCGAACTGGGTGCTCCGCGCTCGGCCTGCAGTTCGGCCAGCGCTCCGGCGTACACCAGCAGGACGGCGCCGGAAACGGTGTAGATCACCACCCGGCCGCGGATCGCGTTGCCGACGGCCTTCTGCAGCGCGCCGACCAGGACCACCAAACGGATCAGTCGCAGCGGACGCAGCAGCGGTAGCAGCACCACCGCCAGGTCGACCAGATGGCGTACAAACCACTTTCGTCGATCGGGAGCCAGGAACAGTCGGAAGACGTATTCGACGGCGAACACCGCCCAAGTCGTCCAGGCCACCGCATTGAGTATCTGCCGGACGAACCCGTCGGGTTGCGCGAGCACCTGGATGCTGTAGGCGGCCAGGAAGATCACGGCCACGGCGGCCAGCGCCCACTCGGCCCGGTGATCCCATTTGTCGAGGCGGTCTTGGGTTCTCACGACGGTCGTCACGACACAAGAGTTTGCGGCATCGTCGGGGATTCGGACAGAGGTGGGCGCCGGCGGCCCGGAGACTCTACGGAGTCAGCGCTACGGTGGCCCCGCCGGAGAACATCGAGTCGTGCAGCGTGATCTTTGCCGGAACGGCATCGCGCGGCATGTCGTAGATGACCTTGACCTCGACGGTGTTGCCTGGGTTGATGTTGTCCCACACCGGAATATCGGATCCGCCGAGGGCGATCTGCGCGGTCGCGTCACTGTCGAAGCTGCGGCCCTGATTGTCGATCAGTTTCTGATCCGATGGGCTGAAGCCCTGCGCCCGGTCACCGATGTTCTGCACGCTGAGCGTGACGACGACGAACTGACCCTGGGCCTTTTTGGCCAGGTAAGGGTTGTCGCCGACCTCGGTCAGGCCTGGCTGGACCGACTTGACCACGAACTCGAACTTGCCGTCACGCACGGGGGTGTTCAGGCGCGCGGTGGCTTGGTGGTTGCCGGCCGCGGCCGGTGATGTGCTGATGGTCTTGTTGTCGCTATGCGAGAGCGCAGACATCGCGATCAGGAATACGACGATGCCCGCAATGATCCACGGCCACTTACGTTTCTTGGCCGGCTTCGGATATTGGCCGGAGGGGACTTGCGGGGATTGGGGAGTGGACATCTGATCCTTCCTTGGGACGGGAGCCCGGCACCAGCGCCGGGCGAACAGACGAACGTATCTCCGGGTACCGACAAGTTCGGTGGGTCGCGGCCGGCTGGTGGTGTAGTCGCAGCCTGGTTTTTGCTCTGGTGAATGTGACGCTTGTTGTTGAAATCTCCGCGTCTGACCGCGACAAGCGACACTTTCGGCATAGGGCGCAGATCATGACCGGGGCGCAGAGGCGCCGCTCGCTTGGCGGGTGCGATGGCGTTGGTCATTCGTGACTTGCCCACGGGCGCAGCGGTGAACCCCTACGCTGCGAATCATGTCGATCGACCGTGCCGGCCTCGTCGTTGGTTGTATCCGCCTCGCGTCGGGGGTGTCGTTTCTGGTCGACCCGGTCCGGGCGAACAAGCTATGGGGTGATCCCGATGAGCCGACCGGATCGACGCGGCTGCTGCTGCATTCGATGGGATACCGCGACGCGTTGATCGGCGGGCTGCTCGCGGCGGCGGCGTTACGTGGCCGGGACACTCGGGGTTGGTTTCTGGCCTCGGGTGGCGCCGATGCGGCAGATCTTTTGGGCGGCATGGGTGTTCATCACGAAATGAAGCCATCGCAAAAGTACATCGGCCTCGGCGGTGCCGTGGTCGGGATCGGTGTCGGGCTGTGGGGCGCGACGCGCCGGACCAGCGTTGCCCCTGAGGGCGCGCCGTGACCAGGACCGGCCCGTATGACTAGTATGTCAAAAATGACTAGTTAAGTATGTCAAAAATAACTAGTTAACGGTGTCGGTCCACGTCGTGCCGATTTCGTCGCTCGGCCCGTAGGCTGGCGATCCGCGTCTTTATGCCGCCATCCGCGCCGACGTCGCTGCCGCGATCCGGTTGAGATGAGCGACCGCGACCTGCACCGACGTCAGGCCGGGGAGTGCCTCGATGGTGTCGTAGCTGATGTGGGCCAGGGTCGGCGGATTGGTGCCGTAGAAGGCCACCGCCACCTGACTTCGGACATGGTCTTCAGTATTTTGGCCGTCTAGGTCCTTGACCTGTGGGTATGCGTGGCCGGGTGGCCTGTTTGGG
>Ga0164242_10005595_pt1 | contig 13969 bp, 9 predicted proteins | sample OricomgcompostMG_FD_108783 | JGI IMG/M metagenome (GOLD analysis project Ga0164242, IMG submission 108783) | Miracle-Growth compost microbial communities from Emeryville, California, USA - Original compost - Miracle growth compost (MG) ...
CCCTCTGGGGAGTTCGCCCTTGCGGAGCCCGGTGTGCAGTGCGAGTTCGAACAGCGGCTGCAACCGGTAACCGCTGGCGGCGGATGAAACAGCCGCAGATCTCCCGCTTCGAAGCCGGCGGAAGCAGGAGTGACGGCAACACCGGCGGACTTAAGAGGCCCTTTCCAAGGCGAAGCCGCAGACAGCGGCAGACGAGCCAGCCAGTACGCCGACAGTACGCCGAGCAGATCGCCCTCACCGGTGAGCACCTGGGCAACTTCCCCCCATGCCTTCACTCACCTGCCATGATCAGCGCGGCCATCAACCTCGACCGCGCCCTCGGCTGAGTGCCGGGGCCGGGGGGCGGAGGGGGACGGACGAACGCGCGGGCGTGGTTCCGGGAGCGCAGAATGGATGCGGACGAACAGGCGAAAGCACGCGGAGCCGTGCGCCGACCGAGGGGACGCAGGCGATGGCCGGATCCGCCGGGGCGCCCGGCCGCCCCGAAGCGCCGCGGCGCCGGGCGGCGCCGGCCACCGCGGGACCGGCGATCGGGCCCGCGGCGGCCGTGGTGGACGGGCACGGCGTGGTCGTCGGCTGGACCGCCGCCGCCGAGCGGACCTTCGGCTACGGCGCCGACGAGATGGTCGGCCGCTCCGCCGCCACGCTGCTCGCCGGACCGGACCAGGACGAGCAGCTCGCCCAGTGGCTGCAAGGGCCCGGCGGGGAACGGCGCCCCTGGTCGGCGGCGGTCATGGTCAAGTGCCGCGACGGCACCACGACCAGGATGACCGTCGAGGCGGTGCCCCTGACGGGGGAGCGGCCCGACGACTGGTTCGTCACCGCCCTCGACCCCTCCGGCCTGGCGGCCTGGCCGCCCCGGTACGCCTCGGTGACCGCCGCGCTGCTCTCCCGTGCGCCGCTGGGGCTGTCCGTGTGGGACACCGACTTGCGCTGCATCTGGCTGAACGCCCGGGCCGCCGACCAGGACGTCCGGCTGCGCCGCTCCCGGCTGGGCCGGCTGATCACCGAGGTGCTGCCCGGACGCGGCGGGCGGGCCGTCGCCGACTCCATGCGCCAGGTGCTGGAGACCGGCGAACCGGTGATCGAGCGCGAGTACACCTGGCGGGTGCCCGGCGAGGACGAGGACCGGGTGCTGTCCGCCTCGTACTTCCGGCTCGACGGGCCCGACGGCCGCCCGGTGGGTGTCTGCAACATGGCCACCGACATCGACAAGTCGCTGGCCCGCCAGCACCTGCTGGCCCTGAGCGAGGTCGGCAACCGCATCGGCACCACCCTCGACGTCACCCGCACCGCGCAGGAGCTCGCCGACGCCGCCGTGCCGCTGCTGGCCGACTTCGTCACCGTCGATCTGGGCGAGGCGGTGCTGCTCGGGGAGGAGCCGCCGCTGGGCCGGCCACGCGCGCCGGACTCCCGGGCACCGGTGATCGTCCGCGCCGGCCTGGCCTCCGTCCACGAGGGCGCACCCGAGGCCGCCTGGCGGGTCGGCGAGGCGATCTTCGTGCCGCCGTCCTCGCCGTTCAGCCGGGCGCTGGAGTTCGGACGGCCGCATTTCGAGCCCGTCATGGACACCTCGCCGGGCACCTGGGTGGACAAGGACCCGCGGCGGGCCGCGCTGCTGGCCGAGCACGGCATGCACTCGATGATCATCGTGCCGCTCAAGGCACGCGGCATGGTGCTCGGCCAGTCCGTCTTCACCCGGCTGCGCGACCGGGTCTCGTTCACCCGTGACGACCTGCTGCTGGTCGAGGAGTTCGCCGGGCGGGCCGCCCTCAGCCTCGACAACGCCCGCCGCTACACCCGGGAGCGGGCCGCGGCCGTCGCCCTCCAGCGCAACCTGCTGCCGCGCAACCTGACCGGTGGCGCCTCCGCCGAACTGGCCTACCGCTACCTGCCCGCCGATGTGCACGAGGGCGTCGGCGGGGACTGGTTCGACGTGGTGCCACTGCCCGAGGGACGGCTCGGACTGGTGGTCGGCGACGTCGTCGGCCACGGCATCGACGCGGCCGCGCTGATGGGCCAGCTGCGCACCGTCATGGCCACCCTCGCCGACCTGGACCTGCCCCCGGAGACGGTGCTGGCCCGCCTGGACCGGCGGGTCGTCCTCATGGCCGCGCAGGACGGCCTCGGCGACGGAGCGGACGAGAAGGGCGCCGGCGCGGAGCCGGACGGCGGCGGTGCCGCCGACCGCTCGGAGCCGCCCGGCCCGGTGATGAGCTGCACCTGCGTGTACGCGGTGTACGACCCGGTGACCCGCCGCTGCACCTTCGCCTCCGCCGGGCATCCGCCACCGGTCGTGCTGTACCCCGACGGCCGGGCGGAGGTGGTCAAGGTGGCGCCCGGGCCGCCGATCGGCCTGGGCACGATGGCGTACGAGCCGGTCGCCGTCGACCTGCCCGAGGGCAGCGTGATCGCCCTCTACACCGACGGCCTGGTCGAGACCCGCACCGCCGATCTCGACGTGGGCGTCGGCCGGCTGGTCGAGGCACTGTCGGGGGGCGCCCCCACGGTGGAGGAGCTGGCCGGGCGGGTGGTCACCGCCATGGGGCCGCACGTGTGGCGGCGCACCGCGGAGGGCCCCGCCGGCGCCGCCTCCGCCCGGTCCGCCGAGGACGACATCGCGCTGCTGCTGGCCCGTACCCGGGCGCTCACCCCCGAACAGGCCGCGGCCCAGCCGCGGCGCTGACCGCAGCCGGGCCCGTCCGGGAGGGTCACGTCAGGGCAGGCAGCCGACGTGGGCCAGGGCCTGCTTGAGCAGCACCCCGTGGCCGCCCGGCATCTCCTGCTGCACCTGCGGCGAGGCCGCCTCCTGCGGGGTGAACCACACCAGGTCCAGTGCGTCCTGCCGGGGGCGGCAGTCCCCGGCCACCGGAACCACGTAGGCGAGGGACACCGCGTGCTGCCGCGGATCGTGGTACGGCGTGATGCCCGGCGTGGGGAAGTACTCGGCGACGGTGAACGGCTGCGGCGAGGCCGGCACCCGCGGCAGCGCCACCGGGCCGAGGTCCTTCTCCAGATGGCGCAGCAGCGCGTCCCGCACCCGCTCGTGGTGCAGCACGCGGCCCGAGACCAGCGTGCGGGTCACCGTGCCGTCCTGGCCGATCCGCAGCAGGAGGCCGACATGGCTGACCTCCCCGTTGTCGTCGACCCGCACGGGCACGGCGTCGACGTACAGGATGGGCATGCGGGCACGGGTCGCCTCCAGCTCGTCCGGGGACAGCCAGGCGGGCGTGGTCTCGGTCATGTCAGCCATTGGGTGATCGTACGTTGAGCCGACCGGCTGCCGCGGCCGGCGGCGCCACTCCGGCCGGTCCGGCCACGGACCGCACGCACGCCCTCACCCGGTGCCGTCAGCGGCTGCCTTCAGCCGGTACCGCCGGCGTCGTCACCCCGTGCCTCCACGGGCCGAGCCGGTCCGGTCGCCGGGGCCGTCACCGCCCGGGCGGCCGCCGGGCTCGGCCGGCGCGGCCGTCGCCGGTGCGGCGCCGGCCGACGGGGCGGCGCCCCGGGTCGGCGCGGTCGCCCGGCCGCCGCGCAGCAGCGAGGCGATGCCCGCCAGCACCGCCAGCGCCGCGGCGAAGGCGAAGACCGTCAGCAGCCCGGTGTGGAACGGCCCGGAGATGAGGTCGGGAAAGAACTCCCGCCCGGTCAGCGCGTGTTGCTGTGCCGGAGTGAGCGAGGCCAGCGTGCCGCTGGGCTCCAGCAGGTGCTTGATCGGGTTGACGCCGAGCTGCGCGGCGAACAGCGAGGACACCGGAGGCAGCGAACCGACGTGCGCGGCCACCGAGGAGGGAACGCCCTGCCCCCTGAGTCCCGAGGTCAGGGTGTGTGGCAGGCTGCGGGCCAGGCCGGCGATCATCAGCGAGAAGAACACGCCGATCGACACGGCCGTCCCCGTGTTCTGGAACGTCGAGCGCATCCCCGAGGCCACCCCGCGTTCGGACGCCGGCACACTGCCCATGATCGAGGACGAGTTGGGCGAGGCGAACATGCCGCTGGCGATGCCGTTGACCGCGATCAGCACCGCGAACCCCCAGTAGGCGAAGTCGATGGGCAGCGCCATCAGCCCCAGGAAGCTCGCGGCGAACAGCAGCGCGCCGCCCGTGGCCAGCCCCCGCGAGCCCAGCCGGTCCGACAGATAGCCCGACACCGGTCCGGCCAGCAGGAACCCGGCGGTCAGCGGCAGCATGAAGACGCCCGCCCACAGCGGCGTGTCGGCGTAGTCGTAGCCGTGCAGCGGCAGCCAGATGCCCTGGAGCCACACGATCAGCACGAACTGCAGCCCGCCGCGCCCGATCGACATGAACAGGCCCGCCAGGTTGCCGGCGGTGAACGCCCGTAGCCGGAACAGCCGCAGCTGGATCATCGGGGCCGCGACGCGCCGCTCCACCACGACGAACGCCGCCAGCAGCGCCAGGCCGCCCACCAGCAGCCCCACCACAAGCGGGTTGGTCCAGCCCATGGTGTGGCCGCCGTAGGGCTGGAGGCCGTAGGTCACCGCGACCAGCGCCGCGCTCAGGCCGACACCGAAGGTGATGTTGCCCCACCAGTCGATCCGGCCGCCGCTGCGCCGCCCGTTGTCCCGCAGCGTCCGGTACGCCCAGACGGTGCCGAAGACGCCCACCGGAACGTTGACCCAGAACACCGCGCGCCAGTCGAGCGCCGCGAGCAGACCGCCGGCCACCAGACCGACGAACTGGCCGGCGAGCCCGGCCACCTGGTTGATGCCGAGGGCGAAGCCGCGCTGCTCGGCGGGGAAGGCGTCGGTGAGGATCGCCGCCGAGTTGGCGGCGAGCATCGAGCCGCCGGCCGCCTGGAGCACCCGCCAGCCGATCAGCCACAGCGCGCCCCCGCCGCCGTCCAGCAGGTCGAAGGACAGCAGTACCGAGGCGACGGTGAACACCATGAAGCCGGAGTTGTAGATCCGCACCCGGCCGTACATGTCGCCGAGCCGGCCGACGGAGACCACCAGCACCGCCTGCACCAGGCGGTAGCCCATGATCATCCACAGCAGGTAGGCGATGTTGCCCGGGGCCAGCGGGTCCAGATGGACGCCGCGGAAGATGGCCGGCAGGGCGATGAGCACGATCGAGCCGTCGAGGGTCGACATGAACATCGCGGCCGTGGTGTTGACCAGCGCCTGCCACTTGTAGCTGCCGCTGGTCCGGGCGGTCTCCTCGGCGCTCGCGGCAGCGGGCTCGGCGCGCCTCATGCGGCGCCCCCGTCCCCCCCGGGTGCCGGCGGGCTCCCCGGTGCCGGACCGGAGGCCGGCGGGGCGTCCTGCGGTGCCGCGGCGGGGCCGGCGGATGTGCCCGGGCCGGCGGATGTGCCCAGGTGCCGGGCCAGCCGCTCCAGCAGCGGGCCGGCCGCGGCCAGTTGGGCCAGTTCTTCCGCGGTGAAGTGCGCGTCCAGCACCTGCCGCAGCCGCTCGGCCCGCGCGTTGCGCTTGTCCCGCAGCGCCTGGGCGCCCGCCTCGGTGACCGCCAGCACGATCCGCCGCCCGTCCGCCGGGTCGGAGCGGCGCTCGACCAGCCCGCGCTCCTGGAGCACGGCGGTGGTCGCCCCCATCGACTGGGCGCTGATCTGCTCCTGCCGAGCCAGCTCGGCGGCTGTGGCCGGGCCGCCCCGGTCAAGCCGGGCCAGCGCCGCGTGCTGAGGGATCGTCAGTTCGTCGGCCACGGGCTGCTGCCGCATCCGCCGCAGCAGCAGTCCGGCGGCGGCGAGCAGTGAGGCAGCGACGGCCCCCGATTCCGGCTCCTCGTTCGACATAAGCTAAGGCTATCTGATCAGGCTGCCTGATGGTATCCCCGAACGGCCGGGAAAGCCGCCTTCGCCATGCGTCCCGTTATGGGGTGGCAGGGACGCGTGACTCACGCCCCGCATTCCACACGCTCTCGCCACGGGTGGTGAAGTCGTGGGAGGCGTTCCGGTCGGCGTGGGCAACGACCCCGCATCGCCGGCAGCTGAAAAGCCCCTGGTCGACACGGTTTCGCCTGTCGACGTGGCCGCACTCGGCGCACGTCTGCGACGTATACGCGGGATCAACGAAGACCAGGGGCACACCGGCCCGCGCAACCTTGTCCGGTACGACGGCCGGACCGGAGGCCTCACAGGTCCGCGGCGGTGAGGCGCTGCTCGATTGCGTCGAGGCGGTCCATGACGGCTTTCAGGGCCTGTGCTGTGGCTGCGCCGGCGGTCTCGGCCGCGCCGGAGGACTGCTGCGCGTGGGCGAACCCTGCGGTCGCCGAGATGACGGCGGCCTTCAGGGCGTCGCTGGTCAGGCCGGCCTCGCGCAGCACCGCTCCCACGCTGCTGCCCGTGCTCTCGTGCGCGATCCCGATCAGCAGGTGTTCGCAGCCCAGGTAGTTGTGCCCGAGGTCCATCGAGGCCTGCAGGGCTGCGCCGATGGCGGCGCGCGCGGGAAGGGTCAGGCCGGTCCACAGCGAGGGCTCGCCGGAGTTCTCCCGGGCAGGGGTGGTGGGGTGGGCCTCGTCCCGCTCGGCCGCCGCCACCGCGGTGCGCAGGTCGTCGGCGTCGGCCTGGAGGACGGGAAGCAGCCGGACGGCGAGGTTGCCGGGGGTGTCGAGGATCCCGGTGAGCAGATGGCCGCTGTCGACATGCCCGGCGTCTGGCGCCGCGGACCGGGCGCGGTCGAGGGCGTCGCGGAGTTTGTCCGTCATCCGGCCGGTGACGCGCTCGGCGAAAGCAGGGTGCGCGCCGGGGTCGAAATCCGGGTTGCCGAGGGCGGCGGCGGCCTTGCGGGCGGTGCTGATCAGGGCGACCGCCTCGCGCAGGGCCTTCTGGCAGATGGCCGAGACGGGAACGTCGGCCGCCTTGACGGCGGCCGCCAGGTCGTCGGGCAGATACACGTTGATCTTGGGCATGCGCCGGCTCCTCTCTCGTGTAACCCCTTATAGGGTTATCCATGGGGTTACTCTTGTCAACGTCTGCGCGGCACGGCGATCTCGTGGTGCAGCCGCCCGGCGGCGAGCCTTGTCCCGCCGCGGGCCGTTCGTTTTGCCGGTGGCCGGGTCAGTCTCCGGCTCCGCTCCGGCGGCGCAGGCCAGGGCCGGTCACCTCTCGTCGGTGGCGTCCGGATCGCGCAGCGGACGCAGGTCGCGGGGCAGGTCGGGACGCTGGAAGGAGTACCTGGGGAGCATGTTGATGTGATGTCTGACGAGCGGGGAGAGGCGGGCCACGTCCTCGTCACGGACGTCGAAGCCGTCCGTACGCGGTTGGTTCACCGCGGCGTCCATGTACCGCGGGCGCGGTCGATGCGCCACATCTTCTGATCCGGCAAGTCAGCGAGCTGTGGCGCCTACGTGAACCTCGCCAAAGGTGAGCAGCCCGAAGACAATGTCGCTGTAGTTCGCGGTATTCGTGACGATCGTCTCCGGGTGCTTGCCCGTCGGCCCGAGGCCGGTGGCGCGGTGCGGTGCGCGCGGCGCGTTCCCGGCCGGTACCGGGAAGGCGGTCGTATCCGTCCCGTGCACGGGGGTGGACGCCGTGCCCCGAGCGCCCCTAAGGTCTACGCGGCCGCCACGGGCGTCCCGGGAATTCCGCACAGGGCTGTTGAAACGATTCACGTGAAACGATTCATTAGGGGAGAGCATGCAGCGTCGCACCACCCCCGAGCCGACCCGCCGCACGGTCGTCACCGCGGGCCTGACCGCCGCCCTCACCGCCGCGGCGGGGGCCGCCGCCGGCGGGGCCGAGGCCGCCGTGCCACGATCCGGAGGGCAGGGAGGCCGCGCCCGCGCCGCGGGCGCCGCACCGCGGCCCGGCCGCCCGACCCGTGCTCCCTCCGGCAGGTGGGACACGTTCAACCTGTCCCCGCGCACCCGAACGTTGCGGCCCGTGGCCGTCTTCCGCACCGCCGGCACCGTGGACCGGCCCGAGGCGCTGGCCACCGGCGGCCGCGCCCCGGCCCGCACCACGCGGTTGCGCGGCGCCGGCTCCGCGGTCACCTACGACTTCGGCCAGGAGGTGGGCGGTTACGTCACCCTGGCCGTCGCGCCCGGGTCTGAAACGAACCAGACCGTCGGCCTGACCTACTCCGAACTGTCCACCTACGTCAGCTCCGACAGCAGCGACGGCTCCAACGGCGGCAGCAACGACGAACCGGCCGTCCAGTACACCGCGCCGCCCGGCGGCACCGTCGCGACCGCCACCGACGTGCCCGTGGCCGGCGCCGGACCGGCCGCCGCGGCCGACCCGCGCTCGCAGCTGCGCGGCGGCTTCCGCTACCTGACGATCGTCAACACCGGCGGCGGCACCGTCGAACTGGCCGAGGCCACCGTGGCGTTGACGTTCGCGCCGAACGCCGCCGACCTGTCGGCGTACCCCAACTACTTCTGGTGCGACGACGACCTGCTCACCCGGATCTGGTACGCGGGCGCCTACACCGTGCAGACCAACATCCTCGCCACCGACCAGGGCCGGGTGTGGGGGCCGCCCGACCTCGGCTGGGACAACAGCGCGACCGTCGGCGACACCGGCACCACCGTGCTGGTCGACGGCGCCAAGCGCGACCGTACAGTGTGGCCCGGCGACCTCGGCATCTCCGTGCTCACCGACTACGTCTCCCTCGGCGACCTGCCGACCGTCCGCAACTCCCTCCAGACCCTCTTCGACCACCAGGACCAGGCCACCGGCGCCCTGCCGTACGCCGGGCCCGCCGTCGACTTCATCGGCAACTCCGACGCCTACCACCTGTGGACGCTCATCGGCGCGGCCTCCTACGTGCAGCTGTCCGGCGACACCGGTTGGGCCCGCGGCCTGTGGCCGGCCCTCACCAAGGCCATGGCGTTCAGCACCGCCAAGCTCGACACGGACGGCCTGTTCGCCGTCACCGCGTCCGCCGACTGGGCGCGCGGCGACGCCGACGGCAAGAACCTCGAAGCCAACGCCATCATGTACCGCGCCCTGACTGTCTGCGCCGCCCTGGCCGAGGCGCTCGGCGACACCGCCTCCGCCGCCGACTGGCAGGCGAAGGCCGCCGCGCTGCGCGCAGCCGTCGAGGCGGGCGGCTACTGGGACGCCGCCGCGGGCCTCTACCGTGACAAGCCGTCCGGCGCCGGCGCCGCCCTGTACCCGCAGGACGGCAACGCGCTCGCCGTCTGGTTCGGGCTGGTGCCCGACCAGGACCGGGCGGCGGCCGTCAGCCGCGCCCTCGCCGCCCGCTGGACCGCGGTCGGCGCCCTCACCCCGGAGAAGAGCGCCGACTCGGTGCACCCGTTCCCCGGCGGCATGGAGGTGCACGCCCACTTCACCGCCGGGCGGGCCGGCACCGCGCTGGACCTCATCCGCCGCGAGTGGGGCTACATGCTCAACGCGCCGCAGGGCACCGCCAGCACGTTCTGGGAGGGCTACCGCACCGACGGCACCTCCGACTACTCCGGCTCCTACATGAGCGCCGCCCACGGCTGGTCCACCGGCCCCACTTCCGCGCTCACCTACCACCTGCTCGGCATCGCGCCCGCCGCCGACTCCGGCGCCGGCCACCGCATCCAGCCGCGCCCCGGCGGACAGCGCCGCGCCGAGGGCCGGCTGACCACCGCGGCCGGGCCCGTCACCGCCTCCTGGCACCGGGGGCCCGGCGCCTCCTTCGACCTGTCCTACGACGCCCCCGCCGGAGCCGTCACCGAGGTCGCCGTCCCGGTTCCGGCCGACGGGCGCTGCACCGTCCGCCTCGACGGCCGCACCGTGTGGGACGGCGCCCCGCGCGCGGCCGGCACCACCGGCTCCGACGGCTACGTCAGGCTCACCCGGGTGCCCGCCGGCACCCACCGCGTCACCGTCCGCGCCCGCTGAACCCCCGACCCCCGCAAACCCGAAGCGTTCCGCCCCTCCGGCCTGTTCGCGCCGGGCCCCGTGCCCGGCCCGTGCCCGAAAGGGACCCGATGCCGCACTCCTCCCCGTACCGCACCCGCCTGGCACGGACCGCCGCCGTTGCGGTGGCCGGCGCCGCCCTGCTCACCCTGCCGTCCACCGCCGCCCCGGCCTCGGCCGAAACCCCGCACGCCACCCCCTGGACCTCGGCCTCCTGGACGCCCCACCCCGGCGACTGGAGCCCCTACGTCCTCGCGCCCACCGGCCGCACCGTCACCCCCGTACGGGTGCTGAGCGCGGACCCGCGCGGCGGCGCCGTCCAGGGCAACCCCGACACCGTCCTCGGCAAGGACGGCGGCCACGGCCACGTCCGCCTGGTCAGCACCGGCGACCGCACCACGTCGCCGCTGCTCACCCTCGACTTCGGCAAGGACGTCGGCGGGCGCATCCGCATCCGCGTCACCGGTGCCTCCGCCACCCCGCCGAAGCTCCACGTCTGCTTCAGCGAGTCCCAGCAGTTCGCCGCCACCGGCCCCACCGCCAACAGCGGCGAGGCCGCCCAGGCACCCGGCTGCGACACCGCCAACATCTGGAACGGCTACCCCGGCCAGCCCTACACCTACGACTCCGACAGCCACACGTTCACCCTCGACCCGGCCCACCTGCCGGCCACCCTCACCGACCCGCAGATCCGCGGCGGCTTCCGCTACGCCACCCTCTTCCTCGACGGGCCCGGCAGCGTCGACATCGGCTCGGTCTCCCTGGACTTCGCCGCCGCGCCGAAGCAGCAGGACCCCGCCGCCTACCAGGGCTGGTTCCTGTCCAGCGACAACGAGCTCAACAAGATCTGGTACGCGGGCGCCTACACCGTCCAACTCGACACGTGGATGTCCGACACCGCCAAGAGCTGGCCCTACACCACCGGCGAGGCCGACCACGCCGACAACCAGGTGCCGTACGCGGACCCCGGCCAGGAGGTGATCTTCGACGGCGCCAAGCGCGACCGCGTCGTCTGGCAGGGCGACCTCGCCGTCCAGGCCCCCGTCACCTACCTCAGCACCGACGACGTACCGGCCGTCGACAACTCCCTGTCCTCGCTGGCCGCCCAGCAGCTGCCCGACGGCTACGTGCCCGCCGAGAGCCTCGTCGGACAGCACAACCAGGACGAGATCCGCACCTACGGCGAGTACGTCACCTGGTTCGTCGACAACCAGTACGAGCACTGGCTCTACACCGGGGACCGCGCCTACCTCGCCCGCTGGTGGCCCGCCCTCACCAAGGCCACCGCCTGGCTGGAGTCGGTGCGGCAGCAGGACCCCCAGGGCCTCATCGCGTTCGGCACCGCCGGCTCCTGCGGCCACTACGGCTACAGCGACTGCGGCCACGAGACGTACGTCAACGCCCTGTACGCGCGCAACCTCGACCAGATGGCCCGACTCGCCGCCGCCCAGGGCGACAGGAGTGCCTCTGCCACCTACTCCACCCGCGCCGCCCAACTGCGCGAGGCCATCAACGCCCAGCTGTGGGACCCCAAGACCGGCGCCTACCGGCTCTCCCGTGAGATCCCCGACGCCTACCCGCAGGACGCCAACGCCACCGCCGTGCTCACCGGCGTCGCCGACCCCTCGCAGGCCCGCAGTGCCCTGGCCTACCTGCGCCGCACCAGCTGGGGCCCGTACGGCGCGCTGACCGTCTCCCCGCAGACCCCCAACGCCTCCATCTCCCCGATGTACGAACCGCTGCCCAGCGGGTTCGAGGCGAGCGCCCGGCTGGCCGCGCCCGACCCCAGCGGCGCCCTCGCCGACTCCGGGCTCGACCTCATCCGCACGTTCTGGGGCCACCAGCTCGCCGCCGACCCCGGCGGCACCTTCTGGGAGAAGGCCGGCACCGACGGGCAGCCCGGCATCGCCCAGTTCACCAGCCTCGCCCACGGCTGGGCCGCCGGCCCCACCGTCGCCCTGACCACGCAGGTGCTCGGAGTGCAGCCCACCGGCGCCGGGTTCGCCCACTACAGCGTGACCCCGACCCCCGGGGACCTGCACTGGGCGCAGGGCCGGGTGCCCACTCCGCACGGTGCGATCGCCGCCTCCTGGCGCCGCTCCGGCGGCACCTTCACCCTCACCGTGGACAGTCCGCGCGGCACCACCGGACGGCTGGCGGTCCCCGTCCGCGGAAAGGAAAGGGTCACCCTGGACGGACGCACCGTCTGGGACGGCACCCGGGCGGTCGGCGGCGCCCACGCGGGCAGCGACGGCACCAGCGTGTTCGTCGACGGTGTCGGCGCGGGCCACCACACCCTGGTCGCCCACGCGACGTCCTGACCGGCGCCGCACACCGGGGCGGCGGGGGAGCCTCTCCCGCCGCCCCGGTGGCGTCGGACACCGTGTCGTTCGAGGTCAAGCGGCGGCGACGGGGCCCTCGACGGCGACGGGGTCGCCCACCCGGACGGTCCCCGGCTCGACGACGTCCAGGTAGACCCCGAGGCACGACAACCGCTCGTCGCCGAAGACGGGGACCCGGTGCTCCCTGGCCACCGCCCGCATCAGCGCCGGGTCGGGCGGCAGTTCGCCGTGGGCGAGGGTGGGCACCACACACCGGGGTGTCGGGAACAACACCCGCAGGAGCGCCCCGCCCACCCGTACGAGCCGGCCCCGCCACGCGTCCTCCGGGAACCCCGGCTCCCCGCCGGTGTCGACCACCAGGTTCGGCCGGAACCGGCGCGCGTCGGCGTCGCCGGCCGGGTGCGCCGCCCGGACCCGCGCCAGCGCCGACGTGCTGACCAGGTGGACCATCCCGAAGTCGAAGAACGTGCCCGCCGCCACCGACCCGACCGTCAGCGCCGTCCCGGTGGCGTCCACCGCGGCCCGCTCCCGTACCGCCTCGGGCACACCGCCCTCGTACTCCGGCACCGCCCGTTCCAACGCGCCGTGTTCCGGCGGCACATCTAAGACCACCACGGAACGGCCAAGCAGCTTCGCCAGCTGCGCGTCCAACTCAGGATCGCCCGCCACGAGTTCGGTACCGTCGGGCAGCTCCACCAGGACGCCGGCGCCGGCGGTGCGGGCCCGGCACTCCAGCAACGCGCCCCATTTGCGCGGGTGCTTGGCGCTGCCGACCGCCCCGACGGGGTCGAGCACCGCGTACCGGCGGTCCCCGGACAGGCCGCGCGCGGTGACCGCCGCGGCCTCCACCGCCTCGCCGAGCATGGACTTCACCGGGTACCGGTGTACCGCCGCAACAGTTCCCATCGCCCCATGATCGCGCCAGGACGCCGGGGGCGGCAGTGGTCGCGCGCCACTGCCGCCCCCGGATCCGGCTCACCGCTCCGGCCGCACCGTCACCGTCGTGCGGCCGGCCCCCAGGCCGGACAGGGTGATCCGGCCGCCGGCTGCCGTGGCCGCGTAGGCCCGGCCCTCGCGGCCCACCCGGCCCGACCGGCTGCCGTACACGGTGCGGCCGTTGACCGCGACCTCGACCCGGCGCCCGTCGTGGGGCACCGAGACGCTGCCGCGGGTGCCGTGCGGCGCGTCGAGCGCGAGGGTGAGCACGCCCTTCGCCGGGTGCGTCCAGGAGGCGGACAACGGGCCGTGGGGCGTGGGTACCTGCCCGCTCGCCCAGGCCACGTCCCCGGGGCTGGGCACGACCTCCCACGCGGCGAAGCCCGGCGCGGTCGGCCGCACCCCCAGCAGCTCGTTGGTCAGCACCGGCAGCACGCCCGTCGACCAGCCGTGCGCCATGCTCGTGTACGCGTCCTCGTACGGCGTGCCGTTCGGGCCGATGCCCTCCCAGTGCGTGGTGCCCGGGTCGTGGCTGTCCATCCAGCCGTAGGTGCGGCGGATCTGGTCCAGGGCGGAGTCCGCGCGGCCGGTGCGGAAGCGGGCCACCAGCTCCGGGTAGGAGGTGAAGGCGTACACGCGCTGCGAGGCGCCGGAGAAGATGGTGTCGTTGTCCATGAACGCGTTGCCGTAGGGCAGCACCGTGGTCGCGTCCAGGTGGGCCAGGGCCGAGGCCGCGCGGTCGGCGCCGGCCACGCCGGAGGTGATCGCGATGGCGTTGCCGTCCTGGGCGTGCCGTACCGCGCCCGTCGCGGAGTCCAGGTAGGCGCCGGCGGTGGCGTCCCACAGCGTCGCGTTGACCG
>Ga0164242_10005596_pt1 | contig 13968 bp, 12 predicted proteins | sample OricomgcompostMG_FD_108783 | JGI IMG/M metagenome (GOLD analysis project Ga0164242, IMG submission 108783) | Miracle-Growth compost microbial communities from Emeryville, California, USA - Original compost - Miracle growth compost (MG) ...
CGATAAGGTTGCCGGCAACGGTTTTACTGCTACCGACAACAAAGCCGTCATCTTCACCAATGCAGCTATCGGCTCATACGTTGAGCTGATTGCCGATGGCGTGAATGGCTGGATGATTGGTCTGTTACACGATCCGTCCGCCGCCTTTACCCGCGCCGCCTAAATAATAACCTGGCGGCCATACGCCACTGATAGCGTACCGAAAGCCGGCATAACGCTACGGCAGATATGGCCGCTAACCATAAGGAATAATATGCACATACAACCTCTTCAAGATTACCTTCTTGCAGAAGCAGATAAAGCAACAGAAAAAACCCCCAGTGGCTTATATATCCCGGAAAGGGTGAAAGAAAAGCCCCATACGGCCTCTGTTATAGCTACGGGGAGCATGGTAGACGGGATAACCCCCAGCGACGTCATTTTGTACAAAAACTATTCCGCTACAGAGTTTAAACAGGATGGTAAGAGCTACCTTCTCATCAAAGCAGAAGATGTGATAGCAAAGGTTACTGATGCTTGACATTGAGATAACCTCACCGAAGTTCGACCTGCACGGCTTTTATGAAACCCGCATTAAATATGCGCTACACGGAGAGGCTACCAACCCGAAGCAACAGATAGCGCTCTTAAAAGCATTGGTAAATCAGGCTTACCAGCAGGGTAGATATGATGCCCGAATCGCTACGAAAGATAATTCTAAATGGGCTAACAATTAATATGAGTTATTTACAACCACCCCAAAGACCAGTCCATCTCAACCCCGCGCACAAAGGCGAGTTCACGGCCTGGGCAAAAGCCCACGGTTTTAGCTCAGTTCAAGCCGCCGCCTCACATGTGATGGCTAACAAAGATAAATACCCGAAGCATGTCGTACAGATGGCTGTGTTCGCGCACAACTTCGGCAAATAACAAGTTAAGGAGAACACTATGGCCAGCTTAAAGATTGAACGTGGCACCACTTACATAATGAGTGTAAACTACCAGCGCAACGGTGTGGCTGCCACTTTGGTTGGCGCTACTGTTCGTTTTACAATGAAAACGGCCGAGTATGATACTGACGCAGATGATTCCGATGCCAGCCTAAAGAAAAATGTCACTGATGGCACTGCAGATGGTACGGCCACGATTTCTATTGATCCTAGCGATACCTCTACGCTGGCACCGGCGAAGTATTTTTACGATATCAAAGTGGAGGATGCCGACGGCAACGTCTACTTGATAGATGAAGGCACCATTAAACTGGAAGGTTCGCCCACGAACCGGTTATCGTAATGGCCGACCAAGTTATCATCAATGCCAACGTAGTAGACGGCACTACCATATCAGGTAATGTTACTGATGGCGTGACCATTACGACTTCTGTAAATGAGAGTAGTACAGTAACCGGTAATCTAATTGCTGGCGCAAAAGGTGACCCCGGCCAAGATGGGGCGGATGGCGTTTCGCCTACAGTTGCAGTAGGCACGACGGCCACCGGTGATGCTGGCACTGATGCAGCAGTGGTTAATTCTGGCACGGGTACCGCTGTTGTGCTTGATTTTACTATTCCTAAAGGCGACACCGGGGCAACTGGAGAAACTGGGGCACAAGGTATCCAGGGGGTAAAAGGCGATACGGGAGCGACTGGCGCTACCGGTGCTACTGGGCCAAAGGGAGATACTGGTGACGCCGCTACAATCAGCGTTGGTACAACCACCACGCTTGCTGCCGGCTCGGATGCTACTGTAACAAACTCGGGCACCCCCAGTGTAGCAGTCTTTGATTTTGGTATACCCAAGGGCACGGATGGCACTGGCACGGGAGATATGTTGGCTGCTACTTATGATCCCAATAACGTAGCGGGGGATGCCTTTGATATGGACAACATGGCCGATGGTTCGACCAACCATTTTATTACTACGGCCGAAAAGACAGTTTTAGATAATACCTCTGGTACCAACACTGGCGACCAGACGGCGATTACTGGCAATGCAGGAACGGCCACTAAACTAGAAACAGCTCGCAACATTGCTGGAGTTGCGTTTGATGGCTCGGCAGATATAGATATTCAAGCAACAGATTTAGCTTTAACCGGCACTGCTTCTTCGAGTAAATATCTAAGAGGGGATAACAGCTGGCAAACACCACCGAATACTACTTATAGTGCCATGAGTGTAGCCGAGGGTGAAGCCGGTACTGCGACTACTTCAAGGGTCGTCAGGGCAGATTATCTCGAGCAGATTATCAATTACTATATCCAAAATCCAACAAGCCCTAGCGACCATACTTACGGCTGGCTATAGCATTTTGCGCACAAATCTGGTATTATGTAACCAGTAAAGCCGCGTCAGGCCCAGCCCAATAAAGTATGGCAAGCCGCTAATCGCAATAAAGGCGAAACAAACGGTCAAAACTGTAGTCAAATAATCTCAGCCTCAGAGTACGCCCGGTTCCGGTTCATCCCCGACAAAAGATGTAAAAGTATTATTCGGATCGTAGGCACACCCAAGCGCCCATAGGTTTATAAAGTAGCCAACACAGATTACGAAACTATCTATTAACCATTTAGTTAGATAACTAGAAGTAATCTTAAAAATTCGGGAAACGTGAAGGCTAGTATAGCCACTGGCTGACGCCACCATGGTAGGAGCAAGTTCCTCTAGCATGTTGGCTAAAGCTATAGGTGCCATCAGAACAGCGGGCTGTCGCGCCGGCAGGCACACTATCATCTTCCGAGTAGGCCGGAGAATGTACTGTATTCCCGTCTGAATTGACGTAAGTACTGTCATTACTTAGATTGTCGCTAGAAGATGGTGATGTGGACTCTGAAGTGATATCCGGTGTGGTTTGCGCTGACTCTGGCGCAGTGGTTGTTGTAGTTGGAGGTGTTGCCGTGAGATTAGTATTTTTTGGCGGTTGGTTGACAGCCGCTCCTATCACACCGACAACTGCTACTATAGCGGCACCTGTTAGAAACTTCTTACCTGCAGACATTTCACCTCCTACATTTATATGTGGAGTATAGCTTACGCTTGATAAATTGCATAGTTTGTGGTACAATGTGCAACAATCATGAAAAGGTTTGTCAAGATTGGCTTAATTTCGCTGTTGTTGCTAATACTCGCGGTGGTTGGGGCCAGTACGGCTACACATCTGGGCAAAAGTGCTAAAGCGCCAGCTGTAGTAGCACAGAGAACAGTTGCAAAGCCCAATCAACTCACAACTATTGAATTACAGGCTGTCGAAGATAGCATAAATCAAATAAGGATTAAGGCGGGATTAAGCCCCCTAGCTAGTAGCTCGGCTCTGACAGACGCGGCCACTAACCGCTGTAGCGATATGGCCACAAATCACTATTTTAGCCATACCGCGCCCGATGGGGCTCCTTGGTACACCGCCCTGCAGAAACTAACTAGCTATAAATATGCAGGTGAAAATCTTGAAGCAGTTTGGGCGCCATCCTCTGTTAAGGATATCGTTAATTGGTGGATGGATAGCCCAGAGCACAAAGCAAATATACTTACGGCCCACTATACAAATACCGGCTTAGCCAGTTGCGAAGGTATCTATCAGAATAAGGACACAGTTTTTGTAGTCCAAGAGTTTGACGCCTAAATAGCCTCTCACGTTTCTCCGAGTATCTCTTTGAAAGGAGAAACATCAAAATGTCATGGTTTAGTTCAGCTGTCCACGCAGCCGGTAACGTAGTTGGCCCTACCCTCGAGGGAGTTGGTACGGCTTATGACTACCTAACGCCCGGTAAGGGCTCAAGCAAAGCCACTAATGTAGGCAAAGCAATCACCAACCCAAACGTAACACTTTCCGACCCCTCGCAATTACAATTTGGGGGGCAGAGTGGGTTTAGTTATACGGCCCCCACTCAAACATCTAGCTCGCAACCTGCGGCTACTCACGCCGTGTTGGGAGCGGTCGCACCCCCGACTGCGCCCGCTGCAGCAGTACCAACCGGCCCAAGCCCTCAAGAGTTAGCACAATACGGATATTACACCGGCCTAGCCAATGATGCACTTGGGCGCCTCAATAGCCAATATGGCAAGCAGCAGGGCGCAGTTGGGCAACAATACCAAACCAATCTGAACGAGTATAACTCCGCTAAAACCGCTGCGGGGCAGGCTCATAACCAGGGGGTGCAGACAGCTCGCCAGAATTTTGTTACCGATCAGAACCAGATTAACCAAAATGCCCAGCAGGAACGCCAATCGCTCCTGCGCCAGCTCGGTATTCTAGGTGCTGGTGGCGGGTCGGCCGCTTTGTTTGCGCTACCTACTTTACTCGGGCAACAGACCAACCGGGCGTTGTCGGGGGCCGGCCAAAACTACGCCCAGAACGCCAGCCAAGCCGATACGGCCTACAACAACTATATAAACACCCAGTACACTCCTGGTATCCAGAAGCTCGAGGATTGGAAGCAAAACCAGTTGCAGCAGGAGCAGGCCGACTACAACCAGACCCATACGGGGCTACTCAATGTGCTTAGGGGCCTGAATAGCCACGCCGATACAGCCTCTAACCTTGCTGGCACCCTGCAAATGTACGAGGCCCAAATACCAAATACGATTACGCCTGCAAACAACTACACGGGTGAAATACAGCAATACACTGCGCCGGCTGTTAGCCAGTACGAACAGCAAGTGATGCCACAGGCACAGATACAACCAGCCAATCAACCGGGCCAAACGCCAATGTCATACTTGGCGCTTCTTGCCGGCAACAAGAAAAAACAATCTAGTATTTTAGCCTAGGAGCCAGTCATGAGTTTCTTGGGGGCACTTGCAAACTTGGGGCATGATATTGAGCATGTATTCGCGCCGCCTCAGCCCACCCGTACATTTAACATGGCTACAAAACCTGCTATTAACCAGCCGGCGCCAAGCCGACAGCAAATACAAAACATTAATGCGAAGATAGAAAGCGATGGGGCGGCTATGTATAACGCCGCCCACCCTGGGCAGATGTACCGGGTGAACCAAAACGGCGAATTTGGCCCGCATGACCTTCCAGCATACATGTATGGCAGTTCTATGCCAGTTGGGTATAAAGCAGCACCCACTTTGCCGTCATTCTCTAGGCGCCTGTTGAACAATTTTACGCCGAACTATGGCATCCAGGCGGCCCCATCCATTGATATAAACTCCCCGACGCTGCAACAGCCCTATAACCCGGGCAATATACCACTGCAGCAACAGGGAAACGCCCCACGCAATATAAATAATGGCGCTTACTTCTATTAGGAGGTTCTAATGGCATCACTTCTCTCTTACTTCAACCCGATAGCTGATGCTCGGCGGGTTAAGCACGCAGCTGTAGGCGGCTGGCAGACAGTAGACAGAAATGTCGTACAGTCAGTCGCTAATACAGCCTATCGTGATGTTGTACAGCCCGTAGCCCATGCGGCCGGGAATGTCGTGCATGCGGGGGATAATGTTGCTCATGCTATAGCGCAAGCTCCGCAAGTTATCGCTAATGCCCCCCATACATTCAACAATGATGTAATTCAGCCTATCCACCGCGATGTAATAGCCCCAATTCAACGCGCCCCACAGACATTTAATAATGATGTCATTAAACCGATTCAACGAGATGTTTTCCGCCCCATCAGTAATGCACCCCAAACCTTCGGTAATGATGTATTAGCGCCTCTTAACAGAGATGTAGTGAAGCCAGTTGTTAATGCCTCAGGCATACCAGCGGCCATAGATACCGCCCGGCTTGGCGCTGCTGAGCTTACCCACAATAACAATGCAATAGATGCCACCAAATCACGGCTAGCCACTAACGTACCTGCTTTCTTGCCGGTTGCAGTTGCCGAAGGGATAAAACAAGGCGACCAGGCAATATCTAACGGCATTGTAGGAGCGATTACTGATGGCAGTAGACAGCAACAATTGAATAGGGCCGTCAATATAGGGCAGCAAATGGCTGATGATTCCACGAGGGCCTATCGCGCTGGCAAAATTACATCTCAGCGCTACGCCGCTCTTATGCAAGCCTCTGGCCAGGGTATAAACGTGCCGGCCGAGAATGCAGCGGTACAAACCCAATCTAACCCTCGCACATTCCTAGCTGGCATTGGTGATGTAGGGCTAAATGCAGCGCTGGCTGATGTTGGCAGCGGAGCATTAAATGGTGGCAAACTTGCCCTGAAACCTCTAGCTAAGACAGCCGCGACCATTGGCGGCCTCAATGCTGCTACAAGTGTAGCTTCTGACTTAACTAACCCTATCATGCCATCTGGCACCCAGATAGCTAAAAACGCTCTAGAAAGTGGGCTGGCCGGCGCGGGTATGGGCCCATTACTACCGATTGCCGGAGAATTAGGCGCAAGAGCAATACCGCGCACTACCGCGGCCATAGAGACCGGGGCAAGGAAAACCGCGCAAGTAGCGCGAGAGACTACACCTAATGCAGTTGTAGACCGACAGCTTACTGCTAACAATTTAGGTTACAGGGCGGTCAAGCAGTCTGCCGCTCAAAAGGCCCAACAGATAAACGCTTATAACCGGAGCGGCAAGAAACCACCCCAATACTTAGTCAATGGCTATAATCACGATTTACAGACACTCGCAGAAATGCGTGCAAAGGCCGCCAGCAAGGGTTCTATTAACCCCGATTATTCAGACGCCTCAATTCCCGTACCAGAGTCCTACAATAAAGGTAAGGTTTCAAATAAGGATCAAGCAAAAGGTGCATCCAACGCCAGTAAAGAGACTTTAAACGCTTCATCTAAGAATAGTGTAGCACCGAAAGACCCCCGCATCGAACAGATACGTCAAGTAGAGGCTAGTTATAACGACAAAACCCTTAATAGGAAAACTGGCGGTTCGTCAAAAGCCGCCGGTTATCGCGCAGCGGCTTTGCAACGTGGCATCGATGGTAAGCTGACCAGCACTGAAGCAAGTAATATAGCCAAATACCTAAACTCGAATTATGTTGGAAAACAGATACCTCAAGGTGAGATTGTAGGCAATTCATTCGGTAGGGTTAGGGTTAAAACCCCTGCCGGCTCAATTATATCGGTAGAACCCCAGAACATTAAGTCACAGCCAGCGAGCAGAGAGCAGATTCTTTCACACGCCAAAGCAATTGCCGAAAAGCAAATAGGCCAGCGAATGCCCACGGCCAAAACACTAGCTAGAGTAACGGGCAGTGATATATCGCCACCAGAAGTACCTAAGAGTCTCCAAAGAACAATTGCAGCACCCAAAGCACAACTAGAAGTAGGCCAAGACCTCCAAAAATCTGCAGCCCCTCGTACCACCCCGACTTCTTTTGCCTCTCGGATAAATGAAAAACCTCAAAACCCTTTACCTGCCGAGAAACCAGCCAAAACACTCCGTATGCAAAAGCCACAGCAATCACTAGAAAACCCAAAAAACCCGTTAGGGAATGAGTCTCAAACATTGTCTAATAATACTCCTGTTACACCTGCCAGTAAACAGCGTGGTCTAGTTACCTCTGTCAAAAATAGTGACCAGGCTAGCCCCACAGTGCGCAAGAATGTGTCGGGCAGTTATACCCCACGCAGCACGGCACAATTGGCGCTTAACGCCGATAAATACTCCAAGGGTGGCTTGAAACGAGTAACCACAGAGGTTAATGATTCGTTAGCCAAGAAAACCGGAACCATCAACGACCAAGAAATAGCCAACGCCATAGCCGTAGCCAAGAGAAACGACGCCCAGGGTAACTACGACGCAGCCCAACAGATTTATGACAAACTAGCCGAACATGGCACTAAAGGTGGCCAGGCTATCCAGGCATTTAGTTTGTTAAAAAACCGCACCCCTCAGGGCATGAAGTTCCAAGCTTTGCGCTCGCTGAAAAAAGCAGGTATAGAGCTGAATCCTAGCGAGCAAAAAGAACTCGGCAGGCACATAGACATAATCAGCAAAACGAGACCTAACACCACCGAACGGGATATGGCCATCCACAACCTCGTGCAATTCGTGAATAAGCGCATACCCACAGGAGCCGGAGATAAGATTGTAAACTTCTGGCGGGCCGGGTTGCTTACTTCCCCCGTAACTACTGGTGGTAACATCTTGGGAAACACCAGCGAAGCATTAACTCGCAACATATTCACCAATCCCATAGGTGCCGCAGCGGACAAAGTGATGTCGCTCTTCACCGGGAAACGTACAAAAACCCTGGTAGGCGGTCAATTATCCGGTGGAAAGCTTGGACTTAAAAAGGCCGGCACCTACTTAAAAACCGGTTTCGATGAGCGCAATCCAAACGCCAAGTTTGACGCCCCACAGCAGCTGAACTACAACAACAAGGCCATAGGTAAGTATGTAAACGGCGTATACCGCTGGATGGGCGGCCAAGACCAGCCTTTTTACTACGCTGCTAAAAATCAGGCAGCCAGAGATTTGGCCACCGCTGACGTAAAGAACCTCGGGCTAAAGGGACAGGCAGCCAAAGATTACATAACGAAAGCCGAAAATGACCCGAACTGGAAACCTCAAACGTTCAAGAGTAAGAGCGACGCTGAAAAGGCAGCCAAGTACTCTGTCTATCAAAACGATACTTTGATTGGCCACATGGCTAGTGGCATGAAAGAATACGCCGCAAAACACAGTAAGGCCGGTGGAGCGGTCGCTAACTTTCTGCTACCGTTTACAAGGGTTCCGGCCAGCGTTGCCATGCGTATCATTGACCGCACGCCGCTCGGAACAGCCAGTGAGGCCGTTAAGCAATTACTAAACGTAAAGAACGGTCGCGGTTTTGACCAGCGGGCCATGGCTGAAGCTATCGGTAATGGCTCATTTGGTATAGGTGTATTCGCAGCTGGTGCCGCTTTGGCAAAGTCCGGGCTCATAACTGGTGCATACCCTACCGATCCGAAAGAACGCGCTTTATGGAAATCCGAAGGCAAACAGGAGTACTCTGTCAAAATCGGCAATAGGTGGTATTCGCTGAACTATATACAACCTTTTGGCGCTATCCTTGCTATAGGCGCTCAAGTACACAACGACCAGGCACAAGGGGCAAGTTTTGCCGAAGCATGGAATAAGGCTGGAGCGACAGCGCTGCAATCTGTACAAAATCAGTCATTCCTTCAAGGCATCAACGGTGCGCTGGATGCTATAAACAACCCCCAAGAATCCGCCAGCCAATATCTAACAAGCACCGCCAGTTCCGCAGTGCCTAACTTCATACGCACGACTGCCCGAGCCACTGACCCGCTACAACGTAACACTAAAGGAGTTGTGCCGGCGCTTAAAGGCGCTATTCCGGGGCTTCGTGAAACGCTGCCGGCTAAACAAGACATGTTCGGTAAACCATTGCCGGGCTATGATAACGCCGCAAATCAACTAGCTAATCCACTCCGGCCAGATCTGGTGCGTAACGCCAAAGACCCAGTAGTGAATGAGTTACAGCGCTTGCAAGATAGTAAAAATGGCATTATCCCCACTCAATTCGATAAGTCTGCTTTTGCTGGGAAGGGTGGCAAAGGTAAAAAGTTAACCGATGCTCAGGTAGCCCAACTTAATAGTCTAGTAAATGGTAAAGTGAAAACAGTTTGGGGCAAAATGATAGCCGACCCACGCTATAAAGCTTTGAGCGATGAGGACAAAGCCACGGCTCTAAAAAGTGCCAAAGACAGCATTGCCACAGCCTTGAAACGTCAATTTGCCGCTAAAAACAATATAGCCTCAGCGCTTACTAAGCCGGCCAGCGCCAAATCGTTATATATTTTAAGCGGTGAAGTGCCCGATTTCCTTGCTAGCGCTGCCAGCGGCACCTCTGTTAGTCCAAACCTTGCCAAGCAATACAAAACCGTATTAGGCCATTACGGTTCAATGAATACTGCTGACCGTACCAAAGCATTCAATACCCAAAAAAGTGCTGAATACCAATACGACGAAGCCAAATACCAGAATGACTTGGCAAATGGCACGCTGACAACCGCCCAAAAGATACGCACCCAAAGAACTTTGCAGAAAGAAAAGGTGGGGAGTGTCTATCCTAAAAATGTGCGAGACCTGTACAGCCTTAGCAAGACAGAGTTATACAATTATCTGAGCACCCCGGAAAAGGGCATTGACAAGACGAAAATTGCTAAGCAGCTGATTGCCTACGACCAAGCACTATACAACGCTGGGCTAGAAACATCCCTGAAATTTGAGACGGGCATTGCCCCAAGTTCTGGTGGTAGTGGCAGCAGATCATCACTCTCACCTCTTGGCGCACAAATAAAGTACCATGCTCACCTCGCACCACCGAAGTTACCGAAATTCACTGGTTTGCCCACTGCTCCCAAATATGCCCCACCGACCATTAAACGGCTCATCGCATCGCCCAGCAGTGAGACAAAATTCAACTATACCATTCGTAAAGGGCTCGTCTAATGCGCCCACTCTTGGCATGATACCTAGTATTTTCACGCTAAATACGGTATAATGTAGACAAAGCAGCGTCACCCAATAAAGCACGGAAACGCCTAAGCAATTAACAGCTTAGCCCCGTGCTTTTTGATTAGGCGCTTTCTTGGTCTTATCAGACTTAATCGCCAAGGCATATTTAGCCGCCACCGGTGAGGTCGCCACCCTGGCTTCATCCGACGACGACTACAAGAAGTTACTCAGCCTTGCAAACACCATCATCCACGACTGGGCAACAGAGCCCGGTATCAATTGGGCAAGTTTATATGACCCGGCCGTTCAAATCGGCACGGTAAGTGCTACTGATACTTATGATTTGGATGATTCCATTCGAGTTATCAGCCAAAAAGAAGGTGATTTTGTACGGATTATTGACGCTACGGATGATACGAAGCACTACGATTATCAAACAGTCGAGTCTGACCAGCTAAAACGCTATACCACCGGCAACTATTGTGCCAGGGTTGGGCGCACCCTAGTTTTCAATAAAACTTTCGTTTCCACCGATAAAGAATACGGTGGCACTATCTATGTGCCGGCATATACCACGCCAGACGACCTTGTAGGCGCCAACGATGATGTGCCAGTTGATGACCCTAACTGGCTGGTTTACATGATGGCCGCCGAATATGTGCGCCCCGATATCGTGCTGCGCGATCAATACCCCAATCTTATTGCCAAGGCCGAAGCCTCTATGGAAGGCATGAAAGAAGCCAATGGGGCACAGATAGAAACCATCGTCAAAGAGCCGGTCGGCATTGCAACGAGGTGGTAAATGCTCACAATCCCTAAGACCCAGCCTAAAGCTCCCAAGATAGAGCGTATCAGCACCCAAAAGTGGATGAAGGGCGTTGTCACGACGCTCGATGATGGCCGCATGCCTGTCGATGGTTTGGTGCAGGGTGACAATATGGTGCTCACCGAGGATGGCACCATACGCCCACGCCCTTCTCTGCAGAAATATGGGCCGCAACCGGTCGGTACAGTTTTGGGCGAGCTGGCCCAATTTAGGGTAGTGGACGGCCTCGACACAACTAACTGGATGGTAACCATGCAGGCCGTGGCTCGTAGTGAAGTGCAGACCCTATCTATTACAGGAACGCCAACCGGTGGTACGTTCACCCTGACTTATTCCGGCCAAACCACTTCTGCCATCGCCTATAATGCTAGCGCGGCTACTATCCAAACGGCGCTTTTGGCATTATCTAATCTCGACACTGGGGATGTGGTGTGCACCGGCGGTGCTTTACCGGGGGCTGCCGTAACTATAACTTTTGGTGGCACACTCAAAAATACAGACATCAGTGCCATTACCACGACTGATAGTTTAACCGGCGGCACTACACCGAAATCGGCTATTACTGAAACTACCAAGGGTGGCACTTTTGGGCATATCTACATTGCCAAGCCTGAAGATACCGCATGGACAAAAGTTGACCACGATTTTGATGGTACGGCCAAAGCCCACTTTCGCCAGCTTGACGACAAGGTACTTATAACTAATGGTGTTGATACCTTTAGTTATTTATCTATCCCGGATTCCACAGTTACAGTCTTTGACGCACTTGACAACCCCGATGCCCCAACCTCCGCCACGGTTTCAACAGATTTACAGGGTACCGCCTATACGATTTATTACGCCGTCACCGCTAACTCAAAGGTGGGCGAAACCACCGGTACGGCTAAAACATGTACCGTCAAGTATACCCGCGACCAATGGGGTACTGATGGCACAAAAAGTGTCGAGATTGCGTGGGATACCGTCACTGGCGTGCAGTTTTGGAATGTGTACTGTGCTACCACGGCTGATGGCGACGATAACCCCGTGTGGGGGCTGTTAGCTTCCGGTATTTCCGCGGATACGCTGACATTTACGGATTATGGGGTCACTTCTACGGGCATCCCTAACACACAGACCCCATTACCACTCGCCAACGCCACCGCCGGCCCAAAAGCTAGCCGCTGTGAGGTTATTAACGGCCGTATCTGGCTAACTGGCGATGATAACAACCCTTATTACGTCTGGTATGGCGGTGACTATGGCTATGAATTCGACTTCACTTGGGCCAATGGCGGGGGATTTATACCGATTGGCCACGGCTCGATAGAAATACCCATTAAAGTTTGGAACTTTCGTAGCGGTCAGGGTGACCCACAAATTAAATGCCTCACTCGTGGGCTCAATGGCGGCGGTAAACGCTACACGATTGCACCGACAACTATCTCGCTTGGGAGTACATCAATCACCGTTTGGGGCGCGACGGAAGATTATGGCGCGTCTGGCACTGACAGCCCGGATGGTTTAGTAAGTTACAACAACTCAACCTATTACCCCTCGCGTGATGGCTTCAAAGATTTGGGCACCAAACCCCAGTTGCAGAACCTTTTGAGCAACGATGACGTTTCACAGACTATCCAACCAGATTTATCCACCATCAGCAATGAATACATGGATGGTTGTGTTGTTATGGCCTTCGAGGGAAAAATCTACTGGGCTCTCCCGATAGGTGCGACCACGAATAACCAGATATGGGTACTTGATTTAGACCGCCAGGGCGCGTGGATGAAGCCTTGGAGCGTTAAAGCTGATTGGTTGACTTTAATAGCCGACAACTCAGGGGTTACCCACAAAGTCGTCGTACAGGGCAGCACCATTTATGAACTGTCATATAACACTCTGACCACCGATGACGGCGAAGCATTTATCACGGCTGGGGCTACGGGCCAAATCCGCACATCGGATGACGGCCAAGACTGGATGCGGCTAATCAAGGTCGTCATTACTGTATTACGCCCACAAGGGCTAATTAACTTCATCGTCAACGGTTTTACCAGCAATAACAAATTAGTCACCGTCGGCACGGGTTCACTTGATGCCACCGCCAACTCGCCAACACTCGGATGGGGTGAAGCTGGGTGGAGTGCCTTTGGATGGAGCAATTTCGACACCGTGCCAAAAATTACGGCCAATGCCAGCCAAGACGTATCCATCAAGGTCAACAAAGATGTCCAGTATTTCACCGTGAACTGGAGCTCGACTCAAGCGGGGTCAGATTATGCTCTCTCGAACATGGTGGGCATTTATGTTGACGCCGGGATCAAGAACTTAAGCAAATAACAAGGAGAACAAGGAAATGGCAGCATCATCGGCAGATAAATTTACCCAGGCTAGGGGAACATCAGGGAACCCCAGCGTAACCACCGTTTCGGCGGCAAGAAGTGTTGATGGTACCAGTCTATCGGCCACGGCACTTACCGACTGGCCAACCGATACGCAAGTGCACTTCATTACATACTCAAAGAATGCAGACGGTACAAAAGATAACACCTCCCAGTGTGACTGGAAAGGAACTGTTAGCTCTAGCACATCAATTACTGCTATGACGCTAGAAAATGGCACCGACGCCGGTAATGCCATTGGCGACTTCATAGAAATGGGCCCCACCGCTACTTGGGCGCAAGATCTGTACGACGGGCTAACTAAAGTACATGATACAACCGGTTCGTTACTATCCGAGGTGGTAGACACTGCCCAAATCAAAGACAGCGCAGTCACGGCGTCCAAGCTAGATTTCACGAC
>Ga0164242_10005597_pt1 | contig 13968 bp, 9 predicted proteins | sample OricomgcompostMG_FD_108783 | JGI IMG/M metagenome (GOLD analysis project Ga0164242, IMG submission 108783) | Miracle-Growth compost microbial communities from Emeryville, California, USA - Original compost - Miracle growth compost (MG) ...
CTGGTGGTACGGGGCGCCCACGCCCGGCGCCACGAGCGTCGCGTACGGGTAGTCGAGGTCGCCGTTGTGCGCGGACGGGAACAGGATGCCGGTGAGCTTCGCCTCGAGCTCGATCGTGCCGTCAAGGTAGAGGTACCAGTAGAAGCCGTAGTCGTAGTTGCCGACCGTCGTGAAGAACGAGATGACGAGGCGGCGCGAGCGGCGCACCTCGGACTCGCCCGTGAACACGTCGGTGTGCTTCCACAGCACGCCGAAGTCCTCCTCGTGCATGCAGATCGCGTTCTGGATCGTGCGCGGGTTGCCGAGCTCGTCGGCGAGCGTCGCGTCGAAGTAGCGGATCTCGCCGAGGCAGTCGCAGCCGAGCGTGAGCGAGTTCGTATAGCGGCCGAACACGTACTCGCCCGTGTCGAAGTAGTTCTGCCAGTACCGCGACGGCGACGGGTCGCCGTAGGGCACGACCATCTCGGCGATCGAGCCGCGGTACATGATCGGGCGCACCTCGCCGGCCTTGTCCGGGTCGGCGAACGCCAGGTTGCGCAGGATCAGGCCCTCGCGGGCGTCGAAGCCGATGTCGAGGCTCCAGTTCGCCCATTCGACGTGCTCCCCCGAGACGGCGAAGCTCGGGCCCTCGGGCTGGGTGATCTCGATCGGCTTGAGCGTCTCGAGGTCGGCGGGCCGGCCCTCGGGCAGGTGGAAGTTCGCCGACCGGTCTGGCACGGGCGCGGCATCCGCCTCGACGATCTGCAGCAGCTCGTGCGAGATCACGTCGACGTACGCGCACAGGCCGTCGACGGGGTGCGCCCACGGGTGGTCGTCCGCGTGGTCCATGCGGAAGGCGAAGACGCGGATGACGCGGCGCCCCTCCTCCCCCGGGATCTCGTAGTAGCCGGGCGAGAGCGGCACCTGCACGACCTGCTCGGGCGTGACGCCCTTGCGGGCGAGCGCGTCGATCCAGCGCTGGTCCTCGTTGACGATGCTCGCGATGTCGCCGAACTCCTCGTCGAGGATCGGCACCTGCCCGCGGCTGCCGTCGATCGGGACGACCGAGACGACCGCGCCCTCGGACAGCGAGACCGTGACGTCGTGGGATGCCCCGGTCGCCCGGTCGAGCAGCAGCGCCCGCACCTCGCGCGCCGGCGGCAGCCCGGTGCCCGCCTGCCAGGCGAGCACGTCGGCCTTGTCGGGCTCGAGCAGCCCGAGGTACGCGTAGCGGGTGCTCGGCGCGACCAGCCCGGCCGCGGCGATCAGCTCGGCCGTTGCCGCGATCTCCGCGGCGGACAGGCTCGACAGGGGCGTGGCGGGCGCTGCGGATGCCGTCGGGCCGTCGGCCTCGCCGTGGTGGGCGTGTTCGGTGATGGTCATGGGGTCCTGCCTCACTGCTCGATGGTGCTGATGGTGTCGATGACGTTGGAGTACGCGGCCGGGTTCCTCGCCTTGAGGACGGCGGCCTGCACGAGCCCGAAGACCGGGAAGGCGGCCATGACGCCGAGGAAGACGAGCGTCAGCGTTCCGAAGACGGGGTTGCCCGCGGCATCCGCATCGCCGATCAGCAGGGGGAAGTTCTCGGCGATGACGACGCCGACCGCAGCCAGCCCGGCGAAGCCGACGACGGGGGCGACCCAGGTCTTCCAGACGCCGGCCCTGATCCGCTTCGCGGCGAAGTAGGCGATGACGGCGAGGCAGGTCAGGCCCATCAGCACGACGATCGCGAAGGTCGAGATGCCGCTGAACCAGGTGAACACCTGCAGCACCGGGTCGAGGTGGAAGAGCGCGAACGCGGCGGTCAGCACGGCGGCGGTGATCGACTGCACGATCGACGAGAGGTGCGGCGAGCGGTGCGTGCCGTGCACCTTGCCGAGGGCGGCGGGCAGCACCGACGCGTTCGACATGGAGTGCTGGTAGCGCGTGATGACGTTGTGGAACGACAGGACGCAGGCGAACATGCTCGTGATCATCAGGGTGTTCACGATCCAGCCGCCGACCGGGCCGAGGTAGCGCGCGGTGACGGTGCTGATGAACGCCGACGGGTCCTTCGCGAGCTCGGCCACGAGATGGCTCGGGCCGATGCCCATCACGAGCGCCCAGGACGCGAACGTGTAGAAGACCGCGATGATGACGAGCGCCGTGTAGGTCGCGCGCGGGATGGTCTTGTCGGGGTCCTTCGCCTCGTCGCGGAAGATCGCCGTGGACTCGAAGCCGATGAAGCCGGCGAGGCTGAACATGAGCGCGAGGGCCGGCGATCCGCTCATCACGTTGGCGGGGTGGAACGGCGCCGCCGAGAGCCCCTCGGCGCCGCCCGTGGCGACGATCACCGCGGCGAGCACGAGCACGACGCCGACCTCGCAGATCAGGAAGACGCCGAGCACCTTGCCCGAGAGCTCGATGTGCCGGTAGCCGAGCAGGCCGACGATCGCGATCATCGCGAGCGAGTACAGCCACCACGGCAGCGTCGGGCCGCCGAGGGATGCCACGTAGCCGCCGATCACCGCGCCGACGTAGCCGTACACCGCGATCTGCACGGTCGTGTAGGTGAGCATCGCGAGCCATGCCGCCGCGAGCCCGAGCGGGCGGCCGAGGCCGTAGCCGACATAGGTGAAGAACGCGCCGGGCTTCGGCACGTACCTGCTCATGGTCGACAGGCCGACGGCGAAGAACAGCAGGATGACGCCGCCGACGGTGTACATCGTCGGGGCGCCGATGCCGTCGCCGAGCAGGGCGCCGACGGGGAAGCCCCCGCCGACGACGGTCAGCGGCGCGGCGGCCGCGATGACCATGAAGACGATCGAGCCGACGCCGAGCCGGCCGGACAGCTTCCGGGCGCGCGGCGCCTCGGCGACGGCGCCCGCGGCGACGGGGCCGGCCGGGAGCGCGGTGGGGTCCGCAGTGGTCATGCGATCCTCCTGGGGTTCGGGGCTCGGGCTGGGGCGAGCCCGCTGACGGGATGCCGACCATGCTGTGCTGGCGCGATTTCGCTCGAGTCTCGGCGCCGTAACGCTCGTCGCGCGCCGAATGGGACAGGCATCCGCAGCCCGTCTCACTGCGCTGCGCGACATCGCGACACGACCGAAACGCGCCCGCAACACGCGGCTGCGAGCCTGCTGGCGTGACCACGCACTCGACCGCCGGACCGCTCTCCGCCCTCGGGCGGGCGATCGCGCAGCCGCCGACGGTCGCCGGGGTCGCGCCGAGCAACGCGATGTCGGGGCTCGAGCGGCGCACCGTCGGCTTCGTCGACGTGCTCGCCCAGTCGATCGGCGCGGTCGCCCCGGCCGCGGGCACGGCCACGATGCCGGCGCTGATCTTCGCGCAGACCGGCTCGAGCATGCTCGTGGCGATCCTCGCGGCCTGGCTGCTCACGCTGTGCGTCGGCGCGACGCTCAACCAGTTCGCGCTGCGCATCGCGGCGCCCGGCTCGCTCTACACCTTCGCGACGCAGGGCCTCGGCGCCGGGGCCGGCTTCGCGACCGCCGCCGCGCTGCTCGTCGGCTACGGCTTCATCAGCATGTTCGGGCTCGTCGGGGCCGCGTACTTCCTGCAGCACTTCGCCGCGGTGTTCGCCGGGCCGTGGGCGATGGCGCCCGGTGTGACCGCCGGCGCGCTCGTGGCGATCGGGGCCGTCTGCCTCGTGGTGCTGCGGCGCGGCATCCGCATCTCGGCCCGCGTCACGCTCGTGATCGAGCTGCTCGCGATCGTCGTCATGCTCGCGCTGCTCGGCATCGTGCTCGCGCACCTCAGCCCGGCGCAGCTCGCGGCGCCGCTCGTCGCCGGGCTGCCGACGGCGGGCGGCTTCATCGCGGGCACTGCGGTCGCGATCACGGCCTTCGTCGGCTTCGAGTCGGCGGCGGCGCTCGGCCGTGAGGCGGCGCGGCCGTTCCTCACCATCCCGCGCACGATCCGGTGGACGGTGCTCGGCGTCGGCGCCGTCTACCTGCTGTCCTCGTACACGCAGCTCGCGGGCGCCGGGGCCTACGGCCCGGTCTTCGAGGGCGGCTCGACCGTGAGCACGCTCGCGAACGACTCGCACGTCGCCGCGGTGGGCACGCTGCTGGACCTCGGGCTCGCGGCATCCTTCACCGCCTGCGCCATCGCCTCGCTGACCGCGCTGGCGCGCGTCGTCTTCACGCTCGGCCGCGAGGGCGTGCTGCCCGTGCGCATGGGCCGCGTCGACCCGCAGCGCAAGACGCCGTTCACCGCGCTCGGCATCGCCGTGCTGCTGACCGTCGCCGTGCCGCTCGGCCTCGTGCTCGGCGGCTTCACGCCATGGCAGGCGCTGCAGTGCCTGATCGTCGTCGCGGCCGCGGGCTACATCGTGGCCTATGTGATGGCATCCGCATCGCTGCCCGTCTTCCTGCGCCGCATCGGCGAGGCGACCTGGCGCGCCGACGCCCTCGCCGCGATCGCCGCGATCGGCCTCGCCGTCCTGCTCGTCAGCTACCTCGTCGTGACGGCGCCGAGCCAGCCGCTCGCCGTCATGCTCGTCGGGGCGCTCGCGCTGGCCGCGGGGCTGGCGTATCTGCTGCTGCGGATGACGCGCGCCCGCGTCCTCGAGCGCGCCGGCCTGCACGACCACGCCACGACCTCCGATCTGCTGGGCGCGCCGTGAGCGGCGGCCCCGCGGCCGAGGTCTCGGGCCGGCAGCCCGGGGCGGTGCACGGCGCTCTCAGCGTGCTCGAGGAGGTCGCGCGCGCCGGCCCCGGCGTCACCGCCCAGCAGATCTCGGCGGCGCTCGGGCTGCCGCGTGCGACCGCCTACCGGCTCATCAACCTGCTCGTGCAGGACGAGTACCTCGTGCGCCTGCCCGACCTCACCGGCTTCGCCCTCGGCCGCAAGGTGAGCGTGCTCGCGGAGCTGGCCGCGCGCTCGGCCCCGCACGAGCGGCCGGCGGACATCGTCGCCGAGATGCGCGGGCGGATCCGCGGCGGCGTGCACCTCGCCTCGTTCCGCTCGGGGGCGCTCGAGCTGGTCGACGTCGACCCCGACTTCCCCCTCGCCGACGCGGGGCGCGTGGTGAGGGACCTCTCGTCGTCCGCCCTCGGCGGGCTGCTCGCCGCCGAGCAGCGGCAGGCGCCCGTCGCGTTCGTGACGCGCGAGACCGTGTCGGCCCCGGGGCGCGGATGCTTCGCCGCCGCCCTGCGGGACACGTCCGGAGCCCTGCTCGCCGGCGTCGCCCTGTCGCTGCCCGCACCGCGCCTCGCCGAGCCGCAGGCGCTGCTCGAGCTCATCGAGCCCGACTGCCGCAGGCTCGAGGCCGCGCTGCGCTGAGTGGGCCGGCACGGCACGGCACGGCACGGCGCGGCACGGCACGGCGACACTAGATGAGCGAATCCGCCCCGCATTCCGGCATCGAATGTCGCCGCACGGCCGAGCGATTCCGGCCGGCGACAACAGATGCCGGAAACGGGTCTCCTTTCCGGCAGCTATTGTCGCCGCGCGGCTCAGCCTTCCGCGTCGGGGCGGGTCTGCAGCAGCGCCGCGATCACACCGGGAACGGCGCGGGCCACGTCGAGGGCCGTGATGGGGCCGCCGCCCGAGGCCCTGACCCCCGCGAGCCCGTGCAGGGCCGCGGCCGTCGCCGCGAGCTCGGCGAGCGCCTGCTCGCCGCGGGCCGAGACCTCGTCGGCGTGGCCGGCGATGAGCGCGCCGAGCATGCCCGAGAGCACGTCGCCCGCACCCGCCGTGGCGAGCCACGGGGTGCCGAGCGCGATCGCGATGGGCTCGCCGCCCCCGGGCGAGGCGACGTGCGTCGTGAAGCCCTTGAGCAGGACCGTGACGCCGAGGGCGTCGGCTGCTGCGGATGCCGCGGCTGCGGCATCCGCCGTGATCTGCTCCAGCGTCAGCGGCGTGGAGGTCATCGCCAGCGTGCGCTCGAGCTCGCGGTGGTGCGGGGTGATGACGGCGGGGCCGGCCGCCGCGCCGAGCCGGTCGAGCGCACCCGCGTCGACGACGAGCGGAGCGCCCGAGACGAGGGCCGTGGCCATGTGCGACATGTCCTGCTGGCTGCGCTCGTCGGCGGGCGGCAGGCCCGAGCCGACCACCCAGGCCTCGACCCGGCCGCCGCCGAGCACGACCTCGGGGCGGCGCTGCAGCACCAGGCGGGTCGGCGTCTCGGATCCGAGGAAGCGGACCATGCCGATGCCCGTGCGCATCGCGCCCTCGACGCCGAGGACGGCGGCGCCCGGATAGCGCTCGGAGCCGGTCGCGATGCCGACGACGCCGCGCGAGTACTTGTTGTCGTCTTTGCCGGGCGCCCGCAGCATCCGCGCCGTATCCGAGGGCTCCCACACGCGCACGCTGGTCATGGCATAAACAGTAGGGCGCGGCGCGTTCCCACAACAGAGACTCACCCCGCTGGTCGACCGAGCCGCTCGCGGCGGACGGCGACCTCCCCGCCGATCGCCAAGGAACCCATGTCCCAGCTCTTCACCCCGATCACCCTCGGCCCCGTCACCTTCGCGAACCGCGTGTTCATCGCGCCGATGTGCCAGTACTCGGTGGAGCGCCGCGACGGGGTGCCGACCGACTGGCATCTCGTGCACCTTGGCGGCCTGGCGGCCGGCGGCGCGGCGCTCGTCATCACCGAGGCGACCGCGGTGAGCCCCGAGGGGCGCATCTCGCCGCAGGACACCGGCATCTGGAACCCTGCGCAGCAGCGCGCCTGGGAGCGCATCACGTCGTACATCCACGCCCGCGGAGCGAAGGCCGGCATCCAGCTGCAGCACGCCGGGCGCAAGGCCTCGACCTTCGCACCGTGGGGATTCGAGGGCCGCCACGGCACCGTGCCGGCTGCCGAAGGCGGCTGGCGGCCGCTCGGCCCCTCGGCGATCGCCTTCCCCGGCTACGACACGCCCGCCGAGCTCGACCTCGCCGGCATCGGCAAGATCGTCGCCGACTTCGGGGCCGCAGCCCAGCGCGCCGTCGACGCGGGCTTCGACGTGCTCGAGCTGCACGCCGCGCACGGCTACCTGCTGCACCAGTTCCTCTCCCCTGTCTCGAACCTGCGCGACGACGAGTACGGCGGATCGCTCGAGAACCGCGCACGGCTGCTGATGCGGGTGCTGGATGCCGTGACCGAGGTCGCCGCGGAGCGCGCCGCCGTCTTCGTCCGCTTCTCGGCCACCGACTGGGTCGACGGCGGCTGGAACGAGGCCGACACCGCGACCGTGGCGCGCTGGGCGCACCAGGCCGGCGCCGACTTCTTCGACGTGTCGACGGGCGGCAACATCCCTGCGTCGATCCCCGTCGGCGCGGGCTACCAGGTGCGCTTCGCGCAGTACGTCCGCTCGCTCGCCGAGGTGCCCGCCGGCGCCGTCGGCGTCATCACGAGCGGGGCGCAGGCCGAGCAGATCGTGGCGAGCGGGCAGGCGGATGCCGTGCTCATCGCCCGCGAGGCGCTCCGCGACCCGCACGCCCCGCTGCGCTGGGCTCGCGAGCTCGGAGTCGACGACGCGGCGCTCTGGCAGCCGCAGTACGTCCGCGCGCGCTGACGGCCCCTCGGTCTCCAGTCGGCCCGGCGGCCTCAGTCGACCAGCGGACCCGAGCCCCGCTGGTCGACTGAGCGCAGCGAATGGAGACCATCGCTCAGTCGCGACGTGTCTGGTCGTTCACCTCGCCGACGAGCTCCTCGATGATGTCCTCGAGGAACAGCACGCCGACGACCGCGCCGGCCGGGTCGGTCACGCGCGCGAGGTGCGTGCCCGAGCGCTGCAGCACGGCGAGGACATCCTCGATCTCGCTCGCCTCTTCGACGTCGACGAAGCGGCGGCGGTAGGTCGCGCCGATCGGCTCGTCGAAGTACGCGCCCTCGAGCTCGAGCACGTCCTTGAGGTGCACGTAGTCGACGGGCCGGCCCGAGGCGTCCGCGACCACGTAGCGGCTGAAGCCGTGCTTCGCGACGGCGCGCTCGACGTCGGCGGGCGTCGCGGTCTCGGGGATCGTGACGAGCGCCGCGACGGGCAGCGCCACGTCGCGCGCCGTCTTCGCCGAGAACTCGAACGCCGCGGCGAGCGCGCCGGTCGAATCCTCGAGCACGCCCTCGCGGGTCGACTGGGCGACGATCGTCTCGACCTCCTCGAGCGTGAACGTCGAGACGGCCTCGTCGCGCGGGGTGACGCCGAACAGGCGCACGACGCTGTTGGCCGCCCAGTTGAGCCCGTGGGTGATGGGCCCGAAGGCGCGGCCCACGAACACGAGCGCGGGCGCCAGCAGCACGACGGCGCGGTCGGGGAACGAGAACGACAGGTTCTTCGGCACCATCTCGCCCAGCACGACGTGCAGGAACGAGACGAGCACGAGGGTGATCACGAACGACGCGACGTCGATCACGCCGTCGGACAGGCCGGTGAGGCCGAGCGGCCCGTGCAGCAGGTGGTGGATCGCCGGCTCGGACACGTTCAGGATCAGCAGCGAGCACACCGTGATGCCGAGCTGCGTGGTCGCGAGCATGAGCGTTGCGTGCTCCATCGCCCACAGCGCGGTCCGCGCGCTGCGCTTGCCGCGCAGGGCGGCCGGCTCGATCTGCGAGCGCCGGGCGCTGATCACCGCGAACTCGGCGGCCACGAAGAACGCGTTGCCGAGCAGCAGGACGAACAGCCAGATGATGCCGGCCCAGTCAGACATCCGCCTCACCCCCGCGATCGATGCCGGGTGCGGATGCCCCGCCGGCGGGCGTGAACGAGATGCGGTCGATGCGCCGCCCGTCGAGCGCGTCCACGCGCAGGGTCCCCCCGTCGGCCCCGACCTCGTCGCCCACCTGGGGCAGCCGGCCGAGCTCCGCCATCACGAAGCCGCCGACGGTCTCGTAGCGGTCGTCCTCGGGGATCTCGATGCCCGCGCCGTGCAGCAGCTCGTCGGGGCGCACGAGGCCCGAGAACTCGACCGCGCCGGAGCCGCCGTTCCCGTCGGCGCTCGGCGTCACGATGATGTCGATCGGACCGGTGTCGTGCTCGTCCGCGACCTCGCCCACGAGTTCCTCGACGAGGTCCTCGAGCGTCGCGACGCCTGCGGTGCCGCCGTACTCGTCGACGACGATCGCCATCTGCAGGCTGCGCGCGCGCAGCTCGGTGAGCAGCGCGTCGAGGCGGATCGTCTCGGGCACGCGCAGCGGCTCGGTCTGCAGCGCGCTCACCGGCACGCGGCCGCGGCGCTCGCGCGGCACCGCGACGGCCTGCTTGACGTGCACGATGCCGGCGATGTCGTCGATGTCCTCGTCGACGACGGGGAAGCGCGAGTACCCCGTCTCGCGGGCGAGCGCGATGACGCGCTCGGCGGTGTCGTCGCGCTTCAGCACCTCGAGCTGCGGGCGCGGCGTCATGACGTCGCTCGCGGTGCGGCTCGAGAACATCAGGGTGCGGTCGAGCAGGCTCGCGGTGTCCTGCTCGAGCACGCCCTGCTCGGCCGAGCGGCGCAGCAGCGAGCTGAGCTCCTCCGCGCTGCGGGCCCCCGACAGCTCTTCCTTGGCCTCGACGCCGAAGAGCTTGAGCACGGCGTTCGCGCTGCCGTTGAGCAGCGCGACCGCGGGCCGGAACACCGTCGTGAAGAGCGTCTGGAACGGGATGACGACGCGAGCCGTCGCGACCGGCAGGGCGAGGGCGAAGCTCTTCGGCACGAGCTCGCCCAGGATCATGGACGCGAGCGTGGCGATGACGATCGCGGTGATCGACGACGCGACGGATGCGCCGGCATCCGCAAGGCCCACCCCGTGCCAGACGGGGGCGAACAGCGTCCCGATCGCGGGCTCGAGGGTGAAGCCCGTGAGCAGCGTCGTGAGGGTGATGCCGAGCTGCGCGCTCGAGAGGTGCGTCGAGGTGTGCCGCAGCGCCGCGATCGTCATGCCGAGGCGCGACTCGCCGCGCTCGCGCCGCGCTTCGAGGTCGGCGCGGTCGAGGTTCACGAGCGCGAACTCGCTCGCGACGAAGAAGCCGGTGCCGACGATCAGGACCAGGCCGACGCCGAGCAGGATCAGCTCGCGCATGCGCGGCCTCCCCGAGTCGGCGCAGGGGCTTCGGCGACCGCGGCCGGGCGGGCGGTCATGGCGGAGGCGGTCTCAGTGGCGGTCGGCGCAGACGGAGGATCGTCCATTGTGCGGCAAGTCTAACGAGGTGCCCGCACGGCCCGGCTCTCGATCGCCCCGCCCACGGAGTCGGTTCCGCATATTCGGAGCCGGATTCGACTCCGAATCTGCGCATCCGACTCCGATACGCCGGGGTGTCCATCGCGTCCTCCGGCCACGGGCGCCGTCGATCTTCCCCAGCACAGGTCCACCCCGACCCGAGTAGTGCCGGTTTCCGCCGCTGGGAAGCACCTCGGCGTCCGCATCGAGCCGACGATCGGTCGTATGCGCCACGCCGACCACGCAATCGCCTACGCCCTGAGCCTCGGCCTCATCGTCAATCTCGACGCGCGTGGTCGGCGCGCGGATTCGGAGGCTCTCGCGCGCGGGGTCCGCCGGGGCACATACATACGCCTGGTTCCGGGCGTGTTCGCCGATCTCGCCCGCTGGCAGTCTTCATCTCCACGGGCTCGGTTCAACATGCGGTTCGCGGCTGTGGCCTCGACATTGTCACCCGACACCGTTTTCTCTCACGCGACCGCCGCCGCGGTTCTCGGGCTGCCTCTTCTCGGCGCGGCCCCGCCCCGGCTCGACGTGACCGTGACAGATATGCGCAATGCGCGCAGCAGTCGGAACCTCGCGGCGCACGTGGCACCGCTCGACAAGGACGACCTCGTGCGCATCGGCGGCTTCCTGCTCACCTCCCCGGCGCGCACCGTCGCCGACATAGCTCGCACCATGCCCTTCACGAACGCCGTCGCGACCGCGGATGCCGCGCTGCATCGCAAGCGGAAGCCCGCGCCGCTGCTCACCCGCGACGAGCTCGTCGCGGAAGCCGAGAGGAACCCGGCGCGGCGGGGTGCGGCGAAATTGCGCGGCGTGATCGAGTTCGCCACGCCGCTGTCCGACAGTGTGCGGGAGTCGCAGAGCCGCTGTCTGATCCATCTCGCGGGCTTCCCCGCGCCGGAGCTGCAGCACGAGTGGCGCGACAGGCTGGGGCTGATCGGCTACTCGGACTTCTGGTGGCCGGCTCACGACCTCATCGGCGAATACGACGGGCTCGTCAAATATCTGAAGGAGGAGTTCCGGCGCGGCCGCACCGAAGCCGAGGTCGTGATCGCCGAGAAGAGGCGCGAGGACCGATTGCGCGCCCTCGGCCCGCGGGTCACCCGCTGGCTCACGCCGGATCTGACGCCGGCTCGCCTCACCGCGCAGTTGGTGGCGGCCGGCCTGCCGCTGGTCCGAGCGCCGCGCCGCGCCTGAGCGATGCGGATGCCGCTGCCGAGACATCCGCACCTCGACCGCTATTCGGAGTCGAATCCGACTCGTCTGAGCCGGATCCGACGCTGAATAAGCGGATGCAATTCCAAAGCCCGCCCCGGCCGCCACGGCACCGGCACCTACCAGCTGACCGGCAGCGCCTTGCCCTCCTCATAGCCCGCAGCCGACTGGATGCCGACGAGCGCCCGCTCGTGGAACTCCGGCACCGAACGCGCGCCCGCGTAGGTGAACGACGAGCGCACGCCGGTGGTGATCATGTCGAGCAGGTCCTCGACCGAGGGGCGGTTCGGGTCGAGGTAGATCTTCGACGACGAGATGCCCTCGGCGAAGAGCTGCTTGCGCGCGCGCTCGTAGGGCGACAGCCGTGCGAAGCGCTCCTCGACGGCCTTGGTCGAGGCCATGCCCCAGCTCTCCTTGTAGAGCCGGCCGGCGTCGTCGGTGTGCAGCGTCCCGGGCGCCTCGACGGTGCCGGCGAACCACGAGCCGATCATCACGGAGGCGGCACCGGCGGCGAGCGCCAGCGCGACGTCGCGCGGGTAGCGCACTCCCCCGTCGGCCCACACGTGCGCGCCGAGCTTCGCGGCCTCGGCCGCCGTCTCGAGCACGGCCGAGAACTGCGGCCGGCCGACGGCGGTCATCATGCGCGTCGTGCACATCGCGCCCGGCCCGACGCCGACCTTCAGGATGTTCGCGCCCTCCGACACCAGGTCGCGCACGGCGGCGGCGGTCACGACGTTGCCCGCCACGAGCGGCAGCCCGAGGCCGAGCGCGGCGACCGACGACAGCGCGCGGCGCATGCCCTCCTGGTCGCCGTGCGCGGTGTCGAGCACGAGCACGTCCACGCCGGCCTGCGCCAGCGCCCGCGCGCGGCCGACGACGTCGCCGTTGATGCCGATCGCGGCGGCGACGCGCAGCCGCCCGGCGGCGTCGACCGCGGGCGGGTAGATCTCGGAGCGGAGTGCGGATGTCTTCGACAGCGTGCCCACGACGCGCCCGCCCGACAGCACCGGGGCGAACTCCACGCCGGCGGCGTCGAGCAGGTCGAAGGCGGCCCGGCCGTCAGGGACGTCCTCGGCGGCGAGCGAGGGCAGCGCGGTGTCGACGAGGTCGCCGAGCCGGGCATCCGGCTGCAGGTGCGCCAGCCGGCTCGCGAGCACCGAGCCGACATACGCGCCCGACGCGTCGTGCAGCACGAGGCCGAGCCCGGGCGCGGCCGGCACCCGCAGCAGCGCGTCGGCGACGACCTCCTCGGGCGACATGACGATCGGCGAGTCGTAGGCGACGGGCTGGGACTTGACCCAGCGGATGCCGTCGGCGAGCTCCTGCGGCGGCATGTCCTGCGGCAGCACGCCGAGCCCGCCGCGGCGCGCGAGGGTCGCCGCGAGACGGGGGCCCGTCACCGAGTTCATGTTGCTCGCGACGATCGGGATCGTGGCCCCTGTCCCGTCGCCGGGGGCGAGGTCGACGTCGAGGCGGCTCGTGACGCCCGAACGGCTGGGCACGAGGAACACGTCGGAGTAGGTCAGGTCGTGCTGCGGAGCGTCGCCATAGAACCTCATAGAGGCAAACGTATGCCCGCCGGCGCATGTCGCGCTGGGCCTGTTCGGTGTGTTCGCGGGGCTAGGCTTGTTCCTCGTTGGGCGCTGCGGCCCGCTAGCCGCACGTGCCCCGTAACGAGCAAGACCTGACGTCAATGGAGAAGGTGGGCGATCGGCTGTGGCTAGCCAGTTGACGGGTACGGAAGAGGGCCAGTTCGGGCAGAACGACTGGCTCGTCGAGGAGCTGTACGAGCAGTACGTCGTCGACAAGAACTCGGTCGACCAGTCCTGGTGGCCGATCCTCGAGCAGAAGCGCGCCGAGCTCGAGGGCAAGGCGGCCCAGCCCGCGGCTCCCGCCACCGCCGCGCAGGCGCCGGCCCAGCCCGCCGCCCCGGCTCAGGCATCCGCAGAGCCCGCGCCCGTCACCGCGCCGATCGCGGTCCCGCCGGCCCAGCCGCCCGTCGCGCGCACGACCTCGGTCGCGCCGAAGCCCACCCCCGTGCCTGCGGATGTCCCGGCCGCCGCCCCCAAGAACGACACCCCCGCCGAGGCCGACGAGGTCACGCCCCTGCGCGGCATGGCGAAGACCCTCGCGACCAACATGGACGCGAGCCTGACCGTCCCGACGGCGACGAGCGTGCGCACGATCCCGGCGAAGCTGCTGATCGACAACCGCATCGTCATCAACAACCACATGGCCCGCACGCGCGGCGGCAAGGTGAGCTTCACCCATCTGATCGGCTGGGCGCTGATCAAGGCGCTGGGGCAGTTCCCGAGCCAGAACGTCTTCTACAACGAGGTCGACGGGAAGCCCTCGGTCGTCAAGCCGGCCCACATCGGCCTCGGCATCGCGATCGACCTGCCCAAGCCCGACGGCTCGCGCTCGCTGCTCGTCCCGGCGATCAAGCGCGCCGAGACGCTCGGCTTCACCGACTACCTCGCCGCCTACGAGGACCTCGTGAAGCGCGCGCGCGGCAACAAGCTGACGGCGGACGACTTCTCCGGGGCGTCCATCAGCCTCACCAACCCGGGCGGCATCGGCACGGTGCACTCCGTGCCCCGCCTGATGAAGGGCCAGGGCTGCATCATCGGCGCGGGCGC
>Ga0164242_10005598_pt1 | contig 13968 bp, 4 predicted proteins | sample OricomgcompostMG_FD_108783 | JGI IMG/M metagenome (GOLD analysis project Ga0164242, IMG submission 108783) | Miracle-Growth compost microbial communities from Emeryville, California, USA - Original compost - Miracle growth compost (MG) ...
ACCAAAACGAAGCTTTGCAGGCAGATAAAGCCCGAGAGAAAGCCGAAAAAATTGCTTTTACAAAATCGCTGAACAGCTACCCTCAAAGATTGGAGGAGCATAGGACAAAGTATGAAAACTTACTGAGCCTGTTAGATGAGAAATTGGATAATATCAATATCACATATTCAGAGGTTGAAGATATTTTGGATGAACTTCAAAAAATGGATTTAGAACTTAAAGGTCTTATCCCAAAAGTTCCGAAGCGATATAAACCTACTGAAACACAAAAAGAACGGTTGTATAAATTTGAAAATCGACTGAATAATTACATTGAGTTCGTTACGCCGAAAAGAGAAAAATTAAATAAGAAAGCACAGGACAAATTAGAGATTCGGGATTTAAAGATTGATTTCACAAAGAAGTACAACGGATATATTTCTTCTTTGGAAAGGTCACTCAATGAATACAGACAACAGCTTGATGAAAAGTCTGCTTCATTGATTAAAGATTACAGAGAAAGAGCAAAACGCTTAATCAATTCTCTATCAGAAAATAAAGAGAGAATAATTAATAGCATTATTTCTAAAGAACAGGTTGGTCAATTTACTTATGAAATTGAAAGCCAATATAATACTCTGTCTGAAGAAGCAGAGAAAACTTTGTTCCCTTTAGTAGAACATATCAAACGTTTATCTTTCGATATTGATGAAGAGCAAGTACAAGGGGCATATAAAGCCCAATATGACCAAATGAAGTATCAGTGGGAACAAACACGAGATACGGCTCAATTAGGAATTGCTGTTGAAATCATTGACCACGAGTTTAATCAATTATATGCAAAAATCAATAATCAGTTAGGGGTATTAAGTAAAAATGATGCTGTTAATTCCATTAAAGAGTTTGGGTTTCTTGAAAAGAACTTTAAGCAGTTAGAGGACAAATATGCCTTGCTATCACCATTATACAGAATATCCGGAGCCTTGATTAAAGAGGTGTCTTGTAATACTGTTTATAATTATTTGCTTGAATTTTTTGAGAATCAGATTGATGAATACAATATCCGCTTTGAGGTTTCAGATACTTTTAAAAGGCATTCTATTAATATAAAAGAACCGGTAATTCATACAGTATTTATAAACATTATCAATAATGCGATTTATTGGATGCGTAACAAAGAACCACGTATTATTAAACTTGATTATTTATCGGATACCAAAGAGATAATTATTGCCAATTCAGGCGAAAAAATACCTGATTACAGATTGGATAAGATTTTCGAGTTATTCTATTCTCAACGCCCGAACGGAAGGGGTATCGGACTTTATTTATCCAAGCAAAGTTTGAATGAAGCCGGCTTGGATATTTATGCAACCAATGATAAAAAATATAATTCTTTAAACGGAGCTTGTTTCGTGATTAACCAAATTACAGATGGGGATGTATAGTCAAAAAGCATTTGAGATATTAAATTCATCAATTAATTCTGCTGTATTTATTGATGAAAAAGCTAAAGATTTCTATTCGGGGACTCCGGTAAATTCAGATATAGTAGAAGAAAAATTATCGGAAGACTTATTTACAACTTTTAGGGATAATGGTAAAAGTTTGGTCGTTCATAAGTTTGAAGCATCAAATCTTGAAAATCCTCAAATTTTAGATTATCTGTTTAAAGGACGAGATTTAATTCTTTTAGATTGGGAATTGGCAGGAGTTGCAGGACAGGAACATTCTTTGAAGTTGCTTAATAAAGCCGTTGGTGCACCCTATATAAATTTCTGTTGTATATATTCCAGTTCAGGTAATTTCAATGAGATTCCACTTTTTTTAGATGCTTATTTTTCAGGATTAAATAAAGAAGAATTTGACGTTATAAAAATAACCTATGAATATATTGAACCGCAAGAAATTCAAAAATTATGGAATGAGAATGGCGACATAAATGATTTCTTTGCGACGAATTCTATAGATGTTTCCGCATTTCCGGTTGAAAGAGTAAGAGAAAAATCTGCTGAATTAATTTTGCGTTATATATACATTTCGCTTGTGAGCGAAAAACTCATCATTCCTGAATCAGCAAATATTGATTACGAAGTGTTGCATGTAGGGGATAACTCTTTTATTATTAATAATACGTTTGTATTGACACTGAAAAAAGATTTGAATGAGGATTCCGATTACAATAAGCTTTTGAAAAGAATTTCAGATATCGTAACGAAAAACAATGGAAGCTTTTTTCAGCTATTAGGATTGGAAATGCAATCTGTTTTTAACTCCAATGAACGGTTTATTGATGAAACAATATTAAAGTCTTCAACAGAGGCTCTTTTTCAATTCAGAAACCATATTAATGATGATAAAACTTTCGGTATCATTATCAAGAAGCTACTATTAGAGCAAGCGACCTTAAAATTGAGAACGGCTAAACTCGAATTGTTGAAAGAAGACTTTTTAGATTTCAAGAGTAAAGAACTTGCTACTAAAGAGCCGAGTAATGAAGATTTATTTCAGTTGAACGTATTTCATAACGCTGTTTCCGTAAAAAGTTTGAATCCGGATGATATACCAAACCTGAATTTCGGAGATGTTTTTAAAGGTTCAGGGGATGACTATTATTTATGTATAACAGCCTTATGCGATTGCTATTACCCAAATAAAATCGAACACAATTTCTATTTTGTAAAGGGTACAGAGTTTAATGATATTGAATTAGCACTAAGATTAGGAGATACGGCATTTTTGAGTTTTCTTCCAAATGGAAAAGCTGTCTATTGGGGCGATATAGAAAAACCGGAACTTAAAAAAATAAAGGAATTGACTCTTTCAAATTCTGTGGATGATTCAAAGAAGTTACAAAGTGACATTACTTCCCAAAAAGCGTTTATTGACAAATTGCTTCATAATCAGGAGGTATTAAATAGGTTTTTATACAAACCTTTCTATATAAAACCTAAAGTTTATAATGTGGATAATAACAAACTGATGGACAATAAAATTAGAATTTGGGACATAACAAATAAGTACACGAAGGAAGAGTTTGACCAAAATCTTAATTATTTTGACGTTGAGTATATAACAACCTTACGTAATGATTATGCTCAGAGAATAGCAAACCACGCTTTTGGCCATCCGGCGAGGGTTGGAGTTGACTTTGTGAAAATTAAGTAAAAGACTATGAGAGAAAGATTGCTTTTTCACAAAATAGTTCCTTTCAACAGATACTAACCTTTCCGAATATTCAAAGAAATATTTCGATATATACTCAATTTGGACTATTAAAAGAAAATATGCTTGGTTACTGTCGATGCTATTTTTTGCCCTGAAGTATCGTCCCAAGTAGAGGGAATTTGTAATACTTATAATTATATGAATCCAACCCAAGAATTGTTATTGCTACTCCAAGAAAAAAGTAAACTAATTGGAACAACATATCAAGCACCAAGTTATCACGCAATTCAAAATATCATTAGATGTATTGATAGTATCTTGCCGTTTAAGATAGCTTCTAAAGCAGACTCAAAAAAAGAACTTATCGACTTCAAAGAACTAATCAGTTTTGGTTGGCCATTATTATTAAAACCTTACTATTTTGATATCGATATTAATACACATTTACCTTTTCCGATAATGACGGAAGAATTGTTCGATTGGACAATTTCAAATCTTTTATATGCTGGTAAAATAGAATTGTGCAACCAAATAATCTCATATGAGAAAGCTAATTTTATTAAAATTAAGAAAATAGCAACAGACCACTTTTCTTTTTCGTATTCAAATATCCATCATGGTATTGAGGAGTATGATAGGAATAGTGCAGACTTTTATAGAGAGAAAATTATCACAAAAATTATTGATGACAGGCGTAAAACTAAGCCATTTGATGGAGAAAGAATTAAGACTGAATTTGAAAAACTAATCCTTAATCCTTTAGGGCAATTAATAAGCTATAATACAACTCCCGAAATTGATGATTATTACAATGAAGAGGGGCATTATCAGCTTCTAATGATGCAAGGTTATGATGATTTTGATAATAAAGACGTTTTTGGGAATATAGAATATTGGAAGTATTTAACAATTATAGAGCTAATAATAGGAGTGGGAATAAAGCACTCCGAAGCTTGTTTTTTGTTAAAAGCTAAAAATCCAAACGTCAAACTGGAAAATCTGTTAACATATACACAATCGAAAACGAAGGCGATTGATGACTATGCTTCTTACCTTAATTGGAGTTATTCTGAAGTAGATCAAATCTTTGAGACTATTACTTTGACTAAAGAGAACTATAACTATTATCTTGAGTATCCTGCTACTCCGCCTCCAATATTTATTGAGGTTGGAGGAGACTTATTGATTCGTTCAATTGCAGGATGTTTTTCAAACCCATTTTCTCTTTTGTGCAGAGAACTCAAACGTAAGTATAGAAAAGATTATGACAAAGCTGTCAATAATAGAGAAGAAAGGTTTAGAAACGAATTGTTTGTTTTATTTCCTCAACTAAGAATTGTTAAGATTAGAAAAGAAATAAGAATTTCTTTCAAAGATATTAGAACAGATATTGATGCTATATTATTTGACACACATACTGGCACACTTGGGCTTTTTCAGCTTAAATGGCAAGACCCTTATGCAAATTCAATGAAAGAAAGATATAGTAGGATTAGTAATTTGTTTCCTAAAGCTAATGAATGGATTTCAAAAATTAAATACTGGATAAAATCAAATGATGAAAGAACGATATTGAACGCCTTACAAATTGACAGGGAACTTAACCATAAATTTGGTAAAATAAACGAAGTATGTCTTTTTGTCCTCTCAAGAAATCAAATGAACTTTACCGGAGTTGAAATGGACGAAAGTGTAGCTTGGAGTTCATGGTATCAATTAATAGAAAGCCAAGCAAGTGTCAAAACAATGTTTGATGACCCTATTCGAGAAATGTTTGTGAAAATAAAATCATTCCAACCTAACTTTAGAGCCCAAAGAGAACCTAAAGAAAAGCTAAATGATTTTAAAATAGAATTTGATAGTTTTAAACTTACATATCAAAAAGACACTTTATCAGATAGTGAAGAATTGTAAATGATACTTTTATCTATCAGTAGGAGTTCGTATTAGTTTTTTGAAAACTAAGTAAAAAGGGTATGAGAGAAAGATATCCTTTTTCCTCGTATCTTTCCCTCAATTAAATTATGTTTTCAATAATTGTCAACCGCTCCAAATCTTCTAAAAAATGTTTCGAGATTTGTTCGGTTTCGGCTACTTTAACCCTCTGAAATTAATACATTCAGAGGGTTTTGTATTTTACCTGTGTGTTGATGGTAGTTATAAGAGGCAAATAAACAGGTATTCCTGCATAAACAGGCTCCTGAGAAAGTTTTCCTCAGGTTTTTAAAATGCAGGTCACTTACATATCGCTGTTTAACTTTACAATAGGCTAAGGAGTTATTCTTATTGATACGTAAATTGCGATGGTAATAAGAAAAGGTACAAGGGTGAAATGGCAAAGAGGGCATTCTGCCGGACGAGGTAGGGTAGAAGAAACCTATAAAAAGAAGGTAACAAAAAATATCAAAGGTACAAACGTTACCCGGTTTGGGAAAAGAGAAAATAAAGTTTTGCTGATAAAAACCGACGAGGGCGATGAACTGCTAAAACTGGAAAATGAAGTAGAGCGGGATTTAAAGGAGAAAGATTAATTGAAAATAATACTAATTGGGGTATTGCTTTGTCTTTTTAAAAGGGGCAATGAAACAACCCTTATTTAATAATAGAAATTAATTATAAGAGCGGCTCCTACTGGAGAGCGTTTCGTTCCTTCCCCGTGGTCTGTGTACACAGACCACTATATTAGCGGGTAAATTTTCGGATAAAATTATTTTTTTATAATTTTACTATCTTACTTTAACCAGCTAAACTCATGCTTCAACAACCGGCATTACCCCGAAATTCAAGGATACTCTTGAATGAAGTTTATTTTTGGACAGATACAGTAAAAGACTGGAAAAAACTTCTCCTACTGGAAAAATATAAAAGAATAATTCTTCGCATAATCCTCGTTGAAAACGAGGATTATAGAGAAAAGCGATTCTATTGCTATTTACAAGAGTCATCTATTCTTAATTTTTTAATACGTAACATGTATTACCATTATGCCAATAGGAAGGCCGGGTGTTAACAGTTTTATTTATATGCGATGGAATCGCATGCCTCGCACATCCTCGTTGCAAACGAGGACGATATAATTGAAGGCTAGATTAATTAGGGAGTTGAAAAAGAGAAGCCCGGACGAAACCTACTTTTAGAGATCCCGGCTAAAAATTCCGGATGAATCCAGTCTCAGGATTTAAACCATTTTTTTTTGAACTATTTTAGGTTACCTTTTTTGCTTTATTCGTATTAACATCTGCCGAAAATTTTATTAAAAAAGTTCTTTTTTGTAAAATTCTTTGTAAGTTTATAGCTACGACAAAAAGGCTATTATAGAAATTTAATGTTTTAAAACCATTCACATGAAGAATCATTTACTTTTTCAAAGGCTTTCTCTATCTGTAAGAGGGCGGAACTTTAAAGTGATAGGATTGTTTTTCCTATTGCTTTTTTATGTGTTTTTGGATACAGCCTGGTCTCAGGCATCCTATCCCTTCCCTCAGGAGATTCCCTATACATATGGGCATATGCCGACCAATAAAAACTCCGCAGATGCACAAGCTGCCTATGATACCTGGAAGGCCAACTTTGTTGTTTCCGGTTGTGGAAGCCAAAGGATTGTCTTTGATTATTATCCCGGTACAACGAGAGGAGCAACGGATAGGTCTGTAACGGTTTCGGAGGGTATTGGCTATGGTATGCTTTTAGCTGCTTATGCAGGAGACCAGACACTGTTTGCTAATCTTTGGACTTTTTACAAGGATCATAGGAATGGAAATGGTGTAATGAACTGGAAAATCCAAAATTGCGGGACAGCCAATGGAGGGGCAAATGGAGCAACCGATGCAGAGCTGGATGTAGCCATGGCCTTAGTAGTCGCCTCTTATCAATGGCAAAGTGATGTGTATTTAAATGATGCAAAAAATTTAATTCGCATTATCCGGGAAAAAGAATTTGAAGGAAGTATACAGAAACCCGGTGATATGTTTGGAGGTTCTAATTTAGTGAACCCTTCTTATTTTTCACCTGCCTATTACAGGGTGTTTGCCAATTTAGATGCAGGGAACTCCGCTTTTTGGCTTGCCGCAGCTGACAAAGGCTATGACATTATTGATGCAGCGGGTGGTACAACGGGTTTAGTACCGGATTGGTGTAATGCTTCCGGAGGCGTTTCTTCTGCCGCCGGTTCTTATGAAGACCAAGGTAAAAACTTTATTTTTGATGCGGTTCGTACTCCTATGCGTACAGGGCTTGATTACCTTTGGAATGGCAATGCAAGGGCAAAAGCCTATTGTGTTAAATTTTCAACCTGGCTTAAAGGAAAACACCCTAGTCCGAGTGGGATCGGTTCGAAATATGGTACGGCTCTAAATGGCAATGAAGGACAGGTTTTAGCTCCCTATAAAAACAATGCTTTCTTAGGCTGTTTCGGTGTTGCTACAATGGCTGCTGATGGCGTAAGTGGTATAGATGCTTATACAGATCAAATTTATACAGAAAATAAAAACCAAAATCCGGCTTACGGGGAATATTTTAATGCAACCCTTAAAGCCATTACACTTTTTATTGAAACCGGTAATTTTTACCTTCCCCCACCCGATGCCTGTACTTCCCCGGATTTAGGTATCGATAAATCACTTTGCCAAGCCTCTCCGCTTACACTTGATGCAGGTGTAACCGGGAGAACCTATGTTTGGAAAAGGAACGGGACTACCATGTCAAATACAACGCAGTCTATCAGTATTTCTCAAGCGGGCGAGTATGAGGTTATTGCCAAGGATGGATCCGGATGTACCAGAAGAGATAAAGTAAATGTGTACGATGCCGCAATTAAGGCCGATTTTACGGCTTCAGTGCAAGCTTCATCTGTAGTTTTGACCAGCACCTCTACCGGTGGCGTAAGCAATTACAGTTGGGAATATGCAGGGACACCCTTTGCTACTACCAAAAGTGCTTCCTATAATTTCCCTACGAGTGGTTCATATGCTATTACATTAAAAATCGACAATTCGGATTTTGGCTGTTCTGCAACGGATGAAATTACTAAAACAGTAGTAGTTGGTGGGGGTGAAGGTTGGGTTGCCGATGATTTTACCGATCATTCCTATGCGGAACCTTGGATAGATGCCAGCAACCCGGCAGGTTATGCGCCGATGCCCTTAAAATGGTGTTCAAGAGAAGACTGGCTTGCACATAATAAGCAACCCTGTACCGACCCAACGCAGTGCTGTAGTGATTTACCCTGTTCACTCTTTAGTGTTAATTGTACCGATGCAACAAATATATACAGTCCTTTTGGGGTAAATTTTCTAAAGGACGAGCAACCTCTAACCGTAAATATTGACGATATTCCTTACGTTAGTTTTAAGGTACATGTAGATAAAGCAATGATACTGGGCGTAGGCTTAAACGATGGTGCGCTAACTACCGATCGGATACAAGTAGCCTTACCGGCAAATAAAGATACCATCATTAACCTCGATTTTAGTACGCACAAAACAGGTTACACCGAGGATGATCCGGCAACACCTGTTGATTTTACAAAAATTGGGCAGATCGCTTTTTTCCCCTATGAGTTTTCCCCAACGTTTACAGGGAAAATTGATATAGACTGGATAATTGTGGGAGGGAAAACATTGGAACCCCCTGTTTTTAACCGTAAAGAAGATGCAGATGGTTTTCTGGTATACGAAGATCCGGATGGCGATAGTGTCTATACACCTGTTCCTTCATGGGATCGGGATATATTGGCATGTGCAGGGACAACCACAGACACGGTTAAGGCATGTGGTGCACAGGATATCCGATGGTATTCAGGAAGCACTCAAATTGGAGTAGGGGCTATTAGTCCTGAATTAGCTCCCGGAAAATATTATGTAAATTTGATCAATCAAAGTGGTGTTACGGTCGATTCCGTTAACGTTAAAGGTTCGGATCTTGCTGCCTCTTTTACGTATGCAATAGAAGACAAAGGATTGAGTGTGCGGCTTTTCAACTCGTCCACCGACTTTGACAGCTTTACCTGGGATTATGGTGTTGTCCCTGCCGATCCCGATGCTGTTACCTGGGAAACGGGTTATAATTATTATACTGCAGAGGGTACTTATCATGTTTGTTTGACAGTAACCAATGCTCTTTGTGGAAAGTCAGATTCAGCGTGTAAAGATATTGTAATTAAATGTGATGCCCCTTTAGGTTCTATTTCGGGATTTACAAGTTCTCCCGATGCGGTTGTCTCCGACACAATTGTTATGTGCCCTAATGTGGAAGAAACGATTTCAATCGATGCGCTGGCTAATGCTTCCAATTATGGATGGTTCGGAATTAACCCTGCTTCCCTTGGAAGTTCCTATACAATAAGCAGAGTATTTACGGAATCACAATGGCTTAAAGTAGAGGCATATAATGTTTGTGGCGAAACAGTCCGAGACTCCGTATATATAAAGGTACTTCCGGAGCTTGTAGCCCAGTTTACTTATGAAAGCCTTGGTGGAAATAAGTTTGGTTTCACTGCCGATTGGGTAGGAGATGCTCCTGATGTAACCTATACCTGGAAAGAGGGTGCAACTACGATGGGTACGGGGGTTTATTTAGAATATACTTTCCCTACAGGTGGTTCTCATGATGTTACTTTAATGGTTCATAGCCCGTGTGGCGATAAAGAAGTTACGATAAATCTGGGTTGCACATTACCCGATTTAAGTGGCGCTGCAATTACCGGCAAAACCTCGGTTTGTGTAGGTGAAACTTGTACTTCATATAGTATTACAGGTGCTACCGGTGTAACAGATGGCTATACCTGGAGTCTCCCGGGAACTGGTACTATTTGTACGGGAGAGGGAACCAGTGCTATTACGGCGACAATAAATGCTGCGGGTAATATTACGGTTGCTGGAAATAATGCTTGTGGTGCTTCTGCTCCGGTTACTTTAACAGTAAGTGTAAATTCTGGACCTACTGCTGCAACGATTTCAGGTTCTGCTACGCCTCCATGTAGTGGCGTAAATGTTCCTTATTCAGTTGTCGGCGGTATTGGTTCTACCTATCAATGGACGGTTCCCGCGGATGCTACAATAACAGGCGGAACAGGAACAAAAGCTATATCCATAACTTTTGGGACAACGAATGGTAATATAAGTGTTGTTGAAACAAATGCTTCAGGTTGCGAAGGTCCTGTTAATACCTTACCTATTTCTTTGTCCGGTTGTAATCTAAAAGCCGATTTTACGGCTTCGGCTACTACCGTTTGCCCGGGTGTTACCGTAACCTATACCAATACTTCTACCGGTACTACAACTGGTACTACCTATTCCTGGAATTTTGGATCGGGAGCTACTCCTGCAACCGGAACCGGGGCAGGACCATTTGATGTAACCTATTCAACTTCCGGCAATAAACAAGTAACCTTGACGGTAACAGAAGGCGTTCAGGCGACTAAAATAAATACAGTTACCGTAAATCCTTTACCTTCTGCAACCGGAACTATTTCCGGAAACACGCCGGTTTGTGAAGGAGATCCTCAGGTTTATTCTATTGCTCCGGTAACAAATACTACCGGTTACACCTGGACTGTACCTTCGGGTGCTACATTTACAGGTTCGGGTACTGATATTGTTGTTACTTTTGGTAGTACCTCCGGTGCTGTTTCGGTTACTCCGATGAATGCCTGTGGTGCAGGCACACCTTCTTCAAAAACAGTTTCCGTGAATCCTGCACCAGCGACTAGTGCGATTACAGGAACAGCTACGCCTGGTTGTGGTTCATCCGCTCAGGCTTATTCAGTAACTGGTCTGGCAGGATCGAGCTTCAATTGGACTGTACCAACAGGGGCTTCTATTGCTACTGGGCAAGGTTCAAATACTGTTTCTATAAATTTTGGATCTGCCAATGGTGATATTGTTGTTACAGAAACCTCTTCATTGGGTTGCGTTGGTACTCCACAGAAAAAGACAATAACCCTTGCCGGTTGTAGTATGAATGCAGATTTCTCTACTTCCCTTACTTCTGTTTGTGAAGGATCTTCCGTTACCTTTACAGATATTTCTACCGGAACAACCGGAGGAGCTACATATGCCTGGGATTTTGGTGCCGGGGCTACTCCTGCAACGGCAACAACAAAAGGTCCCCATACCGTTACATACTCAGGTGCCGGTCTTAAAACAGTTTCACTTACTGTTACAGACGGTGCAACAAGTACTGAGTCTAAACCAAACCTGATTACAGTTAATCCTAAACCAAGTGCTGCTGGTACAATTAGCGGTTCAGCGCTCGTTTGTGCAAATTCTACTCAGACCTATTCAATTTCAGCAGTTAGCAATGCCAGTTCTTATACCTGGACTGCTCCTGCTGGTGCAGTTGTTACACCTGCCCCCAATGGATTGTCTGCTTCTGTGGTATTTGGTACTACTTCCGGAAAAGTTACCGTTACCCCTACAAATACTTGTGGAAATGGCACAGCTTCTTCCGTTGATATAACAGTCAATGCAATACCTGCTACTGCTGCTATTGCCGGAAATGCTACTCCTGCATGTTCTGAAAGTGGGGAAATCTATTCTGTAACTGCAACAAGCGGTTCTACTTATGATTGGTCTGTTCCCTCCGGGGCAACCATTGTTTCTGGCGTGGGTACAAATTCAATTACAGTGAATTTTGGTTCTGCTAATGGCGATGTAAGTGTTACAGAGACCAATGCCTCGGGTTGTGCCGGAATCACCAAAACAAAATCAATAACACTAGCGGGTTGTGGACTTGCAGCAGATTTCTCCGCATCTTCTACTGCTGTTTGTGATGGAGGTTCCGTTACCTTTACGAATTTATCTACAGGAACATCACCAACCAGTTCTTATACTTGGGATTTTGGTACAGGGGCAAATCCTGCTACAGTTACAGGGCCTGGACCTCATACAGTGATTTATTCCGGTGTTTCCAAAGCGACGGTTTCTTTAGAGGTAATAGAAGGGACTACTGTAAGTAAAGTAAAAACAGATTATATAACGGTTAATCCTAAACCAAGTGCTGCCGGTACTATTTCCGGAACAGCTACGGTTTGTCCGAATACTGCCGGTGTTACTTATACAATTCCCATTGTTTCCAACGCAACGGGCTATACTTGGACTGTCCCGCCGGGGGCAACCTTCGCTGGAACTAATAATACTATAACTGTAATCTTTGGAACGGCTTCCGGTAATATTACCGTTACCCCAACCAATACCTGCGGAGATGGAGTTTCTTCTAACTTTGTAGTTACGGTTTCTCCAGCCCCTGCTACTTCTGCAATTGTAGGTGATGCTGCTCCGGTTTGTAGTGCAACAGGAATATCCTATTCTGTAACAGAAACAGTAGGCTCAAGCTACCTTTGGACGGTGCCAAGTGGAGCAACCATTGTTTCCGGACAGGGATCAAATGCCATTACGGTAGACTTTGGTACTTCAAACGGGAAAATTACGGTTCTTGAAACAACGGCTTCCTCTTGTGTTGGCATACCTCAGTCACTAGATATTAATTTAAGCGGATGTGGCTTAAAAGCGGAATTTAGTGCAGACAATCAAACGTCTTGTCTTGGTAGTGTAGTTACCTTTACCAATCTATCTACAGCCGATGCAGGTGCTACCTATACTTGGGATTTTGGTGCAGGAGCCAGTCCTTCTTCTGCTACAGGTCCCGGGCCTCATAATGTAACTTATAATACCTCGGGTACTAAAGATGTTTCGCTTACGGTTACTGAAGGAGCTGCTAGTGATACTAAAAATAAAGCAGCCTATATTACGGTGGGAGATGTGCCTGGTATTGCAGGAACTTTGAATGGTGCAACGACTGTTTGTTCCAACGGAATTGAAAAATATTCTGTTGCGCCTGTTTCCGGAGCTGTTTCTTATGTTTGGACACTTCCTTCCGGTGCAACGGCTAGTGGTACCACTAATATGGTCGATATTACCTTTGGTAGTACAAGTGGAACGGTTTCCGTAGCGGCAAAAAATGCTTGTGGTATTAGCACGGCTTCTTCTATGGCTGTCTCTGTTGGCTCTAGCGTTATTCCGGCAGTAAGCATTTCAGTTCCATCAACGACTATAAATAGTGGGGAGAAAATTACCTTTACAGCTACCCCAACAAATGGTGGTGCAAGTCCTATTTATTATTGGTTCGTAAATGACACGCCTGTAGCTCAAGGGTTCCCAACTTATTCGACAACGACTTTAGCGGATGGAGATGCTGTAAAAGTTGCCATAAAGTCCAGTTCCAGTTGTGCGAATCCTACAAATGACACTTCTAGTGTCATTATAATGACCGTTAACACACCTCCGCCGGGATATGCTTCCGCAGGACAGGATCAGGAAATATGCGCTACAGTCGCATCACTTGAAGGAAATATTCCTGATTGTGGAACAGGAGAATGGTCTATTGTATCAGGAAGTGGTAATATTATACAAAAGACGAACCCTGCATCTAAGGTAACGGCACTTGCTATTGGAGATAATGTACTCCGTTGGACTGTTACCGGTACATGTGGTACACAGTCAGACGATGTTACAATTACTGTAAAAGCACCATCTGTAACGCTTAGTCCTTTAACGGGTACGCATATTTGTGAGGGATCTCAAATAAGCTTCTCTGCTACCCCTGTATATGGAGGGACCACTCCAAGTTACCAGTGGCTTGTTAATAACAATAATGTTGGTACAAACTCACCGACCTTTACTTCATCATCCTTATCTGATAATGATAATGTAAGCGTTAAACTTACTTCTTCCGGTACGTGTTCGGCTACTGTTACCTCTAAAAATACGGTTACAGTACAGGTCGATGCACTTCCCCTTGCTCCGGATGCCGGGCCTGATCAAT
>Ga0164242_10005599_pt1 | contig 13967 bp, 13 predicted proteins | sample OricomgcompostMG_FD_108783 | JGI IMG/M metagenome (GOLD analysis project Ga0164242, IMG submission 108783) | Miracle-Growth compost microbial communities from Emeryville, California, USA - Original compost - Miracle growth compost (MG) ...
CGGATCTTGTCGGCGATGTCGGGCTGGGCGGCGAGCGCGTCCTCGATGGCGGCCAGCAGCGGGCCGTCGTCGGAGACGAGCGCGAGGCCGCGCTTCTCGATGATCTCGGCCGGCGTGCCTTCGCCTGCGAAGAGCCCGTCGAACACCTGCCGGGCCAGCTTGTCGTTGAGGGTGCCGGCGTCGATCAGCTGCTGCACCTCGGCGACCTGCGCCGGCGCCACGCCGGCCGAGGCGAGGTCGACGCCGGCCTCGTTGGCACGACGCGAGATCTCCGAGAGCCACCACTTGCGGGCAGCCTGCGCGGAGGCACCGGCGGCGACGGTCTCCTCGATCAGCTCGACCGCATCAGCCGCCACGACGTCGCGCATCTCCGGATCCGTGTAGCCCCAGGCGGCCTGGAGGCGCACCCGGCGCTCGGCCGGCGGCTCGGGCAGGGTCTCCCGCAGTTCCTCGACCCACTCGCGGCTGGGCGCGACCGGCACGAGGTCCGGCTCTGGGAAGTAGCGGTAGTCCTCCGCGTCGGACTTCTCCCGGCCCGAGGAGGTGGTGCCGTCGGCCTCGTGGAAGTGCCGGGTCTCCTGCAGCACCGAGCCGCCTGCGAGCAGGATCCCGGCGTGTCGCGCCATCTCGAACCGCACCGCCCGCTCGACCGACCGCAGCGAGTTGACGTTCTTGGTCTCCGAGCGGGTGCCCAGCTTGTCGCTGCCCTTCGGCGCGAGCGAGAGGTTGACGTCGCAGCGCATCGAGCCCTGATCCATCCGTACGTCGGAGACGCCGAGGGCCTTGACCAGGTCACGCAGCGCGCTGACGTAGGCCTTGGCCACCAGCGGCGCCTTGTCCCCCGCGCCCCGGATCGGCTTCGTGACGATCTCGATCAGCGGGATACCGGCACGGTTGTAGTCGATCAGCGAGTGGTCGGCGCCATGGATCCGGCCGGTCGCACCACCCACGTGGGTGGCCTTGCCGGTGTCCTCCTCCATGTGGGCCCGCTCGATCTCGATGCGGAAGGTCTCGACCTCCCCCGACTCGTCAGGCACCGTGACGTCGAGGTAGCCCTCGAACGCGATCGGCTCGTCGTACTGGGAGGTCTGGAAGTTCTTCGGCATGTCCGGATAGAAGTAGTTCTTCCGCGCGAAGCGGCACCACTCGGCGATCTCGCAGTTGAGCGCGAGACCGATCCGGATCGCCGACTCGACCGCCTTGGCGTTGACCACCGGCATGGCGCCGGGCAGGCCGAGGCAGGTCGGGCAGACCTGGGTGTTGGGCTCGCCGCCGAAGACGGCGGGGCAGCCGCAGAACATCTTGGTGTTGGTGTTGAGCTCGACGTGGACCTCCAGGCCCAGCGCCGGGTCGAACCTCTCGATGACCTCATCGAAGTCGATCAGCACGTCGGTCATCGGTTCTCCCCTGCCTTCTCGGAGTACGCCGCAGGCGCGATCGGACCGCCCCAGGCCTGGGTCAGCGCGGCCTCGAGGGCTGCGCCCACCCGGTAGAGGCGGGCGTCCTCGAGCACCGGCGCGAGGAACTGGATGCCGGTCGGCAGCCCGTCCTCGCTGCTCACGCCGGACGGGATGGAGATGCCCGGCACGCCGGCGAGGTTGGCCGGGATGGTGGCGAGGTCCTGGAGGTACATCGACAGCGGGTCGTCGACCTTCTCCCCGATCGGGAACGCGGTCGTCGGAGCCGTCGGCGACACCAGTACGTCGACCTGCTCGAAGGCCTTCTTGAAGTCCTCGATGATCAGCGTGCGGATCTTCTGCGCCTGGCCGTAGTAGGCGTCGTAGTAGCCGGAGGAGAGCGCATAGGTGCCGATGATGATGCGGCGCTTGACCTCGTCGCCGAAGCCGGCGTCGCGGCTGGCCTTCATCACGTCCTCGGCAGACGGCGAGCCCTCCGGCGTCACGCGCAGTCCGTAGCGCATGGCGTCGAACTTCGCGAGGTTGGAGGAGCACTCCGCCGGCAGGATCAGGTAGTAGGCCGCCATCGCGTGCACGAAGCTGGGCAGGCTGACCTCGACGACCTCGGCACCGAGCTTCTTGAGGACCTCGACCGACTCGTCGAAGCGCTCCACCACGCCGGCGTTCCAGGCGTCGCCCTGCAGCTCCTTGACCACGCCGACCTTGAGGCCGGACAGGTCAGCGGCGGCACCAGCTCGGGCCGCGTCCACCAGGCCACCGACCTGCTGCGGGACCGAGGTCGAGTCACGCGGGTCGTGGCCGCCGATCAGCTCCTGGAGCAGCGCCGAGTCGAGCACCGTGCGGGTCACCGGGCCGAGCTGGTCGAGCGAGTTGGCCAGCGCGATCACGCCGTACCGCGACACCGAGCCGTAGGTCGGCTTCACGCCGACGGTGCCGGTCATCGCGCCGGGCTGGCGGATCGAGCCACCCGTGTCCGAGCCGATCGCCAGCGGCGCCTGGAAGGCGCCCACCGCAGCGGCCGAGCCGCCGCCCGAGCCGCCCGGGATGCGGGCGTGGTCCCAGGGGTTGCGGGTCGGGCCGTAGGCGCTGTTCTCGGTGGAGGAGCCCATCGCGAACTCGTCCATGTTCGTCTTGCCGAGGATCGGCAGGCCGGCCGCCTTGATCTTGGCCGTGACAGTGCCGTCGTAGGGCGGCACCCAGCCCTCGAGCATCTTCGAGCCCGCGGTGGTCGGCAGACCCTTGGTCGCGAGCACGTCCTTGATCGCGATCGGCACGCCGTCGAGCTCATGCAGCGGCGATCCGGCCGCTCGACGGTCGTCGCTGGCCTTGGCCTGCGCGAGCGCGCCCTCGGCGTCGACGTGCAGGAAGGCGTTGAGGCCGTTCTCGCCCCGATCGGTGGCGGCGATCTGGTCGAGGTGCGCCTGCACCAGCTCGACGCTCGTCACGGTGCCGGCGGCCAGTGCCTCGGCCTGCTCGGCCGCGGTCCTGTGGATCCAGCTCACGGTCTGCTCGCTCACTGCTCGTCCCCCAGGATCCGCGGCACGGAGAACTTGCCGTCCTCCTGCTCCGGCGCCGCCGCCAGCGCCTCGGCGGGCGTCAGGCAGGGCACCACGACGTCCTCACGGAAGACGTTCGTCATCGGGATCGGGTGGGAGGTCGGAACGACGTCGTCGCCGGCCACGCCCTGGATCGAGGCGACCGACTCGAGGATCACGTTGAGCTGCGGTGCCAGGTGGTCCAGCTCGGCGTCACTCAGGTCGATCCGGGCGAGGTCGGCCAGGTGGCGTACCTCGTCACGGGAGAGTTCAGGCATGGACTCATCCTAGGGGCCCGCCGAGTCGCGCCCGACGGCCGGTTGAGCCCGGCATCGAGGCCACTCGGTGTGCCGCGGGAAGTCGCAGAGAACCCGGCGCGCCCGCATCCGGCGATCGAGCGCGGCGAGTCGGTCGACAGGTTCCTGGCCGAGGGCTGCGGAAGTATGCCGAGGACGACACCGAGGAACGACGGTGACGTACGGACCGGGAGCGCATGCGGGCGGTCGCCGAGAAGTACGCCGGTCGCAGAAGTACGGCGCCCTCGAGCCGTGAGGACCTCTACGCCGAGCGATTGGAGCGCTGGGGCCGACAGCTGCGGATCCACGACGCGACGATCGTCGAGGCGGCGGTCCGCGCCGGCTGCGACGAGCTATGGACCGAGGACCTCCCGGACGGACGCCACGCTGCCCGGGGTGCGCGTGCGCGTCCCGACCCGTTCGCAGACGCCTAGGACATGCCCGCCGGTCCGTTCGCCAGCAGCGCCGCGAAGCCGTCCTCGTCGAGGATCCTCAGGCCCAGCTCCTCGGCCTTGTCGGCCTTGGTGCCGGCGTTCTCCCCGACCACGACGTAGTCGGTCTTCTTCGACACCGATCCGGCCGCCTTGCCACCGCGGCTGATGATCGCCTCCTTGGCCGAGTCACGGGAGAAGCCCTGCAGCGATCCGGTCACCACGACGGTGAGCCCCTCGAGGGTGCGCTCGAGCGTCTCGTCGCGGACGTCCTCCATCGCGACCCCGGCGGCCAGCCACCTCTCGACGATCTCGACATGCCACGGCTCGCGGAACCAGGCGATCAGCGAGTCGGCGATGACCCCGCCCACGCCGTCGACCTCGGCGAGCCGGGCACGCGCCTGGATCGCGTCCGCCGATGCGGTGGCGACCGCGTCGCCGAGGTCGCCGGTGTCGGTGGCCTCGTCGGCATCGGGGTCGGCGTCCTCGGAGACCGCCTCATCGGCGGTCCGGATGACCTCGCGCAGCGCCGCCATCGAGCCGAACTCGGTGGCGATCGCGCGCGCTGCCGACGGGCCGACGTGGCGGATCGACAGGGCGACCAGGACGCGCCAGAACGGGACGGTCAGCCGCTCGCGCAGGTTGGCCAGCAGCTTCTCGCCGTTGGCGGACAGCTGCGGCCCTTCCTCGCCCTTCTTCGGCGCGCGCGTGAACAGCGGCGTGCGAAGCAGGGCGTCGGCGTCGAGATCGAAGATGTCGCCCTCGTTGCGCAGCGCACCCGACTCGAGCAGCGCGACACAGGCCTCGTAGCCCATCCCCTCGATGTCGAAGGCGCCGCGGCCGGCGACGTGGTTGACCCGCTCGGTGACCTGGGCGCGGCAGTAGCGGTGGTTGGGACAGCGACGGTCCTTGTCCCCGGCCTTCTGCTCAACCAGCTCCGTGCCGCACGCCGGGCACACCGTGGGCGGCACCCACTCCGGCAACCCCTCGGGCCGCAGGGCGAGCACCGGACCCAGGATCTCGGGGATGACGTCGCCGGCCTTGCGCAGCACGATGGTGTCGCCGGGGCGGACGTCCTTGCGGGCCACCTCGTAGAAGTTGTGCAGCGTCGCCATCTCCACCGTCGAGCCGGCAACCTTGACCGGCTCCATCACCCCGTACGGCGTGACCCGCCCCGTGCGGCCGGTGTTGACCTCGATCGCCAAGAGGCGGGTGTTGACCTCCTCGGGCGGATACTTGTACGCGATCGCCCAGCGTGGCGCCCGCGAGGTGGAGCCGAGCCGGCGCTGCAGGCCGACGTCGTCGACCTTGATCACCACGCCGTCGATCTCGTGGCTGAGCACCTGCGGGTCGTGCCGGTGCTCGGCGAAGTAGTCGATGAACTCCTCGACCGCCTCCAGGTCCGGGACGACCTTGACCAGGTCGGAGATCGGCAACCCCCACGAGGCCAGCGCGGCATAGGCCTGCGACTGGGAGGCCGCCTCGAACCCCTCGCGGGCGCCCACGCCGTGACAGGTCATGGCCAGCCGCCGGGTCGCCGTGACGGCGGGGTCCTTCTGCCGCAGCGAGCCGGCGGCCGTGTTGCGCGCGTTCGCGTAGAGCGGCCTGCCGGCTGCTTCCTGCTCCGCGTTGATCTCCTCGAAGCGCTTGGTCGGCAGATAGACCTCGCCGCGGACCTCGATCAGCTTGGGCACCGGGTGCTCGGCCGAGCCGGTGAGGCGGTGCGGCACGCCCGCGATGGTGAGCACGTTGGGCGTGACGTCCTCCCCGGTGCGGCCGTCACCACGGGTCAGCGCGCGGGTGAGCCGGCCGTCCTCGTAGAGCAGATTGATCGCCAGGCCGTCGAACTTGACCTCGCACAGCAGCTCCGGCCGAGTGCCCGCGTCACGCACCACCCGGTCATACCACCCGGCGACCTCCTCGACGGAGAAGGCGTTGTCGAGGCTCTCCATCCGCTGCAGATGGTCGACGGCGGTGAAGTCGGTGAACGCCTTGCCCATCACCCGCTGGCTCGGGCTCGACGGCGTCACCAGCTCGGGATACTGCACCTCGAGCTCGCCCAGCCGCCGCAGCAGGGCGTCGTAGTCGGCGTCGGTGAGTGGCGAGGAGCCGTCGCGGTAGTAGGCGTCGGAGGCCTCCTCGATCCGCGCGGACAGCTCGGCGTGGACGCTCGCCGGGCTCTCACCGGTCGGCTCATCGGTCCTCTCATCGGTCATGGACACATCTTGCCGTGAGCCACCGACAACGCGGGACGCCGAGCCCGCCGAGGGTGAGCTCGGCAGGCTCAGCGTCTGCTGGGTCAGGAGGCAGCGGCCGGCTCTGGACCGCCGATCGCAGCCGCCGAGGGAACGCCCCTGACCTCGACCTTGCGCGGCTTGGCCCTCTCCGCCACCGGGATGGTCAACCGTAGGACGCCCGCATCGTAATGCGCGTCGATGCGCTCGAGGTCGAGGTTGTCGCCCAGCACCAGCTGGCGGCTGAACAGGCCCTTCGGCCTCTCCGAGGCGAGCGGCTCCCAGTCACCGTTGCGGGCAGGACGCTCGGCCCGGACCGTCAGGACGTTGCGCTCGACGTCGATGTCGAGCGTGTCCGCGGCGATGCCGGGCAGGTCGAACTCGACCACGAAGTGGTCGTTCTCACGCCACGCGTCCATCGGCATGATCGCCGGCCGGGACGTGGTGCCGGTGCTGCCCATGAGCTGCTGGGCAAGCCGATCGAAGTCGCGGAACGGGTCGGTCCGCATCAACATGGTTCACCTCCGAATGATGATTCTTCGATCAGCGATCTGCATTGATCGCTATAGTTTTTCTATAGCACCGACACCGCCGGTCGATCAAGAAGAATCTGCCGAGGGAGCGACATGCCCGAGCCGACGCCCGCCGACCCCAGCCGCCCGGTGTTCGCCATCTCGGTCGCGGCCGAGCTTGCCGGCACCGGCATTCAGAATCTGCGCGCCTACGAGCGCCGCGGCCTGGTCGAGCCGCAGCGGACCGCCGGCGGCACCCGCCGCTACAGCACGGACGACGTCACCCGGTTGCGCCGCATCACCGCGCTGCTCGCCGCCGGCCTCAATCTTGCCGGCATCGAGGCAGTCCTGGTCCTCGAGGCCGAGAACGCCGTCCTGCGCGCACAACTGCGCGGCCACCACCCCTGACCGAAGCACACCCCGAACCGACCGACCGCCCGCCCGCCGGTCTAGACCGGCGGGCGGAATCGCTTTCGCCGGGAATGAAACGACGCCGTACTCTCTTGGATGGAACGAAACGGTTTCGTTCCAAGCAAGCTCTGACTGTCAAGGAGGCGTCGCGATGAACCTGCCTCGTGCCCTGCACCGTCCCCGCGTCGAGGGCGACCGCGAGCAGGAGATCCTGGAGACCACCCTCGCGATCCTCGCCGAGGTCGGGTACGACCGACTCACCATGGACGCGGTCGCGAACCGGGCGAAGGCGTCCAAGGCGACGCTCTACCGACGCTGGGCCAGCAAGGCCAAGCTCGTGATCGACGCGCTGCTCGCCACCAAGGGACACACCGAGGTCCCCGACACCGGCAGCCTCCGTGGCGATCTCGAGGCGGCGTTCTGTCGGATGGGCGGCCTGACCGACTCCACCCTCGTCGCCACGATGGGCAGCGTCATCACCGCGATCGGCCGCGACGAGGAGTTCGCCCGCGAGTTCCGCGAGCACTTCATCGCGCCCAAGTTCCAGGCCAGCTTCGCGATCTGGGAGCGGGCCCGGGACCGCGGCGAGCTCCGCCCCGGGCTCGACATCGACCTGCTCAGCCACGCCATGCCCGGCGTGGTCCTCCACCGCGTCTTCATGCTCGGCGAACCCGTCACCGAAGACCTGATCAACCGGGTGATCGACCAGATCATCCTGCCCGCAGCCACTCACAAGGACTGACATGACCACCACCGACGCCATCCGCGTCGAGCAGAGCACCGGTCAGCACCGGCACCTCGGATGGGCACTCGTGCTCATCTGCGTGGCCCAGCTGATGGTCGTGCTCGATTCGACCATCGCGAACATCGCCCTGCCCTTCATCCAGAAGGACCTCGACTTCTCCGCCGCCACCCTCACGTGGGTCGTCACCGGCTACGCCCTCACCTTCGGCGGCCTGCTGCTGCTCGGCGGGCGGCTGGGCGACCTCTACGGCCGGCGTACCGTCTTCATGACCGGTCTCGTGCTCTTCGCGCTCGCCTCGCTCGTCGGCGGTGTCGCCCAGAACGAGGCCATGCTGCTCATCTCGCGCGGCTTCCAGGGCATCGGCGCCGCTCTCGCCGCCCCGTCCGCCCTCGCGCTGATCACCACCACCTTCCCGGCCGGCCCGGCCCGGAGCCGCGCGTTCGCCGTGTACGCCGCCATGTCCGGTGTCGGTGCGGCCGTCGGCCTCATCCTGGGCGGCTGGCTCACCGGTCTGCACAGCGTGTTCGGCCTCGACGTCGATGGCTGGCGGCTGACCTTCCTGATCAACGTCCCGATCGGCATCATCGCGGCCGCCGTCGCGCCGATGGTCCTGGCCGAGTCCGAGCGGCACCACGGTGAGCTCGACATCCCGGGAGCCATCACCGGCACCGGCGGCCTGCTCGCCATCGTCTACGGGCTCACCCACGCCGGCAGCCACGGCTGGACCGACGCCCAGACGCTCATCTTCCTCATCGCTGGCATTCTGCTGCTCGGGCTCTTCGCCCTCGTCGAGAGCCGGGTCGAGCACCCGCTGCTGCCCTTCCGGATCTTCGCCAGCCAGACGCGCGCCTCCTCGTTCGTCGCGATGATGCTGCTGCCGGCGGCGATGTTCGCGATGTTCTACTACCTCTCCCAGTACGTGCAGCTGGTCAAGGGCTACACGCCGCTGCACACCGGCGTCTCCTTCCTGCCGTTCTGCTTCGGCATGGTCTTCGCGGCCACGCTGGCCTCCAAGCTGGTCGCCAAGATGGACGCCCGCTACCTCGCCGGCATCGGTACGGCGCTGGCCGCCATCGCGCTGTTCGGCTTCTCCCGGATCCCGCACGACACCTCGCTGCCGATCGGCGACGTGCAGGGCGGCTATTGGACGCACCTGTTCCCGTGGATGGTGCTGATGTCGATCGGCATGGGCATCACCTTCGTGACCGTGACCCTGACCGCGGTGCACCACCTGCGTGCCGAGGACTCGGGCATCGGCTCCGGCGTGCTCAACACGATGCAGCAGGTCGGTGGCGCCCTCGGTCTGGCGATCCTGTCGTCGGTCGCCACCCGCGTCATGACCAACGACACCACCACCATCACCGAGGTAGGTGCCGGTCAGGGCAAGCCCTCGGCCTACCTCCTGGCGACGATCCAGCACCAGGTCTTCGCCCACGGCGCGACCTCTGCGTTCCTGGTCGGCTCGATCATGGCGGTCGTCGGCTCGGTGGTCATCTGGATCTTCCTCGACGTCAAGCACACCGAGCTGGCCACCGACGGGCCGGAGGGCGTACACGCCGGCTGACGCCTCGAGTACGCCGACGAGAAGTGGGCGCGGATCCCCACCAGGATCCGCGCCCGCTTCGTCGTACCGGATCAGGATCCGGCACGGACCAGCGCGCTCTGGATCGCGTCCACGAACGCCGGCAGGTCATCGGGCTTGCGGCTGGTGATCAGATTGCCGTCGACCACCACCTCCTCGTCCGTCCAGTCGGCGCCCGCGTTGCGCAGGTCATCGGCGAGGCTGGGCCAGCTGGTGAGCCGCCGGCCACTCGCACGGCCGGCGGAGATCAGCAGCCACGGCCCGTGACAGATCAGGGCCAGCGGCTTGCCGGCGGCGTCGAACGCCTTGACCAGCTCCTGTGCCTTCTCCTCCATCCTGATCCGGTCGGCGTTGACCGTGCCGCCCGGGACGACGAGGACATCGGTGCTCGCCACGTCGACGTCGTCCAAGGTGCCGTCGACGTCGACCTTCTGGGTCGGCTCGGTGTCGCCCTGGGTCGCCTGGATCGCCTCGCGCTTGGTCGAGTAGACACTCACGCTGGCGCCGGCCTCACGCAGCTTGTCGCGGGGGACGACCAGCTCCGCCTCTTCGAAGAAGTCGGTCGCGATGATGGCGACCTTCGCGCCGTTGAGCCGTGCCTGCTCGGTCATGAGTTTCCTCCTCGCTCGTCGGTGGCCTACTCGGCTCGGTACCCGCCGACCGTCCGGGTCACCCGTCGAGGGCTCACCCGTGGAGGACTCGCCCGTCGAGGGAGGCGGCGCTGGTGCGGGCCAGCGCCATCGCCTGGCGGCTCCACGCCCGGCTCGCGCCCGCCAGCCCGCACGCCGGGGTGATCGCCAGCGACACCTCGGCCGGGTCGAGGCCGACCATGTCGAGCCAGCGCAGGACCTGCTCGGTCACCTGCTTGTCCGACAGCGCCGAGCCGTGGGGGCCCAGCGCCGGATCCAGGGACGGTACAACGCCCAGCGCCACGGTGTCGCCCGCCTCCAGGGCCTCCGCCAGGGTGTCATGGTCCTTGGCGGTCAGTTGGGTGAAGTCGGCGGCGAGGCCGCGCGCGCCCGCGCCGCGGACCAGGTCCCACGGCGTGGTCGCGCAGCTGTGCACCCACGGCTCGGCGCCGGCCTCCGCCGCCGCCGAGAGCACCCACTCCAGCGCCTGCGAGACCTCCGGCAGGTCCACCGCGCGGTGCCTGCCGTAGCCGCTGGCCGTCGGGATCCGCGCGTTGATGACCGCTTCCAGTGCCGCCTCGTCGATCTGTGCGATCAGCCGGGTCACTGCGGGAAGACGTCGGCGTACGTCGGCCAGGTGGGCGCGCAGGCCCTCCGCCAGCGCCTGGGCCAGCTCACGGCGGGCGCCGTGGTCGGCGAGCAGCCTGTCGCCGCGGGGCCGCTCGATGGTGGCGGCCAGCGTCCAGGGCCCCGTCACCTGGACCTTGAACGCCCCGTCGTACTCCTGCGCGAGCTCCTCGAGGGTGTCGAGATCCTGCGCCAGCAGCGAGCGTGCCCGGCGCTGGTCCAGGCCGGGAGAGCCGCTGGAGCCGGTCAGGCGCCAACCGGCGGGCTGGAGGTCGGCGTCCAAATCGGCCAGTACGCCGACGGCGCGCCCGACCATGCCGGCGATCGCACCCCGGCCGGGGAGCTCCGGCAGATGCGGCAGGTCGGGCAGCTCACCGAGGACGACCCGGACGGCCTCGGCGAAGTCGCTCTGCTCGCTTCCGTGGCTTGGCAGGGAGCCGATCCCGGTGGCAATCACGCTCACCCGCGTACCTGACCTTTCTCACACAGACACGCCGATTCGAGGTGAGGAACGTCAGGTGCCTGACTCACGCGCTCACCCGCCGCGTGGAGGCGATGGTCACCGAGCCGACCACCCGGGTGCCGTCGTAGATCACCGCGGCCTGGCCGGGGGCGATGCCGAAGGCGGGGTCGAGCAGCTCGATCGCGACCGTCGACGCCTCCACCGGCTCGGCCCGGGTGACTGACACGGCGGCGCGGTGCTCCTCGCCGTGCGCCCGCAGCTGCACCGTCACGCCGGCACCGTCCAGCCGCGCCGGCGCGCCGCCGCACCAGCGCGGCTTGATCCCCTCGATCCGGTCCACCGCCAGATGCTCGCGCGGGCCGACGGTGACCGTCCCCGACACGGGCGAGATGTCGAGCACGAAGCGTGGCTTGCCGTCGGCGGCGGGTACGCCGAGCCGCAGCCCGCGGCGCTGACCGATGGTGAGCCCGAGCGTGCCCTCGTGACGCCCCACCTCGGCGCCTGCCTCGTCCAGGATCGGGCCCGGCGTCCTACCGACCGCATCGGGCAGCTTCTCGCGCAGCCAGCCGGCGTTGTCGCCGTCCGCGACGAAGCAGATGTCGTGGCTGTCCGGCTTGTCCGCGACCAGCAGTCCGCGTCGCGCCGCCTCCTGGCGCACCAGCGGCTTCGGGGTGTCGCCGAGCGGGAAGAGCGAGTGCCGCAGCTGGTCCTGGGTGAGCACGCCGAGCACATAGCTCTGGTCCTTGGCGGCGTCGGAGGCGCGGTGCAGCTCCACCCCGTCCGCTCCGTCGCGGACGACGGCGTAATGCCCTGTCACGACCGCGTCGAAGCCGAGCCCCAGCGCCCGGTCGAGCACGGCGGCGAACTTGATCCTCTCGTTGCAGCGCAGGCACGGATTGGGCGTGCGCCCGGCGGCGTACTCCGCCATGAAGTCCTCGACCACGTCCTCGTGGAAGCGATCGGACATGTCCCAGACGTAGAACGGGATGCCGATCACGTCGGCCGCACGACGGGCGTCGTTGGCGTCCTCGACGGTGCAGCAGCCCCGGGCGCCGCTCCGGTACGACGCCGGGTTGCGCGACAGGGCGAGATGGATGCCGGTGACGTCGTGACCGGCCTCGACCGCGCGGGCGGCGGCGACCGCCGAGTCGACGCCACCGGACATGGCCGCGATGACACGCATCAGCGAGTCACCGCATCCCCGCCGACCGGGCCCGCTCGACACAGGGCCCGATCGCGGCGACCAGCGCCTCGACATCCGCAGAGGTCGAGGTGTGTCCGAGCGAGAACCGCAGCGAGCTGCGGGCCTCCGCCTCGGAGCGACCCATCGCGAGCAGCACGTGGGAGGGCTGCGGCACCCCGGCCGAGCAGGCCGACCCGGTGGAGCACTCGATGCCCTGAGCGTCGAGCAGCATCAGCAGCGAGTCGCCCTCGCAGTCGGGGAAGGAGAAGTGCGCGTTGCCGGGCAGCCGATCCGCGCCACCCCCGTCGGTCGAGCCTGTGGACGCCCCGTTGAGGACGGCGTCGGGCACTGCCGCGAGGACGCCGGTCACGAGCTGGTCGCGCAGCGCCCCGACCCGGGCGGCGTACCCGCTCTGCTCCTTGACCGCGAGCTCGACGGCGGCGGCGAACCCCGCGATGGCCGGTACGTCGATGGTCCCGCTGCGCACGTCCCGCTCCTGGCCGCCACCGTGCAGCAGGGCGGTCAGGTCGAGCTCGCGGCGGGCGAGCAGGGCGCCGACGCCGTAGGGGCCGCCGACCTTGTGGCCGGTCAGGGTGAGTGCGTCGACGCCGGACGCGGCGAAGTCCACCGGCACCGCACCGACCGCCTGCACGGCGTCGGTGTGCACCGGGACGCCGTACTCCCCCGCGAGCGCGACCACCTCGTCCAGCGGCTGGAGGGTGCCGACCTCGTTGTTGGCCCACATCACCGAGATCAGCGCGTTCTCCTCGGCCGCCTGCGCCAGCGCCGAGCGCAGGGTATCGACCGAGAGCCGGCCGTCGCGGTCCACCGGCAGCAGCTCGACCTGGGCGCCCTCGACCTCGGCGAGCCAGTGCAGCGGGTCCAGGACGGCGTGGTGCTCGATGCCCGTCGAGAGGATCCGGACGCGGCGAGCGTCCCGGGCCCGGCGCGACCAGAAGGCGCCCTTGAGTGCCAGGTTGTCGGCCTCGGTGCCCCCGGAGGTGAAGACCACCTCACCCGGCCGGCAGCCGAGGGCCTGGGCGATCGTCTCGCGCGACTCCTCCACCACCCGGCGGGCGCGCCGGCCCGAGGCGTGCAGCGAGGAGGCGTTCCCGACCTCGAGGAGGTGTGCGCTCATCGCCTCGACGGCGGCCGGCACCATCGGGGTGGTGGCGGCGTGGTCGAGGTAGACGGTCCGCGGCGCGCGTGTCATGACGTGCCAAGGGTACGGCGCGCCCCTGCGTGCTCTATAAACGCACCCTGGTAAGCGCCCTGTCTCCCGGTGTTCGGGCCGCGCGCCAGCAGCGCCAGCCACCACCGGCGCCGCAGCTCAGGCCTTCGTGGAGATCTGCGGGATCACGTGGCTGAAGGAGATGTCCCTGCCCTGGCCGCTGGCGATGATGAACAGCAGCCCGCTGATCACGGCGTACCCGACGATCAGCAGGAGTACGCCGGCGGCCACCCGGCCGATGACCAGCCGCCCGCTGGCCAGGGAGCGGATCGAGAGCGCGAACAGGGCCGGCAGGCCCGCGCCGAGGACGACGCTGACCACGAGCACCCGCCAGATCGCGTCCACGGCGAGCCGGACGTCGTGACCGAAGGCGCCGTTCATCGGGGTCCCCGGCCGGAGCGGAATGCGGTGAGCACTCGAATGGGGTGATTCATCGCTGGCCTCCGCTCACCAGGTCGGCCGGGACATTGGGCGCGGCCTGGTCGATCTCCCAGGCCTCGGTCACGTTCTCGACGCCGACCGTCGCGTGCCGCGAGCGCCGGTAGAGATAGAGCGCGACCGCGAGCAGGCACACGAACTCCAGGACGGAGCCGACGCCCAACCCGAAGAGGTGGCCGACGATCCACATCGTGCCGCCGACGATGGCAGCGGCCGGGACGGTCAACAGCCA